>Ga0302118_10001379_pt1 | contig 12018 bp, 11 predicted proteins | sample AG5_331_MG_FD_203126 | JGI IMG/M metagenome (GOLD analysis project Ga0302118, IMG submission 203126) | Marine microbial communities from Western Arctic Ocean, Canada - AG5_33.1 | ecosystem: Environmental > Aquatic > Marine > Oceanic | place: Canada: Western Arctic Ocean | collected 2017-10-01 | reverse complement strand
CGATGCAAAATAGGAAGATTGCAATGCTTCTATTGTTAGCACTGAGAAGTGACCATCTGACCACCACCGCTCTGAAACTCGATTGTTTCTTGTGAGCCAACCGGTAGATAGTTCATCAAAATTTGGGCTCGGGTATCTTTAAGAATTTTTACGAGGTCGTCTTCATTAGGCACTGCGAGATCTGCGGGAAGAAAGGGACGAGGCTGATGGTCAACCATATGATCGGCCACGCCCTCAAGGATTTGGCCCATGCCAATTATCGCTAGGCGAATCTGCCCGCTCTTTATTTTATTAATCATGTTCATTTTGGCTCCTCAATAAGGCATTATCACACAATGACCGGTCGTAAACCAGTCTGTCGTCTCAAACCTGAGGTGAATCCTATGAAAAAGGCAGCTGGCCCAATAGAGTTTTTTTTGGTGTCGGCTTTGTCCTTTCATGGAAGCCGGGCACATTAGGGCTGCTTCATGGGGCGGATAGATCTTTATATTGTGAGGCAGATAATCCCAATTATGCTGGTAACTCTGTTTGCCAGCGTGGTTGTTCTCCTTCTGGAGAAGATGCTCAATTTGCTCAACCTAACCGTAGGGGCAGGGGTCTCCTCATTTGTCGTGGTGCAGATGATTGTTAGCCTTTTCCCTAATTACATCCGGCTTGTTCTGCCTTTAGGGTTATTCCTCGGAATTTTCATCACGTTCCGTCGCCTATCTAGCCAGTCTGAACTACATGCACTCCATGCGGGCGGCATAGGGCTAGGTCAGTTGTCACAACCTGTTAAGAAACTTGCGGCAGTGGTTACTATTCTCGGTCTGGGGCTCACCGGGTACATCGAGCCACTCGGACGCTTTGTTTATCATTCACTTTATCATCAAGTTACCAACGGCATAATTGAGGCTGGGATCGGTGAAGGGATTTTCGTCGACACGCCGGATGGCTTCACGGTCCGTGTTCAACGGTCTTTGAATGCGGGTACTGAATTCTATGGGTTCTTTGGATACCGAGAGGCCGATGGTGGAGGCGTGGAAACCGTCACTGCTAGGCGCGGTGAGATTATTAAGATCGGCTTAACTGGTACTCGAAGCATACGGTTGTTCGATGGAGAACAAGTTTCTTGGGAAGGTGACAAGTCTAACAGGACAACGATGGGCTTTAAAATCTTGGAAGTCCCGATGGATACAGAAGCTAATAACAGGTATCCGGATCGTGGGAGTGATGAGTTAGAACTGACGCTGCATGAGTTAATTATCGCTTATGCTCGAGGTGTGATGAGATCACTAGGGTTTACGACTGGTCCGCCGACTAGTCTTCTTTACACCCTAGCGGATACTATTACGCAGCAGGCCCTCGCTGCTGAACTACATGGGCGGATCATTTACGCACTGTCGATTATTGTGATGCCGTTTTTAGCAATTCCTCTTGGAATAGGGTCACCCCGCTCTAACCGCTATGTCGGTTTGGTATTTGGCCTGGTCGGGATGCTCGTGTACCAAAAAACAATCGAATTTGGGCAGAAGATTGCGGCCGTCTCGCAACTGCCAGCCGGTCCATTCCTTTGGGGAAGTTTTGCCATATTCTTTGGGCTGTCCGCCTATTTGTTTATGCGAACAGAACAGGCTGCGGGTCAGACCCCGTTTCAGGAATTTGAGTCGGCGGTTCGAAAGAGGCTTCGACTTAAGAGAGCATAGCTAGTTAGTGTCTTGTATTTCCTAACGTGCTGGGGTTTTTAGCAGGTGAAAGCGGCCACTGGTAATAGGCTAGCACTATGCTGGATGGTTCTAGAACTTACGGTTTTTACACAGTAGTAAATTACCTCTGATGAACCGTTTTAAGATGAACCTGGTTGCAAAAGTGATGCGTTGAAATTGGCATCCATATTTTATCGCGGTTGAAGATCATAATATTCGTAATGCTATTGGTTTGATTAGGGTTGACCTTGACCGATGATAATGCGGACGGTTTTCCATATACGTCAGACCTCGTATCTCGCACGCGCCGGAAAGCTGAAAGTGGTGTGAAAAGGGTTTCTGTCCCAGTGGAAGAGGCTGGGACGCAAGCGACCTCGCTGTTTCATGACAATGATGCGAACCAGAAGTTTAACAAATATTGGGCCGGTCTCCCCTCGGAACCGTATGGGATCTATAACGACTGAAAATTATACTAAGTGCGCCACCGCAAAGTGTGGCCTGTTTTAAGTAGATGTGCAGGGAACCCAAGTCAAAGTGACGTTGCTGTCCAGATAGACTACCTCCGAGAGTACGGTGGATCTGAGCGAGTTGATAAAGATAGCGCGAAATGTTTAGTGTTCCATTGGCAAGCCGACTCCATATGTGGTATCCGCTACTATATTATTTTGCTTAAGGAGCCTGCGTTTAAAGCAGGCATTTCCACCATGTCGGACACCTCGTTTCTTGAAGTAGGAGATCTCGTTGCAATTGCCAGTGATCACGCCGGTTTTGCTTTAAAAACTATTCTGAAAGGTGACCTTCACGCGATGGGATTGAGCGTTGTTGATTTAGGACCAGAGGATGAGACTTCTGTTGACTATCCAGACTTTGGCCAAAAGCTTGCCAAGGCAGTTGCTGAGGGGCTAGCCAAAGCTGGCGTTCTGGTCTGTGGAACTGGCATTGGTATTAGTATTGCGGCCAATCGTGAACCACGCGTTCGTGCGGCTCTGGTGCACAGTGCGGTGACTGCAGAAATGGCCCGCGCCCATAACGATGCTAATGTGATGGCTGTTGGTGCCAGAGTCACAGAGGAAGAGACAGCGCGTGCTTGTTTGAAGACATTTTTTAACACGCCTTTTGAAGGTGGCCGTCATGCCCGACGGGTCGAAAAACTGGGCGCTGCTTAATCGGGACCATAATTCAGGTGCCTAACACCATGTTGAAAGGGCTGTCCGCAAATGAATTACGTCGTCCAATCATCCTTTTTTGGGGCTTCCCTCAACGAGAGCGATCCGGATGTCATGGATGCTATTGGCCAAGAAGAAACGCGCCAGAAGAGCCAAATCGAGCTTATAGCGTCTGAGAACATTGTGTCTAAGGCCGTTCTAGAAGCCACTGGGACAGTACTCACCAATAAATACGCCGAAGGGTACCCCGGGAAACGTTACTATGGCGGCTGTGCGGCTGTTGATATTGCAGAAAATCTGGCGATAGAGCGTGCTAAAACTCTTTTCGGTTGTTCCTATGCCAACGTCCAGCCTCATGCCGGTGCGCAAGCCAATGAAGCCGTTTACCTTGCTTTAATAAAACCCGGTGACACTATTATGGGAATGTCGCTGGATGCTGGGGGCCATTTAACGCACGGTGCTCCGCCCAATATTTCTGGAAAGTGGTTTAACGCGGTTCAATACGGCGTGCGCAAACAGGATAGCCTGATCGACTTTGACCAAGTTGAAAGCTTAGCTAAGGCACATAAGCCGAAACTTATTATCGCTGGTGGTTCTGCGTATCCAAGGATTGTCGACTTCAAGAAGTTTAGGGCGATTGCTGACAGAGTTGGAGCCTACCTCATGGTTGATATGGCTCACTTCGCAGGACTAGTGGCGGCAGGTGTGCACCCAAGCCCGCTCCCCATTGCAGATGTTGTAACGACCACAACGCATAAAACGTTACGTGGGCCTCGCGGTGGTATGATTTTATCGAATAACGATCAATTTGTGAAAAAGCTGAATTCTGCGATTTTCCCGGGTCTTCAGGGAGGCCCGCTGATGCACGTGATTGCAGGGAAAGCCGTCGCATTTGGCGAAGCTCTAAAGCCAGAATTTAAGATCTATGCCAGTCAGGTGATCGAAAACGCAAAGGTTTTGGCAGATACACTGATCAAAGGCGGCGTTGATATCGTTTCAGGCGGAACAGACACGCACCTCATTTTGGTGGATTTACGTCCGAAGGGCTTAAAGGGCAATGTGGTTGAGAAAGCTCTCGAACGCGCTGGAATCACATGCAATAAGAATGGCATTCCATTTGACCCTGAGAAGCCGATGGTCACGTCAGGTGTGCGCCTTGGAACGCCCGCAGGTACGACACGAGGCTTTGGCGTTAATGAGTTTCGTTATGTCGGGGAGTTAATCTGCGAGGTGCTTGACGCATTAGCGGACAATCCGGACGACACATCTACGGTTGAGAACTATGTACGTGGTCGAGCTGAACAGCTTTGCCATAAATTTCCGATTTATTCCTGACGAGCACAAGGGAGGGGAACCATGCGCTGTCCGTATTGTGGGGGTCTTGATACCCAGGTTAAGGACTCTCGGCCGACTGAAGACAACGCAGCCATAAGGCGACGGCGGTTTTGCCCGGCCTGTGCAGCCCGTTTTACGACGTTTGAGCGGGTTCAGCTGCGAGATCTAATCATCACGAAGAGAGGCGGCCAGCGTGTGCCGTTTGATCGTGAGAAGCTGTCGCGTTCTTTACATATTGCTTGTCGTAAGCGGCCGGTTGAGGAAGAACGCATCGAACGTGTCGTGAACGGTATCCAGCGTCGTTTGGAGAGTATGGGCGAGAGTGAGCTACCATCTGACGTGATCGGTGAGATGGTGATGGAGGCCCTCGAAGGTCTTGATAAAGTGGCCTACATACGGTTTGCTTCGGTCTATAAGAACTTCCGTGAATCCAAGGACTTCGAGAGTTTTGTCGAGAACATATCGGAAAACCCGGACCACGACGAATGACCGTAATAAACGCGGGCGATTTAGGGTACATGAAAAACGCCCTAGCGCTCGCATCTCGTGGGCTTGGTACCACTGCGCCGAACCCGAGTGTAGGCTGCGTAATCGTAAATGATGGCGTGGTTGTCGGGCGTGGCTGGACACAACCGAGTGGTCGTCCTCATGCAGAAACCCAAGCCCTAAGAGTCGCTGGATTATCGGCCAGGGGCGCCACAGCATATGTGTCGCTTGAACCTTGCTGTCATCATGCCCAGACGCCGCCATGTACAGATGCTTTCATCGAAAGTGGTGTCTCGCGTGTCGTCATTGCCTCATCCGACCCAGATGGACGCGTCGATGGGGGTGGTATTGCAGCTCTAAGAGCGGCTGGCGTGGACGTAGAATCTGGAGTGTTGTCGGAGGACTCTTCAGCTCTGAATGCTGGATTTTTTAAAGTTTTAACACACAAGATGCCGTTCGTGGCCTTGAAGAGCGCCACTAGCTTAGATGGTCGGATAGCGCTCAAAAACGGTGAGAGCGAATGGATTACGGGTTATGGCGCCCGAAACTATGGCCATCTACTTCGGTCTCAATACGATGCTATTTTAGTTGGCTCGGGGACCGTTGACGCCGACGATCCAAGTTTGACATGCCGTCTGCCGGGTATAAAGGGAGGATCCCCATATCAGCCTGTGAGAGTGGTCCTTGATCGACGCCTTCGCATTAGTGAAACATCTAAGCTAGTGTCTACATCAGCCATCATACCTACATGGATTTTAACTGGGGCCAATGCGGATAGCGTCAAGGTAGGGTCCTTAAGAAACATGGGCGTTGAGATCTTCGCCGTAACTGAAACATGCGATGCCGCATTCGCACGGGCAGCTTTGGCTTTGCTAGCCAAACGCGGTGTGACACGGGTTTTGATAGAAGGTGGCGGCCAAGTGGCGGCCTCATTCTTGAGTGAGGGCCTCATTGACCGCATATACGCTTTTAGAGCCCCCATCGTTGTTGGGGGAGATGGCAGGGTTGGCGTTGGTGCGTTAGAACTTAGCCAGCTATCAGATGCGCCGAGGTTCGAAATATCAGATATACGAAGTTTTGGCTCTGATGTCCTTGAAATTCTTGATCGAGAGCCCACTTTTTAGTCATGTTTACTGGACTTGTGACCGACTTGGGCGAAATTGCCGCAGTAACACTGACCGACGGCGGTGTTCGTCTGGAGATTAATACGGCGTATGACACCTCGACTGTGGATGTGGGCGCCTCAATAGCTTGCAATGGATGCTGTCTGACAGCCGTCGAGATGGCGGCTAGCAAGTTTAGCGTGGATGTTTCACGGGAAAGTTTGGATAGGACCACACTGAGGGGTTGGAAGGCTGGCCGCCGCATTAACCTTGAACGAGCCCTAAAGCTTGGTGATGAGATGGGGGGGCATATAGTTTCAGGTCATGTGGATTGCACCGCTGAGGTATCAGAGCGTAAAGCTGACGGGGACTGTTTTATGTTCACCTTCACGATCCCCGCCGAATTTTCTAGGTTTATTGCTAAAAAAGGTTCTGTCGTTATCGATGGGGTGTCATTGACGGTCAATGAGGTGGGCGAAGAAGCGTTTAGTGTAAACATCATTCCTCACACTTATTCTGTGACCACTTTCGGGTTCCTGGACGTGGGTGATGCCGTCAACATAGAAATCGATATGCTTGCGCGGTATGTTGCGCGTCTTCTCAAACAATCTTGAGCTTGCCTGTGCCTTATTCTAAAAACTTATCTTCCATCGAAGAGATCATTGAAGACGCCCGGAATGGGAGGATGTTCATTCTTGTTGACGATGAAGATCGCGAGAATGAAGGCGACCTTATCGTCCCAGCTCAGATGGCGACCCCCGACGCAGTTAACTTCATGGCGAAGTATGGCCGTGGCTTGATTTGCTTATCGCTGACCCAGAGCAGGTGTGAGGAGCTTAGCCTTCCTCTTATGCACGCACATAATCAGTCGCGCTTGGCGACAGCGTTCACGGTCAGTATTGAGGCAGCGCAAGGTGTGACCACAGGAATTTCGGCTGGCGATAGAGCACATACGATTTCTGTCGCGATTGACCCTCAGAAAGGCAAGGCAGACTTGGCAACACCTGGTCATGTCTTTCCCTTAATGGCGCGTAACGGCGGTGTCTTGGTAAGAGCTGGTCATACTGAGGCTGCCGTTGATATTTGCCGGATGGCCGGTCTCATTCCGTCTGGCGTAATCTGTGAGATAATGAACGATGACGGCGGCATGGCTCGTATGCCGGACCTTATTCCTTTTGCTCAGAAGCATGGGCTAAAGATCGCTACCATTGCTGACCTTATCGCCTATCGCCGTCGGACCGAGAAATATGTAGAGGTCACGGCCGAGCGCCCCTTTAACTCGAAGTATGGCAACGGCTGGACATTACGGGTTTACAAGAACCGGCTATCAAACACGGAACATGTTGCTCTGATAAAGGGTGATTTGAACGGCGATGAACCAGTGATGGTGCGTATGCATCAGATGAATATTCTTAGTGATATGTTCTGGGATGCTGATAGTACCAAAACAGGTGAACTTCATCGGGCAATGTCGATGGTTGCTGATCATGGTCATGGTGTAGTTGTGGCATTGCGGGAAATGGGAGTGCCTCAATTCAGTGAGCGTATTAAGGCCGAGATTACGGGCGAGCAGCCACAGGCCCGCTTAATGGACTATGGCGTCGGCGCTCAGATATTGGTCGACCTGGGAATTAAAGATATGATCCTGCTCAGTAATACACCACGAACAATTATCGGGTTGGATGGTTATGGTCTTAAAGTTATAGAGCAACGTCCTATCCCTCTAGAAGACTGACTGACGAGTTATGACTGATGCACCACACATTGTTCTGATCGAAGCTCGTTTCTATCACGACCTTTCTGAGCAGCTCGCCGCGGGCGCAATTGCAGCGATAGAAGAAACTGGCGGGACCGTATATCGGATCGCTGTACCTGGTATTTTAGAGATACCCGCAACGCTGCAGTTTGCTATCGAGGGTAGGGTCGATCCCAAAACTGGCCGCCTGTTCGATGGCGGTATTGTTCTAGGCTGTGCAATCAAAGGTGAATCGGATCACTATGAACACGTTTGTAGTGAAGCCATGCGTGGCACGCAGGACGTTGCATTGGCGCATGCCTTCCCGGTTGGTAATGGAATCTTGACTTGTCAAACAAGGGCGTTGGCTGAAGAACGAGCGGATGTGTCACGCAAGGACTTTGGAGGCAAAGCGGCAAAAGCTTGCCTGCGACTTATAGCAATTCGGACTGCGCTTGGGCTTGTAGGGTGAGCACTGGTAAACGCCCCAAAGGCGACACGAAGGTTGGTAAGAGTGCAGCGCGTTTAGCGGCAGTGCAGGCGTTGTATCAAGTGGCAGCGACAGAGGCCGATTATACCAAGGTTGTGCGTGATTTCCTGGCCGGTCGACTGGGCGGAACTGCGATTAGTGAAGATCCTGATACAGACGCCGAGACACAAGTCCGCCTTGCTGAAATGGATGCCGGTATGTTCTCTGGTCTCGTGTCTGAAGCAATTGCCCGGCAAGCTGATGCCGACGATATGATCAGTGCTAGTCTGAGCGCTGGCTGGCCAGACGACCGACTTGAAGTCATTGTTCGTTCAATTCTTCGTGCGGCTGTCGCAGAGCTTTTGGGGGCTGAGGGTGCACCTGCTAGAGTCATAATATCTGAGTACGTTGATATTACGCACGCATTTTACACAGGACCAGAACCCAAGATGGTAAACGCGGTCTTAGATAAGATAGCCCGTGTCTTACGTAGTAAAGAACTCGTAGCTCCATAACGAAAGTCGGATGCCGTAAATGCCTGGTCTATCGGAATTCGAATTAATCGAAACTCTTCTGAAGCCACTGGCAGTGAATGCGCCTGGGGCATTCGCCTTGGCTGACGATGCCGCAATCATGCCCGAGCCACTGGAGGGACATGTACTTGTAATTACAAAGGATGCCTTGGCAGTTGGCTCCCATATGCTGTTTGATGATCCACCGGGCGACATGGCGCGCAAAGCTCTTAGAGTTAACTTGTCTGACCTGGCATCAATGGGTGCTAGTCCGGTCGGATTCTTTATGGCTCTTTGTATTGGCCGCGACACCAAAGATCGATTTCTAAAAGAGTTTATATCAGGCTTAGCTGAGGACGTTGAAAGGTTCTCTATTCCTCTTATGGGCGGTGACATCATCCGACAGGACGGGCCCTTTATTGTAACGATCACGGCAGTTGGCTCCGTAAAGAGGGAAGACGTTTTGAGGCGTAGTCACGCAGAGCCGGGTGATTCTTTGTGGGTGTCAGGGACGGTAGGAGACGGTGCGCTAGGATTGTTATCCGCACGTGGGCAGTTAGGAACTCTTTCGGCCAGGAGCCAGGCATTTCTATCCAACCGCTATCGTGTGCCGCAACCGCGTGTCGAAACGGGTTTATTTCTAGCTGGTTTGGTGAGCGCTTGCACTGATGTTTCGGATGGGCTTTTGGCTGACGTTGATCACATTTGCAAAGCATCCGGCGTCGGGTGTCGTATCGAACAGGATGCTATCCCGCTATCGCCTGCTGCGAAGGAGGTTGTGCAATCTAATAAAGGTCTCTGGCAGACAATACTGACGGGCGGAGATGATTATGAGTTGGCTTTTGCCGTTCCTGCCGCCCGGGGAGCTGCGATTACTGACCTTATGCGGACTGGACCGATCCAGTTAACGCGGATTGGAATATTTGAGCCTGGATCAGGAACGACGTTGGTGCATGCGGACGGGGTAGGGGTTCATTGGGAGCAGTTAGGTTTTCAACACGAATGAACTGTGTCGTGTTGCAGCGCACCTAATATTTAATGTGAGGGCGGTTCTTGGGCACATGAATTAGCTTAAAAGCCTTAGCCATGAAGCCCATCTGTATTACCAGCCCTTCTCACCCTTTGCCTTGGCAGCGCTTTTGCTGGATTTGTTGTTATGGATATTCCCCTGCTCCCACTAATCTTGGAGTCGCCGTGATAGAGAAGGCCGAGTGTAAGCAAATGTGCAAACCGTGGAAAACGGTCTTCCTTGCATGAAGAGCTGGTTGACTGAACGTCAAGTTGTCTATCCTTAAAGATTACTGTTCCGAGAATAAGCTGCGAAACTAGTCGGGTCTTATGAAGAAAATTGTTGCTGCAGCGCACGGTGTGAATGGAGATAAAGGTTGAGATGTGCTCCTGATTACGGCCTTTGAGTAGTCATAAAGGAAGCTGTTACTAGTTCGAAAAGCTAGGTTTTCCATCAGTTTCACCGCACTCTTGTATTGCACGACCACTATCATTCTGGCACCCTCCGCGCGCTTTCCCGGGCGGGGAGGTGACTATGAACCGATCTTATTGATCCAAAAGGGTTTTCTGGGGTCGAATGGCCGGTTTTTCTGGCATAATCAACGAATCGAATGGAACGAGTATGAGCACTCTCGAATTAATTGTCCTCGGCAGCGGCGTTATTGCCATTGTTTACGGGATTCTCACTATCCAAAGCCTGATGAAAACAGGTACTGGCACGGACCGTATGGTAGAAATCGCCACAGCCATTCAAGAAGGCGCGTCGGCGTACCTCAATCGCCAATATAAGACCGTCGCGATAGTTGGCGCTATCGTCACGGTCATACTATTTCTCGCGCTTGGAAAGCTGTCGGCCATTGGATTTATTATCGGGGCTGTTTGCTCTGGAATTGCGGGTTACGTTGGCATGAATGTATCTGTTCGGGCTAATGTGCGGACCGCGGAAGCCGCTCGTTCTAGCGGCATGAGTGCTGCCCACGCGGTAGCATTTAAGTCTGGTGGCGTCACTGGGATGCTGGTAGTTGGCCTTGGTATTTTGGCCGTCGCTGGATACTACTTCTTTCTGCAGAGCATCGGTGTCGATGAGCGTGAGCTGATTGAATCGCTTGTCGCCCTGTCTTTCGGTGCATCTCTTATTTCCATCTTTGCCCGGCTTGGTGGTGGCATCTTCACTAAGGGTGCTGATGTTGGGGCTGACTTGGTTGGTAAAATTGAGGCTGGGATTCCTGAAGATGACCCTCGGAACCCCGCAACGATTGCAGATAACGTTGGCGACAATGTTGGCGATTGCGCCGGGATGGCCGCCGACTTGTTTGAAACCTATGCGGTAACAGTTGTGGCAACGATGTTGCTTGGCACGATCTTCTTCGAAGGCGCTGATCAGGCAACCGCAATGCTTTACCCATTGGTTATCGGTGCGGTGTGCATTTTTGGCTCGATCATCGGTATGTTCTTCGCCGGTGTTAAGGATGGCGGAAAAGTTATGGCGGCGTTGTATCGCGGCTTTATCGTCTGTGCTGTGATTTCTGCTGGACTAATTTACGTTGTGACTAACATGATGTTCGCAGACGATTTAATTATGACGGATGGCCAAGCTATTACGTCGGATCAAATGTTCATTTGCGCGCTAATTGGGCTTGTTGTGACGGGCTTAATTATTTGGATTACCGAGTACTACACCGGCACGGACTATCGTCCCGTAAAAAGTGTTGCTGAAGCGTCGACAACTGGGCATGGCACAAACGTCATTCAAGGCTTAGCCGTTTCAATGGAATCTACGGCACTGCCAGTGTTGTTGATCTCTATCGCAATTATTGCATCCTTCCTTCAAGCCGGGCTGTTCGGGATCGCCATTGCGGCGACCACAATGTTGGCGTTAGCTGGAATGGTTGTTGCATTAGATGCCTATGGTCCGGTGACTGATAACGCTGGTGGTATTGCTGAGATGGCTGATCTTCCGGAAGATGTTCGTAAGATTACGGATACGCTAGATGCTGTTGGCAACACGACAAAGGCTGTGACAAAAGGTTATGCCATTGGTTCGGCGGCTCTTGCAGCTCTAGTTCTGTTTGCAGCTTATACGTCTGACCTTGAGTTCTATTTCCCAGAGCTTGCCGGCATCGCCTTCTCTCTTAAGGATCCGTATGTGGTCGTTGGTCTGTTCATTGGTGGTATGCTGCCATACCTGTTCGGGTCAATGGGTATGCAAGCTGTTGGTCGGGCTGGGAGTGCTGTCGTGGTTGAAGTGCGTCGTCAGTTCAAAGAAAAGCCGGGGATTATGGAAGGCACTGAGAAGCCAGAATACGGCGTCTTGGTGGACATGCTGACCAAAACAGCGATCAAGGAAATGGTCATTCCGTCGTTGCTTCCCGTGCTTGCGCCGGTGGTCTTGTACTTCGTCGTTGCGTGGACGGCAGGACAGGAGCAAGGCTTTATTGCTCTTGGTGCGATGCTGCTTGGAACTATCGTTACAGGCTTGTTCGTTGCGATTTCTATGACATCAGGCGGTGGGGCTTGGG
>Ga0302118_10001376_pt1 | contig 12033 bp, 23 predicted proteins | sample AG5_331_MG_FD_203126 | JGI IMG/M metagenome (GOLD analysis project Ga0302118, IMG submission 203126) | Marine microbial communities from Western Arctic Ocean, Canada - AG5_33.1 | ecosystem: Environmental > Aquatic > Marine > Oceanic | place: Canada: Western Arctic Ocean | collected 2017-10-01 | reverse complement strand
TAGTCGTGCTGAGTAATAGGTCGCATGCCGCCCAAGCTGGCAGGTACAGCCGCCAAGCCCTGCATCTGACGGAAAACTATATCCGGGTCCTTCTGGTCCCCAGCAGCACAAACCGAAGGTGTGCCTAAATATACATCAGCAGATAACTCGTCACGTAGCTCCCACAACTTACAGATCAACTCTGCGTTTGAAGGGAACCCCAACAACTTAATGCTATTCGCATTCACCAAATCTTGGGATCGCAAAAACTCATCTAATGGCTGATCTACAGGCATCGCCCTCTGCGATTCGTTGCGGCACCAAGTGATGCCTTTGTCGTCTGTAAATAACCTCAAATCTAATTTATTCCTTGTTTTCATGTACATCGTCTCCCAAATGTATCACATTATCGAAAACCCGTTGCAACCTTGCTTCGTGAGTAATCATGATAATTTGTTGACCCTTCTTCCTAGTTAGGTCACATAACTTAGCTAAAACGTCAGCTAAACAGCCGAGGTTGTGCTCGTCTAAACCAGCTGTCGGCTCATCCAGTACCATCATACCTACTTCTCCACCAAATAGGGAGTTAATCGCTAGACGAAAGGACAAAGCTAATACTACTTTCTCGCCACCAGATAGTCTATCTGCAGGCTCTACCACACCATTAGGCTTATGTGCGGAAAAGGATAAGTCATCCTCAGCCGTCACAGAAAATGGTGACTCAAAACTCTCCAGAGTCTCGTTAATCTTTGCAACTAGAGTCCGCAAGAAATGATTAGCTATAAACTTAGGTAAAGCATCTCTATGAAATATTTTACGCAAAGCATCTAAATCATCTATCCACTTTTTGGCTATCTTGCTTATATCTGCGCGATCTTCTAAAAATTGTTTATCTTCCCGTAAAGAAGCTAAATCAACTCGTAGGTCTTTAACTAGCTCGATATCCATGGAAACCGCTACCACAGCTTGGTCATGCGCCAACACACTGTTAGTGTAAACAAATAGCTCACTCTCGCTTAAAACATCTAACTCAGTGATAGCCTCCTCAGTGTCCGCTATCACCGCTCGACTTAATTCCATCTTACGTAAAATAGTATTACGCTTGTCCTCGGTAACAGCAGCTATATCTGCTTGAGTCTCAAGAGGCTCCAACTCCAACTGAAGCTCTTTAAGCCTAGAAGCCTTTTCGCGGCCCTCAGCTTTAAGAGGTGTCACGGCCTTAATGTACTCCGCTTCGTTGCCCAGCAAACGTCCGCAAGTAGGGCAAGACTCTTTCAAAAGCTTTATAGTCTTTTTGAGTCTAGCTACATCTGTGGTCAAATCTATTACGTCACCCTGCAACCTTAGCAGACGCTCTTTACCAAAAGAAACATCGGAAGGCCCCAACGCAGATACGGCCTCCTCAAGGGTTTCCAGCTCTTGTTTACGTGACGCTAGCTTAGTCGAGAGAGTGCTGCCTGCTTGCGACGCAACAATAGACGCACGACAGCCTTCGACTTCATCCTCTGGCAAAATGAAAAGCTTAGCCTCAGCTATCGCCCTCTCCACCTTCTTACTCTTACGAACCTTAGACCTAATACGTGAAGTAATAGCCTCCAACGATGCGACGTCATCCGGGTACACGTAAACTGCGTCGCCGCTAGCTTGCCGCCCTAACGCGTCCCATACCTTCTCTACGTGAGCCGTCCCACACAAGTGCGAAAAGGTTTTACCACGGCTAGCTGCAGTAGAGGACAGAAAACTAAAGATCGACCACTGGTCTACAAACAGGAACTCATCGATAACATGCAGAGGCACACCAAACACCGCAGACACGCGAGCGGTGACATCCTTACTCTTAGTGGACACTCTGCCACCCACGGTAAGCTCATCTCGAGTGGTTGCCCTTAGATTCCTCATCACTACGATGTCCGAACCTGTGTGCTCCCAAACGGTTGTAACCGTGGACACATAATCCCTAGGATAGTCCCCAGTTACATAATCTAATCTGCAAATGTTAGCCTCGCGGCCATTAGGGAACTTACCCGTAAGGCTAGCTTTAACCATCTTAATAAGATTAGATTTACCCGTACCATTACCTCCAAAGAGTCCTGTAACACCTAACGGGAACTCCAAGTGGAGATCTCGATGCTGACATACGTTCGTTAAACTAACTGATTTCAATCGCATAATAATCCTCGAGCCTCCCTTACGTCTAGTAGTAGGTCTGCCGGATTCTCGCTCTGAAGTAACGCGAGTCCAAACTTATACAACTCCGACTCCTCATCCAAAAGAACCTTCAGACACTCTGTCGGACCTGCCGACACCAATGCTTGAACCTCCCGTTGTGCTTCGGACATCGCCTCCTCAACTTGGGCCGTGATCACTTTATAGAAAATGTGAGCCACACCGTCGCAAACACTATTCAAACAAGACCACGTGTCTACCACGTCATCCGAGTACTTAACATGCACGATAGGTTTACACAAATTAGGTGGTAGGTTATTGTCCTCGTTATGCTTGCGTACAACTGTACTAAGCTGAACTTCAATATCCGCAGCCACGTTCTCTAAATCCAACGCTGTGTATACCTCGTAACGTAAAACGTACCGAGTAGGGATCAAATAACTTTCCCAGAACATATTGTCATACAGCACGTAGTAATACTTCTTAGCAGGCTCCGTAATCTTCCGCATATTTGTTGAACCCGGGGAGATAACAAAAGCGGACTTACTGTCACCCGAACTATAAGGGTCCGCGAAGATCTCGCTATTTTCATGGAAGTCTCCCGTGAAGATATGCTCCACAGCTGCATCAGCTAAATGCCCCTCATAAGCCATGTCTCCCATAAACTCGTGCCATACTTGATGACATACAAATACATCGGTATCGCTAGGTATAGCCTTAATCTCCGCAGAAAGATTGTCCACGGCCGTCCAGTCTAATCCGTAAATCTTGACACCACGTAGCTCTATCGTGCTCTTGTTAATATGTGTGGTGTGCGGATGCACTGCTTGCAACCAAGGGTTATCTCTGTCTAGCTCGTGCTGTCCCTGAATGTAATAAAATGGGATCCCGCAACTCTGTAAATTATCTAACGAATCTCGTAACTTCCCTATTACGTAAGGCTCAGGCCTACGTACGTCAATTAAATCTCCAGCACCAATCATCGGTACTTCTAGTTCGCACGCTTTATCAGCCAAGAAGCTGAATGAGTGCACCGAGTCACCACAGAGCGTGGGACGGTTCGACCAATTGTGATGGTCTAGATGCGAGTCCGCAAAGAACAACGCAACTGGGGTATCACTTTTAGGCATGACAACTCCTTTAATAAAAAAAGCTGGGAGGGACCGAAGCCCTCTCCCAGCCAAACACTAACACCCAGTAATAACAGTATACCAGATTAATCGGACGACATGCCTTTGGTTTTTCTACCGGTACCCATATTGCCAACTACTTTTCCGCCACGAGCGGAAGAGTTACTGGAATTACAGGATGGACATATCCAATTTCTTTTAACATCTTTTGACACAAACATCTTACGACACTTGAGACAACGCTTATTTGGCGATGAATCATCGTCAATCTTACTCATACAGATACTGCCAAAGCGGGTAATCCCAACTGCTTCTCTATGTCAGCAGTGGTGTAAGCCCTAGCGCGGGAAACGATCGCAGACCATTTCGCGTCAGTTAGGGTGACCATGCGTCCCCCTAGCTCATCAAAGCGTACCCAGCCATCATTATCTAGGTCTTGACCGTAACGTGTCATAGCCTGAGTAATACCGAATGCGTTGTTGGCATTACCAGATAAGATCTCGTTCTCAACCGAGTAAGCTTTGAGAATCCCTGTATTCTCGCTCTTGGTTGTGCTGAACTCTTTACTAACTGCAGCAAAGATGCCCTTCATATCTATACCCTCTACACCGCGTTCCCGAGTGGATAACATACGTGTAATGTTATTATCCATCAAAGGAATTTGAGCCTGAAGGTTATCCCGTAAGCGAGCAGCCAAGTCATGCAAATCAATATCGCCAATATGACGAACCTGCAGAGTATGGCCGACCTCTTGGTCCCATATACATCCGTTCATACAGATGGAACGGAACACAGAAGGGGTAGCGGACAAACGTCGCATACCGATCTCACTATTACCTACGGACATCATACCACCGTAGTCCGAATCGTCTTCTTCACGAATCGTATCTGGGATAAGAATGTTACCGTAGATATTATCTCGGTCACCTCTCCAGTGAGATAACATACCGCCTGGGATCATATCCTTAAGCTTCTCTACAAACCAACGGCTGTCGATTCGAGCATACTTCTTGGAGTGTACCGAGCGGATAGTATTATCGTCCGTCCACATACGGAACATTAACTCACGATCACCGCCACCGGGTTCCTGAAGCTTCGGTAAACGAGCGTTCACTGTAGTAGTAAAACCTCGAATCGATGCTTCAGATACAGGCCAAAGTACCTGCGTCTTATCGCGGTCAGAATACACAGGGTCTAACGCGTCCTTTACCGTGCCAGTGCTTAGGTGTAACCATGAGGCTAACTGGCGGGTAGCATAACGTGTCGGAGTATAAGTCATACCTGTGTCCCAGTTCTTCATGCGGAAGACATGCTTATCGCTATATGGAGTTTCTGGCTCACATACTGCTTCCCACGCTTTGGCTTTTGTCACAACATCGCTACTGTAACGTGCGCCGTCATGCAACACCTCCAAAGCGTCGTCATAAGTCGTACACTTATTTAACCAAGCTTTAGATACATTACCAAAATCTTGCTCACCGCTCATCTGCTGGTTGTCCGACACAAAGTCTCCAGAGTAGGTTTCCTTTTTAACTTGACCCAACTGTTCGGGTTCGCTCTTACGTCCATATTGATCACGTACTTCGAAATTATCCATGGTCTACTGTCCTTAATAGGTTTAAATAATTAGATAGCCGCTATACAAATAGCAGCTTTAGCTCTATAGAATCGGCTCCAGATAGGAGCTCTTTAGCTAGCGAGACAGCGTGGTCTCGGGGCATAGACTAGGTACACGTTACAGGGCGTCTGCCTGCTTAACGGTGACAACCATCTCGGACGAGTCCTTCTCGTCCAGCTCTTCACGAATAACCCTCACATCACCGGGAGCTTCAATTCCCAGGCGTACGGTGCTATTCGTTAACCGTACAACCGTCACCCTGATATTATCGCCTATCAAGATACTTTCATCCAATCGTCTAGATAATACTAGCATCACGTTCCTCTTTTCTTTTGACGTTTGAACCCAAAACGGGATAAAGATCTGAAGATGATATCTACAGTTTTATTCCCAAAATTAGGCATCTCCTCGAGTTCATCCTTTGTTAGTTGCAACAACTGATAAACATATAATACTTCTTTTTTACTCTCTAAAGCATTAACAACACGCGCAGGCAATCCCAATACCTGTACAGACTCCCGTAATACGTCTCGTTGTGTTTTAGTGAGTTTCATAACTTGATAAACGTTTATCAACTTTTCGGTTCTTGTAGCAAACTGTACTGTAATTCTCTATCTTGTTTGTTTCTTAACTTACCATAAAAGTTCATAAGACGTTTGGAAGTTCCTCGTAAGTTATCCTTCGAGTTTTTCTTGTTTCCACGTCTAGCCTCCAACATCCTAAGCACCATCTCGGGGTTACCTCGCAGCATGCCTGCGGGGTATGAGCACACACGACCAACTATGGCGGCCAACTTCTCACGAGTCAGCTTCTCTGTATGGACTCGAACCTCTAGGGAGTCAGACTCTTCAGGTATCTCGTTCCCGTGTCCCTTGGGGAGCACAAGAAGAAACCTACGAGTAAGCTTCCATGAATTACCAATAGGCTCGATCGTAGCTAACGAAAAAGCCCCCCTAATCATACCAAACTTATCACGAAACCGAGCGCGAGATCTGTAAGCTATGTCTGTTAATTCTTCTGGGCTATTACTTGGGCCAGCTATATCTGTGGATCGCACCTCGATGATATCCAAGGGAAGAGGCTCCACGTCAGCATCGCCCCTATCGTAAGGCGTAAGACGTTGGCTACGGAAGGTGCCGTATAAGTCGTACTCTAAACAGGCAAGAGTCTCGCCCACCACTCGTCTAGTCCAGCAAAAAGGACATACCAAATAATTATGACAAGCCCTAGCCTTTGATCCAAACGTAGAGAATGTAGGCGGACAATTAACAGCCACGCTTAAACCAACGCCTGAGGCTGACGACCAGCCTTCGGCCCCTAAACTTAAAACTTGCGATCGCCAAGAAGACTGGATCTCACGTAATGCTGATCTCACAGCTACATCCTCGAACAGGAACTCTGCGCTATCTGGTGTAGTTAGGGGATGTATTAACGCATACTTCATTGCCATAGCTACAGGCACATCAGGTATACGTCTGAAACGAGAAGCTTTATACAATCTCTCTATGTCAGGTGCTTCATCCGTAGCCATATTGGCCTCCAAAACGGGTTAATATTGACTCAAACTATAGTCGTAGATGAAAACGCTATCTACGACTAAACCTACGACTATAGTATAGTCGCATGTATACTACGTATACATATACATAATTTAAGAATATCTATTAGATATATATGTTCATAATTTAAGAATCTCTCTTTGGCTCCCTTAAGGTCGCCTTCGAGATTCTCAAATTATCATTAGAACCAATCTCTAATCAGATAATTTGAAAACCATCTAGATCTCCAAAGCGAATCCCATCTGACTGTTTTCCAGTTCCTGATTTGTTAGAACAAGAATCACAAATATGAACTATGGGATCACCGTCACTGTTTAAAGCACGAGTGACTCTGATTGGTTCTTTACAAGAATGACAGTAAGCTCTTAGATACTTACTGTTTGGTACAGGAGTTCCTACATCTTCATGTAAGGGCTCTCCTGTGCTGTCTGTGGGTCTTTTCATAGTGTATCTATACCAACACTCATATTTTACTTAACATGCGTTAGAAGCCCTTCTAGGGCTCTTGTTCGTCTGTCACTTCCTGGAAGGGATCATACAGGCCATTAAACCAGCCTGCATACTCTAAAAATATATCAACGTCACCTTCTTTAAAGGCCTTAGTCGCTGCATATATGTGTATATAATCTTTTACTTTCGTAGTCGTATGACCTTCAGGTAATGCAAATTCTATGTAAGGAGCATGTCCCAGCTGTAGTTCACTCTCCAGTAACTCAAACCGTTCTCCATCCTGAGGCCCTCCGCCAGTTAATTTGACGTCAACCTTTCGAACTAACGGGTCCACCATAATGATCTCCAAACACTGACATAAATCTACTACCAGTATTATCTCTTTCACTACGTAGTGAGACTAGTGCATTTAGTGAATATCTACCGACACTGTGATGGCCATAGCTGTAGGTGGCTCTCCACTAAGCATCCACTTTTTATAAACCTGCGTTTGCATGAAGTTGGATATATGTAACGACATCTCCTGCATACCTGATGCAGAGAAGCTCTTACCTTTCTCCACATCCTCTTTCTCAATATTAAAAGTGAACTTACCTTTGGCTTCTAAGAACGCTAGACAAGTTTCATCCCCGCCTAACTCTGCTCTCAGCTCATCCATTGTAAGCTTATCTTGTGGCTGATTCATATTTTTCTACAACCTTTCTGTTGGCTTTAAATACCGCCTTGGCAAATCCTGGCGGGGTAATGCTTCGTTTATTAGCTCTTTCAGGCCCTGGGGCCATTCTCCAGATCAGGTCTGTGACTCCTTCTGGCTCCTCTTTATGGGTAGGTTTGGGCATCTTAAACCCACCACCGTGCCACAAACAGGTACGCTTTCTCCACAGATCTCCATACTCCCATGGCTGGAACATACTGTCAGGTTTACGCCAGGCAGTACTTAGTCGTCCGATGGGGTTCTCTATCATCCAAGGACAGCCAAACCACTCACACAGCTCTCGACATTTATCTATTAATTCTAACCCGTCTATGTAAGCTCGTAACCCTTTACGTTTAAACCATCTAGCACCTGAACTGGCTAGATGTGTACATGGTGGGAACGCGAATATAGCCGCAGGTTTAGGTAGCCCTGCCGGAGTTAAATTTCTCACATCTTCCCAATGCTTCGTTATATTATCCTTAATCTTATCTGTCTGCATCGAGTGTTGCACATCGATACAAAGGCACTCCCAACCAGCACTGGCCCATGGTTCCACCATAGATCCGGTCCTGTCACAAAGGCTTATAATTACGCCTTTGCTATCCTTTTTTGAAACCATTTACTCCTCCTCAATTATCTGGCAGTCATAGGCCGGATCTATCTGCGACGCTAGGTCTAAGGCCCCGTCTATTATGGTTTCTACATGTAGGGAATCTTCCGCCTCAACACGTATCCTAATCGTTACGTCAAATATCATTTCTCACTCCCTGGATTAAACCGCGGATAGCCTGTAATGAAATTACTACACTGTTCCATCCACGCCGTGACAATCTTTCGGGCATCGACTTTGCCCAGCCCGAAGTCCTCCTGCAATTCTCGGGCCGCGCCCATCATATTTATCTCGCCGCTTGCACGTCGGGCGTTTAAGTGTTCGAAATATTCTTTATTACTCATTAATTATCTCCTCAATTAAAAATGGAAACGCTTGTTCTAACTGGTATGAAATTGTTTCACCCATTTCACATACAGCAGCTAAGTCGTCCTGCCACTGCCCAAAAGGGTCAGCTAATTCACTGCCTAGTTTCACTACATCTCGGAGCAGTTGCTTCTGCTTGTCTGTTAGGTGACATGCTTCACCCTTAGCTTTGAATGTATCTCTACTCATCTTCGATCCTTTCCTTACTTTGATTATCGTAACACGTAGCACAAACCATAAAGCCACGGCGATGAGGGTCACAAATCTCCGCATCAGCCTCACAGTAATGGCACTTCTCTTTCTCCGGCAAATCACTACTAATATCGTGGCTGCCATCCCAGTACTCAATCTCTTTCTCTAAGTCACTCATCTTTATCTCCGTAATTTACAGTGACGTTTGGATCGTAGTTGTAATTACCTGCTTTAACTTGTCTTGCTTCTTCTTCTTTAACTTTTTTGAATTGCGGATGCTCTTCTTCTTTGTCCAAACAATCCATGCAACACATTTGTGTATTAAGAAAGCTCATGCTCATCACGTAATCCTCCTTACCGCATCTATGACAGTTATTCATCTTTAACTCCTTCAAGGTTATCCCCGCCAGCCACGAGACGAGTCAATGTAAGGCCTAGATAGGCATCCATCTTTTCACGTAGGTCACGAGCATACCGGAACTCGTGGAGTGTTCGTTCGATATCTGGAAACTCAAAAGCAACTGACGCAGCCAGCATGTCCCAAGCAATAGCTTTTGCGATGTCGGGTACTGTCCCTTCCTTAGTAAATTTACTCATCTTTAACTCCTTCAAGTAAAAAGGGAAACTCTTGCTCTAATTCTTTGATGCTATCAAAACAGGCTACTGCCAATTCGTCCGCTACAACACCTGAGAATTGTTCTTCTGATTCAAACTGTTCCCAACTTACACATAGGTCTAGCCATGCGTGACGTATGGCCTCTGTTTGATCTTCTGTTAAACTGCCAGCACCTAATTCTTTTGCTAAATCACTCATCTTCAACTCCTTCAAGTAAAAAGGGAAACTCTTGCTCTAGCTCTTCCAGCCTGCCCTCACACCCAGGTAACAGTTCTCCAGCTCCAACTCCTACGAACTCGTCAGGTGCTTCAAGGTGTTCTTTGATCACACGAAATTCCAACCACGCATGAGTGATGGCATTTACTTGGCTAATGGTTAAAGTGTCGGCGTCGCCGGGAAGGCGGTCCCTTACCCATGCGTTTCTAATGGCTCTAGTGTTTCTAACGGCGTGTGCTTGAGCTTCTTCTAAACTTTCACGCATAGCTTTTTTCAAATCATCCATCTTTAAATCCTTTATATTAAAGTAATTCCATCGTATCCGAGACCACTTCTGCCTCCTCAGCGGTGCGGTCAATAACCGTCTCTCTAACTACATCCTTGTCGTACCAGTTGCCGCAATTCACCATTTCCATGGCTTCGTCTTCACTCTCAGCTTCTACCAAAATGGTTTTACCGAGACTCTCCGACAGTAGTACGTGGTATTTATTAGTCATCTTTAAGTCCTTTATATTAAAGTAATTTCATCAAATTCCGATGTCATCTCCTATGAAAGTACTTTCCAAAGTAGATTCCGATGATAGCCCCCGTTTTGCCAACGTATCGTTGATGCGGGCGGACCTGTTGTCTGATGAGGCTTTATTAAACTCTCGCTCTAACCTCATTACACTAGCAAGAACAACCGCTAGACGCTCAATAATCATATCTTTAGTACCTTGTAGCTCTAGATACACCCGTTTATCCACATCTTCACGTTCCTCGTTCCAGTTGTAAGCTACATTAGGAACCATGAGGTAAACACCTTTAGCGTCATCCCAAGAAATCTTGATGTAAGCACTACTGTAAGAACTGGAGTGCTCTCTATCATGCTTTCTGACACGAGGAAAGTAATAGTCTTCACTCTCACCAGTATTTTCAAGACATATAACCTCAGGAAAGTCTATCTTAATCATCTTAGCCATCTCCTCTGATTTTCTATTCCACTGGTCTTCAGAGCACTTTGGCTTGTAGATATTGTATTTACGTGTTTCAGTCATACAGATCCTATAATCAGAGTCTGTAACAGTAATTTTAATCTCATCGTAAAGCTTGCGAAGAGCGGCAAGCTGACGCTCTAACTTTTGCTCTGCTAGCTCCTCTTCGTTATCTAACTCAGCGTCTAAGATCGCTATGTTATTATCAATTAGCTTTCTTAAATCATCCATTTGTGCAACTCCTCTTTAGTGTCATTAGTGTCAGCAAATAAGTGTCCATTTTCTCACGCAGGTCATAGTTTTCCTGTGTGTCCTCGTCAGGGAACACCTGCTCGATTGAGCTATCTTTAGGTTGATGCTCTTCGTACATGGCGTCCCAAGCAGCGGCTTTTGCGTATGCTGAATAAATAGTGCCGAAGGTTTCACTTAGAAGAGCGTCCCACATCGCGGGGGTATTACCTTCCAACTTTCCTTTCTCCTCTACGTAGTCAACCCACTCAAGACCGTACATGTCCGTAAGCCTATCAATTTCTTTTTGCGTTCGCATATTCTACCTCCGGTATAACAATCTCTTCTCGGATTAACCAAGCAACCTCGCGGTCGCTGATTAACGTATAAACATTACGGCGTACTCCACTCAATTCCAACCACTTCCTGCCTGTGATAATCTCCGGCAAGGGATCCCATGTAATGTCGGCGTATTCTGGGATTTTACGGTGTCTCTGGAACTGCGCCACATCTGAATCTATCTTGGCATAATCCCCATCTTTATATCTCACACTAATACTGAGGTTTGACTTACGCTTAGTTTTCCTCATGCTTCTTCCTCCGATATGTTGACCTTATCCGGGGTAATACGATCTAGATCTATCTGCAATGATGGGCGGTAGCTCCCCTGCCCTGCTTGCATATCTTGAGCCACCTCTAACGCAAGGGACTGCAGCCTTAACTTATCTTTCGGAACTAGGTGTGGGTGTATAACTAGTCCACGTCTCTTAGCCGCATAGATAGCTATCCACAACTCGCGGTTCTTAGCCATCTTGCTGTGCCATAGCGGGTTGTTCTGCTTCAGTCCATTAACTAAATAGTCACTACTAGACACCACGTACAGGTCATAACCTTTCGCACTTTTAATGCCTTGGCTATTAGTCAGGTACAGTATGGGCTGTAAGATTCCCATGAGCGTAGCGGTGGTCTTATCTCCTATGCTAAAGCCGCCACTAAACATAGACCTGCGGCTGGTCTTCTCTGTCTTCTCGATCAACACAGACGCCCACCCGCAGGTTTCAGTCCAGTCAGCCCCATAGCTTTCAGGGATCACAATGCCATCCCAGTTATCTACGTCACGCTGGATACCTAGATAAGCTCTAAGCGTCTCCAGAGTCGTTATCTTCTGCTTCGGCTTGCTCAGCTTTTTCTTTTTCAATGTCGACATATTTAATTAGTTTCCTTAATTCTTG
>Ga0302118_10001373_pt1 | contig 12039 bp, 12 predicted proteins | sample AG5_331_MG_FD_203126 | JGI IMG/M metagenome (GOLD analysis project Ga0302118, IMG submission 203126) | Marine microbial communities from Western Arctic Ocean, Canada - AG5_33.1 | ecosystem: Environmental > Aquatic > Marine > Oceanic | place: Canada: Western Arctic Ocean | collected 2017-10-01 | reverse complement strand
TCCGGCTCTGATATTCCTATGGGGAAGTGTTTTTCATTCTCAACCCTTTCCTCATTAACCTGCTTATAGTTTTTATCATGAGTCTTTGCTGGTATAGACCCTCCTCTAGATATATCCTTATCACTAGAGCCCCAGTTCTGCCCTTTTAAAATTACAGCCATTTCTGGACGTTTCTTGATACACTTAATAGTCGCCCTATCCAAATCGTAGGTAGTTCCCAGAAAAATGTCAGGCTCAAACTCTTGGAAAGCGTCAAAGACTGGCTTATCAGCATAGAGCCAAGCCCACTCATGACCAGTAGCCTCAAAGACACTCTTCCATCCCTCTGTTATATATTTAAAAGCCTGACCGTAACTTAAGGATAATATTTTCATAGAGAAATGACCCCCATACTTCTCACTCTTTTTACGTCTTTAGGTGAGTCTATTTCGCATATTCTTAATCCCGAAGGGATACAAGAGAGAAATTTTCCACCCTTGTTGATTACCTCATTTAGCACCTCATAACCGAACCACCTTCGGTGATCCTCTACCCCAGCTATAGATTCAAACATTTTCATTTCTTTTCCCGATAAGTATGTTATCTGACACCATTTTTCATCTATTCCGTATGAGAGGTTGGTAACTTCTCCCCCATAGTGCATTACGCCAACTTCCTCTCTTCTTGTCTTGTCATTATTGTCAATTACTATCTTAGATCCCCCTCCGTATAAATCTTGTATTGCTATCTTGTTGAAGATGATATCGCCATATATTATTAGACACTTTTCATACGAAGAAGCCTGTATTCCTAAATAAAGACTGTGTCCTACGTTCGTGTTCTCGTAGTCAAAATTATGAACTATTCTAACTTTGTATTTGGTTCTTATTCTTTCTTCTATAACAGAAGACCCAAACCCAACAACAAGTATTATGTCTGAGCTGGGATATATCTGTCTTACTTGTTTTATTTGTCTTTCAAGTATACTCATACCATTGATATTTATCATACACTTAGGCCCGTAAGTCTTCATCCTTCTTCCCATGCCGGCAATCGGAATTATTATGGACATGTCCGAAAAATCAGAATCTTCTTGCTCTCGGTCTTTTCTGACTCTGCTAATATACCTAGTCTTTACCATGATGTCTCTCTCGTATTATATCCCAGTTTTTACCCCAGACTTCCATATCAACAATATCAGAGGCATTGCTTCCTGTTATTGAATATGTAGATAGTGGCTCTGGGATGTGTATCCCTACAAAACTTTTTGTTATTCTGAGTTGAAGATCCCAGTCTTCTGCTGTTCTCATTTCTTCATCATATAGTCCACAGACAGAAAATGCATGTTTGGTGATAAAATTCTGGGAAGACATAGTACATTTTTCCATCAGTCTTCGTCGATTATATGGCTCTCGTGGTTCATATATCTTTGTGTTCTTTTTGAAATTTTCTAATATCACATCCCCATATACTATACCTACCACAGAAGGGTTTTCTGCTATTTTTTCGACTGACTTATTAATCTTGCCCGGCAAATAGGTGTCGTCAGCATCTAACATCCCAAAGATTAGCGTGTCGTCCCAAAAATATCTTATACCCTTGTTTCTTGTCGCTGATGGGCCTTTGTTACATTCCATCCTTAAAACATCTATAGAGCAGGCATCCTTATACTGATCTTTGATTTCAATTGCTTTCTCATAAGACCCGTCGGTAGAGCAATCGTCTATTATAACGATTCTCTTGTTTTCGTAGTCTTGCTCAATCACACTAGGAATCGACCTTGCTAGCCACTCTTCGTGGTTATAGCAGGGGACGATTATCGTTACTAGAGGCTGACTATCTCTGACAGAGGTTTTATTAGATATCGGCATTCTTGGCTTTCTGTTACGTTTATGAATTTTTCTAAAACTGATTTTTCTCTATTTCCACCAATCGTCTTATGAAGATGTGTTTGTCCAACAAACCCGTCGGAAATTAATCCCTCTTCCTCTTTTTCTTTTGGGTATAGAGCCAAGAACTTAATTAGTTCATCGTTGAGAGCCTTGTCAATATCTGAATAGAAATTTTTGATAACCCTAAAGCCAGCCCGAAAACATGAGTAATAGGGGTTATCCATTGCTTTTAATTTCCGGACACATATATCAACACATCTTTGTTGGGTCGCTTCTTTCTCTGCAATTCTCTCTAGAGACCATCTAATCGACGAGCTTTTGGCTATCTCCAAAATATCTTTGGTGTTAATGTCGCTTTTATTATCACAAAAAATAATATTCGTTGGGCGCAAAGAGCCAGACTTCAAGGATGCTACTGTCAACTTGATATCTTTTAGATCAGAGTTTTTATCAAAATAGAGGACGGCAGCAAACCTTTGGTTGACTTCTGCTCGAACACATTCTTGGATACTTTCCTTATCTAATCCAATTTTCTCTTGCTTATCTTTCCATTCCGAATCACGCCAGAATACACAGAAACGATCCTGTACGATAAAATACTCCTTTTCCTCGTCATAGGCAGCAATAATATGGCAGTCGCCCTTTTCTCTAAATTTATCAAGCTTACCCAAAGAGCATCCTGTTTGAGTAATACCTTCGTATTCAGCGAACGAACAGTCTCTGCAGACGGTTTTTGTGTCGTTTATATCTGGCCCAATTTGTTCTAAGCTATCTTCTGTCATTGCCTCTGTGCCTCTACTGTTAAGTTATAATTTTCAAGTCTGATTTTTAATATCTTTAAACCACTAGATTGTAAAAAGTCAACTAGCGAATTTACTTGCACACTACTCTTTTTTGTTTCTCCTTCTACTCCGTATAAGATTGAGCCAATATCAGAATCAGGTATCTCTCCAGTATAGATCATTCTACAGATTTCTTTAATATCTGAAGACCCTATACATATGACTCCTCCGTGAGATAGTTTTGATATCCAGTGAGAAATAGTGCTAAACAACTCCTCGTGGTTTATATAATTGATGATGTCTCTGGCCAATATATACTGTGCTTCTGCGTCATCTACTATTGGGTTCAGGTTTTTAAAGTCACAAACGTCTATAGTGGAGTCTTCTGTGTGATGGCTTGCAATGTTTCTAAAGCCGCTTACTTTTTGTCCGTTTTCTCTTATTATGTTCAATTTCATACCATTTTTTCTCCGATTGTAGATGCTTCGTAAAAAATAGATTTCCAAGAAGACACAAAGGAATCTAAAGAAAACTCTTCCTGAATAGTAGCTCTTGCCTTATCCCCCATCTCTTTGCAGAGGCTTTCGTCATTGATGAGCATATTTACATACTCTCTTATTTTTGTTGGGCTGTTTGAAATAAATCCATTTTGCCCATTCTCTATTATCTCTGGTATCATGCAGGTAGCTGTAGAAACAACAGCGCAACCACAAGACATCGCTTCCAAGAGAGTCATTGGTATGGGAGACACTACGGATGTATTAACAAATATTCTGCAGGAGTTGTATGCTTCTATAAGCTCTTCCGTTGTTTCTGCAGGCTCGGAAATTCCGGGGTTGTCACCAAGAACTCTTACGGGAAACCCGCTTTGCGATGGGTATCCGCTTGCTTCTTTCCAAATCTCAAAGCCGCAACACCAATCCCTAGACTCCCATAGATTTACAACAGAGAGGGCTGAGGGCTCTCTCTCTAATATGGGAACGAAATCCTTAAAAACATCTCCGTCTATTCCATGATGGATAATTCTGGCGTCGTCTTTTTTGTTAATCCAACCCCATATATCACGACTATACTCAGAGATAAAGACATTAATATGACCTCTTTTTTTATAAAATTCTAAGATCTTAGAGGTATGTATCGCATGCTTAGAACCGGCTTCTGGAACACACGTATGCTCTAAGACAATAACTGGACACATATATTTATGAGCAGCATCTATTGCAAGTTCATATTGACCGTATTTGTTGTGGCAAAGAACAAAGTCTATATCTACATCAAGAGGGAGGGATTCTACACTATTAAATATGGTATAGTTATCTGGAATCTTGGCGAATTGGTCATTCCAAGACCCTTTAGTATAAGGAGTTTGATTTATAGAGAAAAAATTGTCGCCTGTTCCACAGAGTGTGCTTTCGTATCTTTCGTGGCTTACAAAAGTCAATATGTTATACGGCCCGCTTTTTGGCCTTGTTGAGGATCTTATTATAGAAGACAGAGGGTTAGGCATGGATGGCGTCCCCCATCTGCTCTCCCACAAGACTCAAGGAGAACTCATACCTATCTGAAACGCCTTGTTCTGCCTTTTTTCTTTTTAGATCTTTGTTTTTATATGATTCCCTCATAGCTTTTCTTAATTCAGATATATTTATGTTCCACCAATTCTCTCTTCCTGAGTACAATTCATGAAAAGTGTCTTTCATTCCAAACGCTGGCTCTTCAGAGTTCCCCACAAGCCACCCATTATCCTTTGTTACAAAGTCCTTCATCCCCCCAGCTGCATTAACTATAGGGGTTTTACCCATAGCCATTGCATCGAAAGCAGGAATACACCAAGCCTCAGAAAACGAAGGTGCAACTAGACAGTCGCACATTTTGTGGAGGTCTAATAGAGATTTATCGTCTAAATATTTTGTCATTACCACCTCTGTTTTATAAGAGTCTATGTCTCTGTATAGCTTAAGATTTTCCTTCACTGTCGTCGTCACCTCGTTTATATGCATAAGACATTCTTGTTCGCTGTGTTCCGCAAGGTTAGCCTTAATAATAAGGTCTACTGGTTCGCTTACTCCAAACTCAAGATGAAATGCTTTAAGTAGGGCTACTAGGTTTTTTCTTCTTTTGACTTCGCCAATAAAATAAAACCTAAACCTATCTGCTGATAATTCACCAATAGAATTCGTTTGACTATATTCAGAAGCCTCATACCTTTGGGTATCACATGGAATTGGAAACACTCTTATTGGCTTATTGATCCCGCTTACTCTAGCAGCATCAACCATTTGCTCATTACAAACCCATAACTCATCCATAAGATTCAGCTTGGCGGGCCAGCTAGAGCTTTTAATTGAATCTGTCTCTGTAAAATAAAGCCCTATATTTTTTTGGAAGTGTCCGGAGTATTCCATAAACATTGGCAATACATTTTGTATTATCACATCACAATCCCGAGAGCTTTGTTTCTCAAGTTCTAGGATTCTTGGGTGAACCTCTGCGGAAAGGAAATTATGTTTGATTGCTCTGGGAACCACATCTATACCAGCAGCGTCTAGGGCAAGTATATAGCTTTGGGCTGCATTAGCCCATCCTGTTCCATCTTTGTAGACTCCGACATATAAGACTTTCAACCCAATTTCTCCTTTTTGGCTTTAATACAAAATTCTGGAGAAACCCTATTGGGCAACACCCTTTCTTCTTCCCATATGTTCTTTATTGCTCTTATGTCATAAAGCTGTTTCATCATATCTTTTAAATAGAAAGGGGAAGATTCTGTTTTTCCGTAATCATTTCTAATGACGGACACTCCTGAGTCTAGCTTTTTAGATAGACCCAAATGTAAAAGACTATTCATCTTGGATGGATCTCTTAATACGTTTAGTATTCCCCATTTTACTAGATCGTCAGAGCACATATCATTAATGTTCTCCGGCCCATCTGAAGCCGCTGGTAATATTTTGGGTTGTGAGTCCCAAGAAAAACTTTCACTTACAGGATCGAGGGAGTCAATTGTGTTTTCCCATTTTTTAGCAGTTCTATCCCAGCTGTATCTTTCCTTGGCGTTTACATACATGTCTCTACCTTTCTTTTCTCTTACAGACTTAGGTAGTGAGAAGAACTTTTTTAGCTCTCTTGTTAGGATCTTGTTGTCTGGATATGCTCTATTTCCGTGCGTCTCTAACTCTCTGAATGTTACGGCTGGTCTAATTGGTATAGCCCCTATGTTTTTTATGACTGAAGACATAGCTGAATGATCTACAGAAATAACCGGAACACCACACATTGCAGCCTCGACTTGAGGCATACCAAAACCCTCACATATGCTATACTGGACATAAATATCGAACAGGTTTATTATTTTAGACAACTCAGAGTCTGGAAGGTTTGTCATTGGGTTAGCCAAGAAAGCAGTCTTCTTTCCACACGATGAGCAAAAAATAGATTCCCCCCTATAAAACGACGGGAACCATTGCTTACACATATCGTTTGAGCAGTGATATGTGAGCAAAATCCTACTGGAGACGCCCGATTCTTTTATGAGTCTTGGTATGTCCCATCCTATGTCGGGGTAGCTTGTGTGCAAATATAGAAAGGTATTTTTAGATTCCTTGGGGCAGGTTTCAACAAAGTCAGCGAAAGATTTTATTAGCTCCGGAAAAAGCTTTCTTTTTTGGTTTCTCATCACTGTTCCGATGATCTTTACCCCATCCATAAATCCAATATTTTCTTTATGGGCTTTTTTATCTTGAACAGGGGAAAACTGTGGCGAAGCAGCAGGCGAACAAATGTCTGCCGTTTCTACACCCAATCCATAAGTAGACTTGTTTATAACATCTCGACCATATTCTGAGTATGAAAGAATAGTGTCTGCGTCTAGTAACATTTCTACGCACTCTTCTCTCAGAGGGTGGCAGTCTACAGCAGGCATTATAACCCAGCGATAGTAGTCCCTGAGAGCAGATGTCATTTCATGCTGAATCATCCACCAGTCACGAACATCACAAACAATATCTGGTTTAAAATCTAGACAGACCTCTTCAAAACGCCATTGGCCAAACTGGTAGCTGGGAACCGAGTCATATACCCCTCTACCCTCTGTCTTACTAGGCATGTTCCCATAGTATGTCCAAGGAAGACCAAACCTTCTATCGTCGTCTACCTCACCATAGGAAGCAAACTCTGCTATTTCATATTTCTGGGTTGACCAAAGCCTTCTTAGTATCTCTTTTGCATATATCGCAAAACCCGTATTAAGAAAAGACGCTTCTCCGCACCATAGTATTCTTTTTTTTCTCAAATGTTCGCTGCTCTTATTTTTTTAAATGCTGAAGAGAGGACTTCGCTAGCCCAAGATTTCGTAAAGTTTAGTCTGCTTCCTATCTCTTGATAGGTATAGCTTTGTAGTCTAAGGCCAAGTACCTTCTTTTCTATTTTTGTAAGGCTGTTTGGTTCAAATTCCCACATGTGGCAATCCTGTTTATCAGATACGTCCATGTTTATATTTCTGTCATTCTGAAACTTTTTGAATTCTTTATATATAGCTCTCTTTATACATATAACAGAAAATGTAGACATCTTTGTATTTCTGTCTGGGTTATAGTGCCTTATAGCTTTTAGAAGACCTATATATCCTATCTGTATATAATCATCGAGACTAGTCACATTCGTTGGTCTAAAATGAAGAGCTTGAGAAATTACAAGAGGAGCATACTCTTCAATAAGTTCAGACTCTTCAATAAGTTCAGACTCTAGTTGCTTCTGATTCTTTATTTTCTTCATATCTTCCTGATTCTATTGAGGACGACCATTTTGGTATCTCGAATTCATTGACTCTGAATTTGACTCTAGTTGTGTGCTCTCCTGTTTTGGGGTCTTTGAAAGACTCCTTTTTTGCCGAGGCATGTACTGTTATCCAGTCTCCGCTGTCGAAGCTGTCAGTTATTAGCTTCGCCCCAACATCCCAAGCCTCAAAGTCAAATTGATTGACCTGTTCTCTTTCTTCTCCATTTTTTTTTCTAAAGATTCTAGAAATCTCAAGGGTGAAGTTGGTGACAAAAGTATTCCCTCCAGATGACTTCTCGAAAACTTTAAGATTGGGCTTCTTTAAAAAACGACCTACAAACTGACAGCTGTTCATTTTAAATCTCCAAAAAAAAGTTGCAAAGTATTCTAAATCCTTCGTCTACGCCTTCGGTTACTAAAGAAAGCCTTTCTTCACTATTATAGCTGTCTATTAAGAAAATTTCTCTTATAAGCGATTCTTTTTCTATATTTTCTTTATTCATATCAAGCGATGGGCTTAATATGTCAAACAACGAGTCTCTCTCTACTTCTTTGTTTTTATGGGTAAATCTTGCTAGAGAGAAAGGAAAACCTATAACAACACAAGATTTTACTATATCACATAATATATAAGTCCTTAGTGTATATATAGGCATTATATAGATAGCATGTTTTACCATTTGGCTTTCAGTATTAAATCTCTTAATAGACACTCCATACTCTCCAGAGGAAACCTGTCGGATGCCGTATTGTGAGATTGCTTCAGATATTGAAAGGTCTTTCCTAGAAGGGGCATTTAATACACACTCTTCTTCGGAGACGTCAACAGTAACCTGATATTTTTCTTTTATGAGTTTTTGTATTTCTTCTATATCTGCCATGCTTTTTTAACTATCAACCCTCCTCTTTTTTTATCCTTTTCCGCTTGTAATAATATTGTATTGCCCTCATGGAGAATTCCTTGGTAGTCTTCTAGCTCTTGAGTAAAACAAACGACGCTGTCGATGCAGCAAGAGCTGTCTGAAATAGACAGAAAAGCCATTTTAGTCCCCCTCTTGGTCATTATCTGTTTTGATCTATTGATTTCTACTGCGAAAACCATGAACCCTTCTTTTCCGTCAATAAATTCCTTGCATGTGGTATTTGATTTCACTGAATCAGAACACCCCTCAACTTTACTGCAGGTCAGAGCTGCCCCAAGAAACTTCTCTTCAGCCCAAGAAATCCAAGCAGGGGAATCGTTTAGCTTATGGGGCGGGTTTTTGGTTGTTTTTATAATATCCAATAGTATTTGAGATCTCTTTGAATTGCTACAGCCTCCACCTTCTTTCTTTACTGGTTGGCATGCAATCAGAGACTCCAAAAAAGAACCCCATGATTTGACTTTTGGGAAAAGGCCCTCCCCTGAATTCTGACCCTTTACCCACTCCATCTCTTTAACCGTCAGTTTGTTCCACAGCTCAACTTCATAAAGCATTTGGTTTCTTGGAACCTTAAAGTAGTCCAGAGACCCAGAAGACATTAGAGCCTTATTAACGGTTGAAGATATATTTTTGGAGAAGAATATTAAGTAGTCTGCCCAAGACCAAGCAGCAACCTTCTTTTCAATAATGGCTTCTACCTCTACAATCTTGACTGATATCTTATCAACAGCAGATGAGCCGACTTGTTTGATATCAGACATTCCAAAGAATATGGAGTCATCCTTGAGATAAAAAGTTTTCTTTACATCTCTGAAATCTGGGGGTAAGACATCTATTCCTATTATTTTAGAGTCATTTACTAACTCTTGAACTTCTTCATGGGGGTCTTGCTTCCAAGCAGAGCCTACAAGATAAGAACAAAAAAATTGATGAGGATAATGTGTTTTACAGTAAGCAGACCAGTATGCGTTTTTTGCATAGCTAACAGCATGCGACTTGTTAAAAGAATATCTTTGAGACTCCTGAATCCAGCTAAAAATTTCTTCGGCTTCTTCTTTGGTAACGACCCCTTCTTTCGAAGCTCCGGTCAAAAAAGACTTCTTAACCTTCGCCATAATATCTGCCTTCTTTTTACCGATAGCTTTTCTCAGAACATCCGCTTCTTGAAGATCAAAACCAGCAAGAACCTGAGCCATTTGCATTGCTTGTTCCTGATATACAAGTACTCCATAAGTACTGCCAAGTATGGTCTCTAGGGATGGGTGGAAGTATTCTAGGTCTTCTTCCCCAAATTTTCTATCAACATATCTTTGAGCCATGCTTTTAGGAGGGTCTCCACTCATAGCCTTAAGACATCCCGGTCTAATGAGCGCTATTAGAGCAGCAAGCTCTTCTAGGCTTCTGGGCTTTACTTTCTTTGCCCAAGACCTACCAAGAGGACTCTCTAGCTGAAAGACCCCTTTTGTCATCCCGCTAGAGATCAGATTCCAAGTCTTTTGACATTCCATATCAATCGAATAAATATCTAACATATTTTCCATATTACTTACCACAATTTCCAAAGGAGTTTTTCATCTGAAGTCTTGGGTTATGATTTTCATTCCCAGCGGTCAGCGTTCTCGACATCCTCATTAGACGCACAAGAATTTTTGCTGTGTTTTTAACGTCTTGAAGAGCATCGTGCGCATTTTCAAGTTCCGCCTTAGAAAAACCCATCCATTCGCAAACAGAAGTCAGCTTTAGAGACTTTATGTCGTCATTGTTTTCAGTCCAAAACCACATGTGATCCATAAGATCTAGCTTGTGTAATTGATTGAAGAGTTTTTGGTCATTTCTTTTTTTATCCCAAGGGCCATACTTCTCGCAGTAACGTTTAACAATCGGAAGATCATATCCTATTATGTTATATCCAGCAGGTATAGGGGCTTTAAAAGTACCAAGAGCTCCCTTGGACTTGTTGTACTTATTGACCCAAGAAACAAATTGTCCCCAGACTATTTTAACATCCACAGCCTTTTCTAGGTCTTCTTTCTTTATTTTATTAACCCTCAAGGCCCCTTCTTCTATCGCATCCATATCTTCTGGTTTACAGAGACAGTTGAACTCGTCTATAATTTCTAAATTCCACTTGTCTATTATACAGGCTCCTATCTGTAGGATTTCGCATGTATTTGGGTCTCTTCCCCCTGTTTCAAAATCAAAAACACATATATTATTATAGTTCATTGTTTACTCCTTCCAAAAGATTCTTAACACCGTGTATCTTATCCAACAAGGCAATTCCTAGTATATCAAACTTTACATGACCCATTGACTCTAAGTCTCCCATCTCCATTCCGGCTATCATCTCTGAAGCCTTCTTGTCGTGAACCATAGGGCAGACGTTGCTAAGAGGCTCTTGTGCAATAACAATTCCTGCCGCGTGTTTTGACTGGGCTCTTTTAGTGCCTTCTAGTCGAACTGCTTGTTCAAACCTTCTTGCCATAGGGCCTTGTAAGTTTCCGTTTTCATCTATGTGGCACCAATCCTCAAGTTCCTTTTGGTGGTTTTCCAGTGCCCACATTATTATACTTGCTTCTCCGTCTCCTCCCGCTTCTTTATCGGAATCTCTCATCGCTTGCAGCTGATCAGAGATTTCTGCTTCGTCCGGTATCCATTTTGTTATTCTATTCATCTCTTCAAAATTGCATGCGGAATGCGCTCTTAGGACATCTTTGAGGGCTCCTCGTCCCTGCATACGGCTAAACGTTAAGATCTGAGCAACCCTATCAGACCCATATTTTTCTTTGATATAATTAATTGTATTCTCTCTGCTCTGGATCTCAAAGTCCATATCGACATCTGGTAGGCTGGTATGCTCTTTTGTGTTTCTTCCTGCATTATAAAATCTCTCAAAAATAAGATCATGCTCAACAGGGTCTACTTCTGTGACCCCCATCAAGTAAAGAACTAAGCTGCCTGCAGCAGAACCTCTTCCCGCACCAACAATTTCTCCTCGTTTTTTAGCCTCGTTAACTATATCATGAACAATCAAAAAATAGTCAGCCAACCCAGCTTCCTGAAGAATATCAAGCTCTTTCTTTACTCTTTTTCCATAGTCTTCTTTGGTTTTACTAGATGATTTAATCTGCTTTTCAATTCTTTCTTTTCTTTTTACCCATCCTTGCTGGCATATACGATACAAGTATTGTTCTGAACTTATTCCATCTGGCGTTGGAAACTTTGGAAGCATAGGCCTTCTTGTAATGTCATACTCTCCGCATTGACAAGCTATGTTGTATGTGTTCTCTATCTCCTCTGGAAGGTGTATCTCTTGCATTTCCTCTAGACTTGGTATATAATACTTATCTGAACGGAAAAAGGATGCCAACCCAACCTCTGTGTTGACGGAGAGCTTGTATTCTATATCTTTAAGTGTGCTGTCTATTTTATTGCACAGGAGGACTCTTTGGTCATAGGCGTCCTCTGGCTTTGCGTAGTGTGCGTCTGGGGTGGCTACGGAGGGAATGCCTGTGTCTTGGCTGAGATACCTCAATGCCTCAGCAACGACTTTTGAAGCGGGAAGGTTGAGCTGATCTATTAATTGGATTTCTATAAAGAAGTTTCCTTTACCAAATATTTCCTGATGCATATATGCCAGCTCTTTAGCTTTCACAAGCCAATTGCTATCTACTAACTTTCTAGCTT
>Ga0302118_10001372_pt1 | contig 12040 bp, 6 predicted proteins | sample AG5_331_MG_FD_203126 | JGI IMG/M metagenome (GOLD analysis project Ga0302118, IMG submission 203126) | Marine microbial communities from Western Arctic Ocean, Canada - AG5_33.1 | ecosystem: Environmental > Aquatic > Marine > Oceanic | place: Canada: Western Arctic Ocean | collected 2017-10-01 | reverse complement strand
CTTTCAAGTGAAGACACGATTGTTCCGGCAAACGTTGATATATACCACTTGATTAAATATCAACGCTCAAACCAGAACACCTGTATAAATCAGCGTCCTCTTGTTAAAAAAGGAGACCGTGTCAAGGCGGGTGATGTCATTGCAGACGGATCATGTACAGAAAATGGTGAAATTGCACTGGGACAAAATATTAACATTGCTTTCATGCCTTGGCGTGGTTACAACTTTGAGGATTCGATTTTGGTCTCTCAACGTTTAATGCATGAAGATACTTTTACTTCTGTACATATTGATGTTCTTGATACTGTTGCACGTGATACAAAATTAGGAAAAGAAGAGATCACTCGTGATATTCCAAACGTCAGTGAAGAAGCCCTCAAAAATCTTGATGAAAGCGGCATTATCGCTGTTGGTACAAGTGTCAGTTCAAAAGACATTCTGGTCGGAAAAGTAACACCGAAAGGTGAAACACAACTCAATCCGGAAGAAAAACTGCTGCGTGCAATTTTTGGAGAAAAAGCGGGAGATGTCCGTGACACTTCTTTACGTGTTCCCCAAGGTGTTGACGGAGTAGTGACTGATGTTGTGGTCTTCAACCGTGAAGGTGTTGAGCGTGATGAGAGGACCAGACAAATTGAACAGGAACTGCTTGCACGTTATGAAAACGATCATTATGACGAAATACGTATTGTTCACAGCAACCTCGTTAATCGGATACTTTCTGTTGCAGAGAAAAAGCCTTTGGCTGCAGATGTATTGTCCGTGCAGGGTGAGGTGCTTGCTTCAAAAGGAACAAAAATAACTGACGAAATACTGCAGCAAATCCCCTTAAATTCGACTGACGGGATTCAGGTTACAGATAATAAAATAAACCTAAAAGTTGGAACATTTGTCCGCAATGCTCTCCAGCAAATGTACCTGCTGGAAAATGTTTATCAGGATCGTTGTGAAAAAGTTTCCAAGGGAGACGATCTTCCACCGGGCGTAATACGGATGATAAAAGTTTATATTGCGATCAAACGGAAGCTTTCAGTTGGTGACAAAATGGCAGGACGACACGGAAATAAAGGTGTGGTTTCTACCATCCAGCCTATAGAAAATATGCCTTATATGGATGACGGCACGACTGTTGATATTGTGCTTAATCCGCTTGGGGTTCCTTCCCGAATGAATGTGGGGCAGGTGCTGGAAACACATCTGGGTCGAGTAGCAAATGGGTTAGGCAAAAAGGTCGCGGAATTTCTTCGGCAAAATAGTCCTGCAACACAGATTCGTGAATTTCTGAAAAAAGTCTATGACTGTGATGTTGCCCAAAAGCATTTTGACTCAATGGATGATCAGACATTTTTGGAGTTTGTGAAAAGGTACAAACCCGGAATTCATATGGCAACTCCGGTTTTTGATGGAGCAAAAGAGACCGATATTCATCGGATGGCGGAAATGGCCGGATTATCAAAATCAGGTCAAGTCTGGCTTTATGATGGGATGACAGGTGAACGATTCAGTCAGAAGGTGACTATCGGGTATGCGTACATTATGAAGCTGCATCACCTTGTTGATGAAAAAATTCATGCACGTTCCATTGGTCCATATTCTTTGGTCACTCAGCAACCTTTGGGCGGTAAAGCTCAATTCGGTGGTCAGCGATTTGGTGAGATGGAGGTCTGGGCTTTGGAAGCTTACGGTGCTGCTTATACACTACAGGAATTGCTGACAGTTAAGTCGGATGATGTCTTAGGCCGTAACAAGATTTATGAGTCGATCGTTAAAGGTCGTCATCAGTTGGAAGCAGGTCTTCCGGAATCATTTAAGGTGTTGATTAGTGAATTGAAAAGTCTGTGCCTGAATATTGAATTGCTTAAAAAATCTGACGAAAATGAAGAGGAAGATTTTCTGGATGAAATAGAAAGTATTACGGAGACAGAAGTTGTTACCGAAAAACTTGCTCCGGCAGCAGAAACTGCTGCTCCAGAAGAGCCATCTGAAGAAAAAGAGGAAGAAGTTACAGCCTAATTGAAATATAAATATAAACCAATAACCAACCAACCAGCAACTAAACATGGCGCTCAGAGATTTGTTTGAAATTGCAGAAAATCCGAAAAATTACTCAGCAATTCGGATCAAAATTGCCACCTCCGATGAGGTAACATCCTGGTCTTTTGGAGAAGTACGCACCTCAGAAACTATCAATTACCGGACATTTAAGCCGGAACGTGACGGTTTGTTTTGCGGTAAAATTTTTGGTCCTGTGCATGATTACGAGTGTATTTGTGGAAAATATAAACGTATGAAACATAGGGGCATTACCTGCGAAAAATGTGGTGTGGAAGTTATTGAATCTAAGGTGCGTCGTGACCGCATGGGAAATATCAAACTGTCGTGTCCGGTTTCTCACGTCTGGTTTCTTAAAGGAGTTCCCAGCAGGATTGCAACCATCCTTGATATGATGTTAAGGGACTTGGAGCGTGTACTTTATTTTGACGCATACGTTGTGCTCGAACCCGGCGATTCTGAACTGGAAGTGCTGGAACTGGTAGAAGAAGACCAGTACCGTGAATTAGAAGAAAAACATCCTGATTTGAAATTGGGAATGGGGGCAGAAGCAGTACAGATACTTTTGCGTAGGCTTCAATTAGATGAGCTTGAGAAAGAGCTTAGGGTTGAAATGCGTGATGTCAACTCTGAAACCCGCCGCAAAAAGATATCAAAAAGACTCAAAGTCGTCAGCCAACTGTTAAAGTCAGGAAATAAAGTAGACTCAATGATCATTGATAATCTACCGGTCCTGCCTCCGGAACTGCGTCCTTTGGTTCCTCTTGAAGGAGGACGATTCGCGACCAGTGACCTCAATGATCTGTACCGCCGTGTAATTCATAGAAACAACCGCCTCAAACGTCTGATAGAATTGCGTGCACCAGGAATTATTGTAAAAAATGAAAAGCGAATGCTGCAGGAATCTGTAGATGCACTTTTTGATAACGGTCGTCGCGGTCGTCCGATGGTTGGTTCCAATAAACGGCCTCTCAAGTCGATCAGCGATATGCTCAAAGGAAAACAGGGTCGTTTCCGTCAAAATTTACTGGGTAAACGTGTCGATTATTCCGGACGTTCCGTGATTGTGGTCGGTCCTGAATTAAAACTTCATCAATGCGGATTGCCTAAAAAAATGGCTTTGGAACTTTTTAAGCCTTTTATTTATAATAAATTGATTGATTATCAGGAAATTCACACGATTAAAAATGCCAAAAAAGTTCTAGAGGAAAATCCACCTGAAGTCTGGGCCATTCTGGAAGAAGTTGTCCGTGAACATCCTATTTTGCTGAACCGTGCACCAACCCTGCACCGACTTGGTATTCAAGCCTTTGAACCTGTTTTGATTGAAGGCAAAGCCATTCAGTTGCACCCATTAGTTTGTACAGCATTCAACGCTGACTTTGACGGTGACCAGATGGCGGTTCATGTACCACTTTCTGTGGAAGCTCAGTTGGAAGCAAAAATTTTGATGATGTCCACAAACAATGTGCTCTCTCCTGCAAATGGAAAGCCTGTGATGACGCCGACTCAAGATATGGTGCTCGGGCTTTACTGGATGACCAGACAGCGTGAAGGTGCCCTCGGAGAAGGTAAAATTTTTTCGAACCGTGGAGAAGCTATAGTCGCTTTTGAACATGGCCGAGTTGATCTGCAGGCAAGAATAAAAGTTCGTTTAGTTAACGTTTTGGTATATGAAACTGATGCAGACTCTACAGAAGCAACGGTCAGCCCAATTATAGAATCAACTGTTGGACGTGTTTTACTGTCAATGGTTGTTCCAAAAGAAGTGCCTTTTGAAACGGTAAATGTGCATCTCAAGAAAAAACAAATGGCGGAACTGGTTGATGAGTCTTATCGAAAAGCAGGCAGTGTTAAAACTGTGAAGATGCTCGATGATCTTAAAACCTTAGGTTATACCTATGCTACTAAAGCAGGTTTTTCAATTGGAATGGATGACATGGTGATTCCAAAAGAAAAGGCCGGACAGTTGAGAAAAGCACAAGTAGATGTCAATAAAATCAACATGCAGCACCAGGATGGTTTAATCACAGACGGTGAGCGTTACAACCAAGTGATTGATATCTGGGCGAGGACGACAGAAAAAATTGCAGATAAAATGTCTGCCGGACTTTCTGAAGAAATCATCGATGAAGAAGGTGTTCATAAAGTTAACTCAATTTTTATGATGGCTGATTCCGGAGCTCGTGGTAGTAACCAGCAGATGAAGCAGTTGGCAGGAATGCGTGGTTTGATGGCCAAACCTTCTGGTGAAATTATTGAAACTCCAATTCACGCGAATTTCCGTGAAGGACTTAACGTTCTCGAATATTTTATTTCAACTCACGGAGCAAGAAAAGGTCTTGCTGATACTGCACTGAAAACCGCAAACTCGGGATATTTAACCAGACGTCTGGTTGATGTCGCACAGGACTGTGTTGTCCTGGAAGATGATTGTGGAACACTGGACGGCATTGAAATGACCGCCCTGATTGAATCCGGAGAAATCATTGAACCGCTTGCTGACCGGATTTTAGGACGTGTTTTACTGGATGATGTTATTGATCCGGATGCCGAGAATAAAATCTTGATTCCTGCAGGAACTCTCATCAATGAATATGAAAGAGATGTAATCCAAGACTCAAGAATTGAAAATGTACGTATCCGCTCTGCCTTGACTTGTATGACAGAAACCGGAGTTTGCAGAGCTTGTTATGGTCGTGATTTATGTCATGGCGGTTTAATCAATTTGGGTGAAGCTGTAGGCGTAATTGCCGCTCAAAGTATTGGCGAACCCGGAACTCAGCTCACTATGCGTACCTTTCATATTGGTGGTACTGCTAGTAGACTGGCGGAACAGAACAAATGGGAAGCAAGTTTCAGCGGTATTTTACGTTTTAGTGAACTGAAGGAAGTAAAAAACCGTGAAGGAAATTATGTGATTCTCGGACGGCGTGGTGAAGCGGTAATAGTAGAAGGAGACGAAACGATTCCTGCTGATAAATTGCTTGACCTTGCAAATGAAAGAGAACGTGAGAGACGTCCTTTACCGATGGGTGCAACTTTGCTGAAGAAAGAAGGCGAGTTTGTTGTGCAGGGTGATTTAATCGCTGAGTGGGACCCCTTCTCCATTCCTATTCTCACAGATGTTACAGGCATAGTGCATTTTCAGGATATCAGTGAGGGTGAAACCTTCAAGGAGCAAGTTGATGAAGTCTCAGGTGTTTCACGTAAAGTAATTCATGAATCTCAAAGTCTGGATCAGCGTCCTGTAATAGCAATTCATAACAGTAAGAAAAAGACAATCATTCGTGAAAATAATACTCCAACGGAATTTGCCTTACCGATTAAATCTGAATTGATGGTCGAAGATGGATTAGAGATACATGCAGGCGATGTCCTGGCGAAAATCCCTAGAGAACTTGCAAGGAACAAGGATATTACCGGTGGACTACCAAGGGTCGCTGAACTCTTTGAAGCACGTGTTCCTAAAGATCAGGCTATTATCACTGAGATTGACGGAATCGTTGAGTTCGACACTGATGTAAAGAAAAAACAGAGAATCCGCATCCGTCCGGAAGATGGTAAAGGTGATTCAAAAGAATATTTGATTCCACGTGGAAGGCATATTACAGTTCATATGGGAGAATATGTCCGTGCCGGTGACCCACTGATTGACGGTTCACCAAATCCACACGACATTCTCGCGGTTAAAGGCTCAAAAGCCCTGCAGAGTTATCTGGTGGATGAAGTTCAACAAGTTTATCGACTACAGGGTGTCGGTATCAATGATAAGCACATTGAAGTTATTGTACGGCAAATGTTGCGTAAGGCATATGTTGAAGATCCGGGTGATTCAAGTTTGCTAGTGGGGCAGGAAATAGCACGTACAGAAATGAATCGTGTAAATCGGGAACTGGTTGCAGAGGGACGTCGACCAGTACGTTCAAAACCTAAATTACTTGGTATTACCAAAGCTTCTTTGAGTACGGATTCTTTCATTTCCGCTGCTTCTTTTCAGGATACAACAAAGGTGCTGACAGACGCTTCTCTAGGCGGGAAACATGATTCTTTCCGTGGATTGAAAGAAAATGTGATCCTCGGACGGTTAATACCTGCAGGAACCGGTTTTGACACTTTCAGCGGTGTTGATTATGATCTTGGAGAAGGTGTGATTGATCCTGAAGAAATGCGCCGTGCAGCTGATGAAGCAGCAAGGGCCGCAATGCAAAAGGCAGCTGACGAAGCAGAGGCAAATAAAAAACCTGAAGCTGTGCCTCTTGAAGAAGCAGTTCAGGAAGCAGCATAATTATTAGCAGACATGTTCGGGGTTCATGATGCTTCCAGGCATAGAAACTCTTCACTTCACATATAAAATGACGGTCCGGGACTATGAACTGGACCGTTTTGGAGTAATTAATAATGCTGTTTATCAGAACTATCTTGAACACACACGCCACTTGTTTTTGGAGACAAACGGCGTCAGTATGCAGGATTTGGTCGAACGCGGTTACAGCCCTGTAATTACGAAGGCAGAAATAGAATATCGTAGTTCATTGAAAAGTAGACATGACTTTACGGTAAATCTGGAGTTAGCTTCTCTTTCCAAACTAAAGTTCATTTTCAAGCAGGAAATCCGGAGCTTGCCCGAAGATACGCTGATCATCAGCGCAAGAATAACCGGAACCATCCTCAATTCTTCAGGACGACCCAGCTTTCCAGAGTCTTTTCAAGACTTGCGTTCTATCCTCTCTATTAATAAAAAAACTGAAACCAGTTGAATAGTATGATTTCAGAAAAACAGCGTGCCGCTGAAGCTGCAGTAGAATATGTAAAAGACGGAATGATAGTCGGCCTTGGAACAGGCTCAACTACTGAGTTTGCTGTTAAAAAACTTGGTGAAAGGGTACGTGACGGTCTGTCCATAAGAGGGATTCCTACCTCAGATGTTACCAAAAAACAGGCAGAAGAAGAAGGTATCCCTTTGATTGATTTCTCTGAGACAATGTACATTGACCTCACAATTGACGGAGCAGATGAAATTGATGCAGATTTAAATATGATAAAAGGGGGCGGTGCTGCTTTGCTCAGGGAAAAAATTGTTGCCTCTGCCTCAAGAGAAGAAATTATTATCGTCAGCAGTGAAAAATTTGTACATCAGTTGGGAAGTTTTCCACTGCCTGTTGAAGTGATTCCATTTGGTTGGCAAGTAATTTTTAATAAGTTGGAAACTTTAGGAGGAAGTCCGGATTTAAGACTCAAACAGGGGCAGCCTTTACGTACTGACCAGGGAAATTATATTATAGATTGTCGATTTAGCCAGATCATAGATGCGGTTCAGTTGGAGCAGCGGTTAAATATGATTCCAGGCGTGGTTGAAAATGGTTTGTTCACCGGTTTGTGTTCACGTATGATTATGGCGGATGGTGATAAAATTGTGGTGAAGGAACACGGCAAAGGTTGAGCAAAAAGTCTCCATTTCAAGACATTCCAGACTAGACAAAACGGCCGGAACAATCTACTCTGGTAGTAGGAGATATTATACTTAATTAAACAAAAAAAGGAGAAATTATGACAATTCGAGTTGCAATTAATGGTTTTGGACGTATCGGCCGGATGGTAGTGCGTGCCGCGAATAAAAACCCAAATGTTGATATCGTTGCTATTAATGATCTTGTACCCTCAGACAATCTGGCGTATTTGCTGAAATATGATTCGACTCATGGAAAATTCGATGGTGACGTTCAGGCAGAAGAAAACGGCATCATGGTTGACGGAAATAAAATTGTGTGTACGTCGGAAAGAAATCCTGCCGATTTGCCCTGGGGAAAATTGAATGTAGACTATGTGATTGAATCAACCGGTCTGTTCACAACTAGTGAAAAAGCAGAAGAGCATTTGCAGGCAGGTGCTAAAAAAGTCGTAATATCTGCTCCTGCAAAATCTCCTGAAATCAAAACTTTGGTCATGGGAGTCAACAACAATAAATATGATCCAAGTGTGGACAACGTTGTCTCCAACGCTTCATGTACCACTAACTGTCTTGCTCCAATTGTTAAAGTTGTTTTGGACAATTACGGTATTGAAGAAGGTTTGATGACCACTGTGCACTCTGTGACCTCAACTCAACCAACAGTGGACGGTCCATCTAAAAAAGATTGGCGAGGTGGACGTGGCGGTCCCCAAAATATTATTCCAGCTTCTACTGGAGCAGCCAAAGCAGTCGCGCTTTGTATTCCTGAAATTGCAGGTAAATTGACTGGAATGTCCTTGCGTGTTCCTACTCCAAACGTTTCGGTTGTAGATCTGACGGTTAGACTCAGTAAGTCTACCAGCTATGACGAAATATGCGCGGCCATGAAAGCTGCCTCGGAAGGACCTTTAAAGGGAATTCTGGGTTACACGGAAGATGATGTGGTTTCCAGCGATTTCATCGGAAGCCCTTTTTCATCTATCTTTGATGCCGGTGCCGGAATTGCTTTGAACGATAAATTCTTTAAACTGATCTCCTGGTATGATAATGAAATGGGATATTCCTGTCGTTTGATCGATCTGATCGAATATATGGAACAATCCTGATACTATCGCAAGGTTCGAGTATTTCACCTTCTCGTTCCTTGCAACTCAGACCAAGCTAGGCAAACTCTATTCCACCAAAAACCTCTAATAACCTTCATATTCATGCACAAGGTTGAATTAAAAGAAGTTGGTCTGGACATAGGTTTGGCGTTTGCCAAACACTTTTATAAAACAGACTATCTACACTATGGTTACTGGCCGCAGGAACTTACGGTAGAACCGGCCAATGTTTTTGAGGCGCAGGAAAATTATGCGAATTTTCTGCTTAAAAACATTCCTGAAGGAGTCAGTTCCATTCTGGATGTAGGTTGTGGTTCTGGAAAATTTGCGGAAAAAATGCTTGATGCGGGATACAGTGTGGATTGTGTTTCTCCAAGTCCGAATTTGACTAAACATGTCCGGAATCGGCTGGGTGACCGCGCAGAAATTTTTGAAAACCGATATGAAGATGTATGTACCGAAAAGCGTTATGACCTGATTCTCTGCAGTGAAAGTTTTCAGTATCTGCTTTTGGAAGAAGCAATTGAGCAGACAAAGAAATTTTTGAATAAGCAAGGATATCTGCTTATCTGTGATTTCTTTAAACGTGCTGTTCCCGGTAAAAGTCCGGTTAGTGGAGGACACCGTATTGAACGTTTCTTCAAATATATGGACGAACAACCCTTCACTAAATTAACCGATCTTGATATCACCAAAGAAGCCGCACCTTCACTCGACATTATGCGTGATTTGATTCAGGAAGTCATAGCGCCTACCTGGAACATTGTGGCCTATTACATGAGAAGCAATTACCCTCGTTTTTCACGGATGTTCAGTTTTGCCTTCCGCAAAAAGATTGCTCAGGCTCACCGTAAATATCTTTCAGGAAGTACCAGCGGTGAACAATTTGCCAATTTCAAAACCTACCGCCTTTTTCTTTACCAACAAAAAGGTTGAAGGCCGCTTTCAGAGTTACGCTGAACTGAGTGATAATTCTGAGATTAATACGATTACCCTGCTGCGTTTGGCTAGCTCTGAGGAAAATTAACTCTCTCCGGACATAAAGTTACGCAAATCATTCCATTCTTGATGAACTGCTGAAAAGTCAGCAGACAGCATTGGTTTTTCAACATGCACCACCTTTATAATAGAAAATCATGACTGATTCAGAGACAAAATACGCAATCCGCATGATTTTGATCACTGCGTCCTTGGGTGGGATGTCATACCTTTCTTTTAATAATGGATTGTTGGTTGCCTATTTTTCCTATTTAGGTATACCCAGCGCAACTATACTAATCCTGCTAGCGCTGCTGCCTTTATCTCAATTTGTCTTTATGATTCCCTTCAGTTATCTGTCAGATATTTACGGGAAAAAATTGATTGGTAATTTTGGTTTGGTTTTGTCAAGTATTGGTTTTTTTCTGATGGCAGTTGCGAGTAATTTTTCTGAGACATACCTTACTTTGGTTGTGGGTCTGGGTGCAGGTATTTTTGGAACAGGCTCCGCCTTAATTATCGGGAACTGGTTTGCACTGCTACACCCTATTATTCCAGAAAATATTCGAGGTCGATTTTTTGGTCGTATACGTTTGACGTGGCAATCGATTGGCATCATTATGACTTTGATCGCTATTTATATTTTGGAACAGTATCCTACTTTGGAAATGTATCAGGCTGTAATAGGATTCATCGCGATCTTATTGGCGGTAAGGATGATATATTATCAACGTATTCCGGAGTTGGATATAATCCAGTCAAAAAGAGAGACATTCCGTAAGTCTTTTATGAAAGTTCTAGCTATACCGGAATATTTATCGTTCTGTGCTTATTGTTTTTTATTGACTCTTTTTACTGGTGCCTGTCCACAAATTTTCAATTTGATTGAAAAGGATGTACTTCATTTGAGCAAAGTAGAGATGGTTTTCATTGGCAATTTATTAGTCGTTGGCGCCTTAGCCGGATTTTTTTTAGGCGGCCGGATGGTGGATAAGTATGGAACAAAATATGTTTTTCTCTGGTGTCACTTTGGCTTTGGCTTAATTCTGTTTCTATTCCTCTGGCGTGAAATTTTTCCCGGTGAAGTTCAAATAACCGTTGGAGTTTTAACTATTTTATTTGGTTTAGTACAAGCTGCTTCCAGCATTGCCATGACTTCAGAAACACTTGTGCTGATTCCTGCGGAAAACAAATCACTGGCAACCGGACTATGGTTCACTTTCTACAGTGGTGGAGTAGGGCTATCAGGTATATTGAGCGGGCAGGCACTTGAGCTTGGGCTTTTGAGTGACACATGGAGTTGGTTTGGACAGGCTATGAGTCGATACGACGGACTCTTGATGCTCTGTGGATCGATGGTGTTGTTGATGACAGTCACACTTGGACTGATCCCATCGGTAATCAAAAAGACTCCTGCAGGCTGGATTCCGCAAGGTTCGTGAAGCTTTAGGTTTTTATTTAATTGAGATGTTTAACTGAGGATTGCCTCTCGGGCTATGTATGCTGAAGGACACTCTAACAACTAAAAAACCTGAGTTTACTTTTTTAGTTCTTCAAGAAAAGCGAGAATTTCGTCACGCATAGCAAGTCCGACCAGCATCAGCAGGTCACCTGCCTTGACTCGCTCTACTGCCAGTTTCACTCCTTCAAGGCAGTTTTCCGCAGAACCTATATTTTCCTCCGCAAATCCTAACAGACACAATTCATCATGAACGAGTTTAGATATTTCTCCTGACTGCCGACCACGTAAATAATCATCCATTTGAGGGACTAAGAAATAAACCGGTTGAATTTCTGCAATCACACGTGTCATCTCGCGAATTTCCTGATCACTGTGACTCCCCACATGACCGGCTACAACGAGTCTTCGATTTGCCGGAAGTAGAGCAAGTGTTTCACAAACCGCACGGAGCCCGTGTGCATTGTGTGCGAAATCAATCAAAAGCTGAAAGGTCTGTTCACTGTCTGAGTCTTGAGAACGGTTTGCTGAAGGAAGAGGAAGTGTCAGATAATTTCCCCTGCCGGGATTATCGTTCAGGTCTCCCTTAAACTCCCTGAGAGCTTTCACTATTATTTCATCCGTGAAACCCAGGTTTTTTGCCAGGGCAATGACACCCAGAGAATTAGCAATATTGTATCTGGCAGCACCGTTCAGCGTGAAGGAGATTTCATTCACATTCAGTAAAAAATTTGTTGAATTTCCCTGTGCGTAAAAAATCTTTCCTTGATCAGCATAACAGACAGAACCGCCTTCTTTCCTGTGTTTAAGTAAAATGGGAGAATTCACATCGAGGCTGAACCAACACAGGGGATGCTTCAAATTTGTAGAATATTCAACTAGTCCGGGATCATCAGCATTGAGAACAAGGATACCACCGGAAATCTCAAGTGGGCGGAGGATCGTAAACTTGACATCAATGAGATCGGCAAGACTCCGCACGCCGTATTCACC
>Ga0302118_10001371_pt1 | contig 12041 bp, 10 predicted proteins | sample AG5_331_MG_FD_203126 | JGI IMG/M metagenome (GOLD analysis project Ga0302118, IMG submission 203126) | Marine microbial communities from Western Arctic Ocean, Canada - AG5_33.1 | ecosystem: Environmental > Aquatic > Marine > Oceanic | place: Canada: Western Arctic Ocean | collected 2017-10-01 | reverse complement strand
GCTCGATGCGGGCTTGTGGGTACACCATAATTTCCTTCACAACCAACGCATCGTGAACATCGTGGGCCGAGACGGCAAACCCTCCCCACACACCTACGCCAGCGTGAAGCCCGTGCGGCTCAACGTTCGTGGCGGCGCGGGTGATACGTTCCCCGTCCTCGGTCGGCTGATGCAAGGCACGGACGTAGCCCTCACCGGCGCGCAAAAAGGCAAGTGGCTCGAAGTCTTCGCGCCCGGCAACTGTTCCGTGTACGTGGCCTCGCAATTCGTGAAACGCGCCAACGGCAACGTGGCCAACATCATCGGCGCACAACCCGTGCCCGTACAACCCCAACCGGGCATCCAACCGCAGCCGCCCATCATCCTGCCATTGCAACCGGTCTTGCCCGTACAGCCCGGCACCATTGCCCCCGCAGTTCCCGGCGCGCAACCGGCTGTGCCTGCCGAAACAACCATCACGATTGATCCCAAAACTTTCGGCAATCCCGGCGGTGGCACCACTCCCGGCGGCATCGGCATCGTCCCCAAACCGCCCAAGCCCATCACGCCGGCGATCCTCAAACCGATCGTGCCTGTGAAACCGATCGTGCCCGCTGAGCCCGCCAAGCCGGGGCAAGTGGCCAAGGCCAACCCGAACCTGCCCCCGCCCAGCAAACCGGTGGTGGACAAAAACGGCGCGCCCATTCGCATTGTCACCCGCGAAGGCATCGTGCATCGCACGCTCAGCCTAAGCGCCCCCTCACGCTATGTGCTCGAGCATCTCGAGAGCGGCAAGACGATTAACTTCCTCATCACCAAACATCCGGCGTTGGAGAAGCAAATGGAAAAACTCCTCGGCCGCCGCATCCTCGTCAGCGGACAGGAGGCGATGGACGCCCGCAATCAGCACACGCCGGTGCTCATCATCAAGTCCCTCAAAACGACGGACGACACCAAAAAGTAAAGTGGGCACCGAAGCCATCGACAACAGGATTGATGGCCGCGCCATCGCCGAGCAAATTCACGGGGAAACCCGGCGGCATATTGAAGCCCTGAGTGAGCAGGGCACGCCGCCGGGTCTCGTCTTTGTGCGCGTGGGCGAGGATCCTGCCTCGCGCGTCTACGTGGGGATGAAGGAAAAAGCCTGCGCCCGCCTCGGCATCCAGTCCACCACCCACGTGCTGCCGGATGACACTTCGGAAAAGGACTTGCTCAAGCTCATCAGCGAGCTGAACGCGAACCCCACCGTGCACGGCATCCTCGTGCAGGCGCCACTGCCCGCCTCCATCAACGAAGCCACCATCTTTGCCGCGGTGTCGCCTAATAAAGATGTGGACGGATTTCATCCCGTCAACGTCGGCAAACTGTTGCTCGGCGACACCGATGGCTTTGTGCCCTGCACCCCCGCCGGCGTGCACGAGCTACTCATCCGCAGTGGCGTGCCTATCCAAAGCGCGGAAGTCGTCATCCTCGGGCGCGGCAATATCGTCGGCAAACCGATGGCCGCAATCCTTTGCCAAAAGGCCGAGCACGCCAACGCCACCGTCACGCTATGCCACTCGCGCACGGCGAACCTCGCCGATCATTGCCGCCGCGCGGATATTTTGATCGCCGCCATCGGCGTGGCTGAATTTGTAAAAGCCGATATGGTGAAGCCCGGCGCCACGGTGATTGACGTGGGCGTAAACCGCATTGCCGATCCCGAAGCCAAGAACGGCACACGACTCGTGGGCGATGTGGACTTCGCCGCCGTGCAACCGATCGCCGGACTCATCACGCCCAACCCCGGCGGCGTGGGGCCAATGACCATCGCGCTACTCATGCGCAACACCGCTCGGGCCGCTGCGCGCGCGGTGGGGCTTGAGTTAGAAACCAAATAATTTAACAAAATGACCGACGCAAGAATACTCCCCGACCTCCAATGCTCGCTGATGTGCGAGGACGTCCGACAGGAAGCCAACGGCAACATTTTCCTGATCGGCGTGCTGAACCAAATCGTGGTGCCGCAGGTGCCGGTGGCGGCAAACAAGCTCGCGTGCTTCAACCGCTGGACCGCCGGCGTGGGCGAATTCAACGAGGTGGTGAAACTGCTCGCGCCCGATCAATCCACCGTGGTGCGCGAGAATACGCTGGAGTTTAAGATGGAAAATCCGGGCGTGGTGCGCACCAACGTGCATATGTTTCAAGGCGTGGAGTTCACCGAAGCCGGCACATATTACGTGGAAGTGACCGTCGACGACGTACTGAAGCTGCGCTATCCACTGCCGTTGGTGGTGATGCCTCAAAACCAAAACGGCGGCGACGGCGAACAGAATTAATTTTATGGAACCGGCCCCGTCCAATGGCGAGCCGCCGGAGGAAACTTCGCCGGAATCCACAGAGCCTTCGGCTGAGCCGGGGCCTTCGCCACCCACGCTTCCGAAAGGCTTTCCCGTCACCTTCACTGGCGTGGCCTCCTTTGCTGAAACCGGCTGGGGACGTCTTCTCGGTTGGCAATTCCTGATGGCCCTCGCGCTGGGCGGCGCAGTGCTGCTCGTGCTCGCCCGCCATTGGGCGCCGGTGGTAGATTCGGCAATGCAGCAACTCCCCGCCGAAACCGGCTGGCGCGATGGCGCGCTCGTGTGGCCCGATGACAAACCCGTTGAGCTGGGCCGCAACAACTATTTCTGCCTCATCGTGGATCCCGCTGGCACCGCCCGCCAAGGTCAACTGGCCGATGTACAGGTGGAACTGCGCCGCGAGGATTGGCTGCTCGGTTCGGTGTTCGGCTATTTTGAATTGAACTATGCGCCGGGCGATTTGCCGCTGCAACGCAAGGAACTGGCCCCTTGGTGGGGCGCGCGCCGGCCATTTCTATTACTGGCAATGGGCGCGGCGGCGGGCGCGCTGGCGTGGCTCGGCTGGCTGGCGCTGGGCTTGGGTGGCGGCGTAATCGCACGCGCCGTTGCCTTTTACGTGGATCGCCAATGCCCCCCCGGCGGCGGATGGCGGCTGGCGAGCGCAGCGCAATTGCCGGCTACACTGTTGCTGGCGGTGGGCGTGCTGTGCTACGCGCTGGGCTTGCTGCCATGGATTGGCCTGCTGATTCTGGTGCCCGTGGCGGCGCTCGTGGCTTGGGGATATTTGTTTTTTGCACCTTTTTTCCTGCCAAAAATTGAAGCGACCGGACCCAATCCGTTTGAACACGAAACATCCGAAACGGAGCAGGACGATGACGAAAGCGAAAGCTCCGATCCGGATGAATCCGATCCATTTCAGGATTCGGAGGGAGATTAAGAATACAAGGCGTGAATGGGATTTGCCAGCATTGCCAGCGCGGGCCGGTTCGGTTAGGTTGGGCGCGTGAAACTTTGGGCAATGGTATTGGCGGCGGGCCTATTCTTTGGCTGCGACAGCAGTGACGAAGGCAGCCATACAACGGAAGACCGCGAGCCACATTTTATAGCGGGTCGGCGGCTGGTCACGCAGCAGGATTACGCGGGCGCAGAGAAGTCCTTTTATAAAGCGCTGGAGGCCAACCCCCGCTCGGCGGCGGCGCATTACGAACTGGGCGTGCTGTTTCTTTCGCGCAAGGACGATCCGGCCGCGGCGATTTTCCACCTGCAACGCTTCATCACCCTCAAGCCGGAGGCAGAAAACAAAACGGATGTGCTCGGGCAAATTGAAGGACTCAAAAGCGATCTCGCCGGCGAAATTCTCGGCAACCCGCAATCCAAGCCCAATCGATCCATTCAGGCACTACGCACGCAGCTCAACCAGTTGGCGGCGGAAAACGCAGCATTGAAGCATCAGCTACTTTCCAAGGGCATCACGCCTAATCCACAGCCGGCCACCAACACCACGGCCGCGCTGCCGCGGCCCAATCCGGGCAGCCCCGGTGTCGTTGCAGTGCCCAACCCGCCGCGCCACGCCACGACGATCCGCACGCACAAAGTGAAGCGCGGCGACAACCCCACCAGCATCGCACGCCAATACAGCATTAGCCTGGCCAAGCTGCTTGCGGCCAATCCCGGCCTCAAACCGGCCAAAATGCAGATTGGTGATGAACTGAAAATTCCAGCGCGCCAATAACGATGCAGCGCCTTATCCTCGTCATGCTTGGTTGTTTTTGGTTGTTCATGACTTGGCAACTGTGGCGTGTGGAATACGCCGGGCAAAAACTCGGCGCGGCAGTGGAAATTTCCACGGTGTGGGACAAGGTGCGCCGTGCGCCGGATGATTCGCAACTGCAAATCGTCCACGCCCCGTCCGGCCAGTTGATGGGCAGCCTCGATTGGCAACCCAAGGTGCTTACTGAAAACACTTCGCGAGTCGAAGGCCAAATCACACGGATCGACGGCTATGAGCTGGAAATGGATAACGGCGTGTTCTTGCTCGGCACTGATCAGGGCCAAGTAAAGTTTGGGATTAATCTGGTGATGAATGCCGCCTCCGCATGGCAAACGGTGCGGATTAATTTCCGCATGCTCGATGACCAAAACATTACGGATCTGCACCTCGGCGCACTCGCCACGGCGAGCAATCAGGTGCTCAATCTCGACCTTGAGCTTCACAATTACAGCAACCGAATCCAGATGCCGTTGGAGGACATTCGCGATCCTCGGAAATTTTCCAAAGCCCTGCTCGAGCTGCGCGGCACGGGCAAACTCACCACGATCACCACGATGTTTGCTATCAACAAACTGCTCGATGAAGCTAACCTCGGCACGCAGCTCGATTTCAATTTTGAACTCCCGCGCAAGGCGCACCTCGACCGCCTGCCCGGCGTGCGGTCGGACATCAAGGTGTACCGTGTGGACTTTGAGCCTTTCCAAGGCTGGCCGGCCAGCATGTACATCAACCCCACCGGCGAAATTTTGCTAGTGCGCCTGCCGCAAGGCTACGAACTGCGCAACACGCATTATTACGGCATCGCCCACCGTCGCACTCCATGATCGAACTGAATAATCTGGTGAAACAATTCGGCGACCTCACCGCCGTGGACGACTTGAGCCTCACCGTAAAGAAAGGCGAATTTTTTGCCGTGCTCGGCCCCAACGCCGCCGGCAAAACCACCACCATAAAAATGCTCGTGGGCCTCATCAAGCCTAACGCCGGCACCGTGCGTGTGTGCGGCATCGACGTGCAAACCGACCCCATCGACGTCCGGCGCCACCTTGCGTACGTCCCCGATTTTCCGTTCCTGTACGACAAGCTCACCCCGTGGGAATTTCTGCGCTTCACCGGCCAGATTTTTCATATGGACGAAGATCAAATTCAGGAACGCACGCGTAAACTCATCCCGCGCTTCAACCTCGAGCCGTATTTGCAAAAAAGCATCGAGAGCCTTTCGCACGGCACGCGCCAGCGCATTGCGATTGTCTCAGCACTGATGCACGCACCCGAGGTGTTTGTGCTTGATGAACCGATGGTGGGGCTTGACCCGCATCACCAATATATTTTGAAGGAGGTGCTCAAAGAACGCGCCGCCGAAGGGATGACAGTGTTTCTTTCCACCCACCAAATCAGCGTGGCGGAAGAAGTAGCCGATCGCATCGGCATCATTCACATGGGCAAGCTCGTCGCCGTGGGCACCAAGGAAGAACTCCACGCCATCAGCGGCAACAGCAAGGCCGTGCTGGAAGAAACCTACCTCGCCCTCACCAGCGAGGAATCCGATGTGAGCATGCAGCGCCAAGTCCAGCAGGGATAGCCAGTACCCGCCGCTATGGAATTCCTGCCCGCTGTCCGAAACCGGTTTACCTCACCGCTGATGCTCTTGCTCCGCGTGCATCTCGCGCAGGCGGCTCGCCGCTTCAAAGAGGCGAGTCAGCGCTCGGGGTTCCTCTCCGTGCTGATCGTGGGATTCCTTCTTTTTTATCCGCTGCTCGCCGCCGGCATGTTTTATGGCGGGCTGCGTTATGTTTCCAAATTTCCCGGGCTGGGCGATCTCCTCATCGAGCGGCTCATCTTTTTGCTGTTTGCGTTTCTCTTCATGCTCCTGCTTTTTTCCAACGTGGTGGTCGGCTACACGAATATGTTCAAAAATGAGGAATCGCGTTACCTCAACACGCTGCCCATTCCTGCCCAATCGATTTTCCGCTGGAAACTCATCGAAACTGCCGTGGTCGCCTCGTGGGCATTCATCGTTTTGGTGGCGCCGCTGCTGCTCGCTTTTGGCATTCATCAACATGCGGATTGGTATTTTTATATCCTCACGCCTCCGCTCGTGGCGGTGTTCATTATGTTGCCGGCGGTGTTTGGCTGCTGGATCGCCGTGGCGATGGCGCGGTTATTGGACCGCTCACTCTTTCAAGCCACCGCCGTGTTGTTGCTGCTGGCGATGTGTTACTCGGTAAAAGTGTACCTCCAACCCGAAGCCGCCAGCGAGCAGACGCTCGAAACGCGCGTGGTGGATCTCACGGACCGGTTGCTCGCCAAAACCCAAATCGCGCAGTTTCCGTTCCTGCCCAGCTATTGGCTCTCCAGCACGCTCACCCATTGGGTGGAAGGCGCACGCGCCGCGGCCGGGTTCTTTGCCGCAGTGCTGATGTCCAACGTGCTCTTTTTTGGTTTCCTCGGTTTCACAAAAACCGGCCGGCATTTTTATGCGTCCCTTTCCTCCACGCTCAGCCGGGGCAGCCTCGCCGGTGATTGGTCCACCGCGGCGCGCCACGTGCCGCGCCTGTGCGCGCAGGTAATCCTGCTCGCGTGGTTTTTACCGGTGCTGGATTTCGCGCCACTGCAAAACCATTGGCGCGGGGAACTCGCCCCGCTCTCGGACCAATACGCCGCACAACGCAAGTCCGAAGCAGTGGACACCCAATCCCTCGGACGCTGGCTCACCAATCAGGTCGCCATGCTGGAGCCTCGGCTCGCACGCGGTACGCTCTATCATTTGCAACCGGAAATCCGAAACCTCTACCTCCGCAGCGACTCAGGCGAGATGAGGCAGCTCGGGCCGGACCTCGACCACCTGCTGCAATCCAACCTGCGCCCGAGCCTGTCCGGGCTGGATTTTGCCCGCGGCCGTTCCCTGCTGCGCGGGGCCGCCTATGACTTTGCCCTCGAACCGGAGGCCACGTTGCTTGTGCCTTTACCCCAATCGCAGGTGACGTTGCTGCACCCCATTGGTGCGCCCCAGCTCAAAAATCGCACACTCACTTTTCCTGCCAAATCTGGCGCCGATGAGCCTTTACCCGGACAAACCCATCGCCTGTTTTTCCGCCGGTCGATCGCACAGGTTGATGCGAATAACGAGCCCACCGAGGGAATCCTTTGGATCACCGATCACGGAAATTATTTCGAAGGCACCCTCGCCCGCGAAGGCGATACCCTGCGTCTCACATTGCCCGGCGGTACGCCCGATAATGAAACCGGAGTGTTCGGCAGTGACCTCTTGCAACTGTGGCGCACAAATTTATTTGAGGCCGACGCCCCCCCAAAAACAATCGACTGGAAACACTGGCAACTCGGCCGAGTGGCCCCCCCCGTGGCCGCCCAAAAACCTGCGCCCGCCCAGTCCGCCGCCATGCCGCCACTGGCACTCCTCGCCATTCCGCTCATGGCCCTGATGGCGTGGGGGTTTAACAGCCGCACCGTCCACCTACTCACGGCCAGCGCGGTGATTGGCCTCTTCATTGCCTTTGCGGCCGGCGGCGATCATTGGCTCGCCCGGCTCGATGGCTCCGGCGGCGGCAGCGCCTTCGGCATTCCCGGCTGGCGGTTCCTCGGCTTCGGCGCATGGCTGATGCTTGCCGCTGCGTTGGCACAGGCGGCCACCACGATTTGGCAATTGCCCCTCGCCACACGATTCGAAAAATGGTTCGAGCGCTGGCAGGAAAAACGAAAAGTGTTCAAATACGAACCGGGCTTGGCCGAACGCATTTTCAAAAAAATCCCCCGCCTGCCCTCCGACGTGCTCGCCGTACTGCTCAAAGACATCCGGATGTTTTGGCGCGACACCGCGCAATGGGGGCAGTCGCTCATCCTCTTTGGCATTCTCGGCATATACATTTTAAACCTCCGTTTCTTTACCGAGCAATTCACCTCACTCTTCACCGGCGGCCGTTTTGGGGGTGATTACTTTTTTAAGCTGGTCAGCTTTATGAACCTTGCCGCGTGCGCGCTGAATCTCGCCACGTTGACCACGCGTTTTGTCTATCCGCAATTCTCGCTGGAAGGTAAACGACTCTGGATCGTCGGCCTCTCACCGCTGGGCCTCTCGCGCGTGGTGAAAGTAAAATTCATGCTCGCCTCGGCCATCTCGCTGCTCATCAGCCTACCGCTCATTTGGTTTTCGTGCCGCATGCTGCAACTGCCTCTGGGCCAAGTGGTGTTCTTCATGGCCGCCATCTCCATCATGGCCATCGCCCTCAACGGCCTCGCCGTGGGCATGGGCGTGATGTATCCAAACCTCAAAGAAGATAACCCCAGCAAAATTGTCGCCGGCTTTGGTGGCACCTTTTGCCTCGTACTCAGCTTCGTGTACATCGGCCTCGCCGTGATGCTACTCGGCGCGGGCTCGCCCTTCGGCTCGCCATGGCAGGTCTTCGGACGGCATCCGATGGAAATCCGCATGATTTATCTCGGAATGTTTTTTGTATTCTCCGCAATCGTCGGCTTCGGCCCATTGAGCTACGCGCTAACCCGCGTAAAAAAATTCGAACACTGAGGGGAAAAACCCAAACTCCCAATGCCCGGATGGGGATTTCTTGGGTTTTGGGCTTGGTCATTTGCAAACTCCGTTTGTAACCAATGCTTTACACGGCCGCATTTTTTCCTTAGCTTTTCCCCATGGCTGTTTTCGATGGGCCGGATTTGTTAGAGGAGGATTTTCCCGCTACTGCCAAAGGCACAACTTTGGTGCAAGAGGATCGTGAGGATTTGGATAATCAGGTTTCAACCCTGCAAACCCAACTCGCGTCCCTCAACCACGCGCGTGACAAACTGGAGCGGGAGAAAGCCACTGTGGAGGAATCGCGTCGCCGGTTTTCGGAATTCCAAACCGGCCGCGAGGAAATGCTCCACGAACTCACGCGCAGCCTCGGATTACTTGAGGAAGCGCAACTGAACGCCCAGCGCGACGCCGAGCAAATGGCGCGCTCCATGGATGACCTGCGCGATGCCCTCACCAAAGTGGATGCACTAGTGGACGTGGATACTCACGACGAGGATTGGAAAGTGCTGCTCACCCGCAACCTCACCACCATCGAAAACGCCCGTATGGAGCTGAACTCCGCACGCCTGAAATGGATGCTGCTCAGCGGCACACAAAACGACGATGGCCAAGGCTTGGCCGCGCCCGCGCAACCGGGCCAAACGGGCCTGCCGACGCCAAAAAGTTTTGGCCAACTCTGCCTGTGGGGGCTCGCCCTCACGTGGCCGGTGCTACTTATCGGCGCGACGATTACCGCCGTGCTGCTAATGCGGGGATGATTCCATGATCGAGTGGTTCAAACGCAAAGCCGACCCGATGACCTCGCGGTCGCGTGAACTGCATCAGGAAATTGCCGCGCTCGAATCGCAGATCGCCCAACTCAGCGACGCCTCCACCCTCGCCGACCCGCGCCACATCCAAACCGTGATGGAGGAAACGTGTTACCTTCCGCCCGACCCTATCCTGCGCGCCGACAAAGCATTGACCCACTCCCTGCCACCCGTCACCGATCCCGAATGCTCCGGCCTCTACAACGATCAAGGCGTGCGAAAATTTAATCTCGCCGACTGGTGGCATCGCGTGCAGCACCGGCTCACTCCCACCCCCGCCGGCAACCACAAACTGGTCACCTACCTCGCCGCTGGCCGCGATTATGGCTACACCGCCCTGCGCGGCGAACGGCGCGTGGCCCGAAATCGCTTCATCCTCCTCGCGCTGGCCCTGCTCGGAATGCTCTGGACCCTCCTCAGCCTACTCATCCCGCAGTTGTAAATGGTATTGGCTTGCGGCCCATTGTCCGCGCATTAGCCTTTGCGTATGCACGCCGCCCTCATCGAAACGCCCCTCGGAAAATTCCGCGCCCAATTCACCACACGCGGGCTCGCGCGTTTGCAGTTTCCCAAAGCCGCCGCCGACCCCATCGCCCAATCCATCGAGCCGCCAAAAAATTGGCTGCGCCAAACCACTGCCGCGCTCAAAACCGCGCTCAAAACCATGCTCACCGGCAAAGCACCCAAATCCCTCCCACCGTTGGATCTCGCCGCCGGCACGGCGTTTCAACAGCAAACGTGGCGCGCGCTATTGCGCATCCCTGCCGGATACACGCAAGGCTACGGTGAACTCGCCCGCGCCGTCCGCCGCCCCAAGGCCGCCCGCGCCATCGGGGGCGCTTGCGGGGCCAATCCGATTCCAGTGCTCATCCCATGCCATCGAGTCATCGGCGCTAACGGCAGTCTCACTGGCTTTTCCGGGGGCATGGATTGGAAAATTAAACTGTTGAAAATCGAACGCGTCATGCTTTGACATGCCCGCGTGCGATTGTTAGCGTCCCGCCCTTTGCCCCGCATGAAATACAAGGACACGCTCAATTTGCCGAAGACTGGTTTTCCGATGAAAGCCGGTCTCGTGCAGCGTGAGCCCGAGCGCCTCAACCAATGGTACGCCGAAGGCATCCACGACCGCATTCGCGACCGCCACGCGAAGGCCACCGAGTCGTTCATCCTCCACGACGGCCCGCCCTTTGCCAATGGCGACGTGCACATCGGCACGGCGCTCAACAAAACGCTCAAGGATTTCATCCTAAAATTTCAAACCATGCGCGGCAAAAATGTGCCGTACGTGCCCGGTTGGGATTGCCACGGATTGCCCATCGAATTCAAGGTAATGCAGGATCTCCGAAAGGAAAACCGGCAAGATGCCACCGCCGCCGACATCCGCAAAGCCTGCGAGGCGTACGCCCGCAAGTACATCGACATCCAACGCGAACAATTCAAACGCCTCGGCGTCTTTGGCGATTGGGATAATCCCTACCTCACGCTCGACAAAAAATACGAAGCCGAGGAACTACGCCTCTTCGCCGATCTCGTCGAAAAGGGCTTCGTCTATCGCGGCAAAAAACCGGTCTACTGGAGCATCCCCTGCCGCACCGCCCTGGCCGAGGCCGAGGTGGAATACACCGACCACGTCAGCCAAAGTGTGTTCGTAAAATTTCCAGTTGTCAGCGAAGACAACACTCATTTAATCATTTGGACCACCACCCCGTGGACGCTCCCCGCCAACCTCGCCGTGGCGTACAACTCGCGGTTCACCTACAAAAAAATCCGTGTCAACGGCGAGCTGTACATTCTCGAGAGCACGCTACTGCCGACTGTCTCCAAAACGTGCGGCTGGGAAAACATCGAGGAAGTTCAATCGCTCAACGGCGACGAAATCGGCGCGTTGGAATATCGCCATCCGTTCATCGACAAAACCGCCAAGCTTTACGCCGGCGACAACTTTGTCGAAAACACAACCGGCACCGGTTTCGTCCACGTCGCTCCCGGGCACGGGATGGACGATTATCACCTCGGCTGCGCAAACGGCCTGCCGATTTTTTGCCCCGTAAATGACGACGGAAAATTCGCCCACACCGATGACTTGCCCGTGGCCGAACAAATGCCCGCCGCGTTGCTCGGCAAATCCATTCTCGAAAAGAAAGGCAAAAGCGAAGCCAACGAAGCGGTGCTCGAATTGCTGCGCGAAAAATCCGCGCTCGTGCATCAGGAAAATTACACGCACAGCTACCCGCATTGTTGGCGCAGTAAAACGCCCGTCATTTTTCGCGGCATGGATCAGTGGTTCATCAACATCGACCACGAAGGCTTTCGCCAAACCGCCCTCGCCGCCATCGACGAAGTCAACTGGGTGCCCGACTGGGGCAAGGCCCGCATCCAAGGCGCAGTCGAGTCTCGCCCCGACTGGTGCATCAGCCGTCAGCGCACGTGGGGCGTGCCCATCCCCGCATTTTACAATGCCGATGGCGAGCCGCTGCTCGACGCGCGCATCGTCCGCAAAACCGCCGACCTCATCGAACAACACGGCTCCAACGTGTGGTTCGAGCGTGACACCGCCGAACTCTGGGCCGACGTCCGCCCCGACGATTGGA
>Ga0302118_10001363_pt1 | contig 12078 bp, 13 predicted proteins | sample AG5_331_MG_FD_203126 | JGI IMG/M metagenome (GOLD analysis project Ga0302118, IMG submission 203126) | Marine microbial communities from Western Arctic Ocean, Canada - AG5_33.1 | ecosystem: Environmental > Aquatic > Marine > Oceanic | place: Canada: Western Arctic Ocean | collected 2017-10-01 | reverse complement strand
TCTGGAAAATAATTCGAATCCACATTATTGATTAAACCGTGATATTCTGGGTGTATTTGTATTATGGACGCCAGCAGTTTCTCGAGTGGCTCGAGTGTTTCTTTGTTCGTAAATTTTTTCCAAGATTTCGCTAAGAATTGTCTCTGCTCGGTTCGATCTTGGCTGTACAGCATGTGTGGAAAGCGCTATAGATTTTTCTCTTCGTATTCGCAAAGGTCAAGCAATATACAGTCTGTACAATGCGGCGAACGTGCTTTACAAACATAACGACCATGAAGGATCATGAGGTGGTGGGCAGGTACTTTAAAATCATCAGGAATGAACTTGATGAGTTTCTTTTCTACTTCAAGAACTGTTTTACCTGAGGCAATCGCAGTACGATTTGCAACGCGATAAATATGCGTATCAACAGCAATCGTCGGTTGACCAAAAGCTGTATTTAATACAACATTGGCAGTTTTACGACCAACACCAGGCAGTGCTTCAAGCTCTTTGCGCGTTTCGGGCACTTGAGATGCGTACTTTTCAATTAAAATTTTGCAAGTTTGGATAATGTGTTTTGCTTTCGAGTTGAACAGACCTATTGTTTTAATAGTTTCGCGAAGTGTATCCTCACCCAGCTCAAAAATTGCCTCTGGGGTATTGGCAAGTGGAAATAAAGCGTCAGTAACTTGGTTGACACTTTTGTCTGTGGCTTGTGCCGACAAGGTAACTGCTACTAAGAGCTCGAAAGAAGTTGAGTAGTTTAATTCAGTAGTTGGGTTTGGGATTTGTTTAAGCAATCTACCAAACATGTCATAGCGAGTTTCTGCGTTCATTATGTGTTTTCTCTCATCCTGATAATTATGCAATTATGCGAAAATATTATACCTGTTTGAGGCATTTATATCAATGTGATGGTGTGATAACTTAGAGAAAAGTTTGTGAGTAAGTCTCAAGTTGTTGCCAAAGAATCTGTTTTTCAGGCGTGTCTTTGCTAAGTTGTGTAAGTTGTTGTTCAAAATCATCAAATGACAAGTAGCCATGCTGCCCATCTTGTACACGTGACTGGACAATTTCAAACCAGTCCTCAGCCTCACTATCACTCAATAATTGAGGGTAATTTCTTCCTTTAAAGTGCAGAAATAGAGTGGCTAGGTTTTTATCTTTAAAGCTTGGCTGGAAAGTGCCAATTTCATCCGTAGAAAGGGTTTGAATTTGATCACAAATCCGCCTGTCGGTATTATCGACAAATTTATCATAAAGCATTTGGTCGGCATCTTTTGATAGCCGCTTTTTTCCGTCCGTAAGATAAATGCCTTGCACAACTTTTTGAATTTCCTCTTGGTTCTTTTGAATAAAGTCCAAGTTCTTGAAGCACTGTTCCATGTCAATTTTAAGCTGTTCAAGTATTTTGGCTTCCAATTTATGCACGTTTGGCACAATCATGGGGCTTTTATTAAAAATCAATTCTTTAAGTTGCAGTCGCTCCACATCATCAGGAAGATCTTCATTCTTGGTGAAAAGCAGTGTTTTTAGTTCTTCAGTTTTCAGATCGAGCAAAATGGATGGATCTTGATCCAAATTGAAGACAATCGCACGATCTGCATATTCAGGGTGATAGGCGAGTGCCGTTGCTAGTCTTGTGCATGATAAGTTAGCAGAATACATGCCTGAAGTGTGCAACATTGGTGCAAAGAGCTCAATTTTTTTTGCCACCACTTTTTTATCTCTAAGGCTAAAAGCGTAGTCAAACAATTGCGGCTGCTTGTTCTTAATAATTTTTGCTAAAGCAATGGTGGCACGCACATCGGCCAAAGCATCATGCGCATCAGAATGCTCGATACCGTTGGCGATTGATAAACGATCAAGCTTAAAGCTTGGTTTGCCTTTATCATCTATCACCCAGTTAAGGCTTGCATCTTTCTTTAGCGCATAGGCAAGGCGAACAACATCTAGAATATCCCATCTTGTATTATGGTTTTTCCAATGCCAGCCATAAGGCTCGATAAAATTTCGGAAAAAACCATAACGGCTGAATTCATCATCGAAACGGATGCTGTTATAACCAACGATGCAAGTATTTGGTTGCGAAAATTGAACATGAATTTTCTTTAAAAACTCATGTTCAATCAAGCCATTTTTTTCACAATGTTGAGGAGTGATGCCTGTAACTGCTACAGCATATGGGCTGGGAAGACAATCATGCGTTGGCTTGCAATAGAACATATGTTCATCAATAATATTGAGATTTTCATCGGTTCTAATACCTGCAAATTGAGTAATGCGATCCACTTTTGGTGAAATGCCTGTTGTTTCAAAGTCGTACCAATAAAAAGTATTCATGATGGTGGTATTTTAGCGTTCATTTAGATTATTTCCCAAATTATTTACCCTAATTTGTGATGATAAACTTTTCGTAAAGCCTACAGAGGAAGGAAGAAAATTTATCAAAGATGTTATAGAGGCTCCTGCTTTTAAAGGAGCAAATCTAAGTTTTTCTTATTGAGGATAAGATAGAAGATCGAGAATGGATTAGTACCCTTGTAAGAATCACTAGGGAAGAACTTCCAGTGCCCAAACCCAAAAAAAAACTCAAAAAATGAAAAGTTATAGCAAGGTTCTGTAGGCAATAAAAAACCCAGCAAAAGCTGGGTTTTTCGAATTCAAAGTAATTAAGTAAATTACTGTGGAATTACATTGGCAGCTTGTGGACCCTTAGCACCGTCTTCAAGCTCAAATTCTACTTCTTGACCTTCTTCTAGTGATTTGTAGCCATCGCCTTTAATAGCACGAAAGTGAACGAATACATCGTCACCACTCTCTTGCTCAATAAAACCAAAACCTTTTTTTGCGTCAAACCATTTGACTTTACCTGTTGTTGTAGACATTTCGTCTCCTAAAAAATAAAAAAACTTGGAAAAGATGCAACCTAACTACTTCACCGTGACACCGAAATCAAATCAATCAACAACACGCATAAAAACATTAGCTGTATTTTTACCAGCAGGTGTATTTTACATAAGAAAAACAGCTAAAAAAAATTAATTAACACTGTCCAATAATAGTTGACCTAACTTTTTGGTTTGCGTTTAGAGAATTTTCTATCTTTATCTCTATTTCTAGATCTATCTTTGTCACGATTTTGGCGAGGCTTGCCCCTGTCTTTTCTGCCAGAGAAGCCGCCTTTAAAGTTATCAGACTGCTCTTTGGCAGTGGCTGTATTGTTTTTCTCTGTCAGTTCTTCTATGTTGAGCTTTTTATCAAAAACACGCACATTTTTCAATACTTCAAGTGTTTCTTTTGGCATTTCGTCTGGTAAATCAACTGTGGTGAAGTCTTGGAAGATCTGAATAGAGCCAATAAATTGACTTGATATTTCGGCCTCATTGGCAATCGCGCCGAGGATATTGCCTGGTTTGATTTTATCTCTATTACCAAGCGCAACTCGATAGCGACGCATCGGCACTTGAGGATTGTCCTTTAAAGGGGATGCCTCAATGTCAACAGTGATTTTCTGGCCGCTATTTGCACTAAATTCTGCTTGTTTAAAGGCTTTTTCGTCAAGTAATAGTGGCTCACTACCTTGTGCCATCAATGCAAGCGCAGCAGCAATTTTAAAGGTGTCGATTTCGTTATCTTTTTGGAACTCCAGAATCAATTCTTCAAATACTGCAAGGTTTTGATTACTCAGAGTTTGAGAGATTTTTTGTTTGAAGTTGCTAACGCGCTGCTCATTAATAATTTTTGCTGAAGGCAGTTGCATCGGTTCGATCGGCTGACGTGTAATTCGCTCAATTGTTTGTAGCATACGGCGTTCACGTGGCGCAACAAATAAGATTGCTTGACCCGCTCTACCTGCTCTACCTGTACGACCAATACGATGTACATAAGATTCAGGATCTTGAGGAATATCGTAATTGACTACGTGTGAAATGCGCTCAACATCAAGACCACGTGCTGCGACATCTGTCGCAATTAGAATATCAATCTTACCTTGCTTGTATTGATTAATAATGCGCTCGCGTTGATTTTGCGCAATATCACCATTAATTGCTTCTGCAGAAAATCCTCTTGCTGAGAGTTTTTCGGCTAAGTCAATCGTGGCTGTTTTAGTTCTAACAAAAATAATTAATGCGTCAAACGTTTCAACTTCCAGAATACGGGTTAGGGCGTCTAGTTTGTTAACACCACTAGCAAGCCAATATCTTTGTTTAATCGTCGGCGCCGTCGTTGTCTTTGTTTTAATTTGAACAATTTTAGGTTTGTTCAGAAAGGTTTCAGCAACGCGTTTGATAACATTCGGCATGGTGGCTGAGAAAAGCGCAATTTGTCTTTGTTCAGGGAGTTTTTCCATGACCCATTTAACGTCATCGATAAAACCCATTCTTAGCATTTCATCGGCTTCGTCCAGTACGAGTGCTTGCAGGTTATCGAGTTTTAAAGTGCCGCGTTTTAAATGATCCATCACTCGACCAGGTGTGCCGACAACTGCATGAACGCCTCTTTTTAAAGGCCTTAGCTGTATATCGTACGATTGACCGCCATAAATTGGTAAAACATGAAAACCCTTCAGGTGTCTTGCATAAGTTTGAATGGCTTCAGCCACCTGGATCGCCAATTCGCGAGTCGGTGTTAGTACTAATATTTGCACCTGTTTTTTGTCTAAATCGATTTTATCTAGTAATGGCAATGCAAATGCCGCTGTTTTTCCCGTGCCTGTTTGCGCTTGACCAATAATGTCTTGGCCGTCGAGTAGGTGTGTAATGCACTGCTCTTGGATGGCGGAGGGTGTCTCATAGCCTATTTCATCCAGCACTTTAATAATGTTGTTAGATAAACCTAAATCTTGAAAACTGACACTGGGTGCGCTCGATTGCTTGTCTGACATATCTGACATAATGGCTGGGAAAAGAGGAAAGGCAAAATTATACCCTAATTCTATATTTTTTAATTTAATTCAATCGATTATAAGGGAGTTTTGTAAAATAGCGTCTATTGAAAATACAATTTATATAGCCCAATGAATACAGAACAAATTATTAGAGAACGAGCAGGCGAGCAATGTGAGCTGTGTGGTTCGAGTGAAAATCTCGTTACAACTGCCGTTGATGACAACAAAGATAATGCCGAAAAGTGTGTTTTGACTTGCAGCACCTGCCACCATCAAATTGAAAATCCAGAATCAATCGAAGCCAATCATTGGCATTGTTTGAATGAGTCCATGTGGTCACAGGTAAGTGCAGTGCAAGTTATCGCTTGGCGTATGCTCAACAGGTTGCGAAGTGAAGGCTGGCCACAAGATTTGCTTGATATGCTTTATCTTGATGAAGAAACTCAAGCTTGGGCAGAGGTGGGTGTTAAGACAAGTGCTGAGAGCGATATTAAACACCTTGATAGTAATGGCGCCATATTGAGTGCCGGCGATACGGTAACGTTAACAAAAGACCTAACCGTTAAGGGTGCTAACTTTACGGCTAAGCGGGGCACGGCGGTTCGTAATATCTCCATAGTTACTGATAACGAAGCACAAATTGAGGGTCGAGTTAACGGTCAGAGAATTGTTATTCTGACAAAATTTGTAAAAAAATCCGGCTAATTTAGCCATTTAATAGAGCAACCCATTGATGGGGTTTGCTCAATAGGACCTTTTCCGGTTGCTGCAACTTCCCTCATGGCTTCAAAAAGTTCGCGTTTGGCATTGGTCACAGCCTCTTTGCGGGACTCGTCCAGGCGACCTCGATATTGCAGACCTAAGTCTTTGTTATAACCAAAAAAATCAGGCGTACAAACAGCGCCATAAGCCTTGGCAACTTCTTGAGTTTCGTCAATTAAGTAAGGGAAGGAAAAGTCCATTTCCGCGGCAATTTTTTGCATGTTTTCGAAAGAGTCCTCTTCGTACTCGCTCGAGTCGTTTGACATGATGGCAACGGTATTCACACCTAGATTTTTAAGCTCTTTAGCGTCGCGGATGATCCGATCAATAATGGATTTAACGTATGGGCAGTGGTTGCAAATAAACATCAGCAAAAGTCCATTTTCGCCTTTCAAGCTTGCAAGAGTGTGCTGCTCGCCGTCGACACCTTTAAGATTAAAGTCAAAAGCCGGTTGATTAAAGTCGCAGATAGGGGTTTCGGTTCTGATCACTGTTTTTCTCCTGTTAAAAAGTGAATTCTATGCATTTCCAATGCAATGAACATAAGTTTATATTTAGGATTTTAGTATAGTTTGGATAATATATCCCGCCATCATAAAACCAAAAATATTGGGCATGTAAGATATTGCGCCATTAACGGCACGCGGTCTGCCTGTAGGTGTGAGCTCTGTCTTAATGACTTCTTGGTGCGCCAAGGCTTTGATTTGAACTTCTGTCGAGTGCACAACAGGGAACTTCAATGATGCGCGAATATTTCTTAGTTGCCTTCTCATTTCTCTAGCGAGTCCACAGTTTTGAGTTTTATCCATTCTAGATATCGTCACTTGGGTTGGGTCAAGCCTACCACCCGCGCCCATGCTTGAAATAATTGGCATGCCGTTACGGTTACAAGTATCGATTAATACTGTTTTACAGGCAATTGCATCAATACAATCTGCCACAAAGGTTAATTCATCATCGTGGGCAATAGATTCTGCTTCGACTCTATCAATAAACAAGTGTTTTTGATTAATAATGGTATCTGGATTAATATCGTGGAGTCGCTCATAAAGCACATCGACTTTCGATTTTCCAAGTGTTGAATGAAGGGCAACCAGTTGTCGATTTAAGTCTGTTTTGGCAATGGTGTCGAAATCAACAAGGGTTATTTCGCCAATGCCAGCACGACAAAGCGCTTCAGCACAGGCGCCACCAACACCACCCAAACCTGCAATAAGAACGTGGGATTCTGCAAGTTGCGCCAGACCCAATTGACCAACCAAGATTTCAGTGCGGGCACAACTTCCAGCCATAAGACTAGCTTAAATTAAATAACTTACGTGCGTTATCGTCGCATTGAGAAATTGCTTCCTCGACGTCAATTTTCTTAATTTTTGCAATTCGCTCGACCACTTTAATCAAGCTATCAGAGTCTTGATTGTCATCCGTTTCAATAAGAATGTATTCGGATGGAATGTGTTTGACGATATCGTGTAATTTGTACGCATGTGGGTCTGTAAATTTTGCACCAAAACCAAGATAGAATCCTATATCTACCAGTTTTTTTGCTTGCTGAAGACTGCCAGAAAAGGCGTGAATGACGCCTCGAGAGCTAGCGTGTGACTTGAGCAAGTCGGTGGCATCTTCGGTGGCTTGTACTGCGTGCACAATCAACGGTAATTTGTAGCGATTAGCCAGTGAAATTTGCTCGTCAAAGAAAAATCTTTGTTGGTTCTGATCTTTAACTTTCAGATAATCAAGACCGCACTCACCAACAGCAATAGGGCTTTCTTCTTCAATTTTAATTTCGAGGTCATATAGGTCGATCATTTGATGTTCTTCGATAAACCATGGGTGAATGCCAAGCGCAAAATGGCGATTGTCATCTTTTGAACAACATTGGATAACACTATCCCAATTATTTTTACCAGTTGCGGGAACGATAGCACCAGTAGTTGCTGCTGAAGGGGTATTGACGTTGTCAAAATCTAGGTGGATGTGTGAATTGAGCATTGTTTCCTTTATTAACTGATAGGTAATATAATTAGCATCTTTTGTTTTGTAAACACTTTGATGAAGTTCTTTCAGAAAATGTCACAGACGCGTCTGGTTTTATTGGTTGCGGCTTTTATAACCTTGACTGGTAATTTTACCTTTTTTGAGAAGGTGATTCTTGTCTATCCACTTTCGCAGAACGCCTTGTTTGTAGGCTCTCTGTTTGTTTGGTTGTTTGTCTTTTTATCTCTACTATTATTACTATTCTGTTTCCGACACACAATAAAACCAATTTTAATCATTTTATTGTTGACGTCAGCAGTTGTTGCCTATGCTTTTAATAATTATGGCATTGTTGTTGATGAAAATATGATTTCAAGCGTTTTCGAAACCAATGCCAGCGAGTCCTTTGATTTAGTCAGCTATCTACTGATACCTTATGTGTTGTTTCTTGGGGCTCTGCCTTCATTTTTTGTATGGAGAGCGGAGCTAACAAGAACATCACTAAAGATCCGGCTATGGCAAAGGCTTAAAATTATTATTGGATTGACCTTGGTTTTTGTTTTGGTTACGATTAGTTTTTCAAAGCACTACACTTCATTTGCTCGTGAAAACCGAGATTTGCGACTCTACATTAATCCAACGTATTATTTGTACGCTGTTACCAAGTATGTCAATGCTAAGTTTGACACAGCAAGTGCGCCGTTTTTGGAAATTGGGTTGGATGCAACAATCGATAAGCGAGATGGTGTAAGACGTTTGATGATTTTAGTCGTCGGAGAAACGGCTCGCGCGGATCGTTTTTCACTCAATGGTTATGAACGACAAACCAACCCTTACTTAGAGCAAGAGTCGGTTATTTCCTTTAAAGATATGACTTCGTGTGGCAGCGATACCGCACTATCCGTACCCTGTATGTTTTCGTATTTGAATAGAGACAATTACTCGCATGCCAAAGGCAAAAATATGAGTAATGTGCTTGATATTATGAAACGTGCCGGTGTCGAGATATTATGGCGGGATAACAATTCAGACTCGAAAGGAGTGGCTGATCGTATCCCTTTCGAAGATTACCGCTCTAACGAGGTTAATCCATTATGTCATCTTGAATGCAGAGACGAGGGCATGTTGAATGGCTTGCAAGGCTACATCGATGATCGTGCAGAGAGTGATATTCTCATTGTGCTACACACCATGGGCAGCCATGGACCGGCCTATTATAAGCGCTATCCTCAGGCTTTCGAGATCTTTACGCCAGCCTGTCAAACCAATCAATTAAATGAATGTAGTGACGCTGAAATTAACAATGCCTATGACAACACCATTGTTTACGCTGATTACTTTCTCTCGAAAGTGATCGAATTATTAAAAGACAATGCCAAGAATCTTGATACTGCTATGTTTTATATTAGTGATCATGGTGAATCTTTGGGTGAGAATGGTATCTATTTGCACGGCATGCCATATTTTATGGCACCCAATGAACAAGTGCATGTGCCAGCCATCATGTGGTTTGATAAAAGCTTTGTCAAAAAAGTTAATATGGTGGCTTTAGAGATGGCCGCCAAGCAACCGCTTTCCCATGATAATTTGTTCCATACGTTATTGAGTCTAATGCGTGTGGATACCGATGTTTATGATCAAAACCTTGATATTATGGCAAAATAACGCCTCGTTTCGATCGAGGTATTTATTTGGATATTATTCCCCATTGGCCGATGAAAACTTACACTCTAGAATAAAAAGTGATTATAATAGTCCGATTATTCTGCAGTGACATAGAGAAGAGAGTTATGAAAACATTTAGTGCGAAAGGCGCCGAAGTCAAAAGAGACTGGTTTTTAGTTGATGCCGATGGCAAAACACTAGGACGTTTAGCAACTGAGATTGCATCACGTCTGCGTGGTAAGCATAAAGCTGAGTACACACCACACGTTGATACTGGCGATTATATTGTGATCGTCAATGCAGCAAAGATTACCGTTACTGGTAACAAGTACAATGATAAGATGTATCACCACCATACTGGTTATATCGGTAATTTAAAATCCATTGCTTTTAAGGATTTGTTGGCGAAAAAACCTGAAGAAGTGATTCAAAAAGCAGTGACAGGTATGTTGCCAAAAGGCCCATTGGGTAGAGAAATGGCAAGAAAAATGAAAATTTTCGCAGGTTCTGAGCATACACATGCAGCTCAACAACCTCAAGTATTGGATATTTAAGGCATTAGTATGGCAGATAAAGAAGTTTATTACGCAACGGGTAGAAGAAAGACATCGGTTGCTCGTGTCTATATGACAAAAGGCAAAGGTGTTTTCACTGTTAACAAAAAACCAATGGATGAGTATTTCGGAAGAGAAACTTCATCTATGATTGTTAATCAGCCCATCGATGTTGTTGAGATGAAAGATAAGTTTGATTTCAATATCACTGTTAAAGGTGGTGGTGATACCGGTCAAGCGGGCGCAATTAGATTAGGCATTACCCGTGCATTGATGGTATACAACGAAGAGATGCGCCCTGATTTGCGTAAAGCTGGACTCGTGACTCGTGATGCTCGTGTTGTTGAGCGTAAGAAAGTTGGCAGGAAGAAGGCACGTAAGAGCGAGCAGTACTCAAAACGTTAATCTTTTCCAAGAGATTCAAAAAAAACCCGCTTCATGCGGGTTTTTTAATGCCTGAAGTTTAATAAAATAACTTTTACAGATCGTATTGCTCGAGCTTGTTATAACTAATGAGTGATTGGATAGAAGCGACATATTCATCACCGGTTTGGGCGTACGGTGTTAGGCCTTTGGCTAAAGCTAGTCCGGTGACCAGATTGCCGTTGTCACGCTGCTCTTTGCGAATGGCTCTTAGATTGTGGTAGGCCTGGTGGCGATTTAAATTGAGCACGTAATAATCAATACTGTCTTTTAAAGAGCTAAAGATTGCCACTTCATGTGTCGTACCCTCATCTCGTTTTTTTGGTATCGTGCCACAGCCTTTTGAAAAACACCACAGTCCAAAATAATTGTTAAAGTCCGCTGCAAACCGTGATCTTCCCCAATTGGATTCATTGGCCGCTTGAGCAAGAATTAAAGAAGGTGGCAAGATATCGATCGCGATTAACATCTCTTCTTTGGTTACGTCACTGTCAAGGCGGTATTTAAGTGCCAGCTCTTTGAGCACATTCGCACTTAATTCATCGTTACTAATAGAAGCTCGGAGTTTGAGTATCTCAGCATTTTTTTGTTCAATAACTGGCAGTAAATAATTAAAAAAGACAGTTTTTCTAACAGCGACACTCTCAATTGATGCAAAGGCTGGTTTGTTGCTAATAGCCTTTTTTTGAACTTCAATCAAATCTTGATTGAATATTGGTTGAGTGCTTGAAAATAGCGTTGTTGTGTTGAATGAGCTTGCGGCAGATGCTACAACAACAAAGAGGCAAATAATCTTTACTTTGCTTGCAAAAGGATTTTTTAATAAGTTGGGTATCATATCAAATATTGGTTATTCTTGGCTAGGCTTTCTTAGCATGAGCTCAGTGACAGCATCTTTTGGTGATTTTTCACCCTTGGTTACGGCAAAAACTTGTTCGCATATTGGCATTTCAATTTCTTTTTCACTCGCCATTGAGAGAATTAATTGTAGTGTGTTGTAGCCTTCTACCGTGCCACCAACATTCTTGAGTGCTTGTTCAATCGTGATATTTTTAGCTAACTCCTTACCAAAACGACGATTTCTAGAGAGGTCGTCGGAGCAAGTTAGCACCAAGTCGCCCATTCCTGAGAGACCTTGAAGAGTGGACTTATCAGCTCCAAGTGCCATGCCCAGTCTAGTCATTTCAGCAAGCCCTCGAGTGATAATGGCTGCTTGAGTGTTGGCACCAAACCCAAGTCCGTTTGCCACACCTGCAGCAATAGCCAAAATGTTTTTGACTGACCCGCCCACTTCAACACCGATAACGTCTTCACTGGTGTAAGCGCGTAAGGTTTTTGTTTGAATGGCGTCAGCCCAATACTCTCTCGTTTCACTGTCTTTTGAAGCAACAACGATGGCGCTGGGTTTTTTCTTTGCAATTTCCATTGCGAAAGTAGGACCAGAAATCACACAAGCGGCATGAGTTGGTAGGGCGCTTTCAAAAGTTTCATGAAGAAAACAACTGTTGGGTGTATCAAATCCTTTTGTTGCCCAAGCGATAAACTGTTGATCGGACACATAATGACCCAACTTGCTTAGTATTTCATTAAATGCATAGCTCGGAGTTGCAATCAATATTGCTTCAACTGCAGTGATATTGCTAAGATCTGCAGTAATTGAAATATTGTTATTAAACGGCGTGTTAAGTGCAGCGTGCTGGGTGCTTAAGCTCTTCACTTCAGCATCATCTTGAGCAATTAAATAAATAATATCAAATTTCTCACTAAGAGAGATTGCCAGAGCACTCCCCCAGGCGCCAGAACCTATAATGCCAAGTGATCTTT
>Ga0302118_10001362_pt1 | contig 12084 bp, 10 predicted proteins | sample AG5_331_MG_FD_203126 | JGI IMG/M metagenome (GOLD analysis project Ga0302118, IMG submission 203126) | Marine microbial communities from Western Arctic Ocean, Canada - AG5_33.1 | ecosystem: Environmental > Aquatic > Marine > Oceanic | place: Canada: Western Arctic Ocean | collected 2017-10-01 | reverse complement strand
GACCGACGACATGGAGCGAGTTGTTGAGGCGCGCCTTACCCATGTGCGGAATTTGTTAGGCGGGCCTTAGTGCTTTTTGTGCGCGTGCATACCTTAATCGTGAGATCCGTTCCCCACGGCACAAAAATCTAAAGTTCTGGTGAAAGACCTATTTTTCTGGTTGGCGGGCACTTGTTCATATTTTGGGTTAGCGCTTTGAGAACACCTATTAATTTTTAAGAACCGCCTATTCGGCAAAGACCTGAGCATTATGTAGCATCAATCGGTCGTTGACTGGCGCCCATGTTTTGACGCGTTTACCTAAGCCATCAAGGCCAAGAATTGGGAACAGGAGAATGCTCGATGCTTCATCTCGGTACCGCTTGATCACTTGTCGCGTTAGGTCGAGCCGCTTTTCCGTATCGGCGGTAATTTTAGCCTCTTGGTAGAAAGCCTCCGCTATCGGGTCACAGAACCAGGGGGCGCTCCAGGTACAGGAGTGTAAACGGAACGGTCTCAGGCCATCCATGGTGGGGCCAGTGGCAAAATCGACGCTGAACATAGACCCAGCCCAACCGCCTTTGGTCATGCGCGATACAACTTGGTTGTACATGATCGGGCGCACTTCAACGCGCACGTTGACGAGGGCTAAGTCGGCAGCAACCTGCTGCATGACCGCGTCCGTCGAACTATTAGCGCCGGTGACCACTTCAAACACCACGTCAAACCCATCCGCCATGCCAGCGTCTGCTAATAGGGCGCGGGCTTTATCAGGGTCGTACGGGTAGGGCTCCAGGCTTGGGTCAAAGCCGATCGCGTTTTCCGGCGTCGGCTGGCTCGCTGGCTTGACGTAGCCGCCCAATAAGGCTGCCGCGATGGCTTCCCGATTGACCGCATAGTTCATGGCTTGTCGCACGCGAACATCCTGAAACGGTGTGTCGTCTACCATCGTGTTTAGGGCGATTACGGAAATGCGAACCGGGTTGCGCGGCACCAAGCGCAAGCCTCGTGCTTTCAGTCGCGGTTCATCGTCGGGACCTAGATTGATCGCGACGTCGATCCGGCCGGAGGATAAAGCCTGCAACCGCGATGTTGCTTGAGGTAAAACTAAAACTTCTAGCCTGCTTATTTTTGGTGCGCGCCAGGATGTCGTGTTGGCGCTTAGCAGGATGCGTTCGGCCAGCCAGTCGTCCACCACAAAGGGCCCAGAGCCTATGGGGCCCGACACCAATCCTTGGGGTCCGTTGTCCTTCAAATATTTTGGTGGAACGAGATAAAAGAAGGACATGTAACGGGGTAATAAGGCGTGCGGTGCGGTTGTTGTGATCTCGACCGTTAATTTATCGAGGCTGCGGACGCCAGCGATGAAATCGAATTCCCGGGGCAGACTGAAAGGAATGAAGTCATCTCGCTCAAAAGCGGCAACCATCGAGACGACGGTTTCTGCGTTGACGGGTTCGCCGTTCGAAAACTGTGTGTCCGGCCTGATGTCGAAGGTCCAGGTAAGGTCATCGATGCGGTTCCAGGAGATTGCGATCTGGGGGGTAACGGCACCTTGTTCATTGACCTGTGTCAACGTGTCGTAAATTGCTGGATAGAACATGTGCGGCGTTGTACCGGTGGTGAAGAACGGGTTCCCTCGGGCCGGCGGCATCGCAATCATGCCAATGCGTAATAGGCTTTCCGTCTGCGCCGCAGATTGGGCGGGTACTGTGCCAAGCAAGGCGGCGAAAAGGACCGTGGCACGTTTCACAGGTCAGTCTTCCAAAGTAATTGCGTGGAAGGGAATGATACCGCCGACTTGATTGTATCCATGCACGCGGGGGTTAATGCCGTCTAGCCCCATGTTTTCGACCAGCATCAATGATACCGCTTCATCGCGATAATGCTTGAGAACCTTGCGCACGGCGGCGATCCGGTCTGCAGGATTCATTGCGTGTTTGGCCTGCTCAATAAAGGGTTGGATTGTCTCGTCGCAGTACCACGGATGTGACCACGCACAAGAGTGTAAGCGGAACGGTCTCATGCTGCCGCCGGTTGGAAGAACTTCATATTCAAAACCGAAGGCCTGCCCGCTCCATTTACCCTGCAAAATACCTTGTACGTATTGGCTAAAGGGTAGGGGGTGCACTTCCATGCCGACCCCCACTTTAGCGAGGTCGGCGGCGACCTGCTGATACATTGCTGCCATATGTGTGCCGCCGGTGCCGAAGCTAAATTCGAAGATAAAGGAAAAGCCATCCGGATACCCCGCTTCAGCCAAGAGCACGCGCGCTTTGTCTGGATCATAAGGATACGGCTTTAGCGCATCGTCTCGTTCAGGGTGTGTTCTGGGGCTCATTTGATCAACGACAGCAGAACGGCCGTCCATAATCATGATTGCTATCGCCTCTTTGTTGACGGCGTAGTTCAGGGCACGACGCACGCGGACATCTTGGAGGGGCGATTTAACCAACGTATTGAATGAAACAACCTGTGTTGAAGTTGCCGGCCGTTGGTAGGTGTTGAAACCTGAAGCCTCAATGTTGAACGCATCATCCGGCCCAATCTCGGAGGCGACATCAATGCGGCCTGTCATCAATGCGGCAACACGTGATGAGGCCTCAGGGAGGTCCAGTATTTCAAGCGTAGAGACTTTCGGCGGACGCCAGGCATTGGTGTGTGCCTTAAGTAAAACCTGGGTTGGGTTCCATTCCGTCACCGCAAAGGGGCCGCTGCCAATTGGATCAAAGGCAAAGCCTTCACGCCCAACCTTTTTCCAATGGGCTGGTGCTACGATGGGAATGATTGCCATCAAACGCGGAAATTCGGGGACTGGCCCGGTCGTAACAAAGCGTAGCGTTAAGGAATCGAGAGCTTCCATGCTTTCGATATCTTTGACGTCTTGGGCAAGGGACTCTCGCATACCCTCTTCCGACTGTAGGTAGGCGTAGCTTTCTATAACCGCGTTTGCATCTAGCACTTCCCCATTAGAAAAGGTAACGCCGTTGCGCAGCGTGATGACCCAAGTCTGGTCGTCTGTGTTCTCCCAAGAGACCGCTAAAGCGGGCTGTATCGACAGGTTCGGGCCGAGATGGGTCAGTGTGTCGAATATTGCTCGTAACGTATACCAACCGGTGCGGGCACTCGAAAAATAGGGGTTTCCATTACCATTGGGCAAAGACCCCAAGCCCAGGCGTAATGTCGTTTCTGAAGCCGCCGTATGCGACAGGGCCGTCGCAAGGATGCCACACAAAAGAGATAATTTTGATAAATGTTTCATGGAAACTTAGAGTACGGAGGGTTTACAGCATCTGTCCATGCGGCCTCTCAATTGATTATACTTCTCCTATGATAAATCCACCTTCTTTAAAGCCAGCCCTTTTTGGGGTGGTGGCCCTTTGTTCGGTTTCCACTGCAGCTATGGCGCAGTCAGATGACCTAAAGTTTAGTATGAGCCTCGGGGTGGACTACACAACCGGCTCGTACGGTGACACCGACCGGGACACGGAAATTCTTTATGCGCCCCTTTCCTTACGCGTGGACGGTGGCCCCTGGATTATTCGTGCTGTGTTGCCCTGGCTTCATGTTAGTGGGCCCGCGCTGATTCTTGACGGTGCCGATAGTGGAAGTATTGGAAAGAGAGAAAACGCATCGGATTCTGGCCTTGGCGATATTTCATTGTCGCTGATGTACAGCTTTGAACAGTTCTATGAAGATAATTTGTTTGTTGATGTTTCGACGCGCGTGAAGATCCCAACAGCCAGTTTTGAGGCTGGGCTTGGGACCGGTAGGGCGGATGCATCGCTGCAATTTGATGTCGCGAAGGCCATTGGCCCGTTCATTCCGTTTGCCACCTTTGGCTACAAATGGGCCGGCGTGCCCGATGGGTTTGAATTTCGCAACACTGCCTACGGAAGTGTAGGTCTACAGTACTCATGGTCAGACCGTGTTGCGACCGGCGTCGCTTATGATTACCGACAAGCATCTCTTGAGACATCGGAAGACCCCCAAGATGGCATGGCCTATCTCAATATCCGCTTTGCTGATGACTGGTCCGTCAATCTTTATACGGTGATGGGATTTTCAGAGAACAGCCCAGATGCTGGTGGCGGTGTATCGTTTACGTACCGCTTTCCTCAGCGCGGTCGCCCGACGCGCTAGCTTGCTTAGCCATATTATGAGCCGAGCTCGTTAGACCATGGGCGGACGGAAGTTTCCAGGCCGTTCCCGCTGAGGTCGTTCTGGAATAACGGAGTTTGGCCGTTCAACTGGGCGCGCCCGCTCAATTCTCTGTGGTCGATCAATCGTTGTCGGACGGACGCGTGCTGGGCGCATCAATTGGGCTGGGCGAAGCAAGGTAACCACAGTTCTGACCTGTTTTATTTCTCGTGCTGCGATGCTGCCATCCGCCCCCAATTGGCCGGTGACCACAACCCGATCTCCAGGCCTTATATTGGACGGAACGCTCAGCCCGATTATTGGAAAGCCTTGCACAGCAAGACCTCCATCTGAGTTCTGAGGCACGTATCCTTCAAGGTAAATATCCGTGACGCTATCGCTAAAGGGCATGCCCTGTTTCCTGATGGCAACGTCTGCCGTAAAGATCTCGTCGAGCATCCGACCGGCCACGAATGCTGTGGTGCCGTTTGACAGCGTATCGGCCAAGGCAGCTGACGAAAGGTCTATGTTCAAGTCTCCGATGCTGGCGGCACCATTTTCCGCAACTGTCACCGGCCCGCGGACGAGGACCCGGCCATCGTCATCTGTTTGATCAAGCCGTGACGCAATGATCAAACCGGTGTCCATGCGCAGGCCTGATACCCGAACCATGTCACCGACTTTTAGTGACGAGAATTCTGATTTCTGATTGTTGTCGCCTGCCAAATTGACACGCACAGTCTGGCCAAGAACGACCAGGCTTTCACTATCATAGTCGATACTAGAGATGGGCCCTGTTACAGCGTGACGAATTTCCAGCTTCTCAAGACGCAGGTTGCCGCGTCGATCACGCCAGGCAATACCTTCAATTACTTGTCCAACCTTAAGGTCGACCAAAGCGGCAGGGCGGCCATCACTCTCAACCATTGTCTTATTATTATACTCAAGCTTAAGCCCATTCACGATGATGCTGCCGAAGCCCGAGATGGTTCCAATAATTCCAGTACCGCCGATTCCATCGCCACCGAGCTGAGCGACAAGGCCGGTGCCGCTAATGCCGTCACCTGAGTGGGCGACAAGGCCGGTACCGCTAATGCCGTCATCTGAGTGGGCGATAGATTGCTCCTCATCCGGGGAAGAGGCACAACCTGCAGTCAGGGCGAGCAAGAGGGTTACCGCGACAGCGTGTCGCAGCGCCTTTTCCCCTATCTGCAGTAGACCCTCAGTCATTATATATCCGACTCGTTACCCTGTTGTTCGTCTAGGCTGCGTTCCTGGTCAAAGAAATACAAGCCAAAATTGAAGCGACGGTTGGCATCCGTCTTGCCTTTATCTACCTCTACCTTCTCCCGTGCGAGTCGGTTTAGAGCCAAAAGGGCCTCCATACCAACTTTTTCCGCCTCTGCGGCGAGGGTTTTCACCGACGAATCGGTTAATCCCCCGAAGTGGACGCTGCGTTCTAGCCTGGGGTTGCCGTCGCCAATCAAGTTGTGGGTGGTCGCCGCTAAGTGGTCATGGATGTTGCGTCCAAAATAGAAGGCTTTTTCATCAAACCCCTTTTCTGGCACAAAAGCTTGGCGGTTCAGAATCACCTGGCCTTTGTCATCCATGCTTGCAACCCCAAGCCTGAGCCATTCATCAAGCACGGCGCGCGGACGCACGTCCTTTGATATCCCTTCTACAAGACCGTCAAATGAGAGCGATGAGCCTGATTTATCCCTTCGTGGCAATGGGATGGGGCGACCTTCTGGGTCCGTTGTTAAGGGGTCGCTGACCCAACGAGAGACGATCTGGGTGCCCAAACCGACTGCGTGAGGCATTTCTCTCTCGGTTGTTGTTTCCGCCCGAAGCCGCTTTACGTCTTTGCGGTGGACCCCTGTTAGCAGGTTGATTCGGCTATCCGTCTGGCGCTTTCCCTTGACCGGGAATTCGTCTTCGGCGACAGAAACAAATGTCTCTTTAAGGATAGTTATTAGTGTTGGGAGCGTTACATCCTTGCTTATCATCAAACGCACTAGCGGCCTTAGCATGCGGCGTAGGGCTGCAATAAGTGCGTCTGGCGGGCCGGCAGGGTTACTCAAAATAGCCGCGCACAGATAAATATATGGCATTCCGCGTTTTCATTATTCATCAATAACACATTGTGGGAAATATTCCCACAATTATTTCTTGACCTCTGTGATGAAGTGGAGGTAACCTATTTATATCCGTGGGAATATTTCCCACGGATATAAATCGTAACGAAGCAGTTGAAACCAACAAGGAAATGCCAACCCAGAGAAAATGTGTTCAGTACCCCATGTGACATTGCTTTCTTGTCACCGTCCCTGAGTCATTTTCTACCCCGGTGACAGAAAGCTATAGTTGCCTCCCGCTTTATCTTGAAGATTGCTGACGAGCGATCGACTTGGAAGGGCGGGAGGTGGCATTTTGGGGTCACGGTTTTTGTGGCTGGTGCAGCTTTCTTTCGTTATGACGTCCCTTTCTATTACGAGTGCGCGTTCGCATACTTTGCGTCTCACAAAGATAGGTACAGACCATGTCAGAAGAAATATTTACAGATGCTATTGGTGAAATCACCGTAACGGGAAGCGTCGTTCGCGTTGACCTGCTGACAATGGCGGTATCCGATAAAGACGAACAGGGGCGCCTCAAGCCACAATTTAAACAAAGGCTCATCTTCCCTATTGAGGGTTTCGCGCACGCGGCAGAAGCCATGCTGCAAATGCGAAACCAGCTAGAACAGCGAGGTATCCTTACTCGCAAAGCAGATACTGCTCCACAGATGTCGTTTACTGAATCCGGCCCGACCGGTCAGCCCAACTGAATTGCATGTAAGGGGAGCTGGCTAGAAATTAAACTGCTAACAGCGCTGTCATCGCTGCAGGTTAAATCTGTGGCGGTTCCAAGACGGTGCTCCACTAGGGCGCAAAAGGTTTAATTAGCTCTTGGCGCGTTTAAGCTCCCGCACAATAAATCGCCCGGGATGAAGCGCTTGTGCGATGGCGCGCGGTACCGGCAACGGGTCACCAAAGGCCTGGCTAACAATGAGGTCAGCCGCTAGGGGTGCTGCAACAACGCCATGAGCCCCAAGCCCAGTTAGCACGTAAAGTCCTTCGTGATAGGTCGCTCTTGGATACTGGGCCCAGCGATGGCCATGCTTTATCGCTGCAAAATCTTCAAGATAGGATGCCTGGTTTGGTAAAGGCCCCGCGAGCGGGAGATGATCGCGTGTCGTGCACCTCAGTCCAGCCCAACTTTCTCCAATACATTCGACTGAAGCCTCAATTAAACCGGGAACCAGAGTTTTTATTAATTTTAAATTACGACTGTCTGCTTCTGGCTCAGGCGATGGTTTGCGCTCGTTCAAGTCTTCAGGTCGCACATGGTCAAAGGTTGCGCCGATCACATGCTGTCCGTTTAGTGAAGGTGTGATGTGTCCCTCTCCCGCAAGCACACAGGTGAGGGTGTCGTTGGCGCTATTTGACGGTATCCGACTGAGTTGCCCGCGCTTTGGTGTTAGGGGCAGCCAGTTTGATTGATCATAAATATTGCTGTCTAGCCCGCCAGCTAGGACGACGCAGTCTGCATGTAAAATCGTTGTGCCGTTGTCATCAACCACGCGCCACTGATCTTTATCCCTTTCGAGTCCTGCAGCCGCCTGGTTTGTTCTTAGGGTCGAACCATCCAAAAGAGCAGCACAGAACTGTCTCGGTGAAATCGTGCCGCCCCCGGGGAAATGCAAGGCACCGACCTTAAGGTCGGTTCCAGCTAAGTCTGTCGCTTCCGCGGGGGTGACCTGTCTGACCAGAGAGTTCGGTAGCACGCCAGACTTTATAACTGCGTTTTGCCGCGCGGTTTCCTCTTCGGTGGTGGCGAGATGTAAAACGCCATATTGCCGCAGGCCGATGTCCGTTCCACTTCTAGACAAGTCGCCTAAAAGGGCCAGTAACGTATGCCAGGCATGGGCATAAAATGTTCCGTCCGTGCTTTCGCCCGCAGTTAGGCGCGGCATTAATACGGCTGAGGGTGTAGCTGATGCTTCTGAGGAAATATCTGCGTGTCGTTCGATGACTGTTACCGAACACCCACGTCGCCTGAACGCCTGCGCAACACTGGCCCCCGCGAGGCCACTGCCAATAACGGCGACGGCTTTGTTTTTTGACACCACGGACTTCGGAGCCATAAACCATGGTTCTGTTTTTGAAACCGTCTTCGGGCTAATAAAATGTCCGGTCAGGTTCTCCTTTGTGGCACCCCAGCCTTTCCGTTTTTCGACTTTAAACCCAGCGCTTTCGAGATCGCGGCACACTTTACTGGCAACTATAAATGACGCTATTGGAGCGCCTTTTGATGAAAGCCGGCCGATCTCGGCGAGGACACTAGGGTGCCACATGTCTGGATTGCGGTCCGGGGCGAACCCATCAAGAAACCACGCGTCTATTTTTGCGGTTAGGTTTCTGAGGACAGGCAATACCGGACCAAACAAGAGTGTTAGAGTGATCTGTCCACCAGCTAAGTGTAGCCGATGATATCCAGGGTGCGGTGTGGGGTAGGTGCTTAGCAACTCTTCGGTATATGGGAAGAGTTCTGGATAGTGCGTATGGCAGACCTCGAGTTCATCCCGGCTCAGCGGAAACCCTTCCACGGCCATGTAGTTTAAATGGTGAGGCTTACTTTCTGAAGTACGCCAAGCGTGCCACGTCGCTAAGAAATTAAGCCCTGTTCCGAAGCCGGTTTCTCCGATTGTGAAGGTGTTATGGCCGGCCCAGGCGTAAGGTAGCCCACTTCCATCCAGAAAAACGCGCCGACTTTCCGCTAGGCCACCTTCCGTATCGAAATAGGTGTCGTTGAACCGCTTGGACCTAGGTGTGCCATTGACCATAAACTCAAGCTCTGCTTCGCCAATAGTCATATTATCGCTTTGTTCGGCCATTGTTGCGACGTGCCTCAGAGTTCTGTGCGTTTTCGCGCTGTGATATTGTTGAGCTCCCAGTGTAAGCTCTACTGGTCTAGTCTGTGAGTGTGAAATTCTTTCGCGAAGGGCGCTATGCGTTTTCGTTTTCTACTACCGCTGATTTACGTATTCGCATCGGTACCGCCCACTCAAGGTGCCGAGGGCATTACAGAAGACGTTGTGTCGTTCACAACCGCGGATGGCGTCGTTCTCGCCGCTCTTCTGGTTTACCCAACCTCTGGTATGAACACAAACGGACCCGCGGTTTTATATCTTCATGGTGGGCCGGGTGGATCGCCCGTCCGCGTTAATAGTGTCTCTAGATATGTGGCTGCCGGCTTGGCCAGTGCTGGTTATACCAATCTATCGATCGAAACTCGCCATGCCACCCGATACTCGTTCACGCGTTTCGATGAAGTGATTGAGGACATTCGCGGTGGCGTCGATATGCTTGCGGCCCGTGGGTTTAGCCAAATAATCTTGGCTGGCGCTGGTTTGGGGTCCTTGCGCGTTGCTCGGTATATGGTTGAAGCCGACGACCCCCGCGTTAAAGCCGTTATTCATTATTCGCCAACACAGAACATGGCTGACAGTTGGCGAGCCCGAGTTGGTGAAGATGTCTATTGGGCCACAGTCGATCAAGCCGCGCGTGCGGTTGAGGAGGGTGGCCGTCAGCCCTTTATTGATCTCGGCGACGGATTGATCTTTATCCCTACGAGTTTCCTTGATTGGTTTGGGCCACAAGCCAAGACTTCGTTGTCGGAGAACGTCGCAGGCATCGACCGCCCAATGCTTATGCTTGCTGGAGATGCAGACCCTTTGGTGCCCAAGGGTCGTTTAGAAGAACTGCAAGCCGCCGCGTTTAGAAGCCCCCAAGTTGACATCAAATATTATCCTGGCGTCGGTCGGTCCTTTGGTGGCGCTCGCGATGATGTGGTGACCGACACGCTGGCGTGGCTCAGCGATATTGGGTTTTCACCTATGCCTGCTATCAAGACACAAGTCGTTGATGTAGCGGCACCCGATGGGCGCGCCTTGTCTGGCATTTTGTATACGCCGTCCTCTGGGGAAGATAAGTCGGAGCCCATTGTTATGCTGATGCATGGCTGGACCAGTGATGTCATGCGCTCTTCTACGCATTGGTTGGGCGTGCGTCTTGCGCAGGCTGGGTATACAGCTTTGGCTTTCCAACACCGTTCGTCGGGATACCGTGGCGTTGTTACCGGGAAACTCGAAGACATTCCCCCAGACATAGACGCATGGATCGATCTCGTTACTGCGCGGGGGTATTCATCCGTCGTCGGCGCTGGCCATGGGGTCGGTGGGCTGTGGTGGACGTATTATCTCAGTGAAACTAAAGACGCGCGTGTCAAGGCGATGGCGTACCTATCGCCGACGCGAAATATGCCGATGCATGCGCGCACCGGAATGGGAGAAGGCTTGTACGCGCGGGCTGTTCTCGAAGCGCAGGAGGCAGTGCGGGACGGTGAAGGAAGCACACACCTAATCGACTATCCGCTGCCGCAGGCCGGATACCCTGATGATCCACGCCAGAGGATGTACCTACCCCCGCCGGGTTCGGGTTTTACGTATTATTATGCTGATAGCTTCTTGAGTTATTGGGGGCCAAATTCTAAGGCGGTCCATGTGGATCGCCTGGCTGAGACAAATGTTCCTATTCTAGCGCTCGGTGGATCACGAGACCCCTTCATGCAAAGCGCGTATCTAATCACTTTCACTCAGGCCTCGAATGGCCCCGCTAAGCAAGTGTTTTATGGCGGGCCTGATGGCGCACCGTATTCCTTTGAAGGTTATGAGGACATTGTGGCAGAAGATGTGTTGGTCTGGATTAAGCAAGCCATCAATGAATAAAGTTAGGATGAAGTGTAATGTCAGATAATATCAATCGCCAGGTTCTTGTGAAGAAGTTACCAAACGGTATTCCGGCCGAGGATAATTTCGAGATGGGCGGTTCGCCTATCCCCGACCCAGTTGAGGGCACATTCCGCGCCCGTACACTGGTGCTCTCGTTGGATCCCTATATCCGGGCTGTCATGTCCGGCCGACACTTCTATGGCGCGCCACAACCAGGCGATGTAATGCGGGGCCGGTCTGTTGCCCGGGTGGACGCGTCGCGTCACCCCCAGTATCGCGAAGGTGATGTGGTAGTGATGGAATCAGGCATGCAGGACTATGTTATTTCTAATGGTGGGGATGTGCATCGTGCCGACACCGGTACCGCTCCCGTTTCTACTGCCCTGGGTGTTCTTGGGATGCCGGGGCTTACGGCCTATGCAGCATTGTTGGGTCCAGCTCAAATCAAAGAGGGGGAGACGGTTGTGGTGTCTGCGGCGTCAGGCGCTGTTGGGTCAATGGTTGGGCAAATTGCCAAGATCAAAGGGTGCCGGGCCATTGGCATTGTTGGGTCAGACGATAAGAGCGCGTGGACGGAAACAGAGGCTGGTTTCGATGCCTGTCTAAATCGCAAGACCGACGACCTCCACGCTCGTCTAACTGAGTTGGCCTCAGATGGTGCCGACATATTTTTTGATAATACGGGCGGTGAGATCCAGGGCTTGGTGATGACCAAGCACCTTGCCCTGAACAGCCGCGTCATCCTTTCTGGCTTAATCACCCAATACAATTTGGCTGAATCCCCCCCTGGGCCGAACCTGGGTAATCTCTGCAAGATGCGAACGACCGTCTTTGGTTTTGTCGTCTACGACTTCGAACACATGCGCGCACGGTTTTTGACTGATGCCAAGCGCTGGTATGCTGAGGGCAAAATCAAATTCAAAGAAGACATGACAGAAGGACTAGAAACCGCTCCTGCCCAATTCAGCAAACTGATGCACGGTAATAACTTCGGCAAGACGCTAGTTAAGGTGGCAGATTAGATTCGAAACCGCCTTAAGAAAGGTGCGCCTATGAAGGTTGCGCTTAACGTTATGAAAAAAAGCCTAATGGATATCGGCAGTGATGCTGTGTTCTTTGCGTTTAACGGGGGT
>Ga0302118_10001357_pt1 | contig 12099 bp, 27 predicted proteins | sample AG5_331_MG_FD_203126 | JGI IMG/M metagenome (GOLD analysis project Ga0302118, IMG submission 203126) | Marine microbial communities from Western Arctic Ocean, Canada - AG5_33.1 | ecosystem: Environmental > Aquatic > Marine > Oceanic | place: Canada: Western Arctic Ocean | collected 2017-10-01 | reverse complement strand
CACCATTCGCGAGGAGAAGACCGAAGAAGGAGACGGCTTAGACAAATACATGAAGAAAGCTTTCAAAAAAGAACTTCTGACGTTAATTAACACCTACTGTATGGAAGCCGATTCGGATACCCCAGACTATATACTAGCCGAGTACATGATACAATGCTTAAAGTTGTTTAATAAATCAACCCAAGCGCGAGACATGCACATGGGGATAAAGTAACACATTGGCATTAAGTAATAACATAAAACCGGTACTACGGTATGAAAACATACAGAAATGATGGAAAGAATCTTTCAATTATGAGCGAAAAAATGCCAAATAAGTTTATCGCGCGAGAAAAGCCAACAGTGAAAGACAAATGAAAAAAAGCGAAATAAAAGCCATAGAAGAAAGCAAAAAAGAATGGATTTGGCCACCTTGGTCATTTCGGCCCGTTATGAAATCACAGGACGAACATCTGGAGTGCGCTCTGATTGACGAGGGCAAAAGTGAACGAAAAATCGCCAAATAATTTATGAAAAAGTTAAAGAAAACATCGTTAGTGCTGATTTTATTTTTGATTAGTATTTCAGCAATCGCAGGCCCCACTAGACCGGGCTTAATCGCAATATCAGAGGTTGGCCATGACCGAGCAACAATTAAATGGAAGCCATCAAGCCACGAAGAAAGAATCACTTATGAAGTCAATCTTCGGATACGCAAAGGTGATAAGCCTACTGAATGGGCATTTCATGATGGATGTTGCTTAACCAGAGAGACTTCTGTCACCATAGATAGTTTAAAACCAGATACTATGTATGAGATCAGAATTGTTGCGTGGTCTGCTGGCGGCTCCAATAGTCAAGCAAGAATAAAAGAACGCGCTTTTACCACTCTCCCCAAGCCCGTTCTATATCAGCGCATTACATCAATTCCAATCGGCTTTTCCATGATAAGCGTTCCATTTAAATACAAGAGCAATACCGTGAAAGATTTATTTGGCACTTCAAAAAATGTAAGAGACCTTACTATTTACAAGTTTCAAGTATATGATGACGCTTCTTCCAGTTTCGTGATTAGCTCATACGATAGAGACTTTAAAGAATGGGACAATCCAAAAATGGTCTTGGAAGCTGGTCAGGCTATATGGGTCCTCAATACTGGAAAAGAATATACCTACATATCCTTCAAGGGCTACATCCCTAATAATTGGCGCAGATTGAGTGATTAATTATGAATGAAAAAATGCCAAATAAGATGTGTGCGCGAGAGCCAAAAACGAACAAAAAAATGCCAAATAAAGAAGAACAAGAGCCAGTAGTTTCAAAGATAGAGGGCGATGAAGAAGAAGATAGCCCATATCAGTTTCAAGACAATGTACTGTCATGCTTGGCCGACCTTCAACACATAGCGGCAGCAATGAAAGAAAAAGCTAAAATAATGGACGATATTATAAGAGACTTTAGAATCTCTATACACAAAGAGGACATAGATGCCTAATGAGGAACTCAAAGTGGAGGAGGCTTTCGAGAAATGTGAACGAAAAAATGCCAAATAACATATTAAATGTGAACGAAAAAATGCCAAATAATACAAGCGATAGTGTAATTTACTATGAAAGAATCCTAGCTGATATTGCAAAAGATCAAAACCAAATTAACTTTGAGAGCGAGATAGCAAGAAGAAGAATAGCAGAAGAAATTGCTAAACAAAAAATGCCAAATAATAACACACAAACGGCGAACAGCCTCCTCGACCAAATCATAGAAGCGGCAATAGCAGATGATGAAATTCTAAAAAGTCATTGGATAAGTAAAGCCAAAGGGGAGAGGGCAGTTGGGGAATCGTTTGTTATCTTTCACCTGAAGGCTCTAAAAAAACTTTTAAATGAATAAAAAAAAGACAGGTACGCAAAAGACTCTACGACAAGAACTTATGGAAAAGCATAACGTCATAGAAGAAACGGTTATCTTTTGGGAGGACAAGATGAATGCCGTAATTGATAAAATCGCCGAAGTAGACGAACTGCCTGACTGGCATCCCGATAAGGAGGATGCCTACCATAAACTTAACGTATCTATGCAGTTTATATTAAAAAAGCTAGAGTCAGAAGAAAAAGAAATCGACTCACTAGAAGAAAAGACTAATAGGTTACTTGCTGATAAACTTTTCAGAAAATTTAAAAGAGTAGATGGCCACAAAAAAGAAGAAAACTAGAAGCCATCAAGCCTACTTGGTACTTTCTGAAAGAGGTAATCGCCTTTTCGGAGCTTTCCCTTATACAGAAGATGGTTTAGCTGAAGCAGAAAAGTATGTAAGGAAGATAACAAGGCAAAACAAAGACAGTTATTTGATTAAGCCTTCTTAAAAAGAGCTTGACAAGTGGCAAAGCGTATGGTAGGCTTTGGGAAGTTATGATTACCAAGCCACTCAAGAATACAGTCAAACAGTCCCAAGACTTTAAATCTTACTCCTTTGGAATTAAGAAAGAAGGACTCTCTCACATCTTCAATGTCCTACGGAATCAACTTTATTCAGATAAGGTTCTTGCAGTCATTCGTGAATACTCATGCAATGCGGTAGATGCACATACAGAGATAGGCAAAGACGAACCCGTTCTAGTCACGCTACCTAATCAACTCTCTCCATACTTTAAAGTGAGAGATTACGGGCGCGGCCTGACAGAGCAAGAAATTGGTGAAATTTACGCCATGTACGGTGAAAGCACCAAGCGCGGAACCAACGAACAAATCGGGCAGCTTGGACTAGGAAGTAAATCAGCTTTTGCTTACGGCGACAACTTTGTAATTAACTCTTTCGTAAAAGGGAGGAAAACTTCTTACAATGCTTTCATTGATTCTACTCAAATCGGTCAAATCTCGAAAATGGGATGGGAGCAAAGCAAAGAGAAGGACGGCGTTGAAATTGTTGTTCCAGTAAAGAATGATGACTTTAGAGCTTTTCGAGAAAAAGCGTTGAACCTTTTTACTCACTTTACTATAAAGCCCGAAATCAAAGGAGCAGATGAGGGTAATTTCTATGCGGAATGTTTGCCAGCCGTAATGTCGTCAGATGATTGGACGATAAGGCAGCATGGACACTCATACGCCGTCATGGGTAACATCGCCTACCCACTAAACAGTAATGCTTTAGATTATGAGTATCGTTCGACTCGTTATGATTTACTAAATGAGGTAGGCTTGACGATCTATTTTAAGATTGGAGACTTGGACATCTCTGCTAGTCGCGAGGCTTTGCAGCATACTGACGAAACCAAGAAAACAATTACTCGAAAGCTAGACGAAATTTTAGCGGAGATTCCCAAGAAGATTTCTGAAACCATGAAGGATTGTAAGAATCTTTGGGATGCCAAGTGCGTATATGGTGATTTGTTTAAAAATGGAGGCATAGGTCACTCCCTATCTAGGGTTCTCGACAGACAACAATTGAAGTGGGCAAACCCATTAGGATTTCAAACGAAGATAGAGGATAATACCTTCTCTTTCGGTAAAAAAATGGATGCGGAAGTGAGGCTATTCCAAAAACCTCCAACGTATTCGCGGAAGAAAAGAGTTACAGCCGAGGAACAAGTCGCTGTTTTAGCCGCGAACGAGAATATCCTAATTATTGACGATAGGCTAGGCGATATGGGCGGCGTTGGACTTGGAGGCAAGATGATTCCTTTAGTAAAGGAGTTTGACGCTCGCCCCAAAGACGCGCCACTCTACAAGGCAGCATATTTATTAACATTTAAAAATAAAGCGACAGCCAACGACTTCTATAAAAAATGCGGTAAGAAAAACTTTAAAAAGTTGTCGGAGTTGCCGAAAAGTAAGCTGAACGATATTTATCCTTCTGATGGCAATGGCGGCGGCGCAGCAAAGTCCAGCAAGCACACAACAAAGGAATTCCTTTACGACATAAATAAGGCAAGCCAAGGTCATACTTGGGAATCATTAAAGAGTCAGTTTTTTGATGAGGCATCAGTAGACCTTGACTCTACAAAGAATGGCTTGTGTATAGAGGTAGATAGATTCTATGTCAAGAGAGGTGATGTAGAAACGCATCCTGTTGCTTACGCCAAGAACATAGTGGAAGTATTCAATGCGGTCGGGATTACAAAGTTGCCCAAGGTCTATGCTTTCAAGCCTAAAAAATATGGAAAGGTGATTGCCAAAAAGAATTGGACAAACTTGCACGACTATATTGCGGCGAAAGTTAAAGCTAAATTCAATAACGCTTTCATGCAGAAAGTAGCCGAGAGGAAATTTGTTTCAACTTTAGAAAGTTCCTCACGGCACGTTTACGGACGAAGACTATCAGAGAACAATGAACTCAACGGCAAACAAAAGCATTGGTTTGACTTTACTTGTTTTATGAAGAAGCACGCTGACTTTGAGGAATTGAACGCAAATTCCCCCTTTACCAAACTCCACGCTTGGGTTAAAGATAAATTCCATGAAGGCGACCAGAAAAAGATCGACGCTGTTTTAAGCTCTTGCAAGGACTTTATTCAGCTAAAAAGTGATGAGAATAAATCTGACGCTCTCACGAAAGAGTACACCATGCTTGTTCAAAAATGTATTGGTAGATACCCTTTGGTTAACCACTTTAACGATGATCTTTTCAGACCTTGGCAGAATGCCGACAAGAAGTTTTGTAAAGAAGCAATCAATTACATGAATGTGGTAGATGTCTCCCACAAAGAGCCAGAAAACATTTTTGATATTGCCGATAAGAAGAACTTGACAAGCGAATAAGTTTGCATTAACATAGAAAAAGAAGATATAAAGATTATGATACCATATATACTAACTGATAACTCCCTGACCGTTGTAGTAAACGGGAAGGCTCATACGATGGACAGCACAAACCCTGCCTTCACACAAGCTATTGATGCTCTTAAAAATGAGGATGCCGATAAGCTAGAACAAATGTTCGACACTAGCAAAGCAGTCGAAGATTACATAGACGGGAATATTTCTGTTCAAGATGGCCTTGTTCGTTACCAAGGGTATGAGGTTCACAATCATGTTGTTGAGCGTGTCCTTGATTTCATGCGAGGCGGTTTGCCCTACAAGCCACTTATCAAGTTCTTGGATAAGTTGATGGCCAACCCATCACGCCGCGCTGTAAACGAGCTTTACTCCTTCTTGGAGCATAAGGCGATGCCTTTGACTCCTGACGGAAACTTCCTTGCCTACAAAGGGGTAAAATCTGATTTTACTGACTGGTATTCTGGCAAATTCTCCAACGATATTGGTGCTGTAAACGAAATGCCGCGAAACTTTGTTTGTGACGATGCGGCTGTTGGCTGTTCTGATGGTTTTCATGCTGGGAGCTTGGGCTATGCCGAGGGCTACGGTCAAGGGGGCAACTTGATGATCGTTGAAATTGACCCTGCTGACGTTGTTTCTGTTCCAAATGATTCGGACTGTCAGAAGCTACGCACTTGCAAGTACAAAGTCGTTTCTCTTTTCAAGCGCAAGCTAGTGGAGCCTTTGTGTGACGAATACGGCGACTACGATGACCATGAAGATATTTATGGCGAAAGCGATAACTATGACGAGGAACAAATGGAAGATATTGATTATGATTCTGGCATAGATACAGACTTTAGCAATGGATTTGAGGCTGGATATGAAGCAGCAAAAGATAATTTGGGGATGAGTGTTCCCAAGACGGCCAAGAAACTCCCCAAGCGGGACAGTATTGGTCGGTTTAGTAAGTAGTAATCGTAACTATGAGTGGGGGAGCTTCTGCTTCCCCACTCTTTTTTTAAAATTTAAAAATGGCTCACTTGATAACATTAACAAATGCAGAAACAAAAGAGGATATGCTTTTTAATTTAGATACGGTTGTATCAATCGAAAGCGATGGCCGCGATGGGACAACAGGGCATAGCAACACTATTATCACTACCCGATGGGGAAGAACGACAGTAAAGGATTCGCTCGAACAAATTAAAGACAAAGCTAAAGAGCAAACACGAATATGAAATATATAGTTAAATTTGAAATAGACGGTGATCCTGTTTCGTATACAGTCAAAGCCCAGAATGTTTTAGATGCAGAAGAAGTAGCAAAAAAGAGGTTAAAGAAGGACTCTAAAATTAGCAAGGACAGGGGTTCTCTCGTATCTTCTTGGGAAGTTAAAGACATAGAATATATACCAGAACTATGACCTATAAAGAATTACTATTTAAAATGGCAGACAAAGGAATGCTAACCCTTTCCAATAAAAAAGACGGTAGAGGGCTTTTCTGGGCAGGAATGGATAACATGGAGGCGTTGGGGCAAAAAGTCGACTTGGAGGCGATGACTGAATATAAAAGCGATATGGATACAGACAAAATGAGCCTTACAAAAAAAGAACAAATAGTAGATCTTAATCCAGAGTCACTATTCGCAGACGGTTTTGAGAACGCTTTACTCGGATACGATGCTAATAGCTTTTGCGCGGTCTATGACTATGATAAATGTATGACTGTTTTGATAGATAAAGACAGAATGAGCTACGAAGAAGCCCATGAATATATGGAGTTTAATGTAGTGACGGCTTATGTCGGAGACTTTACTCCCTCATTTATTCATACTTTTTAAAAATTTACGTTAAGGATTAAACAAATGAATTTATTTAAAAATTTAAAAATGAAACTTTCGGTATCTGCTTTAGCCTTGTCATGCGGTTGCACTACATGGAAGTGGGAGCATCCCAAGCATTTCGAGTGGGAAGCAGAGGAGAGCTTTGATGGAGGTTGGGGAGAAACTCATAACTACTACGTTGTAGATGCAAACGCTGACATACCTGATGCTTATTTCGAGACAAGGGTTGAAGCCCTATCGTACCAGAAGGACTTTGCGGAGCATCACGACTACGTTATTGTAAAGATTGACAGAAAATACAATATCTACAATATGAACAAACCCAAAAAGATGCTTGACAATTGAGTAAGTATGTTGTATAGTGGGGATAGATTATGCTTACTACAAAAGGAAAAAAGTTCTTCGATTCAATCAAACCAGAGGATGTCTGTCGCTACATGGAATACTGGCAAAGCGTTGCTCCTAAAAATGAGGATGAACATTACCAGCGTTGGCTGTTTGCTTACATGAGTGTCCATACCTCTTGGAAAAGTAATGTGCGAGGATACCAAGCCATCAAGCGTTTCAGGCAATGGGAAGGCGATAAAGGTAAGTTGTTTCATAAGATCGAAAAGGCTAGGGTTGGTTTTCAAAACAATAGAACGAGATTTATCATGGACTTTCAAAATAAGTTCTGGAACAATATCAGCGACTTCATGGAGAGAGGCTCTAAAACTTGGACAGAATGGCGTGACCATCTTGTGAAGAATATCCTTGGTTTAGGTAATGCAAAGACGAGCTTTGGCTTGGAGATGGCTTTTCCGAATGAGTGCGAGGTTTCCTGCATGGACACTCACTTGTTTCAATTCTACGGCCTTGACCAAACCAAGGATGCGAAAAGGTACAAAGAGATTGAGGCAGACTGGATTAGCCAATGTCAGGCCAAAAAGGTTCCTTCTTACATAGCACGGTGTTTGTATTGGGACAAGAACCAGAACCGTAAGAACTCACGCTATTGGTCTTACTGCTTGGAAAATTGATAATGAACTCATACACAAACATTTCAATTCTTGGCTACGATTTAATAGTCCAAAAACTCAAGGAGCCTTTTGAAGTCAGGGTAGCTATAAAAAAAGAAAGATTAGAAACATTGGGTATTTATTCCATGCCATCAAAAAAGAGCCTCGAAAAGATATTGTATTATTTAAGTGAAGAAGGATTCCTTGACGATGGGGAAGAGTTGAACGAGGATTTCTTGACTTGGATAGAAGGCGAGCCTAAAATTAGACTCGCAGTTGGCTACTTACCGTCACATAAGTTTAAACAATTAAAACATAAAATAGAACGATATGGATAAAAGAAAACAAACACTAAACGTGTTAGAAGAAATTGCTGAAAAATTAGAAACATTGGATATTTCTTTTTTGACAAGCAGCGAAACATCGGAAGCTGAATACGCCGTGAACGAAGCCCTTTTGGATATACAAGAGATTGAAGGTATATGCGATGTAGAGTAGAGCAATCGGTAAAGAGAATAAGGTTTACGCGAGCTTTCGTTTATGGCTAGATTTAAAAAAGAATTAAAATATGAAGAAGCATACCTTCTTATATTTCACCGATAGCTTGGTAGCCTATGTTAGCTGGCGTTCAGCATGGCAAATTTGGCTAGATCAAGCGAAAAAAGAAGAAGATAGTTATACAATTAGTGGAATGGAAGCTCAAACATATTTAGGTAAGATATTTTTAGGTAAAACATCGGTTGATGTTGATGAATATGAGCTATCTACTTTGCTAGAAGAATAGAAAAGAGTTGACTTTAACCCAAGAATCTGTTATTATTAGAGGATATGGTAAACAAACTGAACAACAAAGTCCATTGGGAAAGTAACAGCTTGGTTAAGTCCAACTCAAGAATTGACCCTAAAAGAATCATCCCAAAGTCTTCAACAGGAGATTTCCCTTACGATGCTATTACAGTTAGGATTCAGAACCAGAAGAAAGGCATAGCTACCGTTTATTTCAGAGACGAAATTAAAACAAGGAGTTTTGGAAGCGGTAAAAACAAACAGTCCTATAGCCATTGCGGTGCAGAAGCAAAGATTACCCTGCCATTAGTTTCGGCTTGGAACAACGAGTCTTACAACTACTCCCTTTTCGGTACGCTCCCTAAAGGTATTAGCTTCCTTAAAGCCGCCGAAGTTTGTGATTGGGTTAGGCGTGAAGTTGAAGATATGACAGGGGTAGTAATTAAAGACGTACCTTTTAATTAGAATTATTTGTATATGAGTAAAAACACACAAGAAAGTAACGTAGTAAATTGGATTATAGAAGCAACCAGCAACCACAATGACGGTTGGACAAAACAACATTATCAGGATTTACTCCAAGGGCTGTACGACCAGCTTAAAGACCTTGAGTTTTTAAAAAAAGATTAAAAAGATATGGCAAAAAAGGCATCAAACAGCAATAGCAACAAGGTAACATTTGGAATCAAAAGCAAAGGGCGCAAAGGAACCCACTCTAAAAACAAAAGCTCTTGGAATAAAAACAGTAAGAACTATGTCAAAGACTACAAAGGACAAGGACGATAGGATGACCATCACAGTTGAGAAAGGGGAAGAAACCATTTCCTTTAAGACTGACCCTGACCTACACATATCCGAATTTAGAGACTTAATGATGCGCTTGGCAGCGTCAGTAGGTTATCACCAGAGTAACATCGAAGAGTACTTCCTTCAAGACGAGGAAAGAAGTAATGTAGAGGGAGAGCATTGCGGCTCAAAATTTGCCTATTTAGCTATAGCTAATAAAGCAAACGATAAAACTGTTAGTAATTTCCAGAAACCTACCATCGACATGGGCGGCAACTTATATGAACGCGACGATACTTTTGTATAAATTTGAAATGAAGAAAATAGAAAAAACATTAACAGCCGTATCTTTAGCAGTAGTGCTTGGGTGTTCGTATTATTCGCTTTCGACTTTAAATCAACTCATGTCTTACTTAAATGAGATTGAGAGAGTAGCAAGAATGGGAGATGGATTAACTTACCGTATAATTAAGAATGAAAATTAAATTACCTATTTATTGGGACTTCAAAAACCAAGAAGAAAGCGAGGTCATCGTGAATGTACCTAATGAAGCAGCTAAAAAAGTGCTAATGGCCTTCTTAATGAGAAAAAATTACGATAATAGGCGCAAGTGGTTGATTAAAAATGTACCAGAAATTGATTTAAACATCCCAAAAGAACTATACTCAACACTTCTTTAAAAAATTTATTTAAATTACGATTAAAAATGCTGAACAAAAAACTAATGGATTATCAATTAAGCTCTGAAGGGAGTAAGATGTTAGTTGATATAGAAGATATAAGGAAGTTCGTTATGGAAGAAATAATTTTAAGCCAGAATCATAATGAGATTTGTAGATGCTTGGAATCCCTTACTGGATATAGAATCGAATCATCAACAGAACCAGATAAAAAATTTATATGCAAGTAATAAGAGCAATCAGAGAGGCAATCCTCAACGCAAAGGACGCAAAGACACTCAAACGAATGAGTTCAATTGCCAAAATTATGTCAGAGCAATTAAGCGAAGTTCCAAGCTCAACAAAACGAAGGTGGAAGTTGGCTGAAAAACGAGCCTCAAGGCGTTTACACAAGGAAGAGGAGTCAACGGCGGCTAAAGCTAAAAAAGGGCAGCAGAAGTCAAATACGAGGCAAAGAAAGGGTAAACTATGAAAGAAGAACAATACTGGATGAGAACAAATGGAGAAGTAATCGCAGTTGCCGACATGAACAAGCATCACGCTAAAAATGCGCTGCGAAAAATGTTAAACAAAAGCAGACAAAGAGGGCTAGATGTTTTGGAGATGCGAGACAAGATTAACCTAATGAGTGGTATGTTAGATGATATTAGAAGAGAGTTACCATGACAACACGGGAAGGATTAAACACGGCTCAAGTTGCCACTCGCCATTACGCAATGTGGCTAGAAGAAGAAGCAAGGAAAAAGGTATGCAAGAGCAGAAGCAAACGAAGCAAGGCGAGCATGAAAGCCAAAGCCAAAGAATACCACAAGGCAGCGGATATTTTATTAGATGTAGCGAATAATTGGGATGAAGATTACTGATAAATTAGAAAGGATACGAGAAAAGAAATAACTTGACTTATGCTTTACTTTATGGTATCCTAACATACTGATAGTTAACGATTTACTACTTACTGATATATGAACCCTTTACTTTGTCACTTATTACATACAGAACACAATTTGATTATATTTTTACTACTTTTTATGGTGTTGGGTATCTATGTTTATACCCATACAGAAGGCTAATCCATTAGATATTAAACATAATAGATAAGAAGAACCATATATGAATTATATTAAAACTACATTAAGTCTATTTGATTTTTTAGGTTGTATCGAAAAGATATATTTACAAATAAAGCCGCCGATTTAAAAAAATTTTAAAATTTATATTTATATTATTTATCCTTTACCTACTACCATATTCAATACTACTCAACTCATAAACAAATATATTAAATTATTCTTATTTTTTGCTATTTGCTAACGAATAGGAGCGAAATACTAATGCGCGGCATCCAAATACAATGCGCGAACTAGGAGTTAAGTCAAGCATTATTTGTGAATGAATCGGCCCGAAATATAATAGCTATTCAAATCTATCAACTCGTTATGACAGTTACATACGCGGTTTTTAAATAAATTTATCTAAATTTTAATAGAAATATAGCCTCAATTATGAGCAAGTATAAAACCTCTCTTTTTTAAATAAATTTATTTAAATTTTAATATATTTGTGAATGACTTTCGGCGTAATATAAGTGAATCACTTAACGCCAAATATAGTTAGCGGCCCGTATGAAGTGAGCTTTTCCGGCATACTCAAAACAATCATCCTTTAACCAAAGAATTTAAATAAATTTTAAAATAAATCTATCAGTCACAAACATAGTCAAAACATCCCAAATTTTAAATAAGTTTATTAATTCATTTTAATTTATTTTAAAGTTGACAAACGTGCTGGTTCATGAGATGATTAAGGAATGGCAATTACTAGAAAGAAAGGCTCTGGACGAACCAAGGGCGCAACTAGCTTAACATGGGTCAAGTTAGAAGAGCTTAATCGCATTTTACAATCAGGTGCTACCATTCCAGTTGGTCGCGTGTATGCAGAACAGGTTGGGCTTAAAACAGAGGGTAACATGGTATCCAGTTATGCGAATAAGTTGGCGGCTATCCCTCTTCAAATGCAAGAGACTCAACTAGATGAGGAACTGACCGTTAAAAGCGTTGACTTTTAATTAAGATTCTGTTATAATATCTAAATGGTTACTACTGAACTATTCCCCGGTATCGTTGGGCAGAGCAATGCGAAAAGAGTCCTTAACTTTTTTTGTGATGGATTTAAGAGAAGCTCCGTTATGCCTCACCTTATGTTCGTCGCGCCCAAAGGTTGCGGCAAAACAACTATGGCCAAAGCGACAGCGCGGCGGCTAAAAGCTATC
>Ga0302118_10001356_pt1 | contig 12101 bp, 10 predicted proteins | sample AG5_331_MG_FD_203126 | JGI IMG/M metagenome (GOLD analysis project Ga0302118, IMG submission 203126) | Marine microbial communities from Western Arctic Ocean, Canada - AG5_33.1 | ecosystem: Environmental > Aquatic > Marine > Oceanic | place: Canada: Western Arctic Ocean | collected 2017-10-01 | reverse complement strand
GATCGCCAGCACCGGCACCGCTGCTTTGGCCAGTGCTTCCGGGGCGTTGTAGAACTCTTGCTGATCCAGGTAATCTTCCAGTACCGCCAGATGCTGGTACAGGACCTCTCCAGTTCGAGCATTGACAACTTCTCGTTTCCCTCGAGATTGCCACTCTTCCATCTCCTCATCACTGAGGCGAAGCAGTGCATCCGGAGTTCCCATTGTGATCACTCCTGCAACCTGAGAAGAGGCCGCTGCAGTGAGAGCCGCAACGATTCCACCACGAGAGTGACCGAGCAAGATCACCTCGTCCGAGTCCACCTCGGGACGCAGTAGAAACGTTTCGAGATCCTCGACATCGTGCCCCAGGGTTTGCTGGGCGAATCGATCGGGTTCATCAAAAGAGTCCAGGCTAGGGCCGACACCACACATCGATGGATTGAGCCGAAGAACTCGATGGCCGGCTTTCGCCAACTCACCACAAAACCACGGCCAGCCACCCCAATCCTTGAAACCCTTGAATCCAGGAATGAACACGATGACCTTCGATCGAGACGTCGGATTCATCGATTCATCGACAGAGGCTCGGACCACTCGTTCCTCATCGATGGGGACTTCAAAACTCTTGGAATTAATACTCATTGATCGGTTTCCTCAGAAACTTCAGATCCGATGACTCGGATCGCCTCTTCGATGGTGATCTCCTGTTGAGAACCCTTTTCCATATCGCGCAATTGAATGGTGCCCCGGCTCTTCTCATCCTCGCCGATCACCACGACAAACGGGATCCCTGCCTTCTGGGCGAACTGGAGTTGTTTCTTCATCTTTGCTGCCCTCGGGTAGATCACCGTGGCGATCCCAGCCCTTCGAAGCCGCGCCGCTGCCTCGAAGGTGGCAGGTGCCAGATCCTCAGAGAATTGCACCGCCAGCACTTCCGCAGGCTGACTACGATCTTCCAGTAGATCCATTTCTTTGATGGCAGAGAAGAGACGATCGATTCCGAGGCTAATACCGATCGCTGGCAGATCCTTACCGGAGAACATTCCCACCAGGCCGTCGTATCGTCCGCCACTCATCACCGAACCAAAGCCTGGCAAGTCATCGAGATAGGTCTCGTAAACCAGGCCGGTGTAGTAACTGAGTCCACGGGCGATGGAAGGATCGATGTGGCACTGTTCCGCCACTCCCGATGCTTCCACCAGATCCAGAACCTTCCTCATTCGCTCGATCGAACTGGCCGCTTCAGCATCGGATCCGAGTGCGTCATCGAGTCGCTGAAGGACTTCCCTCGAATCACCGGTGCTGGCCAACACAATCTTCAGAACGCTTTCCACTCCCGCTTGGTCGATACCCGAAATTTTTCCGACCTGCTCGCGGAATGCATCGGCTCCGATCTTGTCCAGTTTGTCCAACAATCGCAGGAATTCGACCTCCCCAGTGGAAGACAACCCCGCCAGGCGACAAAGAGCGCTGAGGATGCCACGGTGATTGATCCGGATACGGTAGCCGGAAATCCCCAGTTGCTTCATCACTGCGGTTCCGATCACCAGCATCTCGGCATCGGCGGCCGCAGTATCAGCTCCCACCAGGTCCACGTCGCATTGCATGAACTCGCGGAAGCGACCTCGGGCGGGCTTCTCTGCTCTCCAGACCGGAGCGATCTGGTACCTGCGGAATGGCATGGTGATCTCACCGTGTTCGGCGAGAACGCGGGCCAGCGGCACGGTCAGATCGTAGCGCAGCGCCACATCTCGATCGCCGTTATCGCGGAAGCGATAGAGGAGCATCTCTCCTTCTTCGCCATATTTCCCGAGCAAGATTTCTGAATACTCCAGAGCGGGAGTCATCAGTGGAGGATATCCATGACACTCGAAGACCTGCTGAACCGCCCTCAGCATCCGATCCTTTTGTAGCATTTCCTCTGGAAGGTAGTCGCGAAAACCCTTGAGGCACTGCACCTTCATCGCTCCTCCGTCCTTCTTTCGCCTTACTATCGGGAGTGGGCACCGAACTCGCAAGGGGAAGCGATCAGTTGAGTAGCCCCAGATCCTTCCCGACCTCGGTGAAGACCGTGATGGCATGGTCGATCTGGTCGATTTCGTGGCCCGCAGAGATCTGGACCCTGATCCGTGCCTGGCCCCTGGGGACCACCGGATAGGAGAATCCGACCACGAAGATCCCTCGTTGGTTCATCGCTTCTGCCATCTCCATCGTCTTGCGTTCGTCTCCCAGCATGATGGGGACAATAGGGTGGATTCCTGGGGTGATGTCAAATCCTGCAGCGGTCATTCCCTGGCGGAATCTCAAGGTATTCGACTGGCTCTTCTGCACCCGTTCCGGCTCGTCATCGATCAGATCCAGCACTCGGATACCGGCCGCAGTGATCGCTGGAGCCAGCGTATTGGAGAATAGATATGGGCGAGATCGTTGTCGCAACAACTCGATCAGTTCCTTGCGTCCAGTGGTGAATCCTCCACTGGCCCCTCCCAGTGCTTTTCCGAGAGTGCTGGTGATGAGATCGACCCGATCCTGAACACCGAAATGTTCGGCAGTTCCCCGACCAGTCTTACCAATAAAGCCTGTCGAGTGGCTGTCATCGACGACCAAGATGGCGTGGTGCTCATCACAAAGCGCTGCGACCTCATCGAGGGGCGCTAGATCGCCGTGCATGCTGAAGACGCCATCGGTAACCACCATACGGGTGCGGGCATCGCTGGCTTCGGTGAGGCACCTCTGCAGATCCGACATGTTTGCATGGGAATAACGAAATCTCTTCGCCTTGCAAAGCCGGACCCCATCGATGATGGAGGCGTGATTCAACTCATCGGAAATCACCGCATCTTCGGGCCCCAGCAATGTCTCGAACAACCCACCATTGGCATCGAAGCAGGAGGTATAGAGGATGGAGTCTTCGGTCGAAAGAAAGGTGGAAATCCGCTGTTCCAGTTGTTTGTGTATATCCTGCGTGCCGCAGATGAATCGCACCGATGAAAGACCAAAGCCGTGGCTATCCAGTGCCGCATGAGCTGTCTCGAGGATGGCGGGATGACTCGACAAGCCGAGATAGTTATTGGCGCAGAAGTTGAGAGCCTCGCCTTCCAAGGTGGAAATCTTGGCTCCCTGGGGACCGGTGATCAACCGCTCCTGTTTCCAGAGACCCGAGTCTTCGATCTCCTGCAACTGTTCGACAAATCGTTCACGATCTATAAACATCACTCTCTCCTCACGACTCCAGTACTACTCGGGCACTCCACCTGGATACAGGATGATCTTGCCGCATTCGCCGCGTTGAATCAGGTCGAATGCAGTCTCGTACTCCTCAAGGGGTAGTTTGTGGGTAATGATCGGGGAGATGTCGAGGCCCGCTTCCAGCAGACGAGCGGTATCATGCCAGGTATCCCACACTTTTCGTCCAAGAATCCCCTGTACTCGTGCCCCCTTGAAGATGATGTCGCGAGCGACATCGATCGAGATCCGATCGGAAGGTACTCCAAAGAAGCGGTAGTCTCCGCCGCGGCTGAGACAGCGCAGTCCGTCTTCGATCGCCTTGTCGTTTCCAGACATCTCAAGTACCACATCCGCACCGCGACCGTCGGTTAACTCCTGCACCATCGGGACCAGATCACATTTCATAGGATCCAGCGTATGATCGGCGCCCAGACGTTTCGCCAGGGACAACCTGTAATCCTGGACATCGACAGCAGTGACTGAAGCCGCACCACAGGTCTTCGCGATGGCCACTGCGAACAGGCCGGTCGGCCCGCAGCCAGTGATCAGCACATGGCGCCTCGACACTTCGTCTGCCAGCGCGACATGAACCGAGTTGCCCAGTGGCTCCTGTAATGTTGCGATCTCCGGTGGAAGCGTGCTCGGAGTTCTCCAGACGCATCGTTCGGGCATCACGATCTGCTCGGCAAAAGCCCCATCCCTTTGCACCCCGATGATCTGTTCATTCTCACAGATGTGGCGCTGACCTGTCCGGCACGGACGACACTTGTCACAAAACACATGCGACTCGGCAGCGACGAAATCACCGGGCTGGAATCGAGTGACCTTCGGCCCCACTTCCAGCACCTCTCCACAGAACTCGTGCCCCACGGTCAACGGAGTGGTGACCTTGGAGGCCGCCCATGCATCCCAGTTGTAGATGTGAAGATCAGTACCGCAAATCGAGGTAGCCATCACCTGGACCCTGACTCCATCGGCGGTCAATTCGGGTATAGGTTTCTCCACCAGGCTTAATCCTGGCCGAGGACCTGATTTGATCAGAGCCTTCATCGTCGCACTCAAAATGCACCTCATCATCGTTCAAGATCGAATTTGGTCGATCCGGACTGAACACTACACAAATACCACCAGTAATCCTATCTCCTGGCACTCCCTGCAGGAAGCGGTCCACAGATAGCGATCCACAGATAGTGGTAGGCGGACCTTGCCGAACCCCATGATGATGGTTCCAATAGTGGTATGCCTGTCGCACTATAATTTTGTACCCGATGCCGATCTTTCATGATCTGGAATACGGTACTTCTGGAGAGTATCCCATGAAGTTGATTTCACGCTCAGCCACCCTGCTCGCCTTGTTGGTCCTACCGGTCCTGGCCCCCGCTCAGAATGTCCTCTCGATCGTCGGCGACTCGGCCTTACCGGGCGACAATGTCAGCGTCAATGTTGAGATCGCACATGACGCTCCGGTGCTGGGTTTCTCCTACGGAGCCACCCATGATGGCTCGGTCTTGACCCCGATCGAAATCGTCCAGGGATCTGCGTTGTTTCCTCTCAACGGTGGTAATGGAGCAGACTACTTCTTCGGAGATCTGAACCCGGCCAATGGTCCGGGAATGGCGCTGGCGTGTATCTTCACTTTTGGTGGAGTTCTCGAATCACTTCCTCCCGGTTCCGGCCAGCAGGTGGCCACGATGAACTACGCAGTGGCCCCCACTGCAACTCCGGGGAGCAGTTCTGCGATATCCCCCTCGTCTTCCCTCGGCAGTCCGCCCATCAATATCGTGTTCACTGTCGGAGGATTGAGCATCTTTCCCTCCAGTACCGGAGGAAACGTGCTGATCGAGGTGCCCGCCCCTTCAGCTCTCGCTAGCACCCTCTCCGACATCTGTAGTTGCAACTACGATCTCAACTGGACCAATAACGCCAGTTACACGGGGATCCAGGTTCGTCTCGATGGAGCGCTGGTGGCGACCCTTCCCGGTAGCGCCACTTCCACTTCCGTGACGCTTCCGGCCGCCAGTACCAACATCTGCATCACCGGCGTAGTCGCTTCCTCTTCATCGACCCAGACTTGCATCACCGATTCATGCCCTGGATACACACCTCCAGCGATTCCGAGCGGGTTCAGTTGTAACATCATCGCAACCGACCCTCTCACTGGCTGCACAGCAGAAGCCAGTTGGACCAACCCTGGTGGTTACTCCGCACTCCACGTTTACATCGATGGAATCCTCGTCGAAACTCTGGCATCTGCAGCGGCGACCAGTTGGCAAGGCAGCCTCGGGCTATCCCCCAACGCTCAGACGATTTGCCTTGAATCGGTGGACGCCTGTGGCGGAGTACTTGCTCAAGTTTGTTGCCAACTCACCTGTACCACGGGACCGCTCTTTATCAGAGGTGATTGCAACACCGATGGAGGCGCCAACGATATCGCAGATGTGGTGGCAGCTCTCAACTTCCTCTTCGCTGGTGGGGGTTTTCCTCCCTGTGGAGATTCCTGTGACAACAATGATGACGGCGGCTTTGATATCAGCGACGCCATCTTCCTGCTGTCGAATCTCTTCGGAAACGGTGCATTCCCACCTGCTCCCTATCCAACTTGCGGAGAAGATCCGACCGACACCGATGGAATCGACTGCAGCAGTTTTCCTGCATGCCCCTAGCCAGAGTGGATCTGTGAGGATGGAAGGCCCGGGACTCCAATAGGCGTCCCGGGCCTTCTTTTCCTTCCAGGACGCTTCGAGCCGGGGTTCTCTTTACAGCAGGACCAGATCCGGCCATCATTGAACAATGGAATCAACTCACTCATCTGCGTTCAGGCAGACCAAGATTGTGGGCACACTCGGCCCCGCCTCCAATTCCGAAGAAGTTCTTCGAGGAATGTTCGAGGCGGGTCTCGATGTAGTGCGGATCAATGCTTCCCATGGAGCCCACAAACAAGACCGAGCGACCATCGAGAGGGTCCGGGAGATCGCAGTTCTGGTGGGTCGTCCAATCGGCATCCTGTATGACCTGCAGGGACCCAAAATTCGCCTCTCCTATTTTGAAGGGGATCCGATTCCTATCGAACAGGGAGAGGAGATCCGGATCGCGGTCGGACGCACTCCTGAAATCAATGAAATCGGAAGTGACTATGATCTGCTCGACAAGGATCTCTCTGTCGGTGATCCCATCCTCATCGATGACGGGAACATCGCCTTCGAGACGATTACCGTCGAGAAGGGGCTGGTCATCGCGAAGGCTGCAAATGCAGGGCTGATTCATCCTCGAAAGGGCATCAACTTGCCCGGAAGCCACGTCTCTGCCCCGGCGATCACCGAGAAAGATCGCGAAGACGCCATCTTCGCCGCTTCGATGAATGTCGACTTCATCGCTCTCTCCTTCGTCAGGAAACCTGAGGATGTGATTCAGTTGCGCGACTTGCTCGCCAGCAAGGGCTCAAATATCCCCATCATCTCCAAGATCGAAAAGCCGTTGGCCGTCGAGAACATCACCCAGATCCTCGAAAACTCCTGGGGGGCGATGGTCGCTCGTGGAGACCTGGGGGTGGAGATCCCGCCGGAACGAGTGCCCGTCATCCAGAAGCGCATCATCTCCGAAGGATTGAAGATGGGACGCCCGATCATCACCGCAACACAGATGCTCGATAGCATGACGAGAAATCCACGACCGACACGCGCAGAGGCGAGTGATGTGGCCAATGCAGTACTCGATGGCACAGATGCGGTGATGCTCTCGGGGGAAACGGCGATCGGAGATTATCCGATCGAATCGGTCAGGATGATGTCAGATGTGATCCATTACACCGAGCAAAATGCGGTTCAGCCGTTCAGCCGGAAGAGGCGAGAGAAATCGGCCAACTCGCCCGCAGAAGCGGTCACCGACGCAGGCTGCCAGGTGGCCCATGATGTCGACGCCCATGCGCTTTGCGCATTTACCCGGTCAGGATCGACCGCACTGCGGGCTTCTCGACGCCGACCGGAACGCCCGATCCTTGCCTTCACCACCAATCAGACAGTTCGAGATCGCCTGACCCTGGTGTGGGGAGTTCGTCCCTACCAGATCCTCCCCGCCCGAACCACCGATGAGTTGATCCAGGAACTGGACAAGACGATCCAGGCCGATGAAGTTGCCGCCCAAGATGATCTGCTGGTGTTGTTGATGGGAGCTCCCACTCATCGAATGGGTAAGACCAACCTGATGCTGGTGTACCGGGTGGGATCGTGGACCGGCCTGGAGGGCCCCCATCAATTCGAAGATGAAGACGAGTGATCCGCTCCCGCACCCCATAGCGATCTGAAATCTTCGACGGTTGCCGGTGCATGACCGGCGTAGTGATTGTTGAAGAAACCGAAGACATCCACTCCCGCTTCTCGAAAGGTCCGCATCAGTGGGACCCAGCGTGCCAGTCGATCGCGTCGATCCACCACCTGGCGATCCCACTTCTCGGTGAGTTGATCCATCTGCTTATGATCCCCCAGAAACCTGAAATAACCCGGGCCAGCCCCGGGGCCATCGAGCAATCGAGGCCAGTCTTCAGGTTCCGGCATCCATGCCTGATCTACCCAGGCCAGAGACACCCCATGTCGTCGGAGTAATTGCTCCAGTCGTGGACCCACCCAGTGGCGGTTTCTGACTTCCACTACGTATCTGGGGCCCACGGGTACCCTCGCCAGAAATTGATCGAGGCGATCAAAAAAGGGCTCCGGGCTCGAGAATGCTTTTCGATTGAAGTATGGGAACTGCAGTAACAGTGGCCCGAGTCGATCACCGAGCCACTGCATCGTCTCGACGAAGAGTTCCATGTCTTCCTGAGCATCCACCAGAATCTTGTCATGTGTGATCACTCGTGGAACCTTGGCCGCAAACTGGAATCCAGGCGGAGTTCTCTCTCTCCACCCTTCCACGGTACTGCGGGTGGGAATGGCGTAGAAGGTCGCGTCGATCTCGACGCTGTCGTAGACCGTCGAGTAATGGCGGATGAATTCCCTTGGTGCGAGCCCCTCGGGATAAAAGACCCCTTGCCAGCTTTTCTCGGACCAGGATGATGTGCCGATATAGAGCCCTGAGTCTTGATCGAACAACGGCCACTCCATTCCAGGCACGTTCACCTGGAGCCACGACAAAAGAAACGACAGGTGAGCATGATGAACAGCAATGAAGATGCACGCGAGCGGATTCTGGCCCTCGAACGGATTCGCGTCGTGGAAACGAAGTTGATCCAGTGCTCATTGCCGCTGATTCGCCGGCTGGTCGAAGACCTGACACTTCACCTGGGCAGTGAATTTCCATCGCGATGGCACCAGTGGCTACTACGAGGAGAATCGTGGTGGCGCCCCGCCAACAACCAGTTCGCTGCGGATGATCCCCGTCGATTCCCGGTGGTCCAAGAAGTCATCGGCGCGATCGAGGAGGATTCCGCAGTTACCTGGCAACCGGACCACTCCCCACGGGATGGCGTTTGCTACCTCGACCTCATCGAACCGGTCTCCAGGCAACTAGAACTTCGGACTGAACTGGCCAGGGTTGCCGGTCTCCAGCGATGACATCGCTGCGGATGCTACTGCGAGCGATCTCAAGTCGCTCATTGGTCCTTGTTGAACGCCACGATGTGGCCCGCCAGTGCACTGGCCGCAACCGTCAGCGGACTGGCCAAATACACCTGTCCTGGACCTGAACGTCCCGGAAAGTTACGGTTGACGGCGCTGACACTGACCTGGTCCGGCGTACGACTGACCCCTGGACCGGCATTGATGCAGGCGCCACAAGAAGGTTCGATGACTTGAGCTCCGGCCTTTTCGAAGATTTCCAGATATCCCATCTCGCGACAGTACTCCTTGACCTCCTGGGATCCGAACTGAATCCAGAACTCGACCCCATCCGCCACTCGTCGCCCTTGTTGCAATCCGTGGAGGAGAACCTCGGCGTACATGTTCATGTCCTCTTTTTTGCCCGCAGTGCAGGACCCACCATAGGCGATGTCGATGGCGACAGTTTTTTCCAGTTTGGAAATCTCAAGCCCGTTTCCGGGATCTCCAGGGAGGGCGACCAACGGTTCGAGATCTTCGACTTCTATGACGATCTCGTGGCAGTAGTTGGCTCCTTCATCGGAGAACAGGCCCTCGCAGTACTGGCGAGCCTGCTGCGGATCCAATCCTCGCTCTGCAACGAGGAACTCGACCGTTTTCTCGTCAGGAACAATGATTCCACTGAACGCTCCCACCTCTGCGGCCATGTTGGTCATCGTGGCTCTCTCATCGATGGAGAGTGCTTCCACTGCAGCTCCGCAGTACTCCACCATCTTGGCGATCGCATGACCCTCTGCGACATATGGATCCCGGAGGATCGCCAACATCATGTCCTTGGCAGTGATTCCTGCAGGTCTCTCTCCACGCACCTCGATGCGAACCGTTTCGGGAACCGTCGCATAAACATCTCGGGTGATCCATGAGTTGAAGATCGCCGTGGTACCGACACCGAAAGCAACGCATCCGAGAGCACCCGAGTGAGGAGTATGTGAATCACTCCCGATGATCAACTGACCGGGGAGCGCATAGTCCTGGATAATCTTGGAGTGACAAATCGCCTCCGACCCTCCGAGCCCGGTTTCCCCGTGCAAGGTGATGTCATAGGCCTTGGCAAAATCCTCCTGCTTGATTTTCAATTGCTCAGCAGTTTGAAGCAGTCCCATCTTCCGTCGTTCCGGAGTGATGGCCTGCTCGAGGAAGGTCAGATGATCGCGGAAGAAGATGACTGAATCGGGATCAGTCAGCGGTTCTCCCTTTCCCACCTTCTGCTCAAAGAAGGAGGCTGCCATCGGAGTCACGTATTCATGACTGAAACGGATGTCGGTCTGGAAGAATCCAGCGTCACCGATTTCGGCACTATCACACCCGACCTGTCCGGTTGCAGAATCGATGATACGGCTGCGGGCAAAGATCTTCTGAGAGATGGTCTGCGGTCCGGTCGCTGCGATGGGACCCGGTAGATCGACCTTCCCTTGCAATCGTGCGAGATTGAATTCGAACAGCCCTCCCCAGTCGATGATCTGGCAGGTGACTGGATCCTTCCCCTTCTTGAACTCATCGAGGGAGACCGACTCGCCGGCGACCAATCGCTCGAGAACCGAGAAATCAGTACAGGTCAGCAATCCCAGATTGTGGCAGTTTTGCTGATAAATCCGTTCGATATTCTCGGCGAAGATCAGGTGGATTCCAGCACACAGTTCCGCGTAAGGAGACGCCTCGCGGCTGGACCCCTTGCCCCTTCGCTTACCACTGACGGCGGCAGCGAATCCGCCTCCCTTGATGGCGTTCCTGGTGACAGGGAACTCCCCCCCAGCGGAGTATCCAACATAGGGGAACTCACCGAGGGTTTCGTCGTGATAGTAGCAAACGTAGGCAGGTGTGATCTCGTCGGTAGAGATGTTATCGCGATACGGCATTCCGTGATCGAGAGGAAGATCGGTTCCAGACAGTTGCTGAACCATCGCCTCTGCATCATCGACCAGATGGAGAACTCGTCCATCTAGACGAACCTCCTGAGATCTCCTGGAAACCTCTCGCTGTTGCAACTTACCTATCAAATCGGACATCTGCTTCTCCAGAGATCTACTGTGGGAATCTGTCGTCTAGGCACCGGCTTGTATTATCCACTCAACTGGACCGAGGTTCAACTCGTCGCGTCCTGAACCGCACGGAATCGTGGAAGCAACTGCTCCTGGATCACCTTGCGACGGGTCGAATGCTCGCAGAATGCGCTCTTCATCGAATTGACAGCGATCCGTTCCAGATCGGTCAGTCCGAGTCCGAACAAGTCCACGGCAAGTTGCCATTCTTTCGACAGGGTGGTGGCCGACATCAAGGTGTTGTCGACATTGAGACCGACACGATACCCTTCCCTCAGATATCTGGGGAACGGGTGATCGACGAGGGATGAAACCGCTCCGGTGTGGAGATTGGAGGAGAGACACATTTCGAGGGGAATCCTGTGATCGAGGATGTACTCCCCTAGAGTGCCTCGATGGTCTCCTGGAACGGTATCGTCCTCCACCAGCCGAGTGGCGTGACCGATCCGATGAGCACCGCAATGCTGGATCGCTTGCCAGATGGAAGAGAGACCAAACGCCTCTCCCGCATGAATGGTGATGTTGAAATTGCTCCGGCGAAGGAACTGAAACGCTTCATTATGATCTGCGGGAGGGTGCCCCGACTCGTCGCCAGCAAGATCAAATCCGACCACTCCACGATCTCTGAACTGAACCGCCACCTCCGCCGAGCGCAGCGAAATCTGCGGGTCCATGTGTCTCAGGGAGCAGACGATGATCCTGACGTCGATCCCGGTGCTTTGACATCCGACAGCGATCCCGTCCAGTACCGCCTCGAGGACCGCTGCAGAATCGAGTCCCTTCTCGACATGAAGAACCGGTGCGAACCGAACCTCTCCATAGATGACACCATCTGCTGCCAGGCATTCGACATGCTCTCTGGCGACTCTGTGGAGAGCCTCTTCATCTTGCATCACTGATGTAGTGACCGAGAATCCCTCCAGATACTTCGGTAAACTTCCCTGATCTGCACCTCTGAAAAACCATGACCCCAACTGGTCAGGGTCATTCGATGGAAGTTCAATCCCTCTCTCCCCGGCGAGTTCGATGATGGTCGAGGGACGAAGGCCTCCATCGAGATGGTCGTGTAGTTGCACTTTCGGAAGTTCAGAGATCCACTTCTGCGTCATTTCTTTATTCTCCATCAATCCTCATTTCCAGTACGGCTTCCGGCCCCGTCTCGCTGCTCCCCGATTCCGGGAAAAGCAGCCTCCGGATTTCGGCCAACACGATTCGCTTCGATCTTCAACAGACTCCGGGTGATTTCATCGAGATCGAGCTTCTC
>Ga0302118_10001354_pt1 | contig 12109 bp, 3 predicted proteins | sample AG5_331_MG_FD_203126 | JGI IMG/M metagenome (GOLD analysis project Ga0302118, IMG submission 203126) | Marine microbial communities from Western Arctic Ocean, Canada - AG5_33.1 | ecosystem: Environmental > Aquatic > Marine > Oceanic | place: Canada: Western Arctic Ocean | collected 2017-10-01 | reverse complement strand
TGGCAGACAATAGCAACCATGCCTCGCGAGTGGTGGGACTCTACGCTAGCAGCCTCTGACGCTGAAGTTGTTGTAACTCTTCCTAACTACAATACTCTGCTGACCCAGATTGGCGGTCTTGAGGCAGGTGTCCAAGCGTCGTTAGCTTCTGTTCGCGAAGCTATTGAGATGATAGCTGACTTTGATTTATCTGTAGGCTTCGATCCTTGTGAGCTATTCGTAAAGAACAATGCTTTGTACGATGCCTTACAAGATCTTGAATTCGATCCCGAACTGGGAGAGTTCTCGATCGACACACGCTACAACATAAGTATTGAAGATATCCTTATTCCAACTGCGATCTTCAGACCATCTGTCGGTTGCGGAACGTTCCGACTCTACGGACTTCCAGATTTCGGTCTTGGAGGAATGAGCTTGCCGCTTCCTATCGCCGGACCTAACGGCGATGAAACCTTCGACATCTTTGATTTAGATCAGTTGCTCAGCAAGCTGCCAGCAATCCCTAACTTTCCAGATATTATACCAGAGGTTCCAGCCACCGACATCGGCATTGATGCTTCTATTCTATGCGACAAGCCAGATTTGTTTATACAGTTAGCAGATATGATGGCTATCGATATTCCAACTGTTTCTTCTGCGCTTGGACAGTTTGACGGCATTATCAGCGGACTTGAACTCAATGGCATCGGCGTCGGAGGTACCGCCGGCGGTGTTCCGGCAAAGAAGATCTTGATGGCTTTGCTCCGGTTTATTGTTGACAAGCTTGGCTTTGATCCGATGATCCTTAAGCTATCTGATGTTCTCAAAGAAGCAATGTCCGCTGGCGATTTAACCGTTGATATGCTTAAAGAAATCCCAGCAATCAACAAGAAGTTTGATCTTCTGATCTCGGCTATGCCCTCGATGCCAACATTCAGCCCACCCGCCCTAGGAGGACTCGGAGGAGGAGGACTCCCCAGCTTCGGCTCAGGCGGCTCAGGCGCCGGCGGGTCTGCCTCACAGCCACCGGCACTCGAAGCGCCGCCCACAAGCCTTCCTGGTGGCGGCATGCCCGGTGGCGCTCCCGGCGGAAGCTCTGCAAGCGGCGGATCTGTCGCGGCATTGTCAGGGAAATTTACAATTCCAACTATTACTTTACCGGATAACATCCCAACAGGTGACCTTATGGGCGCCATGTTCTCCGGAATGCAGGACAGCGTTAAGGGAACGATTGAACGCGCCATCGTCGAGATGGGCAAATCTATTATTCGCTCTCTCTTAGACAGCGCTTCTGATGGCGACTTCGGGGAACTAGATATCGGTTCGCTACTATCTGACGCCCTCGGTGCAGCCCTAGCTCTAGACGTTATTAACTCAGCATTCGAGAATATGGGAGTGGATGAAAACGGGAAGATCATCACCACAACAGAAACAACGATTGAGATTGAGATGGGCTGCGGCGAGCCATTCGTGGTTGATTTAGAAGAGGATGAAGGCTGCACACCTATGAGCTTTGTTTCCTCAGTGAGTGCCAAGCTGACGAAGAAAGAAACTGCAGCACTCCTTCAGGGGTTTGTTAGTCCTCGCGCATGCGGATTTATTGAAGATGTAATCAGAGATAGCTGCCCAGCATTCGCTATAGCATTCAGCGACTGCGGCAAAGTAGCAGAAACATTCGAATTCATTGGAAGCTTCATCCCGATCGGAAAAATAGAAATCGAAGATGACATTATCCCTATTGCTATAGACCTCCGCCGCCTGTGTTGCGGCATTGAAGATCGAACTAAAGAAAAAGAGAGCTATGCAAATAATGGTGTATCGGAAGACGATATGGACACAGCGATTCAGGACTCCATCGACGAACAAGTGAACGCCCTAGCGGACCTCGCAAACCAGATGATGATGCTGCCGGAAGGTTTCCCCTTTAATGGTGATGGTCATGGTGGCACTATCGTCCCAAGCGTTTGGCCACCATGTGAAGACACCTGTCCGACAGAAGAGCCCCCCAAGCCTTCACTGTTCCCTCCGGACAACGAAATCCCAACACTCGACTTCATGAACAAGATGGCGACAAACCTCATGTATGAGCCATTAAACTATGCATTCAAGATAGAAGCTTCGCAATATCCAGAGACGCTAATTTCTGGCACAGTCCAGAACACACCGGTCCCGTTTTGGGACGTGGCAAACACTCATATGCAGGGAGGCTCCGCTGGTATCAGTCGCTTTGCAGAACAACTCTTTAACCAAGGCGCTGTACTATGCAAAGAAGACGGCTCACTTTGGGGTGAGAGCAGTTATGATAATAAGCTGGGTATCGTAAGGGCAGTTTTAGCTACCATCGAAGATGGCAATGGCGGAGACGACTTCGACGACTTCAAAGACCTCCATGTATTGCAACAGCAGAACTCAGGCGCCGTCGTCCCGGTCCTTTACGATTCATTACAACAATACAATTATGTTAGAAACGTCTGGGACGTAGACTCTCAAACTTATGCTTGGTATTTTCAATACGGCGGTGATGCAGAGACCCCCTCCGGCGAGGAATGGCCAACTGTCACATGGAAGATGAACCCTGTATCCGCTAAACAGCTTAACTCCAGTGTTCCACCCGAGGCTTCTACTACGACGTCAGTTCCATCAACATATCAGACCCCCTTGGGCAAAGATTGTGCTGAGGTCTCAGCGACTGCAGTAGAAGAAATGGACTCTAGCGCTGTAGAGCTTGAAGAAGGCTTGCCTTTAAAATATCAGCTATTCCGACAGTTTATGCGCGATAAGTTTCTTAAGCACCCACGCCTTCTCGATGGCGTCGACGTAGCCTCACTGGACTCCTGGGCAGCCCTAGGTCTAGACAACAAAGGCGCCGGCATGGGCTTTGGCTTCAAAGATATCTACCAACAAGTTATTGGTCAGACGATTCAAGGCGCCGGTATTCAGATCACATTCACCGATTTGTTCGATACAGAAACATTAAAGTTACTGGAAATCGAGCCAACCAGTATGTCGCCGGTAAACCATTGTGGCGAAGCGCCCAAGAGTGTCTTGGACTTGGAAGAGTCAGGCAAGAAGTTGACGAAAGAATCCTTTATGCAAGCTTGCAAATCTCCGGAACTAGAGAAAGAGTCGGGCAAAAATGCACTTAAGCAAGCCGGCTTGGTAGGCTGCATCGAAATGACCGTCCGCGCGTATGTTATTGATATGATGCTGCGATCGATTTTCCCGCTTTCTGAATACAATTTAATAGACTTCGACGGCGTGTTCTTACAACAAGTTGCTGATAAGATACACAGTGAGATGAAAACCCTTGATCCTAATTACGAAACTACTTTCATGGATCAGACGACTGAGCTACTTCGATCGATGTGTGAGGCTGCAAAATGCAAGGACGAACCGTTAACCGATCCATTGACCGGCGAAGAACTGGAAGACTGCGATAACACGGATGCTCTGATGTACTTTATTAAGAAACACCTCACCAGTGTTGCGGAAGTGCTCGATGGCAAATTCGGAAGCTCAACTCCAAATCTTGCTAAACGTGCCCAAAAGTCATGGCTCACAACTCTTCCTCTACCAGAATATCCGATTCCTGATAACATGGATGTTTCCGGAATGATGTCGCAAGCAGATCTATATCATACGATTTTAAATAACCCTCGACCAGAAGTCTCGCTTGAAGGCTTCACTACATATCACACCGATTCCGTAGCTGCACCGCCCGATGCCGACGCAGATGCAGATGCCGACGCAGATGCCGCCGCCGTAGAAGTCCCTGCAACATATACGGAAATGGATGTTGGCTCTATTAACTCCGGAGAGTTTATGAGCCCCTCGCTGCCGGACAATCTCCCTGAGCCTCGACTCTTCACTTTCTCAGAAACAAGCTACAGTAGCACAGAGTTGCACTATGTGGGCAAGGAAGTGATCTTGTTTGACCCCACTGCCACAGCCCCCGAAGACCCCGAAGATCCCGATGCCGCTGCAGTTTCTACAGTAACCCTTGAGGCTTCTTGGCAACAGGTTGAAGACCCCATTGCATCATTCTTAAATTCAAACCCGCAAAATAATCTATATTATAGTCTAACAAAGAATTGGTATCACCCAAACCATAGTACCTATCCGACACCAGAAGAGTTTCCAAAGACAGCCGAGGTCAATGGCGGACTTTACCTAGAGAAGTTTATTAAAATTGGAGATGAATACTGGAATGCCGACAACCTACAAGAATGGTTTGAGAGGCTGATTGCGGCAGCGACGAAAGAGTCGCCAGACCCCCTCGCGATTGCAGCGCTAGCGCGATATGCGTTGTCGGAAGCGCACTACGGACTCAGGCTTTGCTACATGTACCCAACTAAAGATAAGGTTGGTGGAAACATCGCGAACCCCCCCACCGACGCCGAAAACACAGATTTATACACCTTACTCCACACTATGTTCGGTACCTCTATGGGCGCCCTCCCCGATGTCGGCAGAATGCAAGGGTCATTTATCCAGCCAGAAGCAATTACATTCAATGCAGAGATCGACTTTGAAATCCCAGAACCCGCCGAGACTGCGACAGAAGGCTCAGACACAGATTCAGAAACTGCGGCAGAAGAAGAAGCAGATGCTGCAGTCGTCGCCACAACTGTTCCGGCTTCAACAGTCATCGCGTACCAAGAGCAGTTTTTCAACTTCTCAATCCCGCTGGTTGAGGTATCTATCTCTGCCGGCAACACTATCACCGGAGCAATAAGCGAGATCATTGATGACCCCGCCTCAGCGCTTGAGATGGCAACAGATTATTATGAAGATGGCACCGTGCCTTCTGCTGAAGATATTGCGAACTACAAGACGCCATGGACAAATGCTCCCGTAGCATTGGATGAAAAGCTTAAAGACTTGCAGAAGAAGCTTAGAAAGTCCGATGACTGGCAATTCATTTTCCGACAGTGCATGCACTCCAATGAGATTGTTCAAAATCTGTGGAACTATTGTGCGATGATGACAACCGTGAGTGTCCCAGGAATTGAAATGTCCTTTTCCGAAACCAAGTCTGAACTGCGGAAACTCTTCTGGATTCTGTATCACGACATCGGCACAGGCGGAGACGGATTTTCGTTCGATGCAGCCAGCCAATCTACGAGTATGGAGGTCGCTACTGTCAACACAGATACAGACGGCGGAGGCTTGCCGTTGCCTATAAAAATGGCAATGATGACGATTCCAATGCTTTTTAAAGGAATTGCTGAAACAATAGATCCGAATATCGCGATTGCGAAACTAATTAGAGTAGGGGTAGACGGAGATCAAGGGAAGATTCCTAAAGTTGCATCAACTTTAATGGCTTTACCTTTCAACTTGATCCCACCACCGCCCTTCGGTCCCGGCATCGGACCACCGATCACTCCGATCGGATTAGCGTACTTAGCGTTAGGAGCTTTAACTCCCATGGAAAAACAGAATATGAGAATGAGCAAAGTGGCAAACCCCCCAACTCAACCCGACGCGACAGGAACAGATGCAGACTGTAACACTTCAGACGAGGAGGCAGACGAATAATGGCACAAGGACTTTCACCGGTAGCACCGTTAGCCCTCGACGACCGCGATGGTATCAAGTTAAATAAAGACTATATGACGTTGGTACTACAAAACCTCAAGTCAGTATTATTAACCTCGCCTGGCGAGCGGATCATGGATCCGTATTTTGGCGTCGGTGCCCGAAGGTTTCTTTTTGAACAAGATCATCCTTCTACGTATGCTGATTTATCTGCTCGAATTTACTCGCAAGTAACAAAATACTTGCCATATATTGAAATACAAGATTTGGTCTTTCAATCGCAAGCAACGGGTTATCATGATATAGCAGACAACCTAGTTAGAATTAAGCTTGTTTTTAAGGTAAAGCCCTTGAATCGTCAAGGGGTTTTGGAACTTGACGTAAGTTAGGAAAGTAACTACTTATTATTTGCAGGAGACATATTTAGATGGCAAAATGGGACGATGAAAAGAAAAAGGTTCCGATCAGGTATACCGCTAGAGATTTTGGCAGTATCAGAGCTGAACTGGTAGACTACGCTAAGCGGTACTACCCCGACACTTTTAAAGACTTTAGCGACGCTTCCTTTGGCGCGATGATGGTTGATATGGTCGCCTACGTCGGCGACGTTCTGTCTTTCTATCTGGACTATTCTGTCAACGAAAGTTTTTTAGATACAGCCCTTGAATACAATAACGTGGTGAAACTTAGTCGTCAGTTAGGCTATAAGTTTCGCGGCAAGCCAAGCACCTATGGGGTCATTACTCTTTATTGTCTTTGTCCGGCTAACGTAACTGGTCTCGGACCAGATACTGCTTATCTGCCCATTGCTCTTAAAGGTAGCCAGTTTGTTGCAACTACGGGCGACGGCTTCATCTTGACCGAAGATGTCGACTTTGCGAAGTCTACGAATGAGATTGTAGTCGGTCGAGTCGACGAGTTCGGCGCCCCAACACATTATGTTATTCGCGCAAAGGGAAGTATTGTCTCAGGGAGAATCACGAGTCAAGTGATCCCGGTCGACGGATTTCAAAAGTTTAGAAAAATTGAACTAATCGGCACGAACATCGCAGAAATCATGCGCGTTCGCGACTCCGAGGGTCATGATTATTACGAAGTTGATTATCTATCTCAAGATGCAGTTTACAAAGAGGTGCCCAATCTAGGCGCATTCCGCAATAATGTGACGGCGGTCCTTAAGCCTTTCGCGGTCCCACGCAGATATGTTGTAGAAAAGGACGTCGGACGCACAAGTATTGTTTTTGGATACGGCTCCGACTCTGAACTAAAAGCTGGCTCAGTAACTGGAGATCTCATCGAGCCCTCGAACGTGGTTCTTGATCTTCACGCAAGAAACTATATTACAGATGTCGGGTTTGATCCGACGAACCTTATTAAAAGCGACAAGTTTGGAGTAGGACCATCGAATACAAGTCTTACTGTTCAATATCGAATCAACTCGAATTCAAATTCAAACGCCGGACCCGGCTCTGTTGGAATGATCACTAATATGAGGGTGAAGTTTGCGAACCGATTTACCCTCGATGAGGTAAAGACTAAAGCTGTACAGGGCTCCATTGAATGTAACAACGAAGAGCGCATTGTTGGTGACGTCACGCTCCCCACAGCAGACGAGCTTCGGCGCCTGACCATCGACAACTACGCCACTCAGAATCGCGCAGTAACAAAGAAAGACTACCAAGCTCTTATCTATTCGATGCATCCAAAGTACGGAGCGATTACCCGCTGCAACGTTATACAAGACAAAGATTCTTTCAAAAGAAACCTGAATATTTACATTATCTCAGAAGATGAGAACAAAAAGTTGGTACCATCTAACAACGCGCTAAAGAATAATTTGAAAGTTTGGCTAAATGATAATAGAATGATTAATGATACCATTGATATCTTAGACGCAAAAGTTGTAAATTTTGGAATTGATTATTCCATCGTCACTGAAGCTGGAAAAAATAAGTATGATGTTCTTCAACGTTGTTCACGAGTCCTGCGCAAGCGGTACCGTCGCAAGTACGATATCGGAGAACCATTGGAAATCACTGAAATCTACCGGATATTAGGAAGACTTGACGGCGTAGCCGATGTTGTTGATGTTAATATTCTTAAGAAAGTTGGAGACAAGTATTCAGACATTCGTTTTGATTTTGTATCGCAAACAACACCCGATGGGCGCTTTGTTGCTGCTCCGGAAAATGTTATTTTGGAGTGCAAATACCTGTATGAAGACATCAAGGGAGTTACAGTTTAATGGGCATTAAGAAATACGTCGCAACTCAGGATACTACGATCACTAACGCTTTTAAGCAAGGTCTAGGCACGAATGCGACCGGTTCAAATATGGGAGCCTCAGATAGTATGGAGATTTTCCATATTTACGGTCAATCACAAATGACATCATCTGAAAACTCTCGTGTTTTGGTGAAGTTCCCTACCGATAACATCACATCAGATCGAACCGCTGGCTCTCTACCGACCAGCGGCAGCGTTTCTTTTTATCTTCGACTTTTCAATGCAGTCCATCCGTTTACGGTACCAACAGATTTCACTTTAATGGTCCAGCCAGTTTCTAGAAGCTGGAATGAAGGCACCGGTGTTGACTCTGATTCATATTCTGATTACGGATATTGTAACTGGGTCGCCGCAGCAAGCTCTTCTACCAGCGGAATTGTTGCTTGGACAAACGAGGGCGGAGACTATCATTCTGACTTACAATATTCTGCCAGCTTTAATGATGGAACAGAGGACTTGCTTGTCGATATCACCGGCTTGGTGGAAAACTGGATTGATGGCACATATAGCAACTACGGCGTTGGAGTCCTACTCTCTTCAAGCCATGAAGTTGCTTCTGGTTCTCTGTACACTAAAAAGTTCTTTTGCCGCGGCAGCCAATATTTTTATAAACGCCCGGTCATCGAAGCTCGTTGGAACTCATCAGACAAAGATGACCGAGGCAACTTCTTTTATAGCAGCTCTCTTGCAGACGCTGACGACAACTTAAACACAGTATACTTATACAACTATGTTCGCGGTCGACTCAAGAACCTACCACAAGTCAGCGCATCTCATGGCGAAGCCGGCGGAACAGGTAGTGTATATGTAAACCTATACTCAGGCTCAGCAGATAACACGACACCGGACACAAACTCTATTATCCAAGTCTCCGTCTCTGACGATATGTCAGCTTCTACGGCTGCTTCTGGCGGCTGGGTCTCAACAGGAGTTTACAGTGCCTCTGTGTGCCTTACAGCCGCCGCAACACCTGTCGAAAAGCTATTCGACGTTTGGCATACTGGAGAAGTTGATGACACCCAGTGGCATACCGGATCTATTTACCCCGAATTGCTTGAGGCAACCTCTTATAATCCAACTCCAAGTCACGTAACAAAGGTTATAAATCTTAAATCAATTTATCATCCTGATGAAACTGCACGCTTTCGACTTTTCGTTCGCGAAAAAGGTTGGAATCCATCTATTTATTCTAAAGCAACTGCTACAATTCCGAACCTAAGTATTGATAGCGGTTCATACAAGATTTATAGAATTACAGATGATTACGAGGTTATCCCTCATGGCACGGGCAGCACCATGGAAACACAGTTATCGTTCGATGTATCGGGCAACTACTTTGATTTGGACATGGAACTGCTTGAACCCGGATACGGATACGCAATTCAGTTCGCATATTACAATGGAGCCATTGATTCCTATGTGGGTCAACCAGAGGTCTTCAAATTCAGAGTAGAGAAACATGAGTCTTAAAGATCTATTTGAGAGTACAAAAGTAACGAAATCCGGCAGCGCAGATGAAACGGCTTATGAAGTCGAATCTGAAGCGTACACGGATGCGTTTATCGTTGACAAAAATACCTTTATGCCACCGGTGGATTTTGCAACAGCCTCAAACTTTGCAAGATACGGATCCGCAGAAAAGTATTACGAAGATAGTATTGTACGCGTCCATGATGAATACCCGTACGATGGCTCAAGAGCAGAGATTCTAGAGTTCCGCAACTCGTCTTCTTATCTGGACAAGTGGGTTTTCGACAACAGATATCCCCGTACGACTGGTTATGTTTCGATCGGAACAACCTCCGGCTCTGCTACGTGGCTAACCATGGTGAGCAGCTCCGAGGACGTCGGCGGTTGGGGTATGCCCGACACGTCCACCGACAACATTTTAGAATATATTGAGATCAAAGCAGGACCAAACACAGGCTCCTCAGACCGCACTTTCGAAGAGCAGCCTTCCAGTCTTAAGAAAATGTTCACCCACTCTAATGTCTATGATTCCGGCTCCGCTCGCGAATATAACATGGAGTTCAACCTTGATACCGGCGTAACTGTCGAGTTCTGGTTGTCTAAAAACGGATTCTATACGACCAACACTGAACGCGAAGTTGTGTTCGATCTTTGGAACAACGAGAACTCATCATCATCGGGCTACGGTCGATTAATGATCGAGCTTTCTGGTGGAGCCGACGCCGGCTCCGCAATCAGGCTGACAGCCCAGTCAGGCACCTCCGGATTTGTTAACGAACCTATCGCGTCTATCACACCGTCTGACATTGCGGATGGAGTTTGGAAGCATTACGCGGTCACTCTCAAAAACTCGTCAAACAGTGACGGTGTTAACGCAAAGCTTTATGTTAACGGGCAAGTCAGTGGCTCTTCGCTCCTGGGCTCCGAGACCCTAGGACGAGTAACAGGCTCCTTGGTCGCTACCATCGGCGCCCTAGCCGCCCCTCCTTCTGGCGCCACTGGGTATTACGATACCACAACGATTGTCAAGGGCGGAGCTAAACTATCAGCTTCTATGGATGAATTCCGTTATTGGAAGCTCGAACGAGATCCCCGTCAGATTGGAAGGAACTGGTTCACACAGGTCCGCGGAGGCTCTAATACAGATGACGCCAACGTCGGTTTGGGTATATACTACAAGTTTAATGAAGGCATCGTGTCTAATGCTGCCCGCGACAATACAATTCTGGATTATTCCGGTCGTGTTTCAAACGGCTGGTGGTACGGCGGAGTATCATCTGTCCGAAACACGGGCTCTGCACTTGTTCTCGGCAGCCACAGCGGTCAGGAATATCATGATCCGATTATCTATTCGGGGCATCCGGAGGTTCAGGCTCTAAAAGACGATATGATCCCGTCCGGCACATACCACGATAATCGCAACAACTCCATGCTGCATTCGGGCTTCCCAGCCTGGACCTCCGAAGAGTCTAACGACTCAACCATGAAGGAGTTCACTCAGATCATCGGCAGCTATTTCGATAAGCTCCATCTACAGATTGAATCGGTTCAAAAGATTAAAGAAAGATACGGATCTTCTTATTCTGAAAACGTTTATAGCACCGTCTACAAACCTATTCCTTTTGCCGACAAGCTGGTTTCGCAGTTTGGTATCGTAACTCCTGAGCTTCTCCAAGAAGCTGAAATGATTGAAAACTTCTTGAATCGCAATGAGAAGATGGAGTACGGTGAAAATCTTGCAGATATCAGAAACCAGATTTATAGCAACATTTACGCCAACTTGCTCTACATTTTTAAGTCGAAGGGTACTGAAAAGTCTTTTCGCAACATGCTCCGCTGCTTTGGCATTGATGATGAGCTTGTAAAGATTAATGTATACTCAGACATGTCTGATTATACCTTCAAAGATAACCGCCGAAACACGACAAACAAGACAAACTATATTAGCTTTTCCGGAACAGACCGGTTTGATAGCACAGTTTATCAAGCTATCTCAATGTCGGTTGACGGTGTTTATGACAACCCGAATTCGAGACCCTATATAACAGGGTCCACTGGCTTCGGTGAGTTTAACGGACAGACTCTTGAAGCTGAGATCTACTTCCCGCTTAAGCCGACCAACGACGACCCGGACCGCTGGTACCAAGATTCTTTTGTTACTTCTTCTATGTTCGGCGTCATGGGCGCCCAAGAAAGCCTGACGGATCTATCTTTCCCGGCTACAGATAACGTGGACCTTAGAGTCTTCGCGATTAAGGACGAGCTGGAATCTACCCGTGTACAATTCATGGCGTCCTCATCTGTTCTTGGAACATTAACCTCTTCGTTTTACGAGGATGTGTACGATGACACACGCTGGAACTTTGCAGTCAGAGTTAAACCCTCAAAGAGCCCATGGGTCGATCATATCAGTGGCTCGATCGTCGGTGACACCCAGACCTTCGATGTAGAATTTTATGGAACCAATGTTTTTACGGATGTTGTTCAGCACGAGTTTTTATCGACAACCACAGTTTCCGAGACGATCGGAAAGGCGTTCCTGGCTTCACCCAAGCGCTGTTATGTCGGAGCCCTGCGTAACAACTTTACTAGCTCAGATTCAACGCTACACCAAACTAACGTCGACGTAGGCAATCTTCGATATTGGATGAGCGACATCTCTGATGAGGTTGTTCTTTCCCACGCGATGGACCAAAGTAGCTTCGGTGTTTCGAGTCCTTATAAGGGTGTATTCCTCTACGAAAGCTCAATGAGTGGCACATTTGTTCCTCAGATTGAGACTCTCGCCCTCCACTGGAACTTTGATAATGTCACTGGCTCGGGCGTCAGCCCC
>Ga0302118_10001349_pt1 | contig 12132 bp, 10 predicted proteins | sample AG5_331_MG_FD_203126 | JGI IMG/M metagenome (GOLD analysis project Ga0302118, IMG submission 203126) | Marine microbial communities from Western Arctic Ocean, Canada - AG5_33.1 | ecosystem: Environmental > Aquatic > Marine > Oceanic | place: Canada: Western Arctic Ocean | collected 2017-10-01 | reverse complement strand
GGTCCAGACGAACTGGTATAAACTCCCTCACCGACGACTGCCGATAATGACGACCACCGTAGCCATCGTAAATCAGCCTTGAAAGCGCACTATGCCTGCCGTAACTCCCAAACATCTGGCTCTAGACCCTGAAAACCCCGACATACTCTACGGCACTACCAGCTCTCTCTGGGATGCCCGACATACGATCGAATGGGGGATCAAGCGGATCGCAGCGCTTGGTCTTCAAGGAATTGAGCCTTATGCGAAACAGATCGAAAATTATCGATCCGACCCGCTCGCTCTTAGAGAAAAATTCGACGAGTCGAACGTAACGCTAATCGATGTTTCCAATGGGGCGAAAGGTCAATCTACAAATTTCATTGATCCAGAAGAAATTCCTAAAACCATCGCTGACCACGTAGCGTTTGCCCGAGACTTTCTTCAACCAGTCGGGTGTGACCTGTACAAATGCAACATGGGCTCTCGACCGGCAGGTGGCACGACAGACGACCAGTTGAAAAGACTCGCCGAAACTCTAAACGAAATCGGTCGTCAAACGATCGAAATGGGTATTCGTATGGCTCCGCACCCACACATATGGGGCCCCGTTGAACGGGAGCATGAAGTACGCGGTATGCTTGATCTCACAGATCCAAACTACGTTTGGATGACTCCTGATACTGGCCACTTAACCCTTGGTGGTATGGACGAAGTCAAACTCTTGAGCGACTATCTTCCTCGCATCGCTGAGGTCCACTTGAAGGACACCTATGCGAAATACCGAGGTAACAGTGCGACCCCGCCCCGTGAACAGCACATCGAAGCCAGCGTTTATCACAACATGGGCGGCGGAGGCGTCGACTTCCCAGCAGTGATGAAGCTGCTGCGAGACCGACATTACAAGGGCTGGGTAGTTCTAGACATGGATGGCCCTCGGGAAGGCGATGACGGTTTTGATGCCATTGGCGGAAACATGGATCTTGCCGTTGATGATTATCTGGCTCACAACGTCAACTACCTGCGAGTGATCCTCGGCGTAAAACTGCCGCCACTCTATTAATCTCATCAAAAATTCGCCTAATCTCAATCCATCCGAGTCGTTTCTACTTGTTCCTACCAGGGTCTTCAATTAACGAAAAAAACCGCAGACTCAATTCCGAGTCGGCGGTTTAGTTTTTTTCAGGGATCAGGTTGAGCGGGCAAACTTTTAGAAGTAAATCCAGCTATTGCTGCAGGTGTAACACAGCTGGTCGTGCCTTAATGGTCTACCGAGTACCAGTCATGATCGCACTCAGCGGAATGCTGATCGTTCCCAGACTAATCTTCCACAGTTTCGGTCTTGGCGTAATCTTAGTAGTAATTTGACTGATGCTGCCAAGCGATATTAATCCCTGAAAAAACGTAAAAAGTCACCGAGATCACAATCAAAATGAGTTATACAACCCAGTTAGGATGCAGGTCAGCCCGTACAGCGTCCATGTCGAGGTCGATACCTAATCCGGGCTTCCCGTTCAACACGAGTTTGTTACCTTGCCAGTTGAACGGCTCAGTCATGTATCGATCGTAACCCGGCTTGAAATCGAGAGCATGCTCAAGTCGGTAGAAGTTCGGTGTGCTGATCGAAACGTGGGCACCGCCAAGAATCTGGCCCGGACCCTGAGCGTTGTGAGGGCTGATAGGAATGTAGTACGTTTCAGCCATCGTTGAGATTTTCTTAAGCTCCGAAATCCCACCAGTCCATGTGACGTCGGGCATGATGAAGTCGGTAAGCCCTTCATGCAAAATTCGTGAGTAGTCCCATCGAGTGAAGAGTCGTTCGCCGAGACACATCGGTGCTCGTAATTGCTGTCTTACAGAACGAAGTGCTTCGAGTCCTTCTGGTGGGCAAGGCTCTTCGAACCAGTTAATATGTGACTCGTCGTAAAGTCGGTTTCCTAAACGAACCGCCGTAGCTACGTTGTAGTGACCGTGTGCGTCGATAAGAACTTCAACGTCTGGTCCAACAGCGTCACGTACAGCAGCTGTGATGTCGCAGCCGAGATTCTCGCCAGCGGATGAAATCTGACCGTCCTGATACATGGTGTGGAACGGCTGCATTTCGAGGAACGGGTCCATCTTCATGGCATCGTGACCCTGGGCGACAACTTTCTTGGCTGCCTCGTGGTAGTCGTCAGGAGTTGAGCATCCACCAAACCATGCGTTCGCGTACATGCGGATGTCATCCCGCATTTTTCCACCGAGCAGATCATAAACAGGTCGCCCCGTTGCTTTGCCCTTGATATCCCACAACGCTATATCGATACCGCTAATTATCGTAGTTGGGAAGCCTCGTGAACCCATGTAGGTGTATCGACGGAACAGCTTGTGCCAGAGTCGTTCGATGTCGGCAGGATCTTCGCCGATCAACGCTTCTTTTATAGCGCGAATGCCGGCGCCTGTGAGCAGAGATCCGTTTCTTGGCGAACTTGAAGATTCACCCCAGCCCGTGATTCCTTCGTCTGTTTCGATCGTAACGAAGGTCCACTGCCATTCGCCTTGATAGTGCTTGAGTCCGCCAAGATCTGGTACGACGACCCATGCTTCAACATTTGTGATTTTCAAGATTTTCTCCGGTTAGATTTCAAGATATATTGCTGGCTATTCTGGAACGTATTAACTACTATTTGTACGGTGAAAACTGATAATACCCTAGTCGTTAATTGCAGCGTTTACCAACACTTGGAGTTCCCTGACGCCTGCCAACGGCGAACCGTGGAATCCAAAATTCAGTCGCTAATCGGCTACACGCCCCACGTGTTGGTGACGGTTTTTACTGTGGGCGAGACTGTTTCGGCGTTTGCCATGATCCCGGCGAAGACTTCATCGTGAATAGGGCGAGCTACCCATTCGAGCCGTAGTTCTTCTGATTCCCAGTATGAAACGACTTCGATATCTTCCGATGAATCGTCGCCGAACGGTGTGAGCATCGCTGCCTGAACGAAGCCGGGCTGATCGGCCATCGTCGATATCCACGGATCGTTTATGGCGGTACGAAGAGCATCGCCCTCGCCGGATTTAGGCGTTAGATAAACGTGAAGTGTGATCATAGAAATGTCTCCAAAATAAAAAACTGGCTAACCAGCTAAGAAATGCTACGTCCCGGAACGTTTACACGAGTGCGATAGAGCGAAGTCGATGCATTCATGTATATCGTCTTCAGATCAGCATCGCCCCACGTGAAGTTTGCTGTCACTTCAGGAACTTGGATTACACCCAGCGCGGTTGCATCAGGTGCGTAAACGTGAATGCCGCCGGGACCCGTGCAGTAGATGTTGCCCTCGCTATCGAGCTTCATTCCGTCGCAGCCACCGTCGCCATCACCTTCAGGAACTGCCCAAACATCGCCGCCCGAAATACTGCCGTCGTCAGCAACATCGTAGACCCGTATGTGACCGTGATCAGTGTCGTTGATGAACAGCCGCTTCTCATCTAGTGAGAAAGTCAGACCGTTCGGCTGTCCGTAATCAGACGCCAGCAATGAAACTTCGCCCGAAACGGGGTCGATGCGATAAACGCCCTGATAATCCATGTCCTGCTCACGAAGCAGACCAAATCCGTCCATACGGCCGTAAGTAGGATCAGAGAAGTAGATCGCACCGTCCGACTTCACAATGACGTCGTTCGGGCTATTCAGCTCTTTGCCGTTGTAATGCGAAGCGAGAACTGTGATTGGACCGTCGTGCTCTTCACGGGTCACGTTGCTGGCTGCGTGTGAGCACGAAATTAATCGACCTTCAAGATCGTAGTAGTGCCCGTTCTGTTTATCCGAAGGCCGCCTAAACGTTGTTAATCCATCGGCTTCCGACCATTTCCGAACAATGTCGCCCGGCATGTCGCTAAAAACTAACTCACTAGTCTTGGCGTTCCACATCGCACCTTCAGTGAATATGAATCCTGTGGCGACCTGCTCCAGAGGAGCGTCATCGCCAACAACCTGCCTGAATCGCTCGTCTCTGATTTCTACCGGCATATGTCTCGTTCCTATTCTTTGTTTACCACGTTCGATCCCGACGCCAAGTTAGTCATCCGGTAGAAAAAACGCTATTAGCGGCGAAGCAACCAGTTGACTGCGTTCGTGATTAGCTTCTGTACCGGCTCTTGTTGCAACACGCTTAGGCGGTGTCCGTTGGCAAGGTATGCGACTCGGCCTTCGCCGTATTCGTGCGAGTAGCCTGAAGCCGATTGTCGGCCATCGTCACCTTGGCTTACTGAAAAGAGATCAACTCGATCGTTGTCGAACCAGATGAAGTGCTGCTCGTCATCGATTTCGTAGCTTTCGACACCCTGAGTGATTGGGTGTGATCTATCGGTGATATCAACTGTGAAGTGCTGGAATGGTGGGTGATCCTGGAAGTAGCCAGCGACTGTTCGTCTGTAGCCGCCTTCGAACGGGTAGTTCCAAGCGGAGTTGTGCATAACGAGGAACGATCCGCCGCCGAGAACGAACTTTTCGATTGATTCTTCCTGATGTGGCTGCATCCAGCGAACAGGATCAGCGTCGTTTCCGTTTGGCCACTCCATGCCGTCTCGTAGGAACACGAGAAGCTTGGCACCTTCTAACAGGTCAGCATTGATCGACGCAAAGTCGTTGGTGTAGTGGACTCTAAGCCCGGCTGCTTCGAGAATTGGACCAATTCCAGCGTGTGCCTCTTCAGCCTTGTGAAATCGATCGCCACCAAGAAATACAGCGTCTGCCATTTTGTTCTCCGTTAGTTGATACTTCACTCACTTTCGGCAAGTTGGGCGATCATACTCTCGGAAACTGTCGAGCGTACCGTAAGTTTTCAGGTGAAACAGTGTCGAATTTCCATTGGGTTGTATGAGACGGTTTAGAAAATCCTGCTCGAAACCTGTATCAAACGGTTAACGCCCTTTAATAGGTAGTGGTGGTACTCTCGATGTATACCTAATTTTCAGTTCGACTACTAAGCAAGAGTCGAAACCAAGAATCACAGCCGATCTGGTAGAGATAGCCGGGTCGTTTCGCGCAGACGATATTCGCTGTGACGAGCCTGAAAGCCCTTATGACACAGATCCTCCGTAACGATCGACGTAACGTCGCGATTATCGCCCACGTAGACCATGGCAAGACCACTTTGGTCGATGCCATGCTCAAGCAGTCCGGTTCAGTTGCCTCTTACAAAGAGCTCGATGAACGAGTAATGGACAACACCGATCTTGAGAAGGAAAAAGGCATCACGATTCTCGCCAAGAACACTGCTGTTCGATGGGGCGACACCAAGATCAACATTATTGACACTCCAGGTCACGCAGACTTCGGTGGAGAAGTTGAACGTGGACTAGCTATGGTTGATGGTGTACTTCTTCTGGTAGATGCCAGTGAAGGACCTCTTCCTCAGACTCGATTCGTTCTGCGTAAGGCTCTTGAAGCCGACCTTTCGGTAATTCTCGTTATCAATAAGATCGACCGACCCGACGCACGTATAGCTGAGGTTATCGACGAGGTTTACGAACTCTTCATCGACCTCGATGCGACTGAAGATCAAATCGACTTCCCGATTATTTACTCTGTCGCCCGTGACGGTCTCGCAACGATGGATCTCGATAAGCCGGGCACTGACCTGACACCGATGTTCGATTTGATTCTCGAAAAAATCACGGCACCTAGTTTCGACGAAGAGCACCCGCTTCAGGCGCACGTGACCAATCTCGATGCATCGCCCTACCTCGGACGTCTGGCAATTTGCCGAGTGCACGAGGGCACGATCAAGAAAGACCAGATCATCTCGCACTGCCGGGTTGACGGTTCGATTGTTCAGTCGAAAATCACCGAGCTTTACATCACAGAGGGACTCGAACGAATCACTGCCACAGAAGCGAGCGCCGGTGAAATCATTGCCGTGGCCGGTATGCCCGAGATCACCATTGGCGAAACTATCGCCGATCTGGAAGATCCCCGACCGCTTCCGACTATTCGAATCGATGAACCTAGCCTTTCTGCCACTATCGGTATCAATACATCACCGTTGACCGGTCTTGATGGCAAGAAGCTAACTGCTCGAATGATCAAAGACCGCCTTGAGAGCGAGCTGATCGGTAACGTATCTATCAATATTCTGCCTTCCGATCGCCCTGACTCTTGGATATTCCAGGGACGAGGCGAACTTCAACTCGCAGTATTGGTTGAAACCATGCGACGTGAAGGATTTGAAATGACTGTTGGTAAGCCTGAAGTGGTTACCAAGATGATTGATGGCAAGCTACATGAACCGATGGAACGACTTGCAGTCGACATCAACGAAGATCACCTCGGGGCCGTCACGCAGCTTCTTGCACACCGCAAGGGCAAGATGGTGAACATGGTGAACCACGGCCAGGGACGAGTTCGAATGGACTTCGTAATTCCTGCCCGTGGACTTATCGGCTTCCACAATGAATTCGTCGTTGAAACTCGTGGAGCAGGTCTCGCTCACCACGTTTTCGAAGGATACGAACGATGGCAGGGCGAGATGCGATCTCGACCGACCGGCAGCCTTATCGCCGACCGTCGTGGGGTAACTACCACATATTCTCTGCTAAGCGCACAGGAACGCGGTCAGTTGTTCGTTCCGGTTGCAACAGAGGTTTATGAAGGCATGATTGTTGGAGAGAACCCACGTCCACAAGACATGGATTTGAATATGGTCAAAGCCAAAAAACAGACCAATATGAGATCTGCGGGTGCTGATAAAGCAGAACACCTCGACGCTCATAAGCCACTGACTCTGGAGCAAGCGCTTGAGTTTATGATGGATGACGAGTGTCTTGAAGTAACACCTAGCCACGTACGAGTGCGCAAAAGCATTCTCGATCAGAACAAGCGTGGTCGAGCTAAAGGCGCAAAGAAACTCGCAGCCGTTTAGGTTCAACGAATTATGAAAATTCAAACCGCCCCGACGAATTAGTTCGCCGGGGCGGTTTCGCGTTCGGTCTCAATACTCGAATTCGGGCGATAAAGGTTCATTGTTTTATTGAACTTTATTAAGAATCCAGTTGGCCCTCGAGAATCGATCATTGGAGTAGGACACGACTGTTGCGCGCTACCCTAAGTAGGTTCATCCTTTTTCTCAATAGATTAATAAATCACCGGACACTGCCGACGAGAGAGAGAAAATATGCTCGAGCGATTCTTAGTTCCAGAAAAAGATCGTGTGATTGTTCAGGCTGAAAACATGCTTGCAGCTACGACGGAAATTTTTGAAAAATGTGGGCAGTCTGCCGAAGATGCAGCACTTTCTGCGGAGGTTTTACTCACAAGCGACTTACGTGGATGTGAATCGCATGGAGTATCGAACCAGCTTCGTGTTTACGTTCAGATGTACGGTGACCAACAGATCAATCCAACTCCTAACGTTAGAGTGACCCGTGAAACAGATGTAACCGCCAACCTAGATGGTGACACCGGGTTGGGATTGCACGTTCTGCCGAAAGCCATGGAAATTGCAATCGAAAAGGCTGACAAGCACGGTATGGGAGCGGTGACTGTTCACAACTCTCGACACATCGGGATGTTGGCTTACCACTCCATGATGCCCTTGAAGCACGACATGATCGGAATAACCACATCGGCGGGTAACCCTCTCTCAATGGTTCCGACGCACGCCAGCGAGAAGATGTTTGCTACTAACCCATGGGCGTGGGCGGCTCCAGCTCGAAACGAAGCTCCGTTCGTATTTGATGTTGCAACAACGCAGGTTGCTGGTAACAAGCTTCGACTTGCGGAACGTATTGGTGCACCAATGGATCCAGCTTGGATCAGTGACACGGATGGCACGCCTATCATGGAAGAAACTCAACTTCCGAATGACTACCACATCCTTCCATTCGGTGGCACGCGAGAACAAGGCTCCCACAAGGGTTATGGATTCGCAGCGATGGCAGAAATCATGGCTCCGATTCTTTCTGGAATGGGACCTGGATTCCTGATGCCTACGTCTCCAAGAACCATCATGGGACATTACGTTCAGGCGATCAAGATCGATGGGTTTATTGATCCTGATCAGTTCAAGGACGATATGGACAAGTTCCTCAGCGGACTGCGTAACGCTAAGCCAGCGCCTGATCAAGAACGCGTTGTTTATGCAGGTCTACCTGAGGCAGAAGAAGTCGAAATTCGCCAGCGAAACGGTATTCCATACCACCGCGAAGTGGTCGAGTGGTTCTTATCAATCAAGGCAGAGCTCAGTCTTGGTTACGACCTAGTTTAGAGGTTCTTATCGCAGAGAACGCAATCTGAAATAAAACAAAAAACTGTCTACCTATTTGCAGACGTTTTTTTGTTTAGCTCAACGAAATAATGACTACGGCGACGACTACCATGCTGGCTGAAACTAACTTCAGCGCCATGTCAGGTCGAGTGAACTTTTCGTAAATTAAACTTGGAGCGAGCCACGCTCCGAGTGCGCTCATACTGAATACGAAAATCGGTCGTGCGCCACCGAGTGACGATACGAGAGCGATGGGGCCTTTGCCGATAGCGTAAGTGATCAATAGGTGACCGTTGAACGGCATGATGCCTTCTGCGATTATCAGCCATGGTGCACGCTTGGGCTGCTTCAGGAAGCTACCAAGTCCTCGAAGCGCAGTTGGCCGGGCGAATACTGCCCACATGATCGTGAACAGGCCGATGCCTCGCAACGAAACGATGTGAAGCGTCGATAGATCGTCGACGATGGATTTCGTGATTAGTTGAGAACTGGCCATCAATAGCGCACCGACGGCAAGCAGCAGGAATATCGGTTGGAAGCCAACTTTACCGTTTGGGCTCAGCGAGCCGATTCGGACTGACGCCATAATGCTGCCGCCAACTGCTAAGAGAACGGCTGTCCACTGAAGCGTACTCAAGGATTCGCCAAAGATCATCCACGCTAGTAGTGCTACGTAGATAGGTGACGTTTGCATCGCCGGGATCACTCGTGAGGGATCTTCCCGCTTCAACATCCAGAACATGAAGATCAATGTGAATGCTTGCAGGACTCCGATCGACCACGCTTTGGCGATAATTTCGAATTCGACAGTAACCGGAAAGTTGAACAGGAGTACGACTGCTCCGAATAGGCCCTGGCTTCCTCCAACGAATAAATTAAAGCTTGGGAGTCCGAGCCCAAAGCCCGACAGCACTCGCTTATCTATCAGCGTAACGATTGAGAAAATGAGCGGGTTAGCGAGTGCCGCAAGTATCCAGAGTTCCGTGTCGAGCTACCTTCGTATTGCGTGTGATTTGGTGGAGCCGAGAGGATTGTACGCCGGTCGACCGCGTAATATGCCCAGAGTTGATCTCAGTATTTGCGACTGTTGTCGGAGTTCTCAAATGGCAGATAAATGCCGTTAATATAAAGACATGGGTCGAGACGGTGATGGGATTACAAAACTCGAGAAGGGTATGTCGAATCAGGGCTCAGCTTGATTCAACCTTGATTTTTTCGAATTTTGTGATTTTTATTAGTGAGATGATAAGTCCTTCCTCGCTCCCAGAGCAGCCGCAATTCACTTGACCGTTCCATCTTCTGCTTTATTGTTCTAGATTCCTGAAGGTTCGATATCGTGGAAGGTCAGTCATTGGCGAATGAGCGTGGTATGCGCAACGACGATTCAGTTTCTTTTTTGAATTTGTATCCGGGCCTGTTTTTAAACAGAAGCGCTCAGATCTACTCGAACAAACCAGCGATCGTCTACGGCGATCGAAGCCACACCTATGCCGAGTTCGATGAACGAATTTATCGACTGGCCGGTGCGTTCGTAAGTGCTGGAATGAATCCTGGTGATCGTATCGCCTACCTAGTCCCTAACATCCCTGAAATGCTCGAAGGTCACTACGGTCCGATGCGTATGGGCGGTGTGTTGGTTGCTATTAACACTCGCCTCTCCAGTCGTGAAATCCGCTACATTCTCCGTCATTCAGGGGCAAAAGCTTTTGTGTTCGATTCCGAATACGCGGCGACCGTTGAGGAGGCACTTAATGGACTAGAAACCATCGACCTCCTAGTAGAAGTGATCGACCCCGCCTCAGGATCGCCAGTATCGACCCTGCACGGTGCGATCGAATACAACCAGTTCTTGGATTCGGGCACAAACACTAGCCTTCCGAAACTCAACCGATCTGAGCTAGACATCGTGGCGATCGACTACACATCAGGCACGACCGGCACGCCCAAGGGAGTCGAATACAACGGACGCGGATCGTACCTTGTTGCGCTCGGACAGTGTGTCGATATCGGACTCAATTCTGACAGCACGTATCTTTGGACTCTCCCGATGTTCCATTGCAATGGCTGGAGCTACACGTGGGCAATCACAGCCGCCGGAGGCACCCACGTTTGCCTCCGAAGTGTGGACGCTGAGGAAGTGTTTGAACTCACCATCAAGCATTCTGTAACTCACATGTGCGCTGCTCCAACCGTTCTCACCATGCTCGAAAATTCCGGTGTAGCGAAGCCCGGAATTATCGATGGTGTGAAGATCGTCACAGGCGGCGCTCCACCTGCGCCCAAGATGTTGCGAACGATGAAAACACTAGGCGCTGAGCTAGTACACGCTTACGGCCTGACCGAAACGTACGGACCCTCAACATTCTCAGCTAGCCAGCCCGGTTGGAGTGAACTTGGTAACGACGATCACGCCCAGATGCTCTCACGACAGGGAGTCGCAAACACCGTTGGCCACACTGGCGTTCGTATCGTCGACACCGACATGAACAACGTTCCTGCCGACGCAGAAACCATCGGCGAAGTGGTCACACGTGGCAACACGATCATGGTCGGATATCATAACGATCCCGAAGCGTCGGAAGCCGCGTTCGAAGGAGGCTGGTTCCACACCGGGGACTTGGGCGTGATGCATCCCGACGGCTACATCGAACTGAAAGATCGCAAGATAGACGTGATCATCTCGGGCGGCGAAAATATTTCGTCCGTCGAAATCGAGAAAGTCCTTATGGAGCATCCCGCCGTTCTCGAAACGTGCGTGGTCGGGGTGCCAAGCGAACAGTGGGGCGAATCGCCAAAGGCGTTCATATCTCTACGAGATGGCTTCGATGTTTCGTCGGAAGAAATCATCTTGTTCTGTCGCGCCCGGTTAGCCCACTTCAAGGCTCCACAAGAAGTAGAGTTCGGCGAACTCCCAAAAACCGCCACAGGCAAGATCCAGAAATTTGTACTACGTGAACGTGAATGGTCAGGGCACGATAGGAGAATCGGATGACAGAGCGTAAACCTCGATTAGAAGGCAAAGTGGCGATAGTCACCGGCGCAGGCTCGCGCGGCGAGGGCGTCGGAAACGGCAAAGCAACTGCCACGCTGTTCGCCAGAGAAGGAGCGAAAGTTGTACTGGTAGATATGGAGATAGACCGCGCAGCCGAGACGCTGGCGCAGATCGAAGCCGAAGGCGGTGTTGCCTCGGCGTTCGCCGCTGATGTAACAAGCGACGACGAGTGCCGTGAACTAGTTGAGTTCACAATTGCGCAGTACGGCCGACTCGATATTCTCGACAACAACGTTGGCAACAGCCACCGTGAAAAAGTCACTACTATTGATCTCGATGACTGGGACAAAATCATGACTCTCAATCTGAAGAGCATGGTGCTTACTTCACGGCATGCCATACCCCGTATGACCGAAACGGGTGGCGGATCGATCATCAACATATCCTCGATATCAGGCTCTCGGTCAGGCCAAGATCCCGCTTACACAGCATCGAAGGCTGGTGTGATCGGTCTCACGTTGTCGATGGCTGGCGATCATGGTCGTGAGGGCATTCGGGTGAACGCAATCGCACCCGGACCCGTCTACACACCGATGGTTGCGTGGCGATTGTCGGAGGAATCGAGGGCGTATCGGAAGAACACCACAGTGCTCGGAACCGAAGGCACGCCGTGGGATGTTGGCTGGGCGGCGGTATTTTTGGCAAGCGACGAAGCACGCTGGGTTACTGGGACTGTGCTGACAGTCGATGGCGGATCGTCGATCGTTTCACGACACGTTTACTCAGATGAGGTGATGGACGCTTGAGTAGTAGCACTGGCCCCTGCGTCAAAATGAGATACGAGCGAGTCACCGACGTAAAACATCCGGTTTCGAAAATCGTGATGGGTACTCTTGGTGGGCAGGAGATCGA
>Ga0302118_10001340_pt1 | contig 12149 bp, 29 predicted proteins | sample AG5_331_MG_FD_203126 | JGI IMG/M metagenome (GOLD analysis project Ga0302118, IMG submission 203126) | Marine microbial communities from Western Arctic Ocean, Canada - AG5_33.1 | ecosystem: Environmental > Aquatic > Marine > Oceanic | place: Canada: Western Arctic Ocean | collected 2017-10-01 | reverse complement strand
AATATATCATCAAAATTCTTAAGGCCAATTTGAAATCCTGGTTTAAAGCCATTACGAACAAAGTCGGTAACTTCATCTTCAACATCCCTGAACGTTGTAACATTCTCAAGAGGTACTGGTCTTGATTCTGAAATACGCTTTGATAGTTTTTCTTTTCCATATTTCTGTAAGTATTCGTTTGCGTCTTTACAGTCATCAAACGAAACTAAGTAACAAACTTCAGAACCTAATCTACGTATAAGTTCAGATTGCAGCGCTTGACCCGCTTCGTCATTATCTACTGCTAATATAATCTTATCTTTGTCTTCAAAGTAATCTATACAAGCATCTAAATATTCAAGGTTGTTACTATTTAATGTAGCTCCGTTAGGAACTGATATAGCGTTTGGTATTCCAGCTTCGTGTAGCGCAAGCACATCCATTTCACCTTCTACAATAACACAATCATCATATCCAACTACACTGTTTATATTATAGAATACTTTTTCAGCGCCCTTATATAATTTAAAGTTTTTTCTTCCATCGCGATACTTAACATTAATAAGTTGGTCACCCATGAAATAATTAAACTTTACTACGTTCTCGGTCTTACCGGTCTGTGGCATCCATTCAGGACCCTCAGTGATTTTTAAATCACCAAGAGTCTGTTTGGAAATACCTCTTGTTTTAAACCAATCTTCAACTTTTGTACCGGGCTCTATAACTTTTATAGGTTCTGGTCTTACATACACTTTTTCACTAGCTCCTTTGCGCCGGTATGTATGTAGTTGAAAACTGGTATTACAATTATGACAAGTTCCGAGACCACGTTCCCAATCATATGATGCACACTTTGCTTTCACATTTTTAGGTTTCCTGTCAGGAGAGCAGTTAGGGCATATGCCTTGCTTCTTTCCTTCATCAAGTTTGTGAGTATTGAATTCATCAATCTCAAAGCCATTGATCTCTGTTGTCTGCATTTAATTTAATTTGATTTAATTATTCTCCGTCTAAGCAATCGGGACATATATCGCAGTAATCAAAGTCACACTTAGTCATAACTTCTCCACACATTTCACATTGATCTGTCATATGTATAGCACATTAGAAAGGCAAATCAACTTCCTGAGCCGCGGCTTGCGGAGCTTGCTGACCCTGTTGGTCGTCACGTGGAGCGGCTGCTACATTTGTTCCGTTAGTCCAAATAACTTTAGCATTACCTAAATAGGTTTTTGCAACTTTAGCTTCTCTTTCTTCCTTAGCTTGGTCTACTATAACAGGACCTTGATTTCCATAAGGATCAACTTCGTCGTTTAAAGTAACTGTGATTGCTAGATACTTTCCTTTCTTACCAACAAAAACTTTGTCTTTTGGAATTGCATCTAAATTCAAATTCATTTTGATTATACTTGCCATAAAATTGTGTCTCTCTTAAAGACTTGGATTAATTGTTACTAATTATTATTGTTATTCATATTATCTTAACGCTCTCGTGCTATGTTTGTAGAATTATAATGTGTCTGTTTTGACAAAATCTTTAATATCAAACAAAGGATCGTTTACTAGTGTTTCGTAAGCTTCTAGAGCTTCAATGACTTTCCGCTCGCCTCTAGAATAAAACTCTTCTGAGCAATCATAAATGGCTATTTGAAGCGTCTTTTTACATATCACTAGGAATACTAAATCGTATCCAAATATCTCTCTGTAAATATAAGCCTGCGAATCATAATTGTAAAGACTTGCTGACTTTCTAAACTTAGAGACATCAGCTGTAGTTTTTATGTCTACCAGAAGCTCTTGATCTTTGTTGATACAATCAGCTTTACCTTTCCACCAGACTCCTTCTATCTCTTTGATTCCAGGTTCCTCAGTTATAACATCCTCTCCCGTTAATAAAGACAGGCACACGGAATTATCCATGATCTTGTCAATCATAGCAGTACACTTCTCAACTTCCTTTCTAGTTATCATCATCTTGCCTCCGTTGGCTTTAATATCCTCTTTGTAGGCTTTAGTCACTCGACTAGACGCTTCAGATATAGGGTAGTTTGCAATTAACTTTTCAGGTTCTAATATTGCAGTATGTACATATCCTCCAAGAATAAAATTTACATTCTCCCCCGAGGGCTTACCAAATGATTCTGGATCATTTAGTAACTTGTATATGTCTGAATTAGATCTGAACTCTCTGCCGATCCCATTATAGTATTCTTCATCATCCCGCAGCAGTTCTACTATTTTATTCTGTTCGGTTTTGTTCATTATAGGGTTTCGGTTTTTATGGGAACAGCAGCTTCTAAAGCTTTTTTAACTTCCGCTGACATATCATACTTACCTGCTATAGCTGATACTTCACCACCTCCTTTTATAAAAGTAAGAGCTTTTGTGTACAACGGATCTTTTACAGAGGTTAAAGTGGTTTTAGTAGCAGCTTTGCTTTTACCGTGAGTATTTGTAGCATCACTGTCCGCTGTATCGTCAATTAAAAACAAGTTTCCAAGTGAATATTTTTTAGCATAGCTGGAAGCGGATCCGAATTTTTGCGGCGCATTCATACCTCTTTGTTCCATATCAACAGCTACTAAAGCAACAGCGTGTATAGCATCTGTTCCGTCAGAAATACTAGAAGTAGATTTCATTATTAACAAATCACTTAGTGCTTCTAAAGTTTCATTGATAGTTACAGATACTCCGTGTTCAAGTAAAAACGGCTTTAGTGATTCTAATATTCCTTCAGCTGATCTATAGTTGTATTTGCCAAAAGCATTATACTTATCTTTCTTGCATTTTAAAGCAGTCTGTATGCTCGCCAGTTTTTCGTTTAGAGTAATTGGTTTTTCTTTCATTTGATTGGGTTTTAAACTTATTATTATAATTACATATTTAGTAGTTTTTTTACATAGAATTACCTGCTTAACCTAAAGGTAATCAATCACTTGCGAGTGATCTACGTTCTCTACAAGCTTCTGTACAGCCTTCTGTTTTAACTCACTTACGCGCACATAATTGCTGACACCCTCTATATTTAATATATCAGCTATTTCTTTTGCTGAGTGCTTTTCGCAGTCCAGCCCATAAGATAGTCTTAGCACTTGGTATTCTTTTTCGTTTAAATGCTTTTGCAATAAACTTTTGAGGTAAGCATTAAGAAAACCTATATTATAAGGTTCGGATTGATCAGGTATTTGATACATCATATTGTCTTCGTCATCCTCATTATTAAAGTTGTGATCAATACTTAAGAATATACTATTAAAAAACATTTGTACCATCGCTACGTCTTTTGGATTTTTCCGTATTTCAGTTAGCTTATGCTCTGGGATACGCATATTTCCTCGTACCATATCAATCCTTCTTCTGATAGCGCCCTTTATTCTTTTGCTAAAGAAAGATTTTAGAGTTTTTTCTATATCAGTAGATTCTTCAAGCATTTGCCAGTTAAGTTTGTCCACTGCCCTTGTCAAAGCCTCTGCTCCGATTTGTATTATATCATTGATAGATAGGATTCCGGAGGCTTGTTGCGAAGTTGAAAACTTCCGCCCTAAATTTTCTACTAAAGGTAAGAATTTAATAATCAAGTCGTCTCTAGAGTGTTCACTATAAACCTTGTCAATCGGCATAGACTTTTTTAAGTCTTCTTTATACCTTACATAATTTTGTATATTGTACTTTTTCATTTTAAAGTTCCATTGTATTACCGTTACTACTTAGCTTACCAAATTTTCCATCTGTTACAACTGACCCGTTGCTGAATACAGTGTCCGATATAGATAGCTTCATTACACCCGCGTTTATAATATCTTTGTTATTGTGAATATGCCCAAAACACATTAGTTTCAAATTAGGCATTTTCAATACACGCTTTTTAAGAGCGCTACAGCCGCAATATTCTATAGAATGATATCCATCTTCAGAAATATCAAAGACGCCCTTAGGCGGACCGTGAACAACAAGTATATCAGTATCTTCCGGTATAGATTGCCATACTCTGTCGATCTTAGTCCGTGACTTCATAAAGTGCCAGTTTCCAAACTGAGGAGTATAAGGACTTCCCCATATCTTTAAACCATCTATCACCACGTCAGTGTTTTCTAAATAGATGATGTCTAGGTCTATGCATAATTTTTTAAACTTTGTATTCCATAAGCAAGCTAGTGCATCGTGATTACCAGCAATTAATACTTTATGCTTAATTTCTAAAGCAGAGAACCAATGTAAAAAATTTAACGCTTCTGGTTCATTTTTAAATACATCGTGATAGTTGCTGAAGTCTCCAGAATGTATCACCATATCTATATCCTCGGGTATCTCTAATAATTCGTGATAGAAATGTGTATCGCTTATATGCCATATTTTCATAATATTGTTATAATTTAGTTATTTTTACATTCTCCCATTTGCCATATATTCTATCGTTATTAACTAAAAAATCTATTCTACATTCCCATCTTTTGTTCATACGATCTTCAACAGTCCACACGCCGTCTAAGTCTCCTGCTCCAGTCACTAGTATCTTAGTACCCATCGTGTATCCAAGTCCTTCTAAGTCTCTTGAAACAGCTACCCAGCGATGTTTCGAAGGGTTTAAACTATCTATCTTTTTTAACGACGCTGTAGTTAAGTAATCCGCGTTAGTTTGTTCAGGCACTGCGTTATATACTGTAGCCGTAACTACTATGTATAGCATTATAAGTATTTTCATAATTGTTGGTTTAAAAGTTCTTTTTCTCTTTTCAATTCGTTAGTCATGTTACGATGTATCGTCCTAGTAGAACAACCCAACATTATACTGATCTTAGATATATTTATTTTCTCGCTAGAGTCATGTAATATTAACATGGTATCATATATTTCGTCGGCAGATAGTTTTTTACGACCAACCATCCGACCGACTATAGATAGCTTTTGTCGCATATCTAGTCCGCTATGATCTTTAAATATTATCTTGCGCAGCTTATTTGGTGGTGGCTTTTCTAAATCCTGAGTAGACACATCGTATAGCATGCTCTGTAACAATTGCTCTGACACTTTGAAAGTAACAAACCCATATGTATTATCGCATATGTTTCGTGTTAAGCCTGTAAAAGCTTCTGTATCTAATTGAGGATTAAGATACCATAATACATATAAATGCCATTTCAATGATCTATATGTGGTTATCTTAGCTCTCGATGCAAATAGATTATAACATTCATGGGTTCCCTCTTCATAATAGTTGCCCCATTCGAAACTTTCGGTTGGTTTATCTGTTATAGGATCACGTCTATATATAATCTTATGACTTATAAGATACTGGTTGTTTCTTTCATAATGTGACATTAGCTTCTTACTATTATATTATACTGCCTAACGTCGCGTTAAGGTTTTTGGTTTATAATCTGGTTTTTTAAAAGATTTTATCTTTTCTGCAATGCCTCTGTAATTAACACTGATTAAGTGGTCTACTAATTTTTTGCTCATTTTTATTTGCTATTTTATATTTTTCTTGTTCGTAATAATTCCAATAAGCTGATACACTATCGTTTTCAACTTTGTATTCGTCAGGCATACATTGAGGAGGTTCGTTGAAACTACCTGTTGGTATACTTGGAGGGGCTATTGCCAAAATATCTTTACATTTTGTAATTGTTAAGTGGGTTCTTTTATATCGTTTAGTGTATTCTTTACCTAAAGCAAGCATGTGATCATACAGCCATTGATAATTTTCATTGTTTGTTCGTACCCAGACAGAGCTAGGATGATTCAAGTGTGATTTTTTGTAAGGTACGTCTTCATTACCTAAGGCAATGTGAGCAGTACATAACATTTGAGCAGATTCGAGAATCATCTTAACTTTATGTTTGTCGTAAAAATAGCTAGCAGCTACTTTAGGGTTGGGGTGTAAATAAAATATATTCATTAGTATTGTTTTTTGTTAATTCTGTTATAGTATGCGTCTAATAATAAGTGTACTACTTCTTCGCTTATCATATTATCGTTGTACAGTTGGTATATTAACTTATTCATAGTTACGTAAGGTTTTATACAGCGGGTGACGATAGCTATTAGCTTTAGTACGCTCAAAATAAGTGAACGTAGCACGCTTGCCGACATAATCTTGCGCATTAGTTAGTATATCGCGACGATTTTGAAAGTTATAGCCTTTGCCAATAGGACAACCAAACTCTACGCCGTCGTCGTCACGCATTAAAAACTTGCCGATTAGACCAGTGAACTTGCCTTTGCCGGGTACATAGCCTACTATTGTCGCTTCGGTATCGTGGAAGTCTTTGAACTTTTGTAAGTTGTAAGATCGTTTACATACGTAAGGACCGTTAAGACGCAATATAGAGCCCTCGTAGCCGGCTTCAAGCCAGTTTTTGTGTATAGCATTTGCTAAATCACGTGTTGCAACAGAATGTGTAGGAACATACTTAACACAATAAGAATACAATACCGCAGTAGACAAAAATTCCATACGTTGTTCGAACAAAGCGTAAGAATCAACGTAATCATAACAATGAAATTGTACAAGATCACAGGAATCAACACGATCAGAAGCTTTTGGCTTGGTTTTACGAACAAGTGAAATTATTTTTTCGAAATCGTTTTTTAGTTCGTGGTTGTATAATTCGCCGTCGAGTATTAAATCAGGGTATTCGCGGAACACAGGAGCTAAGCTAGATAGTATGTGTTCAATGTTTAACCACGGTTTACCTGTGCGCGAAAATGCGCCGTCTTTAGAAATTACACAACGTACACCGTCAAGCTTAGGTTGCATGAATACTTTCTCGGACCAGTTAACAGGTTTTTTGTCTACTTTGTATGCGAGCATTGGTTTAATCATAATGTTTATATTTTAATTACACATATATTATCGATATATGATCGTGTTTGTTTTGTATATTATTTAAGGTTAAATTTATTTATCAATTTGTCTATTTCTTTAGAAGCTTTACTTGCCTTAGAATAGTTTTCATCTTTTAAATACTCAGCTAGCTCTTCCCTGAGGTTAGCTAACTTAGTTTTAGGATTCTCTTTATGATTAACGTTTACAATGCTCCAATCTTGAAATTCAATGGATTTAGCAAATTCCCTGTCAAACTCATCTTGCTTTTTTTCCATTGCCTCAATAATCGTGTCAGCAACTTTCTTTGCCAATTCATCCATTTCTTTTTTTGTCATTATGCTCTTTTAAAGTTATAAGATAATAAAATAAATTTGTTAATAAATTTTCCTTTAGAGGCCGAAGATCTTAAGCCTTCGAACACGTGGTTAGGAACTTTACTGTAGTCGTAAGATGATCCGTTTGTAAATGTTAATCTTAATCTGTAGCTATCATACTCGTATTCAGCGGTTTGAATTGCTGTAGAGTTTACGTCTACTGTTTGCATTGGTAAAATTAATTTGTTCATAAGTTTATTGTTTTTAATTATTGTTATTTATATTATCGATTGTTGTTCGTATTATGTTTGTGATCAATCAAGGAGCGCCATATAAGCTTGTATGTTATTCTTTTGGAACCATACTAGCCCTTTTCTATAGTCTCTTATTTGTGCGGCACTTAGGTTTCTTATTTGTCCACATCCCCACACGAAGTCATACATGGACAGCTCTACGTTGTTGAGTGTATAGCATTCCCCACTGAATGGGTTCGTAACTTCTGCTCCTTCAGCATACAATTCTCCGTTAAACCATTTAGGTAATGACCGTGGCACAACACCTGCTTTTGCGTTACTAATTTCTCTTGAGCTCATAATTGTTCAGGTTTAAGGTTTGTATAGGCATAATCTAGAACAGCTCCTAAGTCACTTGTACTAACTTCATATCCTTCGTCAAATAATTCTTCTCTTACTTCTTCTTCAAGTCTATCAGTTAAATAATCAAATAAGTCTACCATAGCTTCTTCTACAAAATTGGAATCCAAGTCGCTTATATATATAATATGAGGAAAATCTTTGCATCCATTACAGTGCTTTATATTATCAATCAAAACGCCCGCCAAATCGCTGTCATAGTAATAAACATCCTCGCAGATATTAACTTTACTTATATCATAGGTAGCTACATATACTTCGTATCCATCCGCTGTAGATTCTTCATATATGTAGAAATCAGCTTTATTAAAAGTATTGCTAAGCTTTACATTATAATGATTCAACACACTTTGCATAGCAACATCGCCATCGTTAGCAGCAGTTTCGCCAAACCCTAATTTTTCTAGTCTTTCGTTGACTAATTCAGTTGTTATTTCTTTCATTTTATTCATATTTTAAATTTTCTTCCATATATTCCCAAACTTTTTGCTCTTTTAATGTGCCTTCATACACGGCAATTAATTGCTCTAAAGTTATTTCACCGTTTAGTTGGTGATCTATTTCATACTTAAGCCTCTTTGCTCTTATTTCCAGTATTGCCCGCTTAGCTCTTGTTTTGTTCAAGGCCAACTCGTGTATAGCCTCCGCGGTTAACATATACCGTTGTACGTTTCAAAAGCATCTTCTCCAAACTTCCAGTCGTGGCTAGACCTGCCGATACTTTGGTGGTTACAAAATTCGAACATGTTTACTATTTGATGGATAGTTAAATCGTCATAAAAGACAAAGATTTTTAATACTTTTTCTATATCTTCAACTGAACTTCGATACTTTTGCCTGTTGGCTTCTAACCCCGCTTTAAAATTAGGTTTAAGCCTTTCTAATAAATTGCTTCTCATAATCATTATTTTTTGTTTATTTATATTATCGATTGGTGTTCGTGTTATGGCTGTAATTCTATTTCGTTATTAATTGCATCAGCTATTTCTCTAAAATCTACACCTGCTATAAAAGCTTTTGCATAATCTTCAATAAAACCGCCTTCAGTTTTGTTAGTAAAAACTACATCTTCAACTATTTCCTCTAAATAATCGTAAGTTACTGGATGCTCAAATTCTATATCCCCTAATATTTCTAGGTTTATTCTCCATGTTTGGTAGTTACTCCATCCGTTATATTTCTCGTCGTTCATAGTTTTGTTTCTTCAATTTGCTTTTTAATATCTCCAATAGTATAAATTCCTTGGGCAGTATTATCCAACGGTATTACTTTTGTTTCATCAGGTAGTAAATGCGCTAATGGATTTTCCCATCTCACATAATGTGTTCTAAAGGCTACTTTTATTACTTCACCAGTTGTCGGTATTCTTATTCCAAATGTTGTACTCATAATTATTTATTTGTTATTACATCTAAAACATAATCTGCTTCTTCTCCAAGATCAAAGCTTCTTATTAGTTCAACTCTTTCTTTGGTTTCCCATTGTTGTAGTTTTGCACCGGTTAGAACACCGGACAGCAAAGCTATGATCACTGCACACAGGACTAAAGTTTCTTGTATATCTTTCATATTGTTATTTAATTTATTAGTAACTAGTGAGGAATCGAACCTCATACCCGTCAGTAGTCCGCAGCCACTACAATCGTCTTGTAGTTCGTACATACCATACCTAGTTTCCGGCTATTGTGTGATCATTAATCGTATCTGTCGCCGTTCCAGTCATTTTCCACCACTACTGCAATTCGCGGGTTGTTATTTATTCGCTGGCTTTGTTATTGTTCAATTATATTATCGATAGTTGCTCGTATTATGTTTGTACATTTTTTCTATCGCTAGCCTCATTACTTCCGTGTATAGCATTTCGTATTCATCTCCTTCAACCGGCTGATCAGCTATCTGCCAATCAATAGAATCCTCCATTAGTTCTAAGGTAACATCGCAGATTCCTTGTGCGATATCGTCAATTTCTTTCATTTTACTCATAGTTATGCTTTTATATAGGTTAATCCTTTATAGTTAAACCATTGGTATATACCGTCTTGGTCTTCGCCATTCTCAGTGTTTTGTATAAACCCGAATGTTGGTGGTAAGCCTCCTAAAGTATAAGGTTTATATGTTGTTTCACCAAGTTTTATTTTTCTCTCTTGAAGTTTTTTTATTGCTTTCATATTTATTTGTTTTTAATTTAATAGTCTACTTTAGTTACTTGACAATAATCATCTAAATCATACAATTTGATATCCCCGCGATTGCTAGAATAATAACCTTGCAACTCAAAATTCTTTTTCCAATTACTAAACGTTTTTAAAACTTCGGACCTTAATATGCTACCTATGTTATAATGAATACTAATTCCATCAGGTGATAAGATCACATATCGTTGCTCTTTTTTTATTGCTTTCATATTTATTTGTTTTACATTTATATTATCGTAAGCTAATCGTGTTGTGTTTGTAAATTAATCTTTGGGTGTATTAGATAATTTATAAAATTCTATAGCTGCAGCTTTATTTGCTTCTTTTAAATCTTGGTTGAATTCTCTACTATCTAGGTATTGATCAATTCTTTCATGCATTTCATTCAAGGTTTTTGTACCAAAACTTGTAGTATCAACATCTTTAAGTAGTTCCACATCATTACATCGAAATTCACCCCACTCTTTGCAGGAGTATTTAGTTTTTCTATATTCCATTACTTAGTATTTGTAGTTTTATAAAATTCAATTCTTTCTTCAACTTCAGCTCGAGTGATCTCACCTGCCATTTGTTGTAGTATGTCGCTTGACATATCTATTTGTTTGCCATTAGGGCACTTAAGTATTATTTGCATATTTGTTTATTTTCTAGTTTAGCTATCAAGCAATCTTTTTGCTAAATCTTTCGTCGCGTTATCCCATCCGTCGGTATCCCCATGTACCATCCATAGCAATGCTTCTAATATAATTGCTTTCTCTTTTTTACTTAATTTCATATTTTCTTGATTTTAGTTGAAGCATGAGAATCGAACTCACTTAAACCATTACTTCATTAGGCTTCTTTGTATTCCTAAGGGCAAAGACCCAAATTTATTTATGCTAACTCAGCATCAATATAGTCAACGACTACGTCGATTTCACTTATTTCAACTCTATCACTTAAATGTCTAGTGTTAGCAGGCATATCAGTGGACTGAGACCAATATTCTCGCTTAATCCAGCAAGGCATAATACTCAACTTAGGTAGCATTAATTTCAATACTACATCATGATTATAAGTCACTTGAATACTAGGCTTGGTTTTAGTAGCTTTTGTATTAAAAGTTATGACTTGATTTCTACCTAACCAACTTTTTCTTACTACAAAGTTATTTCTAACGATAGGTGGATAGATTGCATTTAATTCTTCTTTACTTAATTTACTGATGGCTTCAGCCAATAATTCTTTGTTGTTCATTTTATTATATTTTAGTTATTATTATTCTTTGTTGCTTACATTTATATTATCGAATACTACTCGTGTTCAGTTTGTAATTCATCAATAATATAAGCACATGGGTCTTCCAAAAGACAATATATTTCGTTTACTCTTTCGTGAATATTAATCACTTGCTTATTAGTGAAAGTTCTGGAATGGTCTTTAGTATTGACTATTTGAGACATTTCATCTTCAGGATGAACGTTTGGATAAACCGTCCAAAATTCTTTTAAAAACGCTTTCGCTTCTTTTTCTGTTTTGATAGTTTTATTATACATTTGCTCTAGTTTTTCTAAGTTATTCATATTATTATTATTCAATTATTATTATAGTTTATTATTTATAAAATCAACCCAGTCGTCGTGACTTTCAAATGTTGGATATAAATGTCTATATTTATTTTCGACTTTGATTAAATTATTAAAATAAATTTCAGTATTGATTTGCATATTTAGTTATTTAGATATAAGCTTCGTTGCTTACAATTATATTATCGATTGCTCTTCGTATTAAGTTTGTAAGTCAATAGCCTCAATGCGTTCTTATTTAAGAATATTTCGCATAATTATTTATTTCATTCTGAAGCATGATAATTTGATCAATCAAGTCATTATTATCCCATTCTTGTAGTTGAGTCGTCGTTAAATTAGTAGTCATAATATTTTATTTAGATATAAGATAAAACTTAGTTGCTTTGCTTACACTTATATTATCGAATACTCTTCGTGTTTAGTCTGTAAAAGGTGTAAGAATATTAATTGAATAAAAAAGTAGTAGTGTTGTTACCACCTAGGTATAAGTACTTAGTACTCAATAAAAACTAAGTATAAACACTTAGAAACCAAAAATGCGACATTAGGTAGTTATATATATTAGTAGTAGGCTATTGTCACACTTTTAAGTTGAATATCTTGTAGGTCGGA
>Ga0302118_10001332_pt1 | contig 12177 bp, 5 predicted proteins | sample AG5_331_MG_FD_203126 | JGI IMG/M metagenome (GOLD analysis project Ga0302118, IMG submission 203126) | Marine microbial communities from Western Arctic Ocean, Canada - AG5_33.1 | ecosystem: Environmental > Aquatic > Marine > Oceanic | place: Canada: Western Arctic Ocean | collected 2017-10-01 | reverse complement strand
TTGGAATCCCTGTTGGCTATATTTCTAGTATCATAATGCGCAGACAATACGATTCGACCTAATTCGTCGGTTTCATTTTGACTAAGGTTTTGAGGTTTCCAAGTTGCTATTACATTAGTTAACTCAATCTCATGAGAAATGTGGGTACTTAATTCGACATCCCAGCCATAAGCTGTAAGATTTTCAGTTAATGATTCTCTAAGCTCCAATGAAGCGTTCGAACCAGGCAATCTTGGTCCAAGTTCAGTTTGCCATGTAACGCTCTGGTTTGCCAATGTTCCATTGAATTGTAATTCAGTTGTTTTTTGGCAAATGTCAACCGAATGAATCCAATTATCTCCATTACCACTTGCAGATGTGACATTTGATAGCAACAAACAGACAAAAACGACACCTATGAGGCGTTTTTGACCGCGGCTTTTAGCGTTAAGTGGCAAGAGCATTATTGAATCCTCATTGACCGAGTATTAAATACTTCATTTCAAGTGGTGATTTTGGGAACCAGTGATGCGTTTCCCTGAGGTCAATTAAATGTCGGAACTACGCACCAGTCCAGCCTTCATATTCGTAACAGTATTACTCATTGCTAGCATGTCTCCATTATTGATGGCAGCAGCAGCGCAGTCCGACGAATCAGATAGGTACGAAGCAGTGCCATATAATGCTGGAGGAGTGATAATTGGCGATATTTCTGAATTTGATGCACAAGATGGAAGAGAATATTTGTTTATTGAAGAAGACCAGATTGTTGTCTCGGCCTCATCATTCATGAAATCAAAGTGGGTTGAAGCCGGTATGCCGGGCGTAGATGAAATGTTAATGCAGCCATCTACGAGTGGTCGTGCTTCAGCAAGAGCTTGTTCGCCACACGTGGTCGGAGATACACTGACCGTTCCAACATCTGGTGGTTCGGTTGACACTTATGTAGCAAAAACAACTGTTTCAGTAGCGTTCCTAGTGCAATCGGGAAGAACACTTTCATCCACCGTTCTAAACAATCTTGCACAAACATGGGATCAAACAATCTATCCAACAATGACTACTTACTATGGGAAGGACTACCAGGACGGTAGAGGTTTAGCCCCTCCTGATAAAGATAATAATTGTCAAGTTCAAATCGTAATTTATGATATCGATGGGGCATACAATATCGGTGGCTATTTCTCTCCTTCATTTGCAGTTTCGAGAGAAGCCGTCTTTGTTGATTATGCAGATATAACATTAACTTGGGGTAAATCAATTCTTGCTCACGAGTTAGAACATCTATTGCATAATGCGCAAGACCCGTATGAGAATCTGTGGATAGATGAAGGAAATGCAGATGTAGCAATCTATCTTTGTTTTGGTGCTGATTCAACTCTTACAGGGCACGTTAATGCTTGGACTACAAGTCCAGATTTAAGTGTTAGATGGTGGAATCAAAGAATTGCAGATTATGGTGCAGGGTATATGTTCACTATGTATTTGGCTGAACACTTAGGTGGAGGTCCGGCTGTTAGACAATTAGTACAGGATAGTGCAACAGGTGGTCAAGGAGTTGTGAACCTAGCACTTTCACCTCAATCTGGCCAATCGGGTAAAGTTGGTACGACAATGTCTGAAATATTTGCTAATTTCTCAATTGCTGCTACATTAGATAGTGATCAAGGGATTTGGGGATACCCGAATCTTCAATTGACGCAAGCATGCGCCTCCGGTTCATTCTGTAGGGCACAACCTGCTGATACTAACTCGGATTGGGTTGGACCATGGTCTTCAACAGGAAATAGCGTCGAAGGATGGGGAATAAGTTCCTACAAATTCACTCCCGGAGCAGCCTCTCCAGCTCCTTTGACGATGAGGTTTACAGCTGATGTCAGTCAATTTGAGGGAGTTTTAGTTTCAAAATCTACTGTTGATGGATTGTGGAGTGTTAGCGATTTGAATTTCCAAAATAACGTTGCTACAGGCCTTATCCCTGGATTTGGCAATTTGACAGATGAAGTATGGGCAATAACATGGTATGCAAGTACGGTTGCAGATTGTGATTACACATCTTGTGGCTCTTCATATCCACAAGGGACCATCGATGTTGAAGCGGCAAGAATTACCTCTCCTGCTACTATTGGACTGAACACAACCACTCTATCCGATAGAGATGGAGATGGTTCACCAGACACCGCCCACATCAATTACAATGTATTATCCAATGCTTTCTTTGAAGATTTAGATGTCACTGTCAGGGTCAAAGATGCATTTGGCAATGAAGTAGATTCACTAACAAATAGAATCTCTGCTGGAGGCGGCGTAGATGTTGGAGGTAATGTTTACTTTACTGCGGCAATGACGGATCAATATACATTTGATTTGGAGATGCGAGATATGCTTGGAACATTGATAGACACCAAAACGACATCACCACAAGCTCTAGCAAACATGCGTCCAACCGCGAATGGCAGTGTTGCACCAAATCAAACACAAACATGGGAAAATGTCCAATTCAATGGGGATGGTTTTGACGCATGGGGCCTTTCCTTGGACAATAATTCGTTGCCATATTATGACTCACCAACAGCCTATGCTTGGGATTTTGGTGATAATATTAGTTCAAGTTTGAAATCTCCAGTACGGTATTATACTTCGGTCGGAACGTTCAATGCTACTTTAAGAATTCAAGATGTAGGTGGAACTTGGTCGGAAACGGATATTCATGAAATAGTAGTTAATGATACTACGCAGCCCGTTCCTATTATCACAGTCAATAATGTTGTTATTGAAACGGAAATTTCAATTATGACGAACCAAAAAATACTCTTTTCGGCAGGAAGAACGGCAGACAATGTGCCAACAGAAAACCTCCAATTCGATTGGAATTGGGGCGATGGTACTAGCCAAAGTGGAGTCGGGATGTATTCTGCTCACCACGAATGGGGGGCATTGAATTCTACCAATGAAACCTACACTCTAACATTGAGTGTTTCAGATGGAATTAATATCGGAACAAAATCAATTAACGTCACTGTAAATAATCGTGTTCCGGTCCAGATTTGGTCAGAAAATATGACTACATACACATATACCCCAATGGTTATGCCCGATGTCTTCAAAGATTATGATGGGCAAATAGTAACATACGCTTGGAGTTTTCCAGAGGGTGTTAACCTCAATGGCGGTTCGCTTGATCGAACTGATGATTTCACAACTACCAGCAGTGCTCAATCCAATCCTATAGTCGGATGGGATAACCCCGGGCTAATGACAGTCCAACTTACAGTAACCGATGACGATGGAAGTTCATCTACTGCACAATTTTATGTTACAATTCTCAATCAAATGCCAGTATCAGATTTCCTTGTGCGTACAACTGCATCAACTGGTTCTGAATTAATAGACTTCCGCGCAACAGATGGGCAAGTTGATTCCCCATACACCTTTGATGGAAGAAATAGTTTTGACCCCGATGGGACAGTTGGAGATTCAAGTGATCTAACATTCAATTGGAGTTTCTCTGATGGTACATTCGGTGACAGGCCACAAGTCACTCATTCTTTTTCCGAACCTGGAGTTAACAGTGTAATACTGATTGTTACCGATGAAAGTGGACAAGAGAGTATTGCGAAGACTATGGTTATTAGAATCTCTAATCCAGTTCCAATCATTAGTGTGAAAATACTAGATGCATGGTTAGGAGGTGAAATTATTACCGATGAAACATCCTTCCCCGAAGGAACTGTGGTAGAATCATGGTCTCGAACTTTTGACGAAGATGGTAATTCAATTGCGGCACCTGGGACTTTACTGTACTTCGATTCGGAAGGGACAAGAGATGGAGACCGTCGATATGAAGGGATGTATATTCCACTAGAATCATCATCCCCAGAATGGAACGGTATCGTTAGTTATACCTGGGATTTCGGCGATGCTACACCATTGAACCACGATCCATCTCCTTGGCATTCGTATTCAATTCCGGGTGAATATATTGTTACACTTACAGTTAGAGATTCATTTGGCACAGGAGATGTTTCACGACAGTCATATACAGTGATTATCGACACACCTCCAGTTATTGAGGAAATTTATGTCCCTGAAGATGTATTTGTTGGGGATGTAAATTCGTTGAATGCAAATATTACTGGTGATAACAGTGATGAATTGATTATTTATAGAGATTTGAATGTATTAGATGGTTCGATTAGTGATCGTGATGAGAGAATTGAATCTGGGCTATTGATTCAATGGGATCTGGACTTGGCAGTGGATGCTAATGAAAACGGCGACTTTGCTGATGATTGGGTATTGCCTCTCACAGGTTCAAGAACTAGAGTCTCTGCAAGTTGGCAAGAAGCAGGATTAGTACAAATTCGTCTACAGGTCTGCAATGGACTTGACATGTGCGATGAGATGGATTATGACGTCCAAGTAATTCCTGAAGGGGAAGCACCACCATCTTTGTCCGATTTCAGTGTCCAGGATTGGAAGAATTGGCTAGCAGATGCAGGTTCAGACCTGTTAACCTTCATCGTCCTTATCACAGCTGCATTGATTTTAGGTTGGTTTGTAATGAGAGAACCTACGGAAGTCGAAGAGGAAGCAAAGAAGGCAGCTGAAACCTATGATGTAGAACATGTAGAGTCGCAAGGAGGATTGTTAGGCATGGATCAACACGCACCTCCACCTGCCCCATCTATACTTTCAAAGGAAGAACGTCGCTCAGATGATTCTGGTTATATCCGCCCACTTAGAAGAAGAGGTTGAGCGTTATATCCATCAACCCCCTATGTCTTGGGATGTATGTAGGGGGTAGGCAATAGTGCGTTTAGTGACGATTTTAGTGACAATGTTGGTCCTGATCCCCCTCACTTCTAGTGGATTCACTGGAGGGGGTATTATTTCTAACGCTCAAGCCGCTAGTGCCTGTTCAGGTGACTGGCAGCCAGTAGTTTGGAATGAAACAATACAGAGAGTAGCGGAAGTACCATTTCAAAATTCTTACAATGATTATTATTATGAAGAAGACTATTATTATGAAGACGGAGATATGAATTCCCCTGAACCAGATAACAACAATCAAGATGATTATCCACTGAGCCCGGAACAGCCTTACATGTATGAAAACAATTGGCAAAATAATGCACTGATACCGCTTACAGAAGATTATAGCACTTTTATGAAAATTGGAAATGATAGTGTAGGCGCATTGCGTCTTAATCTTTCAAGCAACCACAGGACTACTATTTGTGTCACATTGACTCATATGATCGGTGATGACATAGTTCCTGCATTTGGCGATGTATACTTGATGACTACTAGTCAATATGACTCATACACGCAATCATATTCGCGTAGCCATGGCAATTATGATTGGTGGGAGGATGTCGAAGATAGTCTCAAAAACATCCCTCCTGAATGGAGAAGTTTTGACATTCTTGGATGGCGTACTTTTAGGGATGCGCATGAATATGAAAATATGGATGAAGTTGCAATGTCGGTTAGCCTAGATGCTCCAGAAATCTATAGTAGTATATTCGGGGGAGATAATTGGGAAGATTTCTACGTAGTGGTTGATACGTGGGATAACTCTCATGACTCAGATGCTGAAGCTCCGAATAAGATTGTAAATGCAGATGTGTCAATTGTAACTACGCTGCGTTCATTCATTTTGCCACCTTGGACAGTTTCTATTGCTTTCTTGGGCATTGTAGGGTGTATGATGATAGCGCCAATAATTGTTAACCGCAAATATATGGGTGCTGGATTAGCGCCAAAGCAAGAAGAACTGGTACCTTCACTGGAGATTCCACCTCCTATCGTTTATGATAATCAAACTAAAGCAATACCGTCTATGCCGGAACAATTGCTTCCACCACCTATCCAATAAGATGAAATCGAATCGCTTTCCCAAGAAAGAGACAAATCAGTAGTCGAGAAGCGTCCAGGCATCTCTTAGATCATTGACATTGACCAAACCCTTCTCATTTAATCTAAATTCGTTTAACATTGTTGCATAAACGATATGTTGATTCAGAATTTGTGCGTGAATACGTGCCCAATCTCCGCCATTGCCCAAACCCATCAAACTGAATTGAATTTCGTCATCAGCGAGTTCTTGTGATGCGTGAATAATTTGTAGTGCATCTTGGTGGTCTGAGACTCTTCCACAGAACTTAACAATGTCGCCGAGGTCCTTATTTGAGCGTACCATCTCGGAAATCTCTTCAGCGGATGGCATAGATTCATTATTGTGTGTAGAAGCAACAACTTGGCACTTAGCAGCCTTAGCAGCCTTTAAGAGGCCCGCTCTAGCCTTTTCTTCAATACTAGTCTCAAGGTCAATCCATGAGATTCCAGAAGCGATTGCTTGAGCTAGAATCTCAAGGCGCTGCTCTTCAGTACCGATGAAAAACCCGCCTTCGCGAACTGCCCTCAATGAGAATATTACGGGTAATGGAATTCCTTCTTTGATAGATTCAAGGCAAGTTTCAACATTAATTGATTCGAAATCACGTGTAGCCCATTCAACGGCAGGAGGTGTATAGGATACTCTCTCTCCTTCTGCATTTTCAGATATCGTGGCTTGAGGCTTGATAAGGTATAATCTGTCAAAACGAATCTCGACCATATCAGCACCAGCAAGATTCGCTCGTGCCGCTTCGTCCATCACTTCTTTCACTGTGGTCGCTTCAAGAGAGACACACACATTTGGGTCAGCCATGATTTGGGCGACCTGCCGTCCATTCTTAACGCTCACGCTTCAAAACAATTAGAATATTTGCGAATCTCACTCCAATATGAGGGGTTAAATACACATTTTTCAGCAGATTAATAAAGGGTAGAACTCATAAATTAATTGTAACTACTAATTGTATAATGAGCAAAAAAAATCACATATAATCAATTATTAATTTGTCAATTATTAATAGCGGCATTCGATATTGTTAAAACCGCCCTTATTTGGCAACATATTGCTAAAACGAGGTCTAGTGTGCAAGAGGGTGTTTTGTGCCAATACAGGGTACTTTCAAGCGCATTTGGTGTCTATCAAGCACTACCTTTACAAGCCTTAGGCGGGGGGTGATATGGTGTAGGGAGTTGATGTGCTAAGGCGGCGTGAATAATACGGATTTATTAATCAAATATTTCGAATTAACTGTGACAATTATTATTGATAATTAATATCTCAAACAACCCTTAAATAAAAACACATTAATAATCAATTACAATAATCCAAGGTGAATAAAATGGCAGAAGAATATGACGCATCCAGCATACAGGTCCTCGAAGGGTTAGAAGCGGTCCGAAAAAGACCGGGAATGTACATCGGGGATCCGAACGATGGCTCGGGATTACACCATTGTATTTGGGAAGTCGTTGATAATGCGGTGGACGAACATTTAGCGGGCCAAAATGATTCCGTGGAAGTACATATCAAAGAAGATGGCTCTCTAGCGGTTAGAGACTTTGGGCGTGGAATACCGGTCGGCATTCACAAGGAGTTCGGAATTTCGGCAGCAGAGGTCATCATGACTAAACTGCACGCTGGAGGTAAATTCGACAACGATGCGTACAAGGTATCTGGTGGATTACACGGAGTGGGTGTTTCAGCAGTAAATGCTGTTTCGGAGTGGATGGAGATGACCATCCACCGCGCCAATAAAATATATTTCCAAAGATACGAAAAGGGAGTCCCTGTATCTGATTTGAAAGTTGTTGGCGAATGCCAAGACACTGGCACTTTAATCGCCTTCAAGCCAGATAGAGATATTTTCCACAACATCATCGATTTTGATTTCGACACGGTTGACATGCGCCTAAAAGAAACATCCTTCCTCAACGCAGGACTGAAGATCATAATTACCGACGAACGTGAAGATGAAGACCATGTTAGTGAGCATCACTATGAGGGTGGAATTAAAGAATTCGTACATCAATTGAACATTCGCCGTGTAGCAATGCATAGTGAAGTTATACACGTTCAAGGTTCCAGGGAGATAGAACTTGGAGATGTTTCAGTAGAACTCGCTTTACAATGGTCAGATGCGTTTAGTGAATCGATTCAATGTTACACCAATATCATCCGCAATAAGGACGGGGGAACTCACCTAAGCGGGCTGAGAGGTGCTTTGACTCGTAGCGTAAACAAATACGCCAAAGACAGAAATCTACTGAAAGGAACAGCACTTTCGGGAGAGGATGTTAGGGAGGGACTTACCGCGATTGTCAGCGTAAAGCACCCCGATCCATCATTTTCATCCCAAACCAAGGACAAATTGGTTAGTAGTGAGGTGGCGGGTATCGTCGACTCTATCGTCTATGAAAAGTTAGGTGAGTTTTTCGAAGAAAATCCTTCAGTTGCCAAGCAAATAGTTGAGAAAGGTTTGTTGGCCAGTAAAGCAAGAGAAGCTGCTAGAAAAGCAAGAGACTTAACACGCCGTAAAGGTGTATTAGAGGGCGGTGGACTTCCGGGTAAATTGGCTGATTGTCAATCTAGAGACCCAGCCGAATGTGAAATCTACTTAGTCGAAGGTGATTCTGCAGGTGGTTCAGCAAAGACTGGGCGTGATCGAAGAATACAAGCGATATTGCCTCTACGTGGTAAAATTCTCAACGTCGAAAGACAAAAGAGAAATCTGGTCAAGGTATTCCAAAACAATGAGATTCAAACTATGATTAGGGCATTCGGTGCCGGTGTTGGAAATAACCCAGAGGATGAAGGCGCTTTTGATACTGAGAAGATGAGATATTCAAGAATAATCATAATGACTGACGCCGATATTGATGGCGCCCACATTAGGACTCTGATGATGACATTCCTTTGGAGATTCATGCGCCCAGCAATTACAGGTGGCCATGTCTATATTGCACAGCCTCCATTGTATCAATTATCCAAAGGACGTACTAGCAAATATGCATTTTCTGATGAAGAGAGAGACACAATCATCGCTGAAATGAGGGGTGATAACCCCGCAACTAAAATAGGAGTCCAAAGATACAAAGGTCTTGGTGAAATGAATCCTGATCAGTTATGGGATACAACAATGAATCCAGAAACAAGAACAATGCTAAAGGTCACGGTTCAAGATGCAGAATCATCAGATCGTATGTTTGAAATCTTGATGGGAGAGGACGTTCCGGATAGAAGGGCATTTATCGAAAAGCACGCAAAGGAGGTGACAAACCTTGACATCTGAAATACCAGAAGACGACCAAGAAACATCTGAGGAAAAAATCCAACAACCGTTGGGCAATATCTTAAATCAACCACTGAACGAAGAGATGAAAACATCGTACATCAATTATGCGATGTCTGTCATTATCGGTAGAGCATTACCAGACGCTAGAGACGGTTTGAAACCAGTTCATAGAAGAGTTCTGTATGGTATGTTCGAAGGCGGCCACACCTCTGAAAAGAAGTTCAGTAAGTCTGCACGTTCGGTTGGAGAAGTAATGGGTAAATATCACCCCCATGGCGATCAATCTATCTATGATACAATGGTTAGAATGGCGCAAGATTTCTCTCTCCGTTATCCGCTTATCGATGGGCAAGGTAATTTTGGCTCAATAGATGGAGACCCACCTGCTGCCATGCGATACACAGAGAGTCGTCTTGACCGTATTGCTAAGCACATGCTCGAAGACATTGATAAGAAAACAGTAGATTTCCAATCGAATTTTGATGATTCCGAGCAAGAGCCAACAGTATTGCCTTCTAGGATTCCAAATCTTCTATTGAATGGTAGTGATGGTATTGCAGTAGGTATGGCAACTAGAATACCGCCGCACAATCTTACCGAAGTCGCTTCTGCGATTGATTTACACGTTACTAAAATCATGGAAACAAATGGAGACCTCTCCTCAATGCCAAATATCTCAATCAACGAATATATGGAGCATGTTCAGGGTCCCGATTTCCCAACAGGGGCAGGTATTCATGGTATAGATGGAATATATGATATGTATTCTACTGGTAAAGGTAGATTCCATGTACGTTCAAAGTGCGAGGTATTAGATGATGATAAGGGCAAGCGAGTCATTATCACTGAGATTCCATATCAGGTAAAGAAAGCTGATATGCTTATTCACATCGCAGAATTAGTTACAAAGGGTACTGTGATAGGAATCCGTGACATTAGAGATGAATCAAGTAAGGAAGGAATCAGAGTTGTTATTGAAGTTAAGAATAACGCTGACCCTCATGCAGTGCTAAATCAATTATTCAAATCTAGTCGCTTACAAGAGTCTTACTCAGCAAACATGATGGCAATTCTTGATGGTCGTCCTGTTTTAATGACTCTGCCAAGGATGATACACACCTATGTGACTCATAGAGAAAATGTAATTGAAAGAAGAGCAATATTTGATTGTGATAAGGCACAAGCAAGAGCTCATATCCTGGAAGGATTGGTCAAGGCACAAGATCGAATCGATGAAATAGTCAAGGTTGGAAAGGAAAGTTCTAGCCGAGAACAATTTGAATCCGTACTTCGTGGAGATGAAACAATGTCTGGCATTGCAGCATTTTCATTTACAGAACCACAGGCTAAAGCAATTGCAGAAAGAAGATTATACCAATTGAGTAGAATGGATGTTGAAAAGGTTCAGAATGAATATGATGAGTTGCAAGCAAAAATTGCAGATTTACAAGATATTATTAAGTCTCAAACTCGCCGACTAAATATACTGTTAACTGAATTATCTGAAGTTGTTGAACGACATGGTGATGAACGCAGAAGTCATATTGATCCGATGCCATTATCGATGGACAGAGAAGATTTAATCGAGGAACGCGCTATTGTAATCACTCTTTCAAATGACAATTATATCCGTCACTCACCAGTTGAAGCGTTTAGAGTTCAAAATCGTGGAGGAAAGGGTCTGAAAGGTGTTGCAACCAAGAATGAAGACACACCTCAATTGATATTGACCTGTTTTAGCAAGGATAGATTATTGATTTTCACTGACCAAGGCCGAGTATATGGCCTGAAAGCATGGGAGACGCCACTTGGTAGCCGCCATTCAAGAGGTTCACACATCAGAAACTTGCTAAGTAGTCTAAGAGAAGATGAAAACATAGTAACGATTCTACCGTTGTCGCGAGAACTATTGGAAGAGCCAGCAGGACATTTCCTATTATTTGCTACAAAACTAGGTCTAATCAAGAAAACAAAACTTGAGGAATATGTCAAAATCAATAAGAACGGTAAGTATGCATTGCGTTTCAAATTAGAGGGTGATAGCCTTGTCAATGTGCGCAGTGGAACTGAAGACGTGGATATCGTAATGATTTCAAGTACAGGATTAGCTAGTCGTTTCAGTTGCAAAAACATCAATGCAACTGGAAGAGTTTCAGCAGGAAAGTATGGAATAAAAACTGGAAATAGAAAGAATGCTGATGGTGGACATGTTGTGGGAATGATAGCAACTGGCAATGTTTCGACTCAAATCCTGACAATTTCAAGAAATGGAATGGCGAAGAGAAGCAGATTTGGAACGGGAGAACGTATCCCTCATCTAGATGCTGAAGGAGTTCAAAAAATCAACAAGGATGGTGATTTAATGTTTGAGACCGACGGTTATCGCAAGACAAGGCCGGGTGCTAAAGGCGCTTACACAATGAATCTAGATGCTGAAGCAGGAGATGAAATCATCAGTGCAAGGCATATTCCTGATTTGGGCGACCAGTTATTCTTATTGACCAAGAAAGGAATGATGATTAGATTACAAGCGAGTCAAACCAAAGAGACCAAATCTAAGAAATCAAAGGGTACACGGATAATGGAATTACGTAATGCTAAGAAAGATGGATTTACAGATTCTTTGATTTTCACAGCGAGATTGCCTGCTGAATTAGTCGATGATGATAGCAGCACTGCTGATGTGTCTGAATCCGGTGAAACAGGCGAAGAAGAGTGATTGCCTAGAGTTTTCAGTAAGCGCTTTGTTGCGACGACTTCAAACATAGTGAGTTGTTGTCTTTGAACGCGGCGGCGTCTTGTCGTGGCAATTAGGTGAATTGAAATGGATGAGCGTGCACTGATTTTTGATTGGAATACAGTCGAATATGATATTTCTCGAGACTCAAATAACCACCCGCACGGGATTTGGTTTGATGATGAAACATTGAGAGACGGATTGCAGAGTCCAAGTGCGCGTAATCCAACGATTCCACAAAAAATTGAATTGTTGGGTTATATGGAG
>Ga0302118_10001331_pt1 | contig 12183 bp, 7 predicted proteins | sample AG5_331_MG_FD_203126 | JGI IMG/M metagenome (GOLD analysis project Ga0302118, IMG submission 203126) | Marine microbial communities from Western Arctic Ocean, Canada - AG5_33.1 | ecosystem: Environmental > Aquatic > Marine > Oceanic | place: Canada: Western Arctic Ocean | collected 2017-10-01 | reverse complement strand
TAATGACACCCATCTATTGCCTCATCATCAAGGGCAGCATTGAAGAAAAGATAATGGGTGCACTGCGACAGAAGAAGGGCGTGCAAGAGACCCTGCTACGGGATGCCAAGAGGGTAGGGTTCACATCATTCTTAGATGAGTTGCGCCTCGACCCTACCGATGGTGCGGGGGATGGAACCTTCGATGCACAAGAGATGTACTCGCGCAAAGTGCTGGGTCTAAGCCCGGAACTGCGAGCCACACACCGAAAGATTATGAGTGTTTGTCCTACCGTCGAGACGGATTCTTGTTATGATGGTGACAGCCCTGAGCATCAGCGGCTACGTGCAGCACAATACTTGATGGAAAAATATGATGAGCAGGGGGCCTTACTCGTACCCCACACTGAGGGCAAGCCAGAGTACGCAGTCATTGAAGCAACAACTTGGGAGGAATCATGAGCGTCGAATCATTACTATCAGAGACAGCATGGAAGACAAAGTTCCATAAACTCGGCGAGCTAAAGCTACGTCAATCATCTATCAGACAGTTCCGGTACTGCCCAAAGAAGTTCTACTATGACTACTTCCTTAAGGCTGACGAGGACAGGAAGAAGTACGCCAAGCCTGTATACTTTACGATGGGCTCCTACTTCCACGCCTACGTAGAGGCACACTCTCTTGGTGAGACCATCGAGCCTGAGCGTATGCTTCGGGAGTGCTGGGAGAAGGATGGCAATGTCGATGCCGACTTCAGTGAATGTCTATTCAAGCTGGACAACAAGGAAGTATTCTACGGCGAGAGCCTTAACTCTCTTGCAGTAAAGGTGTGTCAGTACCTTGAGTCGTACGGCTTCGCACCAGAGAGAGTCGAGGTACTTGAGTCGATGGACATGGGCAAGCTGAGCATCACTGGTACGCCCGACCTGGTGAGTGTGAATAAGCTGACCGGTGAGAGGTTCATGCTCGACCTAAAGACCACTGGATTGTGGCGCAAGTTTATGGGTACAGGCTCACTTAGCTCAGTGAAATACGAGCCCGACCAGATAACTTTCGCCACCCAGTTGCAGCACTATGACTGGATGCTCTACCGACTGCATGGGATTAAGGCAGACAAGTACGGGTACATCTGCCCAGTCAACTTCATCCCGACAGCCAGCGGTAAGAACAAAGGGCAGCTACGGGGCGAGCCAATCAGCATCGCACCAGCAGCAACCATCGAACAACTGACAGAGATATACGAGTACGACCTATACGGTACGGCGAAAGAAATAGCGAAGTGTAGAGATACAAATGACTGGCCTCGAAACAGACCAGAGACTTATGGAAAACTTGATTGTGTGTCATGCCGACACAGGGATGCGTGCCTTGGACAACGAGAAATCAGAACAGAACTCCCCGACTTTATTGACTCAAACCTTGGATGAACAACTGAACGACAACTACTCGACACTATGTATTGACGAAGCGAGACATTTTATTCTTAAGAACCCCGGCAAAACTGCCCAAGAGATAGCCCTAATAGAAAACCTAATGGAGATTTTTCAAGATGAGTAATGACCTAATGACCATGCCTGACTTCCTTTCCCCCGCATTGGTGCAAGCTGAACTGGACGCACAAGCTGAGCTTGTAAACCCAGCCTCACTGTTCCCTCGTATGCGACTCAACAAAGATGTTCGCGGGTTCATGCTGAACATGGGTGAGCAGAACCTTGGTACCCCGGCTGAGGTGCAGTTCCTTATCCTCGGTGCGGAGAACCTATACGGTAGCCGTGCCCTGTTCAGGCCCGAGCAAGGCGGCGAAGACACAAGCCCTGTGTGCTCGACATCGCTGGGTAGCCCTGCCCGTCAAGACCAGTGGGTCGGACGATGGAACGACGACAGTGGATTCGATAAGCCCAGTGAAAACATGGTGTGTGGCACATGTCCATGGGGCCAGTGGAGCAGTGCTGGCAAGTGGGACGACAGCAAGAGTGGCAAGGGCCCAGCCTGCGGACAGCGACGGACCATCTATGGTATCCGGGTAGAAGAAAGCGAGCGACGTGGGATGTTCAAGGTAGTGGACGACACCATCATTCAGCTTGTGCTGCCAGCCACCAGCATCAAGGCGACACAAGCCATGGTAGCCAAGGCAACAGCAGCCAAGATACCACTGAGTGCAGCGTGCTTCATGCTTACAGCGAAGATGCAGAGCCGTGGTTCTATCAAGTGGTGTACGCTTGAGGCCGAGTTGGTTGGTGTCATCGGTGACAAGGCCAGCTACGCCAGGGTGCAGGAGCTACGACAGAAGGTGAGCAACATCGTTGGCAGCAGCAACACAGTGGAGTCATTGCCATACTCTGACACCAGCGCATCCAGTGACGATATAAAGCCAACGTCCGTGGTCGATGATGTCATCCCGTTCTAATCTATTAGACGACATTCTTGACTGCCAACTTGCCGCTCAGGACACAGTGAAAATGTGTCTTGAGTTGGCGGGTCGGGTCGGAGAGATTCAGGAGGCACTGAAGCTGATGCGGCTAAGCGCACGGGATAGCCATACCCTGAATGCCATTCAAAAGATTGAGGAGATTATCAATGCGACAGATTGAAATACCATTGTTCGTCAAGCCAGACAAGAACGGTAATGAGTACATGATTGGGTCCATGGATGAGGGCGGGCTGTCCCTCAACGTGGACCTGAACAGGGTTACATTCATTATCTTCGACCCAACCGAGGACGACGAAGGAAGGATTGTAGCGCCAGGAAAACTGGTCATTCGCCCAAGAGAATACTGAAGCAAAACTTTTTACACTAACCACTAAGGAGACAACCAAGTGGATTTGAAGCAGCAGGTACTTGCAGCAATAGATGTTGACAAGGAAGCGAGAGGCGTACTCGGCAGGAAGCATCGTAACGGGAACTACTCTTGTTACAATAAGGCAGCACACAGCAACGGGGACGCCAACCCATCGCTATCAATGAGTGACAAGGGTCTCTACCTATGTCATTCATGCGGAGTGAAGGGGGACATACTCCAACTACTGATGGACACAGGGGGCATGGACAGGAAGGCCGACTTCGGTAAACTACTGAAGCAGTTGGCTGCAAGGTATGGGCTCCAAGCCAACACAGTTAAGTTCGAGAAGGAACGGGAGGTTGTGCAGGTCATCAAAGGGTTCAAGCTACTTGATGATGAGAACAAAAAGAAGTGGCTCATGTCTCGCCGGTCGATGGACAACGAAGCACTGCATGTACTTGAGAGTAACTACGGTATATCCAAGGACACAGCACTAAGGTTCGGGCTCGGGTTCCATGGTCGCAGGTTGTGGATACCGATACCAGCCAAGGGGTTCCAACATAAGGCGTTCCAGACTGACCTTGTGAACGTTCGCAAGCACGACATACTACGCAAGTGCTGCAAGTGGATTGACGATGAGGGCAACAAGTACACCAGCCAAGCCAAGCACACGCGCCCATACTGGGGTGAGGGTGGTGGTAAGACCATCGGCATCCGCAACCACAACGTAGCCTACGTCTACCCAATGGAGAAGCTGACTACCAACCTTGAGGTATGGCTTGTCGGTGGTGAGCTAAAGGCCCTGCTGCTCAACCAGCTTGGCATCCATGCAGTGTGCTTCACCGCTGGAGAAGGCAGGTACCATAAGAAGCTGCTCAAGTTCTTCACCAATAAGATTGTCCGTGTGCTTATGGACATCGATGATGCTGGTGAGCGTGCAACCTTCGGTCACGATGGCAAGGATGGTCTCGCACAGGTTATCGCAGACAATGGAGCGAAGGAAGTATACGGAGGTAGGCTGCCTGGTATCGCTGGCATGCCAGCCAACGGGGACGTTACCGACTACCTACGCCTAAACGAATGGAGTGCTGAAACACTTAAGGTGATTGAGTGGACCAAGTTCGAGACCAAGCCAGAGTTTGAGGCAGGGTACGGCGATGAGCCAGCACCCAAGTATGAGGTACCGGGCTTCGACCAAGTGGAGTACAGCAAGTTCTCCGACCTACTCGCACCCAAGAACGCGGGGAGAATCATCAAGATACCCTTCGTTGTAGCAGGCCGAGGCGAGACCCCATACCTGCTGCCATCGTGTGTGCGTGCAACGTGTGAGGCAGGCCAGATGGACGCCCGAACCATATGCCCTGTATGCCCAATGTCTCGCAACAACTTCGATATGAAGGCGACACTGAATGAAGAAGAACGCATCGACCTTGTTGGTAAGTCACCAGCCCAGGTCAAGACATTAGTGGCAGGCAAGCTACGCCTACCCAAGTGCCAGTACCCAGAGATTGAGGTTGAGACGGACAGTGTAGAGAAGCTAATCGTCATCCCTACATTGGACAGGAAGAACGCAGGCGACCAGTTCAACTACCGGCAGCACGCCATCTATGCTTTAGGTGACGAGTACCTCAATGAGAACGTAGCCTATGAGGGTATCGGTAGGGTCCTACCTGAGCCCAAGAACAGCCAGTACACATGGGCCATGTCAAAGCAGAAGTCCCTCGACAACGACATCTTCAACTACACCCACCAAGAGAAGCAGTCCAACAACCTGACTGAGTTGTTCGGTACAGGCACAATCGATGAGAAGGTAGCCAACCTCATAGGTTCACTGAGGGACAACAAGCTACACAAGTACGGCATCGACAAGCTCATCCTGTATGAGTTGCTGGCCTTCTTCATGCCGTTCGAGTTTAGCCTTGGCATGTACAAGAACTACAAGGTGTGCCCCGAGGTGTGCATCTTAGGTGAGCCACGGTCAGGCAAGAGCAGTACAGCTAAGGACCTACTCAGCCTGTATGGGGCAGGCAGGTACGTTGACGCACCAACAGTGACAACCATCGGACTCATCGGTGGTAACGCCAGCTTCGGGAAGACCAACATCTTCACATGGGGCGCAATCCCTATGTGTCACCGAGCCATCTGCATCATCGACGAGGCCAACAAGCTAAGCATCGAAGCCATCGAGACCCTCACCAACCTCCGAAGTAGTGGGGTAGCAGAGAGAACAACGGTGTCTGGTGTCAGGAAGATTCGCTCCAACGTGCGCTTCCTATGGCTGTGCAACCCCCGAGGTGGGCGGTCGCTCCAACACTACGGGTCTCCAGTACGTGCAGCACAAGACGTGTTCGGTAGCCCACAAGACCTGGCCCGACTCGACCTGCTACATATCCAGAAGGCAGCCCGGTCAGCACGCGAAGTCAACAGCTTCCACAAGGCTGAGCACGAGGACTGGTACAGCAGCGACATTGCCCGCTACCACCTTCAGTGGGCGTGGTCCCTGCAAGAGCATGACATCGTGTTCGAGGACCCACTGTACATCATGGACAAGGCGATTGACTTGGTGGAGAGGTACAAGTCTGACCTACTCCCAATGGCTGAGACCAAGTTTAAGATTGCCCGCATAGCTGCTGGACTGTCGGCCCTTACCTACTCCATCGGTAGGCACAACAAGTGCTACGTCAGCAACGATGCTGTTGACATGGCATGGGGCCTGCTCGACTCGTACAAGGAGTACAACATACAAGAGGTGAAGAAGGCAGACGACAGCATACCAGATGAACTGTACTCAGTGCTGGCCATGCTTCCACCGAAAGAGTTGCCAAGACTCAAGGCGTTCATGGTCCAAGACATGATGACAATGAGCGAGATGAAGGACATGTTCGGGCAGATGTGGACCGTCCAGTTCATCCAGGTATCGTTCTATGAGCTTGAGCTTGTAAGGCGCAGAAGCAACTACTTCATGTGGGACGAGGCACTAAGAACATACATTGAGAAGTTCATAGCGGAAGGCAGTTCGAGACCAGCATGGTCACCACCAAGGTATTGAGGACAGCTAATGCCACTATATGAATATCAATGCGGGTGCGGTAACAGCGTCGAGATACTACAAAAAGTAGGGGCCGATGCTCCCAGATGTGGGACGTGTGCGCTCGATAAGATGACAAGAAAGGTCAGCCGCACGTCCTTCTCGCTGAAGGGTAGCGGGTGGGCCAAAGACAACTACGGACTAAAGGCAAACAGTGACTAAAAGTAAATCAAACGAACCATCAACATACCTATGCAGGGAATGCGACCGAGAGAAGATGGTCTCATCAAGCAAGCCGTCAATCAAATGCTACTGCGGTGGGCTTATGTCCAAGCTCACACCCATGGACAAACTACTAAGGGGAGAGGGCTAACGGTGTGCTCGAAAACAAACTCGTAACACTCGTGCAGGCCAGCCTTAAGACGCAGTTCAAAGACGCATGCTACCTCAACAAGAACCATGGCGACAAGTTCCAGGCAAGGGGCAGGCCAGACATCGAAGGCAACATCTTCGGTAGACACTTCGGGTTCGAGTTGAAGACTGGCTCACGATTCTCACAGCCGCAGGTAGCACACCTAAAAAAGATTAGCAGAGCAGGTGGCATCGGCGGGGCAATCATCTACACAAAGGGCGCATACTACTACTTAACCGCAGAGCAGGCAGGAGAATACAGCCTAAGAGACCTAAGCAAATACACTCAAATACCTTTCAACAGATACTTGGACTTCTCGTTCTTGTACAAATACCTGAACATATTTTATCTTTACTATCATGGAGAACACGATGAACTACTTCCTTAAGCTCGACACCATTGAAATACTCAACGACAAACGGGTGCTTGTAACCGCAGGCACAAACTCATTTATTGTAGAGGAGTCAATGGTTGAGCGCGCACCAGATGTGACGACAAACCCTAACGTATGGGCCAAGCTCGACGACATTGGACGTACAACAGCAGCCCTTAGGCGATTGCTGGTCGAGCCTGTGCCGTCCAACATTACCCTCGAACCCGTGGAACAGGTGGCACCCGAGCGCAACATGACACCTAAGAAGAAGACACCCAAGATGCCGCTGCCAAACCTTGAGGCGCTTGGCCTTAAGTCTGGGTCGGATGGTCCGCCTCCACCATTCACAGTAAATGAGCCGAACACAGAGGTTATGCCCATGTCTGACCTTGGGGCACAGCTTGGTAGCCTGTATGAAAATGCACCGGAACAGCGAAGGCAGATAATCGACAAGGTAGCCGGGATGATTCGACTCGACATGCTTACCATCAAGGAGAACCTACCCGGTGAACTTAGGCGGGCGGTTGTCACTCAACTAATGCAGCGAGACTCACTCAACACACCCATCATACCGCCAGACTTGGCAGCGTTCATTGATGACCGGCCACTCAGTGAGACACTTGGTTCTCGTCAGTGGGACCCAGGCTCAGACAGGGCAACGGATACAGTAGGACCAAACTGGGCTAAGTCTCAGGAAGTGCTCAACAAGATTGCCAATGAAGTTGACGAATCAGAGTTCGGGCACATGTACCCAACCACTCAGTACGCATCAGTTGAAGTGAACCGTAAGTTTAGTTCATCTAATACTGCTGGCGACGAGTAGGCGATACCAGTTGGGTTGTCTTCATCTCACCTATCTTCTTTAGGAACATAGCCATACGGTCCAGCTTCGCCTTGTCATGGTACAGGCGTTGTTCTGGGCCGTATTTGTATACCTTCTCACCCAACACCTGACGGCTAAGGGCGAACCAGTTGTACTCATTGTGCTCTGAGTCGTACACCTTCCTGGCCACACTGAAGAATCGAGCAGCAGGTACCTCACCCAGCATCCATGCGGCACGGGGGTCAACCTTTGCATACCCAGTAGTCGGGTCTATGCGGTAGCCGACAGCCTCCTTCATCCATGGTGGCGCGTCTTTATATGCACGGCCAGACTCGAATGAGGAACGCTCGTACAGCTTGCTCTTAATGTGCGTGCCCCGGAAGAAGTCCTTGTCAACCATGTACTCAAGGGCTGAGGTTACTCCGAACGGGCCACGGGTAAGGACCTTAGATGGCTCACCACCGAACATCTCTTTCCATAGAGACATCGTGTCCTCTTGCACGGTACCGTACCCGGTCTTAATCTCGATCTCCTTCTCGCCGGTCTCTGGGTTCCGCACAGTCTTGATGCGCTTGAGGCGGGTGGACAACCAGTCAGGGTAGTCAGCCGGGTCAACGTCCTGGTGTGTGTTCTGGCTCTCGATGAACTTGAACTGCTGAGCCACGCGGCCTGGATGATTAACGAGCGAGTCAGCCGAGGTCACAAGGGCATGCTTCGACCATGTGTAGAACGGCATGATGCGCTTGATGGCACGACGCTCAACCAGTGAAAGGTTGGAGTAGTCGAACAGGTAATCCTTCACCGCACGAGCAGCCTGACCAAGGGAGCCAGTCCGGTGTGCCTCGATCGTGAACAGCATAAGGCGAGAAGGGATCTCCGAAGCCAACTCACCAGCACGGAATACGTCACGGGCAAACAGGGCGTTTGATGGCTTTATTGCCTGTCTCCAGCCATCATCAGCCTTCAGCCCAGCACGCTCACCCATAGCGAGGACCTTGGCCCCACCCTGCTTGAATATCTCCTCACTGACATGGGTAGTAAACACGCCACGACGAGCAGCCTCTTGGACCATCTCCTCGACCGTAAACTCAAGCCCATTCGACAGCTTAATCTTGCTCGCAGCCAGCTTGTCAAGGTTCCTGTACCCATCGCCAAGAGCAAGCCTCGCTCCACCACCGGCAGCAGCAGCACCAATAGCTGCACCTTTAAGCCTGCCCTCAATGCCACCTTCGGGGCCAGCGGCTAAGGCACCAACCCCGCCACCGACAGCAGCGTGAGCCGCTACCCCACCCTCGGCTACATTTTGGAGACCCTTCTTTACGATGCCTCCACTAACTGTACCGAGACCAGCGCCAACCGCAGCACCACCAAGGGCACCAGTCAGGGCGCGGCCACTAAGCACTGAACCAAAGAAGCCTGAGCCAGTAGCCTGATTCTCCTGCTGTGCCCCGATAACCGCGCCACTGCCTGCACCCATGATGCCCATGAAGGCACCCTGAGACTTGGCAAGGTTGTCGATGTCGAGCACTTCCTTATGCAGGGTGTATGTCATCATCTTCAAGAAGCTCTGCTGGTACACTGGATGGAACATCGCAAGGCCACTCTGAAGGTAGGTGAGCGCCACATTTGTTACCGAGTTTCGCATGTAGAACTCAGGCCATACCGCCATCAATGGGGCCTTGAACATGTTCTGAACTGCGTCATACCCCCGCATTAGGGCGTTTACCTTTTCGCTGGAGTGACCGTATACGTCGCCCCCAACCTCCTGAATCATTCGAGCAATGTTTTCTGGCATATAATACGACGACGCCTCAACAGACAACGCACGCTCTCCAACTTTTTCGATATGAGGACCGAACGTGCCCGCCTTGCGTGATACGCTGAGGTCCTGGCCGACCGTTTCAGTACCAGCGCGTATAATGTCGTCCGACATGCGCGCGTCTCCTGGAGTGAACGTTCGAGGGCCGGGAGGTAGCGCCTCGACCCCGCTTCTGAGGTCAGGCCCCGTGCCTTTGACAACTTCTTCAACGTCATCAATGACCTTGCGGGTTTGCGTAATCCTTGAGGCTTTAGCTGTCCTGAGACCTTTCGCTGCTTCATCTGCGCCTGCCTTCGCTGCGGCCACGGCCTCAGTCAGTTTTTCAATGTCCTTACCACCGACCGCACGAGCAGCCTCCAACTCAGCCTTGGCTGCACGTACAGCAGCGTCGTCTATGGTCACCTTGCCAGATGTCTGAGCAGCCTTGGCTTTCTTCAGTGCTGCTCTTGCTGTCTTCAGTGTGGCCCGCCATGTCTGAGCAGGCTTACCGGCAGGCGCATCGGCCAGAGCCTTCTTCGCAGTCGCAACAGCAGCCTCCGCAGACTCGACCCCTGTTCTTAGTCCAGAACCAGCAGCAGCTATGGCTTTCTCCATTGCCTTCTCAGCGGCAGTTACGGCCCTCTGAGCTTTCTTCATCCGTGGGGTTTGTTTGCCTGCGTCAGACAGCATCTTCTTCGCTGAAGCCAGGGCCTCGCCAGCCTTGGTCTTGACGGCAGTGGCAGCCTCAATCAGTTTCGGGTCAGCTACCTTCTCGGCAATCTCGCGCTCGACCTGCCTGATAACTGTCTGAGGTTTTAGGCCAGCCTTCTCCGCAGCACTCGCGAGCTTAGATTCAGCAGCCTTAAGTGCCTTGCTGTTCGCTGAGGTTGGGAACCTGAGCGCCGTATCGTGGGCCTTCGCAAGATTCTCTCGCGCTGCACCCAGTGAAACCTCAGCTTTCTTTGCACTCATCTTCTTGGTGATTGGATCACGGAGGCTCTTTACGGATGCAATCTTGGCGTCAATATCTTTAATCTTACCGTACTGCTTCTGTGCACCAACAAGCTCAGCCGTCAAAGCCTTGCGCTCGGGGGACCTGGGCTTAGAGTTTCTGAGCTTCTGGCTAATGTTTGATATTCGGTTCTTGGCTTGGGTCAGCCTATCTAACTCAAGCCGGTGCACACCAAGCTCTGCGTTCATCTTTTCGATATGCTTCGCTGAGTCGCTCTTGCCCTTGCCGAGGTTGTCGAGAACCTTGGCCAGGTTCGTACGAATCGCTGAAGCTAGTCGGCCACCAGGAGTAGCAAAGTCAACCTTGACCATGCGTTGGCCAGTGAACTTTCGGTACACGTCACGGGCAGCAGCGTCGCCATGGTGCAGTGAAAGGAAGTTGTGTAGCCGGTCAGCCTCAGCCGATGTCAGGTCACCCAACACTTTCTTGTTGAACATGACATCAAGAAGTTGACTGGTCTCGTCTGGCTTGAATCCAAATCCACGGCCAGGCTTACCCTTCACTCTACCAAGCATGCCTTGGATGCTCTCCACAACCTGCTTCGGTGGCTTTACTGTGTCAGTCAATATGCCCATCGCCTGCCGGTACTGGATGGCGCGAGTAACCAAGTCTTCGGGGATCTGGGAGGTCTTTGTCAGGCCGCTCACCGGTCGCTTCATCTCAGTTAAAGCCTTAGCAACATTGCTCGGTGGTTTCGCTGGGTTCCTTAAGCCCTTAAGTAGTTTACCCTCAAGCTCAGGCATAATGCCGAGCAGAGGGCCAACACCAGAATGGCGAAGCTGGTTGTCGAACTGCTTAAGCGCAGACATGATGCTCTCAACGGGCATCAGGTCGAACGGGTCGCCCGTCATCACACCACGGATGGCCTTCATTGCATCGACTTGATGCTTCTCTCCGGCGGCGGTCCTGCCGAACTTACTCTTAATGTTGCCGGTGAAGTTGCGAAGATTGTCCGTCATCCAGCCAGCGGATGTGTCTCGGGCCTCACGGTTAGTGGTCAACCACTCAAGAACCCTCATGTTGCCAGTGTCGTCACCAGCCTTGAAGCCCCACTTTGCAGTGTCAACCTGGCCGTGTGCGAACCATTGGCTAACCTCTGAAATATCGAATGGAGTACCACGGGTCTCGATCATTCTCTTACGGATAGCGGCAGGTACACTCTCCCCAGCCATAGCCACGAGTGATGCTGGTATACCGTGAGTTGCCTGCATCTCGATGTAGAACTTCTGCTTGTTCACCATATCAATGCTGAGCAGTTTTCTACGCATCAGGATGTTATAGATGCTCTCCTCAACAACGTCGCCAGGCATCATACCTTTAAGGTCGGATATGCTCGCAATGAAACGATGCTGACTGAAGCTGTTCCCGCCGGTGGTCCAGCCCTTATCTAAGGCTATCCTGGCAAACATTGTGCGCTTGGCTTCGTCACCCTTAAACATGTGGGTAACGTAGTTCTCCCAAGTGTTGTTCAGGATGCCGTACTTCTGTTCTTCTTTGGCGATGTCTTCAAAAGCGTTGCGAGCCTTTGATGCCAGCTCGAGCAGGTGAGGGGCGTACTCAACATCAAGTGTTTTGTTCGCGTTCCTGGCTCCCGTATCAATGCCATCTTCGATAATCTTGCTGACTGTAGCTGCCTCCTCGGATGTCAGGCCCTTAAACTGCTCCGCAATCGAGCGAGTCCATGTCCGTCGCTCAGACTTAATCGTGTCCTCCATCACACCATAGAGGAGACGTGCGTTGTCGTCTAAGTTCCAGGTCTTACTGAATATGCTCATGCTGGAGCCCAAGACCCTGCCGTACCACTTATCATCTGGGATCTTGGCCAGATTACGACGGAGGGCCGTACCGGATATGCCAATCTCCCTTAAGTGAAGGGGGCTGGTCTCAGTAAACATCTGGCTCGCAAGTGGGACGCTATCGTCACCAAGCCCAACAAGACCCTTGCGGCCTGCTGGTAGGGCATCACCTATCGCTGCGAT
>Ga0302118_10001329_pt1 | contig 12188 bp, 7 predicted proteins | sample AG5_331_MG_FD_203126 | JGI IMG/M metagenome (GOLD analysis project Ga0302118, IMG submission 203126) | Marine microbial communities from Western Arctic Ocean, Canada - AG5_33.1 | ecosystem: Environmental > Aquatic > Marine > Oceanic | place: Canada: Western Arctic Ocean | collected 2017-10-01 | reverse complement strand
GTATTCATTAGCTGGAGAAGCGCGTTATGGTATCGACGAGGCGCGAGAGCTTACAGCAGACGTACTGGGCTCTCGTTCTAGTGAGATCGTTTTCACAGGCGGTGGCTCAGAATCAAACAATCTAGCAATCAAAGGGACGGCGGCATTACGATCTTCTACGACGGGCCACATCCTCACAACGGCAATTGAACACCATGCAGTGATTCATCCTGTCGAGCAACTCGAAAAACTGGGTTACGAATCAACTTACATAGGAGTCGACGAAACCGGGCGTGTTGATCCTGATGAATTCGCAGCAGCTGTTCGACCTGACACGTTCTTAGCCAGTGTGATGCTGGTCAACAACGAAGTCGGAACTATACAGGATGTTGCCGCTATCGCCCAAAAAACTCGGGAAGCAGCGAAACAGGTGGGTGGAGAGATATTAATCCATACCGACGCTGTTCAAGGCGCAGGGAAACTCTCGCTTGACGTAAATGTACTAGACGTCGATCTGATGAGCCTATCCGGTCATAAGATCTATGGACCCAAAGGAGCTGGAGTTTTGTACGTGCGCCGGGGTGTTGAGCTTGAACCACTGATCGCTGGTGGTGGTCAAGAACGGCAGAGGCGATCAGGGACTGAGAATGTAGCTAGTATTGTTGGCTTTGGTGAATCTCTGAGATTGGCTGAAGCTGAACGTGCTTCATCAAATATGAAGATGACGGATCTCTCGACTCGATTGATCGAGGGTGTATCTGAACGAATTCCTAATTCATTTTTCAATGGCAGCAGAACCCACCGAGTTCCGGAAATTTCTAATTTCACTTTCCCTGGAGTTGAAGGGGAACCAATTTTGCTTGGGCTGGATTTCAAAGGCATTGCGGCATCTAGCGGAAGCGCATGTAGCTCGGCATCGCTTGAACCGTCTCACGTTCTTCTAGCGATGGGAGTAAGTCCCGAACTTGCTGTCGGAAGTGTTCGTATATCGCTGGGTCGGGAGACAATCGAAGCCGACATTGATGACGTACTTCATGCATTGAGTGATGTTTTGGGACAACTTGCGACGTTCCCTTCAGCGAAGAGCTAATAAACCGCTGTGGACCGTCACACAACTTGCAATTACTAGATGAAATTCGCTGAAACGCTAAGTGTTGGCAATAATTAGCAGTTCATAAATGAAAATAGAGTGCGAGACACGTCGCACATCATGTAGTCTCGCTTGTTGGCACGGGGTAGAACCGTACAGTGGAGCAATGGATGACTGAAGAGAACCGAACTGAACAGGACGCTGCAGATGAGACTCAGGCAACTGAAGAATCTGTAGTTACGGTAAGTAACGAACCAGAGACAGGGGCACTAAGATTTGCCTTTGGCGACGCTGCTTCGACTCAATTTCCCTCACAAGTTGGCGCCGCACTCAAATATGCAGGCGAGAACAAGTACGAATATGGGCCCCGTCTTCGCGATGCGGAGCTTGATTGGAATGTCGTATCGGCTGAACCGATGGCTAACAACATCGTGCGCGTGAAGCTCGAATTTGCTCCAGCATCCGGTTTCCGTGGTAACCCAGGCTCCGAGTACCTAGATGTTGATGCTTCAGGAGCAATTCTTGCCCGACGACAGATATCTATTCCGAAAGAAAATAACCCAGTCGTGCTCATGGGCATCACTGCAGTTTCTGTAGTCATTGCAGTTGTCTTTATAAGCATGATGACTGTCTTCAAATCTGAAGGTGGCGACCCGCTGTACGTCGCTGGACGGACTTTATGGATTCGCGCCGAAGTACCTAAGTCGCAGGAGTACATCACGTACTCGGGTGCCGACCAAACGGGCACGCTCTACAACTGGGCTATGAAGCCTGATGATGAGGTAAACAACGAACTTGTTTACGTCAAGGTCACGTTGATCAACGAAAAATCAGGATCGGTAAACGTGGTTGTTGACGAGGGTGCTGCGGTGTTAATGGATGGTAATAAAAAGAGCTACGAACCGATCAATGCGATAAGCCGTGCCGAACTTGATGAAACTGAGGAAAGTGATCCTAAGTACAACGTTGAGGACTTCATCCCAATCTGGGGTACTGTTCAGATAAAAGCAGGCGAACAGGTAATCGGAATGTTGGTCTTCGAGCTTCCTCGCGGTAGTTCCTTTAGAGAATTTCGTTGGAAAGCATCTGATTCCGCCACGATTAGTTATCAGTAGACGCTAATTACTCGATAACGATCCTCAGATTCACGCTAGAATCGTCGCACGATGCCAGCTACTCAGAATTTCTCAGCGACCTCAACCGTCAAAGGCGGGAAAAGCTCGTCCTCGAAATCAGTGAAAAAAAAGCCCCGAGCTGGCAAGAAAATATCCCCTGGTCGACGTCAGTTCCTCGAATTCAAAGCGAAATATCCCGATTCACTGCTGCTCATCAGGATGGGAGATTTTTACGAAGCCTTCGACGATGACGCCCACACTCTTTCAAAAGTTTTGGGTATTACTCTGACAGCACGAGAGTCAGGAGCTGGAGGTAAGGCTCCACTCGCGGGAATACCGCATCACGCACTTGATAATCATCTTGGAACGCTAGTATCGGCCGGGCTGAAAATAGCTATTGCTGAACAAACGAGTGATCCGGCCAAGTCTCGGGGATTAGTGGAGCGAGCCGTTGTTCGTGTCGTGACTCCGGGAACGGTGATCGAACCTGCGCTTCTCGATCAATCTAGGAACAACTTCCTGGCTGCGGCAGTAAGTGATGGTGAACGAGCTGGCTTGGCGTACGTCGATATTTCGACAAGCGAATTCGTTACAGGGGAATTCCCGGCTTCAGATCTTAAAGACGAGTTATTTAGACTTTCACCAGCTGAATTGATCGCCGACACGATTTCTCTCGATTTGTTAATCACAGATAACGATTCACCAATGGCGATTCGCAGCCTAGACGAATCTCGGCTTGACACAGAACTATCGCGTGCTCGGCTTATGGAGCACTTTAAAGTCAAAACACTCGCAGCTTTTGGCTGCGAGAAAATGCCATTAGCGGTTATCGCAGCTTCCTCAGTTCTAGATTTTGTAGCTGACACTCAATTCGGTGCGATCCCGCAGTTGACTTCACTACGAACGGAATCATCCAATTCGTACATGAAGCTAGATCAGAAGGCTTTACGCGACTTAGAAGTGTTTAGTTCGCCAAGTGGTAAAGCTGTTGCACCTACTTTATTTCGGTCGCTAAATTTCTCGAAAACAGCGATGGGAGCTCGTTCGTTAAGAGCATGGTTGACACGTCCGCTGCTGAATCCAGACGACGTTCAACGTAGGCAAGAAGTCGTTGCCTCGTTCTTTGAAGATCAAAGCGCTCGGTCACAGGTACAAAGCCTGCTATCCCAAGTATCTGATCTGGAACGGCTGACAAACCGTGTACGTACAAATACAGCTACAGCTCGAGATCTTGCATCTCTAAGAACAGGTCTAGTCGTGATTCCGGAATTGATTAGTGCGCTACCAGAGGGTGTCGTACCCGGCGGGGCTGTAATCGGAAAACTTCACTCATCTACTGAAGCTGTCGAACTATTAAATGCCGCTATTCCAGACGAACCTTCGATTACCGTCGGCGACGGATCTGCAATTCGAGATGGATTTAACTCCGAACTTGATGAAGTCAGATCGCTATCTGGTGATGCAAGATCAAGCATTGCAGCACTAGAAGCTGATCATCGCGAAACTACTGGTATAAAGAATCTTAAAATCGGTTATAACCGGGTTTTTGGTTACTACTTGGAGGTGAGTAAGGGCAGTGCTCACTTAGTACCCGATTCATTCGAACGAAGGCAAACTCTTGTGAACGGTGAACGGTTCATCACACCGGTATTGAAAGAGCTTGAATCTAAAATTCTTAATGCTCGAGATAGGATCAGCGAACTCGAGCGTGAGATTTTCCGGCGCGTATGTAGGGAAGTGACGATTCACAGCAGTCGAATCATGGAAACTGCGAAGGCTCTCGGCACCCTGGATGCACTCGTGGGTATGTCCCAAGCAGCGGCTGAAAACGGCTGGGTTCGCCCGCTAGTCGACGATGGCACTGCTCTCGCAATCGAAGGTGGGCGACATCCGGTAGTTGAAACAGCTCTTGGACCCGGGCGATTCGTCCCGAACGATCTTGATTTGTCGAATACTGATAGACAGGTAATGATCATCACCGGACCAAACATGTCTGGCAAATCTACTTACATCCGACAAGCGGCAGTTCTAGTGCTAATGGCACAGGTCGGTAGCTTCATTCCGGCTACGAAGGCGAGAATTGGCATAGTGGATCGCATTTTTACTCGCGCGGGGCTGTCCGATGACATCTCGGGTGGGCAATCGACGTTCATGGTCGAGATGGTTGAGACGGCATCAATTTTGAACCAAGCCACGAGTCGATCGTTGGCTGTTTTGGATGAAATCGGGCGAGGTACATCTACTTACGATGGTTTGGCGATCGCTCGTTCAGTTGCCGAACATATTCACAATTCTCCGAAGCTTGGTTGTAAAACTCTGTTTGCAACTCACTATCACGAGATGACTGAACTTGCTGGGCAGCTACCTCGCGCACATAATCTGCAAGTCGCAGTTGCCGAAGAAGCTGGCGAAGTTGTATTTTTGCATCAGATCGTTCCTGGTGGAGCTGATAAATCGTATGGTGTTCACGTTGCGAGACTCGCCGGAATGCCGGGAGCCGTGGTTAATAGAGCTTGGGATTTGCTAAAAGAGCTTGAGAACCGCTCTAAGACTACTTCGAAGCCTGCTGGATACCAATTACAGATGCCGTTCGGAGATCAACAGGTAAGTAACGATGCTCTAGAGGAACTGAAAGACCTAGACGTCGTCAATATGACACCTATCGACGCTATCAACGCTTTATTCAGTCTTCAAGAACAAGTTAAACGCTTAGACGACTGAGCTCAGCGAAGTTACTAAAGATACCGTCGCACTTAATCTGAATTTCGTTGTACGATGCCTCGAACTTCTGTGTTCTTCACTGTGAAAACACTAATCTGGTTTGGAGACTGGAATGGAACTAGGTTTCTTCACAATGCCCTTGCACCCACCGGGTGCAAATCACGCCGACACGCTCGAGGCTGATCTCAAGCAGCTTGTATATCTAGATCAACTTGGGTATTCCGAGGCGTGGATCGGCGAGCACTATACCGCTGAGTGGGAGAATATCCCGGCACCTGATCTTCTGATTGCGCAAGCACTGGGTGTTACTTCTCAGATTCGATTGGGAACTGGCGTTACGTGCATGCCCAATCACAATCCGTTCTACATTGCGCATCGAATCGCACAGCTCGATCATATGGCTCGAGGGAGAATCAATTGGGGAGTGGGCTCAGGAGGCTTTCCCGGCGATCTCCACGTAAACGGTTTTGATCCTCGTACAGGCGAAAATCGGGATATGACACAGCAGGCTATCGAACTTGTTCTTCAGCTTTGGAAGGACCCGAAACCAGGGAACTATAAGAGCAAATGGTGGAATTTCAATATCCCGGAGCCTGAAGATGACATTGCACTGAGGTTTCATTTGAAGCCGTATCAGGATCCTCACCCGCCGATTGGCGTTGCAGGCGTATCTCCAAAATCAGCTACGCTCACTATGGCTGGCGAACGTGGTTGGTTGCCAATGAGCATTAATTTCGTACCTGAACATATGCTTATTTCACACTGGACTGCAGTCGAAGAAGGGGCTAGATCAGCTGGTAAAACGCCTGTTCGTTCAAACTGGCGTATTGCGAGAGAAGTGATGGTAGCTGATTCGAGTAAAGAAGCACGAAAACAAGCTCTGAAAGGCACGCTGGCTCGTGATATGGAAGGTTACTTCCTCAAGTTGCTTCCTCGATCTAAGATGATGGGCCTGTTGAAAATCGACCCGAATATGGCTGATTCAGACGTAACTGTCGAATATCTCGTAGACAACATTTTTATAGTCGGGTCTCCTGAAGAGGTTACTGAGAAAATTTCGTCACTGAATGAATCCGTTGGAGGCTTTGGGACATTGATGGCGATGGGGCATGAATGGGAGCCAGAAGGATTCTGGAAGACGTCAATGGGTCTTCTCAAGGAAGAAGTGATGCCAAAAATTACAGGGTGATAACTACTAAGGTAATCATTCTGATGTGACTCTTCAACTACAGTCGAGTTTGCACTAAATCGATGTTAGTAAACTTTGTTTCGATGTTTTATTTCTGAACTATTGCTGATTGGATATCGACTCAACTTTAGTTAGGAATATTGCATTTAATGGTGGAAATTGAAGTAATTCAAGTCGGAGTTCTTGCCACGAACTGTTACGTGATTCAAATTCCGAACCAGACCGATTGCATCGTTATAGATGCTGGTGCTGAATCACCTCGAATAATTAACTATCTTGATACCAATAATCTTGTTCCTAGTTTGATTTTGGCGACACATGCTCATGCTGACCATATTGGAGCAGTATCTCCGCTTGTTGAGCGTTACAGAAGTAAATTTATGATCGGTGCCGGCGATGTCGTTCCAGCCACTGAACAGCTCAGTTGGCTGAAGGACATGCTTGGAGACTTCCAAGAGCCTCCTGTGCCATCTCAGGCGCTCGATCATGGAGATTCGATAACAACGAGCAGCGATATCATCGTCGGAGTTCTTTCAACTCCCGGTCACACAGCAGGTAGTACTTCCTTCACTATCGAAGGGCTTGTTTTCACTGGGGACACATTATTTCGAGAGACGATTGGAAGGTTCGACCTTCCAGACGGCGATGAAAAGCAAGAGATAGCCAGCATCCGGGACGTTTTATTTGATCTGGACGATGACACGATCGTTTTACCAGGACATGGCCAATCGACGACTATAGGGCACGAGAAAGCCAATAATCGATATGTTCGCTAATTCGATAGTGATATTTATCTAAACGCGAAAACGCCCGAATCAGTTACGATTTGGGCGTTTTCTATTTTCTATTCAGGCTTACGAAAGCTTCTCAGCAGTTCTCTATTCAGATTTATACGAACAGAGGACCGAAGATCAGCGAAACGATAGCCATGAGCTTCAAGAGAATGTTGATTGCAGGACCTGAGGTGTCTTTGAAGGGATCACCAACCGTGTCACCAGTAACTGCTGCTGCGTGGGTGTCTGAACCCTTACCACCGAAGTTTCCTAGCTCAACATACTTCTTAGCGTTGTCCCATGCACCACCAGCGTTAGCCATGAAGATGGCAAGCAGGAAGCCAGAAACGATCGAACCGGCGAGCATGCCACCTAGAGCCTCAGCGCCCATCAATGCACCAATAGCGATTGGAGCGATGATGGCTATGAGACCAGGAACGATCATTGCCTTTAGCGATCCCTCTGTGCTGATAGCAACTGCTCGAGCGGCATCAGGCTTCACGCCTTCTTTACCTTCTCGAAGACCAGGGATCTCTCGGAACTGACGTCGAACTTCTTCGATCATCTCGCCGGCTGCAGTTCCAACGGCCTGCATTGTTAGCCCTGAGAACACGAAGGGTAAAAGACCACCGATGATCGTACCCATCAGAACTTTAGGGTTCAGAAGGTCGAGTGCGGTGGTATCAGTTGCGAAAGCGTATGCCACTAGAAGGGCGAGAGCTGTAAGCACAGCCGATCCGATGGCGAAACCCTTGCCCGTAGCGGCAGTGGTGTTACCCAAGGCGTCTAGAGCGTCTGTACGCTCTCGTACTTCCGGATCTAGGTGAGCCTGCTCAGCGATACCACCGGCGTTGTCAGCCACAGGGCCGTAAGCGTCGGTAGCAAGAGTGATACCAAGAGTTGAAAGCATTCCAACAGCTGCAAGACCGATTCCGTAGAGACCGGCAAGTTCGTTGGCAAAGTAGATTCCGACTACGATTGCGATCGCAGGAATTACTGTGCTGTAGAGACCTACAGATAGACCAGCGATGATCGTTGAAGGGTGACCTGTCTCGGACTGCTTAGCAATCCACTTCACCGGGTTGAATTCCTTGCCAAAGATCTTGAGACCTTCGTAAGAAGTAAACCATTCGGTAGAAGTACCGATCACCTGTCCAACAACGATTCCTGTCACGACAACCCAGAACAGGTTGAAGTCGAGGTTATCGTTCATGCTGATGTAGATACCGGTTCCAATAAGGGAAAGGATTCCCGCACCGAATATGCCGTACCGAAGCGTCCAGAGCAGTTTGCCCATATCGGCATCGTCACCAGTTCGAACAAGGAACATACCAACAATCGATGAAAGGATTCCGATACCAGCGATTACCAGTGGCAGAATTGCCCTTGAAGCATCGACTTGGAACGTTTCTGCGGTCACGATACCAGTTGCGCTTACTGCAAAGAAAGCGAGCGAGATCGTAGCGATGATAGATCCGACATACGACTCGAAGAGGTCGGCACCCATGCCAGCTACGTCACCAACGTTGTCTCCAACGTTATCGGCGATAACAGCAGGGTTGCGAGGATCATCTTCATCAAGACCAGCCTCAACCTTACCTACAAGGTCAGCTCCAACGTCGGCAGCCTTGGTGAAAATTCCACCACCAACACGAGCGAACAGTGCAATTGAAGATGCACCGAAACCAAAGCCAGCGATCACGTTGGGGTTTTCGAAGAGCAACCACAGTGAAGACACACCGATGATGCCGATTCCGACAACTGTGAGTCCCATTACTGAACCGGTGCTGAACGCAACCTGTAGAGCTTTGTTAAGACCTGTCTGTGCAGCTGTAGCAGTTCGAGTGTTACCTCGAACTGCAATGCTCATACCAATGAATCCGGCTAGTGCCGATCCGATAGCACCGAGAATGTATGCAATCGCAGTCCAAGGGCCTTGCGATGTCATCGCTCCGCCTTCGCTGAGCGAGGCGATCTTGGCGTTACCAAGAATGTTGTAGTCGATGAACACTGCGAGGATCACAAATATAATCACCACAAACACAGCAAGGATTGAATATTCCTTACGTATGAACGCTGATGAACCTTCTTTAATTAGATCACCAATCGCACGAACTTCATCGTTACCCTCTGGTTGCTTCAGCACTCGCATGGCGAGTAGGGCAGCGGCCACAAGGCCGACACCTCCTGCTGCAATCGCAAGCAAGATCGATTCCATTTAGATATCTCCGCAAAAAAACCTTCCGTGCATCGACGTTATTAGCATCGTAGGAAGATATGTATTGAAAGTTGAAACTTCTAGTAGCCGACCCATTACATACTCTGTAATGTCTTCGGCTCCATCCAACTTTAAAGTTGACCAATGAATGCTAGCGTCGGTGAATATTGCAGTCAACGAAATCAACGACTGATTACATAGATTGGTTTGTCAGTTATTCAATCAGGTAAATGTATTTGGAGTTTACTGAAGTGTTATTTGTGGACCGTGATGACACCAGATCGATTTCGTAGACAAGTCACATGGTTGGGTATTTAGATGCTGGGGAATGACTGCCAGTCGATTCTTCATAATCGCCCAAAAAATGTTCTCGATCGTCGCCACAACTTGAAACTAATCATTTGAAGTTGATGATTTCGGGTAGTTCGAGTGCGTAAAAACCTATATCTATGATCAGGCTGCCTAGGCGTAACGTAAATCGGTGACAGGTATTTCAGTTGCGTAGATTGAACTGGTGAGGCATAAGCACGATCATGTGACTCATCTGTTCTCATAACTAGTGAAGATCGCCACACAAATTTGCTTATCCCTGCAGATTTTGTATTTGTATAAGCTTCGCGATATTCCTTTGTGAATTCACGAAACTAAACAGGAGCAAGTATTCGATGACAGTTAACTGGCCATCCCAAGACGTTCTGCTGAATTGGATGAAAAATGATCTCAATAATTGGGGACGATGGGGTGCAGATGATCAAAAAGGCACTTTGAACCATCTTTCAAGTGAGAAAACTCTTCAGGCACTCAGTTTGGTGACTGAAGGTGTGACGGTGAGCTGTGCACGGTCGGTAAGTTTCAACGCTTCTGCCGATGTTTCTCGCCCGCCTCAGCACTTCATGGTTTCAGCTGGGGATACTTACCGAAAAGGAGAAACCGGTGATCGGCAAGTGGCTATGGATTACTTCGGAATGATCTTCCACGGCCACACAGTGACTCATATCGATAGCCTGGCTCATTTCTTCTGGGACGGTGAGACATATAACGGCCGCCCATCCAGCGTTGTGTCTACGGCAGAGGGTGCAACTGAGTTCGATGTGATGGCGGCTTCTGGAGGCATAGTCACTAAGGGAGTTCTTGTCGATGCACCACTATTGAGGGGTGTCGACTTTATCGAACGTGGTGATGGCGTTGGGGTAGCTGATATTGATGCTGCTGAACGGGAACACGGCGTGAAAGTAGAGCAGGGTGACGTTCTTTTGCTACGAACGGGGCAACTTGGCCAGAGAGAAGTAACCGGACCAGTAGATGTGAATGTGGCTGGGTCGTCAGGTCCGTCACCAGAAATACTTCCTTTCCTTCATGAGAGGGGAGTGGCTGTGATGGGCTCGGATACTGGTAACGACGTTGCGCCGAACCCATACGAACGGTTATCTAACCCTGTTCATCAAGTTGGAATCGTCGGATTAGGACTTTGGATCTTAGATAACGCTTGGCTCGACGATCTCGCTGCAGAATGCAGGAAACGTGATAAATGGGAATTCATGATTTCGATTCTGCCGTTGAAATTGCCTAGCGTTACTGGATCACCAGTGAACCCTGTGGTGATCTTCTAGACGCTACCAGTGTTTCAGTGTGTGATCAGAGCTGCTCTTCTACGGCGTACGTTATATCGGTAACTCGGTTCGTAAGTTAGGTTCAACAATTTCGTAGCCTAAAGTCACGATTACAAATTCACTAGCCAAAGTTTCTATTGTCCTGCCAACGCCGGGGGCTCATTGAGGTTTCTAATAACCGAATCCAATTTAATCCTGATTAAAGTTGATATTCAAACGTAAATCGAATAAAGAGACGTTAGTATCTTCTCAGGAGTTCAGTTGATCTCTAACCGGTTTGAAACTTCGTCTGTGTATCGGTGTAGGCCCAAATTCTTTCAATGCAGACATGTGAATCGCCGTTCCATAACCCTTGTGAGCGGCGAAACCATAGTCTGGGTATTCCGAATCGAACACTTCCGCCATTAACTTGTCTCGACTGACTTTCGCAATAATCGATGCAGCCGCAGCACTCTGACTCCGTGAATCTGCCCTAATTATCGAAGTTTGCGGAATATTCACAGCGTTTAATTCGATAGCGTCGATGAGCAAATGATCGGGCTGGGGATCTAACTCAGCAATTGCCCGAGACATCGCCAATCGTGTAGCCGGAACTATTCCAATCGAATCAATTTCAGTGGCAGTGCAAGCGCCAATTCCGTAACTCACACACCATTCGATAAGCCAAGTAAATGATCGTTGTCGTTGAGAGACAGATAGCTTCTTACTGTCATTCACGATGTTTTCGTATTCTGCAGGCACAGGGCCAGGGAGAATTGCTGCACCTGCAACCACAGGCCCTGCAAGTGTTCCTCGTCCGACTTCATCTACACCTGCTACAAGAACACGTTTTCCGGCAGCGATTTCCGTCTCGATAGAAAAATCTGGAAGAACCTTCGTGGTCTTTGCCAATAACTGATCCCAGTGTGAATTAGGCCGTCGTTAGAAATTAACTAACGAGTTGTCGTATCTCGAAAAACGTTAGATACGAAGCTTATCGCTATCATCTGAAAAGTCAGATCGTTATGGCAGTCGACTCGGAGGAATCGACTGTTTCGCTCACCCGATCGCCAGCAGCACTCGTAGGTTCAGGAAGTGACGATTCAATAATTCCACCACCGATAACGACGTCATCTTTGTAGAAAACTACCGCTTGACCTGGAGTGATTGCTCTAACAGGCTGATCAAATTCGATTTCAGCGCCACTAGAAAGGGCTCGTACCTTGGCCGCCGTATTTTTTCCGTTGTAACGAATACGTGCTTCAACTTCAATCGGTTCTGTGGGGGCCGTTCCCGAAATCCAATTTACACCGGATGCGTAAAGCCGGGTCTTCATCAAATTCTCGGAAGGACCCACAGTTACCTCACCTGAGTCTGCATTAATTTCAGTGACATACATTGGACGAGGTGTGCTGTTGTAGATCGGTATTCGCTTGCGCTGACCGATTGTGAAACCGTGGATGCCTTCGTGATCACCAAGAACGTTCCCATCGGTATCAACAATGTTCCCAGGA
>Ga0302118_10001321_pt1 | contig 12216 bp, 12 predicted proteins | sample AG5_331_MG_FD_203126 | JGI IMG/M metagenome (GOLD analysis project Ga0302118, IMG submission 203126) | Marine microbial communities from Western Arctic Ocean, Canada - AG5_33.1 | ecosystem: Environmental > Aquatic > Marine > Oceanic | place: Canada: Western Arctic Ocean | collected 2017-10-01 | reverse complement strand
CCGCTCGTTCATCCATATGGATGATGTCTCACCCGCCACATGGTCTATTGCGCAAAACGCACCAGTCGGAGCAACCTATCACATCTCAACACCGCGCATTGTGTCCATTCGTGAGCTCGTTGAAATGATATGCGCGATTCTAGGCGCCGCTTTTGAGGAAAACGTCAACGTCGCTCCAGACCGGGTCGGCAAAGATAATGCCTATTGGCTGAATAGTGACAAGATTAGATCTGAACTCGGATGGACAGATCAGATAAGCCTTGAAACAGGCTTGGAGCATTGCATAGGTTGGGTTAAAGACAACTTAGAGACACTCAGTAAGCACCCAGTAAATTACGTGCATCGCCCTTAGTGGAAAAATAATACGGTATGCCAGAAGCACCGATCCAACACGGCCTAGACTCTCTGACCTCGACTGCTCAGACGCTCCGCCACCGAATCATCAAGACATCGCATGAATCGGGGACGCCGCATCTGGGGTCTTGCCTCTCGTGCGTGGACCTCTTGGTCTTCTTCTATTGGCAATTGGTCAGCATTGATCCCAAGAACCCAACCGATCCGGCGCGCGATAGATTCATCCTAAGCAAGGGCCATGCGGCACCTGCTTTGTTTCAAGTATTAGCTGAACGGGGTTTCTTTGAAAGATCTGCGCTCGAGGGCTACGGAGAAAATGGATCTCTCTTTGGTGAACACCCCCCAACGCCGAACGCCTTACCCGGCATTGAGGCTGCCACCGGATCCCTTGGACATGGCCTACCAATGGGCCTTGGTATGGCCTTAGCATCACGGATCTCGGGCACACCCTACTCCGTTTATGCCGTCCTTAGCGATGGGGAGTGCAATGAGGGTTCCAATTGGGAAGCGGCGCTCCTAGCGTCCGCTCAAAAGGTTTCAAACCTAACCATCGCTATCGACTATAATAAATGGCAGGCGACCGGCCGCAGCGACGAAGTGCTTGGCCTTAGCCCTTTAGCCGATAAATGGCGTGCCTTTGGGTGGTGCGTCACGGAGATCGATGGTCATAATTTTCAAGACATGGCTGACGCGGTAGCCAAAAACAGAGATGATCCCCGACCAAAAGCTATTATTGCTAATACGGTTAAAGGGCGCGGTGTTTCATTTATGGAAGATGACAACAATTGGCATTATCGAATTCCAACAGCTGAGGAAGTTGACTTGGCTGCCAAAGAACTTGGCATCGAGGCTTAGGGCTCAATTATGAGAAATGCATTCGCAGCAGAAGTTACTGCCATGGCCGCAGAGGACTCCAAGTTAGTTCTTTTATCCGGGGACATTGGTAACCGACTGTTCGATAACCTTAAAGGTAGTCGTCCCGATCAATTCATGAACTGCGGCATAGCCGAAGCCAATATGATGAGCGTTGCAGCTGGTATGGCCCTAAGTGGCCTTCACCCAATAGTATATACCATTACGCCGTTCACAACAACGCGCTGCCTTGAGCAAATTCGCATAGGTGTAGCGTACCATAACGCGCCTGTTGTCATCGTCGGCACTGGTTCCGGTCTATCCTATGCAAGTCTTGGTCCGACCCACCATTCGCTCGAAGATTTTTCTATTTTCCGCGCAATCCCAAATATTCGCGTACTAACGCCATACGATGCGCCATCTCTGAGGGTCGTCTTGAGAGAGGCCGTAGGCTCAGGTGTTCCAACATATATTCGTATCGGCAAAAAAGGCGAGAAGGACCTGGTTCCACAAGCAGAAGCCGTTGGGATTGGAAAAACCGCTGTCGTGCGTCAGGGTGTAGACATCTGTATTTTATCCGTTGGCACAATTGGACCCGAGGCTATCGCAGCCGCTGATGCCTTAAGAGGTGACCATGGCGTATCGGCAGAGGTCGTTCTGGTAAATACGGTAAAACCCGTTGATCACGAGCTGATTTCAAGCTTAACCAAACGTTTTCGTGCGCTCTTAACTGTGGAAGAGCACTCAACCAATGGTGGTTTTGGTGAGTACGTCTCGGCTCATCTCGCCCAAAAAGACATACATGTACCGGTCGTGTGCCTTGGAACACGAGACGAGTTCATGCACACAGTCGGCTCACAAAGCTATGCAAGAGAATATTTTGGCATTGATGCAGGCAGTATTGTCACTGCAGCGAAAGAATGTCTATCAAGAGCTACGGGCTCAACCCGTTAAATGATTATCGGCTTAGATTTCGACAACACTATCGTCTGCTATGACGAAGCAATCAAACGACTGGCGAAGGACGTCTCTTCCTTGCCAGAGACAACCCCGAAAACAAAACTAGGTATACGGGATTTCTTGCGCGAGCAGGATCGAGAGACTGAATGGACTGAATTCCAAGGAAAGCTATACGGGCCTGGCATGGTGCATGCGAAGCCATTTCCAGCAGCACTTGAAATGATTGGCGCGATACAACAGGCTGGGCATAAGACAGTCATTATTAGCCATAGAAGCAAACACCCCTATCTCGGCCCAAAACACGACTTGCATATCTCTGCACGGCAATGGATCAAAAAACATCTCGTTTTTAAAGGGAATGCCCTCATCCCAGAAAGAGATATTCATTTAAATGAGACGAAAGATGAGAAAGTCGCGTTAATTGACTTCCTTCAATGTGACCTTTTCATAGATGACCTGGTGGATATTCTCACCCACGCCTCTTTCCCCCCCTCCACCGAGAAACTATGGTTCTCTCCTCTCGGACTCACTCACAAAAGCGACCTCCCGCCGAACATTCGGATGATCAAGCATTGGAATGAATTGACGTGGCTCAGCAACACTTGACCGCCATAGCGCCCGAACTAGAAGCCTGGGGTAAAAACCAGTTTGGGTCCGGGGACGCTATCATTACTTCACAATCGGGCGGAGCTAATAACCAAGTTTATCTCTGGGAAAACTCCTCCAACCGAGCAATAGTAAAACTCTACGGGCCTCCCAAACTGGGGCTTTCCGACCGGTTCATCGCGGAAACAGAATTCCTGGAGTATGCGAATACGGTTGCGGGCGACTTTGTTCCACAACTGCTCAATTGCGATGCAGACCTCCGTGTCGTTGCCATGGAATATATCGAAGGACGGAATTTCGGCGCTAAAAACAAACCCACACTGGCCGACATACAACGTGCTTCTGAATTCCTGGCTCTGTTGAACATTGATCAAAACTCTGCACGACAAGTCATTAAAAACCGAGCTGCGGATGGGTTTCTTGGACTAACCGAACATGCCGAGAACATCGAGCAAAGAATAGCTAACTTGTCTTCTCATCACCTTCCCCAGGAATTTCGAAAGCCTTCTAATATATTGATTTCAAATCTAAAAAGAATCTGGTTGGACGTTTCTAGTAGGTTAGCCACCTCCATTTCCAATAGCGAGGTAGTCGATCAACTGGACGAGAAGTACTGTTGCCTATCGCCTTCTGACTTCGGTTTTCACAATGCGGTCTCAAGCGCAGATGGCACTAAGTTTTATGACTTTGAGTTCGCAGGCTGGGATGATCCGGCGAAAGCAATCGCAGACTTCTTTTTACAGCCTAGAATTAGAGTGTCGACTGAGCATATGTCGCTAATGCAAAAGGCCATTGCGTCCTCAATTCCAATCGATATATTGCAGCAGCGCGCCAAATTTCTAAGTCCGATACTTCAGGTAAAATGGATAACGATAGTCTTAGCGGTCCTGCGCCCCCAGAGGCTGGAGACAATGCTAAAGGTTAACGTGAACCGAACTGCTGAAGGCTTAATTCGGGAACGCCTAAAGCTCGGAAATGAACTGCTAACCGAAGGAGCGATCGTTGGCTTACCTTGACCTCATGTCTCCCCTCCATAAGAGCACGACACGCGACTACCTAGCTCGGGTTAATGATCCGGAGTATCCAAAGGCCGTCGCGGCGGAACTCGCGAAAAAGTGGGGTTACGATTACTGGGACGGCGACCGGCGCATCAATTATGGCGGGTATCGATACATGGAAGGTCGGTGGGCAAAAATCGCCGATGTCATGATTGAGCACTATGGGCTAAAGGCTGGCGACCGAATCCTAGACGTGGGTTGCGGTAAAGGCTTTCTAATGTTCGACTTCATACAGGTTCTCCCTGGCATTGACGTGAAGGGCATAGATGTCTCAACCTATGCCATTGAAAATGCCAAACCCGAAGTCAAGCACCTAATAGATCACGGTAGTGCAACCTCACTCCCTTATGACGACGATGAATTCGATCTCGTGATATCGATAAACGCACTTCATAACTTATATACCCATGAACTTGACCCTGCTCTAAGTGAGATGGAACGCGTTGGCAAAGAAAAGTATCTATGCGTAGAATCCTATCGAACTGAAGAAGAGAAGGCGAACCTGCTTTATTGGCAGGTAACATGTGAACAGTTCAATACACCCGAAGAATGGGGCTGGTGGTTTAAGAAGACCGGCTACACAGGCGACCATTCATTTATCTATTTTGAATAGGCTCTGCCTCCACAGGAGCCACCCTTTTCAAAAGGCCGGCAATGCGAACTTATGCGCCGGAGATTAGAACACCCATCAATCGCTTTAAGGGTTCCAGATCGGCCTACTATTCAACTTATCTTTTCGGGCGAACACACAACGCTAGAAGGTAGTGGCACATCCCGCCGTAGCCAGTATGGAGTGTGCTATCATTCATGCCAAAAGGAAAAACGTTGTGAAAGTAGCCTTTGAGAAAGCTCGTTAGATCATCCTGCGTTTTGCAATTAATGTGACCCGCCTTACTCACCGGACTGGCATACACTTGAGACTCTAAAGACGGCATGCCAATGATGAGGCTGCCATCGTCAGTCAGAGACTTAGCGATGTTTCTAACAAACAGACCTTCGTTCAATTTGTCTATATGTTCCAGAACATCTAAACTGTAGGCCCCATCGAATATTCCGTTCACCGGGTCTGTTAATATGTCATGCTGACTATAAGTTATCGGCCACTTTGGATTCATCTTTTCTTGCGCATCAGCTACGAATTGGTCATCAAAGTCTACAGCCGTCAACGAACCGACAGCCTGTCGGACGACACGACTAATTTGTCCGTCGCCGCAGCCAACTTCCAGGACTGATGAGAACCCTGAGAACATCTGAGCCACGAAACCGTAGCGTGCGAAAGTAAACCCAACACGCTTCGGGTCTTCCTCAAAGGCGTGACTGACCATCAAACCTAATCGATCAGTTTGTTCCGCCTCAAAGCGGGCCTTAAATTCTTCGTACTGTTTTTCAGCCATTATTCAACTCAATCATGTCATCCAGGTTCATCGTCTGCGGACGAAAATCAGGGAACCTTTCCCTTAATTTTGAAACGTCAAAATCCCGATGTTTGACCGGGACCCTCCTCGGCTCATAGTTTATGTCGCAAGGCACGATACTCTGAACGTATTTTGCTACATCTTCAAAAGAAACCGCCTGTCCCGTTGCGATATTAAAAATACCCATCGCCTCACTTCTTATTAGAGACGTCAGTAACGTTACAGCATCCTGTATTTGAATATGGTCTCTACGCTCTTCGCCGCGCCCCTTAACAACTATAGGGCCACCGAGCAAGGCCTCGCGAAGCATGCGGCATGGACCGTAAGCATTATGGGTGTCACCAGGACCATAAACTTGCGCAAGCCTAGCTATCATTAACCTGCTGCCAACAGCACCAAGAAGCGCCTCTTCCCGGGCCGCGTGCATCTCTCCATATCCTGTGTCAGGATCAGGAACCAGGTCTTCAGTTACCGTGACATCGTATGGGTAGACCATGTCCGACGACAAATACGTAACGTGAGCACATCTATCGGCTACGGCCAAAAAAGGTTCAAGTAACCTTAAGTTTTCAGATGCACCCAAGCCGTTCTGTCCCGACCCGCCGTTCGCACAGTACACACAAGATTTGCCATCTACGATACCCCCAAGTTTCTTCGAGGCTGTACTATCAGAAAGGTCAACAACAGTGCGGTCCACACCATCCGCCTGCAACGCATGCTTTAGATATGTGCCAATAAAACCCGCAGAACCAATAACGACGTATTGCAACTTCCTATGACTCCATGTGGCAAATAACCGGCTAGGGCAGAGACCGGTGTTATGGCCGAAACTCTAAATTATTTTTTCAACTACGGTCATGTAGCCCTTGCAAACTCCATCAAGTTTTCGACCGCGTCATCCTGCCAAACCCACCTTTGGTCTCCTTGTAAAAAACTCGGTGTTTCTCCTGGGTCTACGTTCCAGTTAGACTTTAGGTACTCAGCACTCGTCGTTTCTATTCCAGGAACACTCATCTTAAACATTTTAAACGGGCACTTGGAGAAAACCAGTAAAGCCGCAACACCATTATTGACGGTAAAGTTGTCCACAGCATCTTCGTACAAGGCTAACCGCAAATCGAGGTCATGGGCGGCAAAGTCAACCAGGTCCCAATCATATTTCCATGCAGCTCTATTGTTAAACGCATCTTCAAAATCCGGGATAACGAGGACCCTCACTCCTGAAGCACCCATTTCCAAGCTGAAATTATACCATGCATCAAGGTTAGAGTTTCTCTCTGGCTGAAACTCTGTCGTGCGAAGAGATATCGTTATATAGGGATGTCCCCTTGTATAATTTCTGACCAGGTTTTTTGCATGCGTTGTTGCCTCAAAGGGTTGAACTTGGCATCCTTCCTCTTGCATCCTACGGAAGACGGTTGGCAAGTATGATCGCACTGCACTCTCTTGGGTTAAGAACGGGTAGGTTTTAGGATAAGCTGGAAAGCTTACTTGGCTTATCTCGTCATATTGAAACTTCGTCGCCCGGACAGTAGGCAGCAGCCGAGGTATCTGACCAATAATATGGTGGACGCGCCAAGCCTTCTCGGATTCTGCGTATTTCTGATCTCTCAGACTTTGGTTTCTAAAGCCGGCGCAAATTATGTTTAAGTCAATTTCTGGCAGTCGTGCGGCCTGTCGATGACACTCTGCATTAATCAAGAAGTAGACGAAATCAAAGGTAACCGGTGCTATGCGCGTATCATAATATGCGTTCAACGCCATATAATTTCCTCTTTCAAACCGACTCAGAAGCCGACGTCAGACAAACAACTCAGGTACCAGAAGACAGAAGGTCTCTGTATTTAGACTGGACCGGCCACTTAAATTCTTGCTCTTTAATTTTCTTAGCGATGCAAATTAAAGTCACTTCGGACGGCGCCATAGTTCTTTCTGTCGGGCCACTCGAGAAATCAATCGCTTTAATTCCTGTTTCACTCTGAAACATTCCCTGTAAAAAATTAACTTCAAAACCATTTTGCAAAAACCCGTCAAAATAAGCTGTAGGGCTGAAATTCCAAAAACCGTGATTAATCATCGTCATCGGCGATAGACTTATTATATGACCGCCTAATTTCGATAACTCACACATGGAGCGGAAGGCGTTTCCCACATTAAAGCAATGCTCCATTGTTCCGGTGTCAATAACCAAATCATATTGACCATGATACTCACTGGGCAACCGCTCGTTTAAATCCACAATCTTTTCGGGCCCACGCAACTTCTTGACGTCAATAAAGTCCGGTTTAATGCGCAAGCCCTCAAACAGGCTTTCAGTTTCGTAAACAGGGCCGAAGCTATCGGGAAGTCCATGATATTTCTTAACTTGATCGCTGTCTTTCCTCACTTCTAGGCCCGCAAGAATGTCTTCCCCAAACAATCGAGAAATTGCGCCGGCCGGTGCCAGAAGATCTGGATACGATAAACACATCGTGCGGGTCCAATTTGACCCGACTAGTTCTTCGCCCCTCCGATCGAGTAAAGCCCCCAAGATCGATAGGTACGTTTCGTTAATCGCCATTATTTTCCATCCACAGCGCCAATTTTAAAATTGTTTGTATGACTGCTGGAACCCTTAGGCAAGCGCAACAATTGGCAATAAGAAAATACTGCCAACCTTCAGGGATTTCTGTCTATGGAGTTCATGAGGGCCCTCATAAATTTCTTATTCAATATCTGGAACATCGAAACGCAGTTCAGCGGGTTCATTAGTGAACTTAATCGGATTGCCCACGTGCCTAAGGCCCTTGTCATCGGATACCACCATCCCTCTGGCTTTGGCATGTTCGTGCCCGAAAGCTTCGACCATATCCAAGACCGGTGCCCAAGCCAATTCAAGACCCGAGAGAATAGACATCCAATCTGCCTGGGTCCTTGTCTTAAATGTCTCTCGCAGCACTGCTTTCGCCGGCTCTTGAGCAACACAGTCATCAAGACAACAGACGTCCATTAAATCAGTTCTCTCGATTTCAGTCAGCAGGCTCTTAACGAACTTCGGTTCACGCCCAGTCAGTGCGATATATCGGCCATCTCTTGTTTCGTATATATTGTAAAAGGCTGCCCCGCCAATGGAGCGGCCTTCTCGTGTCGTTGGAGCAATGCCATCAGCAAGAACTGAGCCTGTTAGATGCGCCGTCCAGGATAGGAGCGTGTCATACATACTCGCATCAACATAATCGCCCTCGCCCGTTTGTTCTCTTCGATAGAGCGCCATAAGAATGCCAGAGAGACCGACGAGAGAAGAACCCATGTCTGCTCCAGGCAGACCTGGTACAACAGGCTTACCATCACCACCATCATTTATAGCTAAAAGTCCGGTAAGTGCCTGCGCTCCCATGTCATGGGTCGGATCACCGGAAAGCGGACCAGTTTGTCCAAATGCTGAGACCGAACAGTAGATGATCTTTGGGTTTCGCGCTTTGACAGCCTCATAATCGACACCCAGGCGCTTAACGACGCCAGGCCGGAAAGCTTCAACAAACACGTCCGCAGTCTCGCAAAGCTCAAGTAACCGTTCTCTATCGTCATCATCTTTCAGATTGAGGCATATACTCGTCTTGCCTCGATGCGTATTGCGAAACCAGACGGAATGCCCATCCTGGAACGGACCATACTTGCGCGCAGGCTCGCCGCCCGGGGGCTCCACTCGGAGAACATCTGCACCATGATCAGCCATCATCAACGTTAAGTGTGGCCCAGGTAAGTACATGGATAAATCAATTACGCGAACACCATCAAGTTTCATTGGATGCACTCATCATTTACTTACAGGGTTGTCTGGTAGAGCCAGGGTAATCAGATCGCGCCTTCATTTCGCATTGCCGAGATATCCGAATCTGCATAGCCAATATTTTTGAGAATTTCATCTGTATCAGCACCAAGTTTCGGCGCACTCTTAATCGGAACACGCTCACCATTAAGCCTAATCGGGTTATTGAGAACACGCATCCCTGGCCGGTCTGGGTGATCGACTTCAGTTATCATGTTTAACTCTTCCACAAACGGATTATCCAACGCTTGTGCCATGTCATAGACGGGAGAAATTGGTATAATGCCTTTGAATTTATCAACCCAACTTTCCGCTGTTTTCTCAGAAAAGACGTCGTCTAGCACCTCGGTGAGAGCCGCTCGGTTTTCCAGTCGTGAGGCCAGATCAGAAAACCGGGGGTCCTCACGTAAATCATCTCGGTCGAGCCCATCCACCAACAGGTCCCAAAACTTAGGATTCTGGCACATGATAAAGACCCAGCCATCCTTGCTCTTCACGAGTTGGCTTGGAGTTACAGAGGGGTGCGCGCCACGCGGAGCACGGCCGGTAACCAAACCCTCATTGAGGTACCACACACCTGGGTAGGTCAGCTGATGTAGGGCAGCCTCCATTAGGCTCACGTCGACATCGCCACCTTCCCCCGTTTTTTGTGCCTTAGTTATTACCGCCGTAACGCCATAGGCCAACATTGTCCCGGTCATGAAATCAATAAGGGACAGCCCAAACCGAGCAGGCGGTCCGTCAGGCTCACCTGTAACCGAGAGAAAACCAGCTTCAGCTTGCATTAAATAGTCATACCCAGGCCATGACGCCCGAGAATTATCACGCCCATAGGCAGAGATATGGCCACAGACAACCTTCGGGTTAATCGCTTTTAAGGCAGCGTAATCCAAGCCAAGCTTGGCCGGTTGGTTCCCACGCATATTGTTGATCACCGCGTCGGCGGTCTCAACTAGCTTATGAAAGACCTCAAGGCCTTTTTCAGACTTGAGGTCGAGCGTCAAACTGCGTTTATTTAGATTAAAAGCCTGAAAGTACTCGCTGTCGTTTTCACCCAGAAAGTACGGCCCCGTCGAGCGCGCAAAGTCTCCGCCAGTCGATGGATTCTCAATCTTAATAACTTCAGCGCCCATGTCTGCCATAAACATTGAGCAGTAAGGTCCGGCTCCATATTGCTCAAGCGTAAGAACACGGAGGCCTTCTAGTGGCAGAGACATCATATTTTGTTCCGTTCAATCAACTGCCTTGCAATGATTATTTTTTGCATTTCGTTAGTACCTTCGCCGATGGCCATAAGGGGTGCGTCGCGATAGAGACGCTCCACTATGAATTCTTTCGAATAGCCATACCCGCCATGAATGCGCATAGCCTCGAGTGAATTCTCTATCGCGGCTTCCGACGCGCTATATTTAGCCATACCTGCCTCAAGGTCGCAGCGGCGTCCCTCATCATAAGCGTTAGCTGCTTGCTCTAGGAGCAAGCGCGATGACTCATAACGGGTGGCCATTTCAGCCAGTTTCAATTGTATCGCTTGATGCTGGCAAATAGGCTTACCAAAGGTGGACCGTTCTTGGCTATAACGCACAGCCTCATCCAGCGCTCTCTTAGCTATGCCAACCGACCGCGACGCGACATTAATTCGCCCCAGCTCCAAGCCGCCAACGGTCTGGTAGAAACCACGCCCCTCTTCACCACCGATTAAGTTATCTACTGGAACGCGGAAATCTGTGAAGACCATTTCACCGGAATCAATACCCTTATAACCAAGCTTCTCAAAACGTTTTGAAATCTCAAAACCGGCCCCTTTCTCCACGATGAACAAACTCATGCCCTTCCGCGGTGGATCAGCTTTAATATCCGTTTTAGTCAGTAGTGCAAAACAACTGCCTTCAATGGAGTTCGTTATCCAGGTCTTGGTTCCATTGATGATATAGTGATCACCGTCACGCACCGCTTTTGTGCGAATACCTTGAAGGTCAGTTCCGGCATCGGGCTCCGTTAGGCCCGTCCCACCTCGCAGCTCCCCCGTCACAAAACGAGGCAAGAACCTTTGCTTTTGTTCTTCAGTGCCGAACTTCTCAACTGCTGTAGCCATCATGAGGTGAGAGTTAAAAATGCCTGTCAATGACATCCAAACTTCCGATATCATAGTGACCACTTTAGAATACGTTGACGCGGATAGTCCAAGCCCACCCCATTCTTGGCTCACGGTGGCCCCGAATAATCCCATATCCTTCATCTGCTCGACCATTTCGACGGGATAAGTATCCGAGTGCTCGAGATCCATTGCATATGGAGCAACATCTCTCTCAAGCCACTTATGGATACTGTCCAGTATCAGCGTCTCATCCATATCGTGATATTTCTCGTCTTTTGGCGCCATTCCGGCCTCCTAGGGTGATATTTAAACTGCTTTTCTTAAGCAGGCATGCCGAAATCTACGGTACGCCCATCCGGACATTCAGACTTTTTCTTGGAACCCGACAATTACTTTTCTTGTCTAATCATCCACTTTAACTAAGATGAGATGTACAGACAAATTTTATTTGTCCGGACGTTTAAGTCTAGGAATCAAAGCGGGAGCGGACGTTGTGAGTACTGGGGAAACAAAGACGTCACAAGAAAACCCCTCGGTGCCTCGCTATAAGAAGCTTGCCGATATTCTGCAGGCTGAGATCGAGTCAGGCGTTTACCTGATTGGCGCACGCATGCCTACGGAACTCGAACTTTGTACTCGCTTCAACGTCAGTCGCTTTACGGTGCGTGCAGCCCTACGGCGCATGATCGACAACGGCATGATCCTGCGCCGGCAAGGTTCGGGCACGACCGTGGTTTCGAAAAGCCCAAAGACCATGTTTATTCAAAAGCTGAATTCCATAGACGAATTACTGCAGTACTCCATCGATACCCAGCTAAAAGTTAAAAGTGCGTCCCCAATAGCACTCGATGCTAAACTAGCGAAAATCATCGGTGGAAAAGTCAGAGAATCTTGGCACAAGATTGAAGCGATCCGGTATCTCGACGAAAAGTCCCCAATTTGTTGGACCGATATTTTTGTTCGGCCTGAGCACCGGGAACTCGTTGATCGTATTGGTGAAGATACAACCCCGGTCTTTATGGTGATTCAAAAAGAATTCAACGTTATCGCTGAGGAAGTCACCAT
>Ga0302118_10001312_pt1 | contig 12258 bp, 11 predicted proteins | sample AG5_331_MG_FD_203126 | JGI IMG/M metagenome (GOLD analysis project Ga0302118, IMG submission 203126) | Marine microbial communities from Western Arctic Ocean, Canada - AG5_33.1 | ecosystem: Environmental > Aquatic > Marine > Oceanic | place: Canada: Western Arctic Ocean | collected 2017-10-01 | reverse complement strand
CGACATGCTCGACTCCCTTGGAGAATGCAGCATCCCCCTTGGCGGTCTTACCATCGGCATTTCGCATCCCCGTGAGTACCAGCAGTTCCATCTTACGAGGAGTCTTCGTTTGTGGATCCAGGTCGATATCGAGCACGCTGCGAGTCTGGGTCCTGTCCGCACGGGACAGGTATTCAGAAATGCATCAGCCGCCAGACAGGCAACCTGAATTCTGCACCTCGATGAAGTACTGCAGTGCCATCTTGTCGGGCAGTGTCACCCGGAGGCGATGGTAGACCATTTCCTCCTGTTCAGAGGATCCAACCGCAGTTCCACCGAGTGGTACTTCTCTTTTGACCTTGCGCGGCTTGACCGTGGATTCGAGCCATTGGACCTTGCTGCCCCGGCTGCTGGCATCGGCCAGCAGTCTCTCGGGAAAGGTGAAGAGCCGATCCAGCTTCTTGCCATCTGCGGTCGACTGGAGCACCCGCCAGATATCGCCATCGAACTGGGCGCCCTTGTCGAGGGTGCGGAAGATCTGTTGTTCCGGCATGTGCATCAGGGGACCCCGGACCAGGCCAAAGTAATCCTCGCTGACCGCCTGATCGATGATCTTGTGGTCACTCGAGTTCGCCATGCCTCCTGCGATGACGAGGTGAGCGGTATAGCCGCTCTTACTCGAATGCCGCAAGAAGTCCTTGCTGACTTCCCTGAGGGCCTTGGCGGGATCGGGAGCCTTTTCCTCTCGTGAATCTGACGCCTGGAGTCCAACTCCAGCCAGCATCACTACTGAAAGCAACCATCCTGAAAACAGCACGAAGATGAACTTGTTCACGCCTCTGTCCTTTCGCGGATCTATCTCACCAGCCCCAAGTGGAGATGGCTGACGGTACCCAGCGGGCCGGGTTCCAATGATGGTAGCCGCCGGGGGGCAAAAATTCTACGAAAATGCTCCCGGAAGATAGGACCTCCGAGAGCACCTTCTTGGTTGACATGATACTTACTTGAGCAACCTCTGCGCCTTCTGCGGCACTTTGAACTGCCCCACCGCTGCGCTGGTATCGAGCCAGTAGATGAAATGGAACGCCGCATGGCTGGTTCCTTCCTCGAACGCCAGCTGCCCCTTGCGAGAGCGGCCATGCTCATCCCTGTATGCTCCCAATACCTCGATCTGGATCTTTTGCGGCAATACCCCTGCTGGATCGAGATCGACGATGATGGTGGTCTGGGTATTGGACCGCTCCAACCTGGACTGGAAGTAGGAAAGTCTCTTCCCCTCGGCGGCAACACAACCAGACCTGTCGATTCCGCTGAAGCGAGCCCTCGACTGATTCGCTGGCAGGGCCACCCGAATCGCCTTACGAGTCTCGATTCGATTCGCCACCCACTCGATCCGGCTCCCTCTCTGGAGTGCGTTCGTCAACAGGTCGGTGGGGACTTCAAACATCCCTGCGATCTCTCGCCCGAGACGACTGGTGCCCGGTTTCATCCAGACTCCTTCCTCCTCGATGGCGACCTTGCCGCGGTACAGGTAGGCGCTGTGCTCGGGCAGGTGCATCACCTTTCCTCGTACACTGGCCCGAGTCCTTCGCAGGTACTTGGGGATCTCGATGCTGTGATCGGAAGCGGAACTGATCCCACCAATAATCGCAACATCAGTTCGGTATCCACTTTCACTGGCCATCTTCGCCAGGTTTCTGGTCACCTGGACCAGCGCTTTCCGTGGAGACTCCTCGGCCGCCATAACAGCAGGCGAGATGAAGAGGATTCCGACCACCAGCGCCGTCCAGCGCCCAGTTGTCCACCAGTGGGGTTCGTACCGATTCGTCGAGTTCTGTGTCGTCGAATTCTGTGATTTCGTCATCTTGCTCCTCCTTTCAACGGGTGAGGCTATACCCTTTGATCCGGCTGCCCCGATCGATCGGACCGACCAACACCCAGTTGACCGAGAATCGTCCTCAGACCCATCTCAAGCGTGGAATGAGGTACTTCTCTCGAGGAGGATCGGCGCTCATCCAGCGCTGCGGGGATTCAGGCACGACCAGACGGCGATGCGGATCACCTCAGCAGTTTTTTTGCCTGAGGTGGAATCTGAAACGCATCCACTGGCTCGGAAGAATCGAGCTGGTAGGAATAATTGAAGACGATGTGTTCGACTCCGTCAGAAAATGCCCGGTCCCCCGAGATGGTGGTCCCCTTGAGGTTCTTCCTGCCGATGAGGATCGTCATCAACAGTTGATCGGGGAGCCCGGTCTGGGGATCGATCCCCACCTCGACGCTGCAGCGAGTACGGGTCCTGTCCACACTGGACAGGAACTTGGTGATGCTTCAGCTGAAACCACCGAGCAATCCTGAGTTCTGGATCTGATTGAAATATCGAACAGCGACCTTCTCGCTCACCTCCACCTTGACCCTGCGGTAGCTCGGCTGTTTCTTCTCGACGACAGCGGTATCCCCCGCTTCGCCCGGCTCCAGTGGCGCATCCATCGGTTCGCTGTAATCGGGATCGTCGATGTCGATCAATTCTGAAGGCTCGATCCACTCGACCTTTTTCTTGCTCGAGAGTGCGTCGAATAGCACCTGCCCCGGAAAGGCGATGATCCTCTGCACTCGGTGTCCGGCAGGATCGGAGATCATCGGCTTCCATTGCTCATCGATGAAAATCGCACCGCGCTCTCGATTACGATAGATCGACAATCCCGGCAAGTACATCAGCGCCCCGAGAACCTGGCCTTCATGCTCCTCATAGACCTGATGCATCCAGACCTTGTGATCGGCCTTGTTGGAGAGCCCTCCCCAGACGTTGCAATGCATCTGGTAGCCTTTGCGCCGGGAAACAGCCTCCAACTTGACGACCGCATCCCGCAAACTCCTGGCAGAGTCAGGGGCATCGACCGGCGCATTTGACCTGGGCCTCTTCGGTGAGTCTGCCAGAAGGGGCACCGAGATCCCAATCGTGATGAGAAGCACTACAATTGGAGTGAAGGAACGAAAGCACTGAGATGGGATTTTCGGCATTCGGGTCGCCCGCCTAACTTACTCCTGGAATCTACTCATCATCCCACCGGAATCGGGCGGCCAGAGCAAGAACAAACAGCGGAGCACCGGTCATCTCAAGTGGCTGATCACTCCCCTGAAGCCGTGTCTCTCGAGCCCTAGAAGGTCGATCAGGGACACCCGGGCCCGAGCCCGATCCGACACGGCACGCAGCCAGCCGATACGGGCGTCGAGCAGTTTCTCGACGATCCTCAACCGCGATTCCCCCTGATCGGCAGTCGCCACAGCACTCCACTTGGCCCGCGCCTCCTCGATGTGGGCAATCACCTGGTTTTCCAGCGTATCGATCGCCTCGTGACTCGCCAGTAGTTGGGCCCTGGCTGCAGCAATCTCATCATCGATCGAACGGCGCGACAAGATCTGACGTGCACGAGCAGATCCGAGCTGGTTCTGCGCAGCGTTGAGCCTCTGCTCGCCCGGCTGAAGACCGAGTGGAAACTCCACACCCAGTGTCACCATCCACGCATCTCCTCGACCCGCCGAACCGGCCACGGACGCATCCACGTCATAACTGGAACTGGCACCGATGACCAACTCTGGCCAATCACTGCCCTGCTCCTGCTCCAGCTGGGCGCTTGCCAGCACCAGTTCTTCTTCGGCCAGAAGGACACGAGGATGGAGGCGGCGATGATGGAGGCGGCGATCGGACAGCCCATCCACCTCGCCAAATCGAAGATCACCGGAATCCATCGGTTGCGGCAAGATCGACCCAGCAGATCGACCCAGCAGAGCATTGATTCTGATCTGAGTTCTGACCACTTCCTCCCCGAAACCCTCGAGGCGATCGTTCCAGCGAGATCTCAGCGCGACCCGCTGGATCGACCCTTCAGCGGACGACTCTTCTGAAGAGTCGCTGATCTTCTGCTTCAGGTCAGCGTTCAGATCAGCGTTCAGATCAGCGTTCAGATCTGTCAGGGCCGCCATCGTCAGATGGCTCGCCTGTTGCTGGTACCACAGTTCGGCCCACTCTTCTCTCAGTAGTCGAAGCAACTTCCCCTGAGCTTGCTGGAGACGAGCCTGCCCGATGGACTGGCGTGCGTCTCGCTGTCGTTGCTGTGCATCCCCATCGAACAGCGAAGAAGGACGCCAGTCGATGGCCACCGATCGATCTCCAGGAAGCGGAGTTCGGGGAAGATGAGTTCCACGATCGCCTTCGATGGCGGCGCTATCGAGGACTCGTGCCCCAGGCAGCCAGGATTCCACCTGGCCGGCTTCTCTCGATCCCTGCGACTCCTTGAAGGGATCAAGGGCTGGACTCTGCTGCAGCAGGAATATCTCCAGTTCTGCAAGATCAGAGGAGTCTCCGATTCCATCCCGTGTGGCGGTTGCGGAGTGGGAGGTCGAATCGGATCGGCTCACCGGGATCGGCTCCTGATCGGAAGAGAAGTAACCCCACAGCCCGCAACCGGGCAGCAACAAGCAGAGGCACAGCAGATACACAGGCTGCAGCCGGCTTGGAATCGACAAAACGGTCTCGCTGTATGGCTTCATCTTTTTCTCCCCTCCCTCCATTCCGGAGGATTCCCCGGCCACATGCTACCTCCGAGGCACGCTCTGCGCTGCCGCTACCTCGACTGAAATTTTGGACCCAGAAAAACTCTGCTCGACGGCCCTTCTGGAGGACCTGTCTCTGGAATCCGCCCCGTCTCCGGCTACCCTTGAGCAGAGGAATCGACGATTCCGGGGAGGTAACCTTGACCCGTCTACGACGACACCAACGACTCTCCGACGGCGAGCAATCTCGTGAGTTCAAGGTACAGCAGTTGCTCGGCCATGGGGACTGGTCGCAACTGTTCGGTCTCTCGGGGGATCTGTGGCTAGAGATCGGCACCGGCAAGGACACACACATCATCGACCGGGCCGCACGATTCGATGGTGACCTTCATGTCGGAATCGAGCAGTGTCGGAAAAAATTCGAGATGACCCTGCGCAAGGCGGAAACGCTCAACTGCGGGGATAATCTCAAATTCCTTCACGCCGATGCGTTCGATGCCATCGATCCACTCTTTGCCGACAACTACCTCGCAGGCGCCTTCATCCTGTTCCCCGATCCATGGCCCAAAACAAGGCATGCGCGAAGAAGGCTGCTGCAATCGTCTTTCCTGACGATGGTCGCCCGGAAATTGCGGCCCGGCGCACCCCTCGAGATCCGCACCGACGACCCCTCATATGCCAACCAGGCACTAGCCTCCCTCGAAGAGATCGAGTCACTGGTCTCACGCACGGGAGAGGATCCGTGGCTCTATCAACCGCTCGATCTCGAAAATCATGTCGAGACCCTGTTCGAGAAGCGATTCCTATCGAGGGGCCAACCAATCCACCACTTCTACCTGCAGAAAACCGAAGATGTCGCCGTCTCCTGAACTGTCCGACACGCTTCGCAACCAGTTAGAAGGACTGCCCTCCGATCCAGGGGTCTACATCTTCACCGATGGACACTCACAGACGGTGTATGTCGGTAAGGCGACAAATCTCCGCTCGCGGGTTCGATCCTATTTTCAACCGGGAGCCAATGATGGACGATTCCTCTTCTCCCGGATCGTCGAGAATACAGAGACGATCGACTACATCGTCTGTAGCAATCCACTGGAAGCTCTCCTTCTCGAGAACAACCTGATCAAGAAGCACCGCCCCCTGTACAACCTTCGATTACGTGATGACAAGACCTACCTCTCGCTTCGAGTCACCACAGGTGAGGACTGGCCCAGAGTTCATCCGATTCGCCGCTGGAAGAATGACGGCCACCAGTACTTCGGCCCCTACTCATCTTCTCGCGCGGTGTACTCGCTACTGCGATTGATCAAGAAGTACATCCCGCTCCGCAGTTGCTCCAACGCCTTCTTTGACAGCCGCCAAAGACCCTGTATCGAGTACGAAATTGGTCGCTGTACTGCACCCTGTGTCGGTCTCGACGAGAAAGAGTCCTATGCCCAACTGGTCGAGGAGGTGCTGCTGTTACTGCGAGGTCGAGATCGATCGCTGCTCAAGCGCCTTCGCCAGAAGATGGCGGATGCCAGCGAAACTCGTGACTACGAAGGAGCGGCGCGAGTTCGGGACCAGATCTCGGCGGTCGAAAAGATCATGGAGCAACAGCATGTCGAGGAACATGCCCAGGGAGATTGCGACGTGCTGGGCCTGCATCGGGTCGGCGATCTCTCCTCGATCCACCTGCTACTGGTCCGAGATGGAAGAGTGATTTCCTCGGCGACCCACACTTGCCGTGATACCCGGGAAGAAGATTCTGAACTGCTCCAGGCGTTTCTCGGCCAGTACTACCACGGGGACAAATTCGTTCCTCCCGAGATCCTGGTTCCAACCGTTCCCGAGGGTCTGGAGATCATCGAGAAATGGCTCTCGACCAAGGCAGGGCGAAGAACCACCGTCAAGGTACCCCAGCGCGGCAACAAGGTCCGCCTGCTCGAACTGGCGCGACGCAACGCAGAGGTACGTTCAGAATCGGATGGCCGACAGTTGGAACTGCAGGAGCAGATCGCAGTGCGACTCGGTGAGGTCCTCGAGGCACAACAACCGATCCGTACCATCGAGTGCTACGACATCTCGAATACCCAGGGCACCCTGTCGGTAGCGAGCCGGGTCTATTTCGAGGACGGCGAGCCCGACACCGCTCTGTACCGTCGTTATCGAATCCGTACGGTTCGCGGAAGCGATGACTTTGCCAGCATGGCAGAAGTTCTCGAGCGGCGCTTCAAAGAGCATCCTGAACGGGATGCTGTTCCAGATCTGGTCGTGGTCGATGGGGGTAAGGGGCAGATTTCCAGTGCCGTGTCAGTGCTCCGCCAGCACGCCCCTGGGGTCACCATCTGTGGGCTCGCCAAGGATCGTTTGCGCTCGGGTCAGCGAACCACCGAACGGGTCTATCTGCCAGAAAAATCCGACCCGATCGACCTGCCCGAAGAAGACCCCGCATCGCGTCTCTTGCAGCGGATTCGTGATGAAGCGCACCGATTCGCCAACTCATACCACCGGGAATTGCGAAGACGTAGTCAGTTGGTCAGTGGGCTCGAGGAAATACCCGGCATCGGTCCACGCCGACGCCGGGCTCTGTTACAGAAATTTGGATCGATCAAATCGATCCGCGATACATCCGTCGAGTCACTGGCACAAGTCGATGGGATGACTACCACTCTCGCCACCTCGCTCCATGCTTTCCTCCACTCACCAGAGGAATCAGACATCGAGGATGAAGTGCTGGATCCCTCCCTCGATGAAGCGGATCCTCAGCCACCCGCCACCGGTGGAGCGGCTCACTGACGCAGCAGGATCACCTCGGCTTCCTCCAGGGTGGAGACCACCGGCACGACTAGATTTGGCTGGGAATCGAGATCGAGGGACTGACGTGATCCGACGATCACCATGAATCCCCCTCCTCGATTCACCACCTCCGCCAGTTGTGCCATCCTTCTCAGCAGCGCCGGAGGATGGGCTTCTTCAGGAGGGACGATTAACGCCAGCAAGGTCCCTGGATGCTGGTGCACCTTACGAGAGAGGGCACCAATGGCCTTGACGATCATTCTGGGGGGATCTCCAGCAATTGGGCAAATTCGCGCAATTACCATCGCTCCCGTGGCAGCCAGTTCCAGGCCACCAGAGGTCATACCTGACAGGGTAGGTCTCCTTCCGCGGGCGAGCGGATATCTCAGCATCGCCCCTTTTCTCGATTTCGTCCAATCGGCCGATTTGACGATATGCGAGGGAGCGTCTTATCCTTGAGTGGAAGGAGATCGGTCAAGATGCGAACCGTTCGATACAAGGACACCTGCGAGATCTTGGTTTCTGAGGGCCTACTGGTTCCGGCAGACATCGAGGCGGCCCGCACCCAGAGTGCGGAGACCGGCGAGAGCACCATCGAGTCGCTTCTGAGAGAGACCCCTCTCAGTGAGGCGGATCTGGCCAGATGTCTCAGTGCCCAGCATCAATTGCCGATGATTCCACTCTCCCGTTACCAGATCGATGGAGATCTGCTGCAGGCACTCGAAGCAGACTTCGTCTGGGAGCACGGTCTCCTACCGCTCTCTCGCATCGGTGCTGCGGTGATCATTGCGGTAGCAGAAGTTCCGCCAGCACCCGCCATCGCCACTCTTCGAGAACGGCTCCATGCCGAGCCATTCTTCACCATCTCTTACCTGGACGAGATCCAGATCGAGATTTCTCGCGAACTTGAGTTCTCGGATGAACAGAAGATTACCATCGACCAGGCGGTTCGAACTCGCCGACGGGGAGGACGCGCCCCGGAAAGGACCACGGAGACCACAGGAGTCTCGAGCACCTCATCCTTGCTGGAAGCTCTCGACGACTCCTGGGAGAACATCTTCGAGGAAGCAGAAAAAAATGTTCGGGACGGCTCGATCTAGTCGACCAGCAGATCGAACTCGGCGATCACCGGTGTTTCGACCGCTTCCAAAATCTTGATGCGAATCACCTTCGCCAGATGCGGATCGAACAGCACTTTCTTCCCTGAACCGATGGTGGTTCCGCTGGCCAGTTCCACCCAGCCTGAATCGTCCTGAACCTCGACAGAGAACTTCTGGATCCTCGGGAATTGGCCCTCATCAAGACGTACACCGACCACCACCTGTGGCTCTTCCAGGGTCAACTGAACCCAGCCACTTCTCTCCTCCTCTGGACCGGCCCAGATGGTCGCCACGGATCCGTCATGAACATGTTCACGCGCCAGTTCCGCTTCTCTCCCGGGCCAGATCCCACTGGTTTCCACCTCAACTTTTGCCTTGAAGATCTTGGGACCCTCGTTGACACCGATATTGACCAGCAGATCGGGACGTTTCAGGGCCAGCTTATCGACGGCAGACGGGGTGACCGCAGTTCGCCACAGATAGACCCTTCGCAATGAGGGCATCCGCTCGAGTAGTGCCAGACAATCGTCGGTCACCTCGGTTCCGAACAGATTCAACACCGTCAGGTCGGGCAGGCTCGCAAGAATCGCCACCTCGTCATCCCCCACCACGGTCTCCGACAGGTTGAGCACGCGAATCTTGCCAAATCTCCACAATCCTCGAATCGACCGGGCGGTCACCGATGTTCCAGCCAGATCGAGTCGAGTCAGGACTGGTTCCAGTCCTGCAAGCCCCGCCACCATCTCGTCGGAGGCGCCCTTTCGCAACAAGCGGAAGACCGCCTCATGCGCATCATCTTTGCGAGAGATCGGCGCGACACGAACACCAGACGCCTGCAGAGTGGAAACCGATCGAGCCACTGCAGATCGAATCTCTTCATCCTCGATCCGGATGAGAGGCATATCCGGAAGTTGCCCGGGAGTTCTGGAGGGTACCTGCGACACTCCCGCCTCACCGACAGGCGCCACCGGTACATCGATCTCTTCATCTTCTGGCCACGAAGCGCCCTGGTCGATCCAGTCGCGAAGCAGTGCCAATTCCTCCCCGGTCAGACGATCTCCATCGGGCGGCATCCGATCCTCATCGTCATCGGGCAACGACACCCTCTCGATCAACTCGCTCTCCTGAGAATTTCCAGGAACGATGGTCGGGTACTCGCGATCGCTGAATGCCTCGGCCCGCAGATCCAGCCGCAGTTTACCTTTCTGTTTCTCCGAGCCGTGGCACTCGATGCAGTGGCGCTCGAACAATGGCATCACTTTCTGCTGAAAGTGCAGTATTCCCTCTTGCGAATCGGAGCCATCTTCTCCGGTGGGTTCCTCATCCGGAGCTTCTTCTGCCTCTCCCTCTTCCGCTGGAGCAGGATCCTGGGCGCCGCCCGAGATGCCGATGGCACCGGGTGATCCGACTGGACCGGCAACCCCGACCAACCCCTTTGGCCCTTGTGCGGGCCAAGGAGCCCCCGCCCGCACCCACTCGACCAGATTGCGGCGCTGCTGCTCGGTCAGCGCCGGCTCATCCGGCGGCGGCATACGATCTTCATCGTCCGCGGGGAGCAGCAATAGTTCGACCAGCAAGCTATTGTCCGGATCCCCCGGAACGATCAGGGGATTCTCCCTCTGTCGATCCTTGAGGTCATCGGGAGTGTCGAGTCTGAGTTCCCCTTTGACCTTTTCCGGACCGTGGCAGGGGACACAATGTTGATCGAGGATCCCTCTCACTTTCTGATGGTACAGGAGCAAACCCCGCTGCTCCTGCGGAGCATCGATGCTGACCTGTGTCAGTGAATTCCTCTCCCGATCGTCATCCCCCTGGCCCGCAAAAAAGACTTTTTCGAAGCCCTCCTCGACGAAGCCCTCGCCCCACTTCATCTCGCCACCGATATGCCCGCCCGCTGCGAGGATCGGAATGCACAGAAAGAGTGACAAGCGGTACGCCGGACTCGCCACCTCACGACCTCGAAGCACTGCGATTCCGACACCCGCTGTGACCAGTGCCAGGAAAGTGGTGCCGATCCCCAGCCAACGGTGCCAGGCCAGTGCGGTATCTGGATCCTCTGGATTCGCCAGTAACCAGCCAGAGAGTGAAGCGAGCATCGCAAACGCTGCGCCAGGAATCACCATCGGAAGAGAGACCGGGCCGGTCGGCGGGATCGGCCGACGCTGAAGGAGTTGGACCCCTTCGAGGACCCCAGCCCAGAGCAACAGCCCGAGAGGAAAGTGAAGCATCAACGGGTGAAAACGTCCGATCAGATCAGGAACTGCTGAGATGTCAAAACTCACGGATCAAACCTCCAGAGTCGCACAGCCAGGGATGAGCGAATCTCGCACAGAGTCCACTCCGCCCAGAGTCTACTCAGCCGAGGGAGCACTCTCAACGCTCCATGAGTTCTCTCAGCAGCCGGACCACCGGGCAAAGTGGCAATCCGACCACATTACTCCAGGAACCACGAACTTCCTCGACCAGCGCCCTCCCCTCACCCTGAATCCCGTAGGACCCCGCCTTATCGAAGGGCTCGCCCGTTTCGAGGTATGCATCTATCTGGCTGCTGGAAAGGCTCTTGAAGCGCACCAGAGTGATCACATGGCCCACCTGAGTGTCGCTGCCCCAGCGCAGGCACCAACCACTGGTCACCTGGTGCTCTCGACCGGAGAGGGACTCCAGCATCCTCCTGGCGTCCTTGGAATCGGCGGGCTTGCCCAGCAACTGCTGCTCGAGAGAAACGACCGTATCCCCTGCCAACACCGGATGCTCGGGCTGATCGATCGATGCCGCCTTGGCCTGAGCCAGACGTTCGACCAGTGCCACCGCTCCTTCCCCTGGATTGTGGGATTCATCGATGTCCACGGGGCGAACCAGCGGGGCAAAGCCAGCTCGTTGCAAGGCGATACACCTCCTGGGAGATGCCGAGGCCAGGATGACGGTTGAGTGACTCATGGGAAGAAGGGTGTCCCCTCCCGCTCACGGTGGCAACCCCCCGCTACAGGTCGAGAAGTCGGAAGCGGGCAAAAAAGCGGCCCCGCGGAATATTGAATTCCGCGGGGCCGTGACTGATTGCACCTACCTACAAACGTTCCATCAGGGACAGGTAGTGACCAGACAGTCGAGGGCATCCCCATCTGTCGGATCCGTACCACAGGCGGGGAAGGGCGCCAGCGGGGCCGCTCCTCCAGCAAACTGGTAGGTGAACAGGTAAATGGCATCCGTGATATCGACCTGACCATTGTCGTCACAGTCCGCTGCGTCGAGACACGGGATCGCATCTCCAGAGAACAGGTAACCCAGGATCAGGATTCCGTCACCAAGATCAACATTGCCGTCGTTGTTGGCATTGCCGCGGATGAAGTCGTCAGCCTCGCAGTCGTCCGGCGTTCCGTCACTGTCGGTGTCGGTTTCGCAGGAGTCGTCGAGTCCGTCGCCGTCACAGTCGGCACCACCGGTGCTGTCGATATCGCACACGTCGTCGATTCCGTCACCGTCGTCGTCGGCGTCACAGTCGTCGATGCTTCCGTCCATGTCGGTGTCGGTCTCGCAGGAGTCGTCCTGGCCGTCACTGTCACAGTCGGCGCCACCGGTGCTGTCGACATCGCACACGTCGTCGATTCCGTCACCGTCGTCGTCGGGATCACAGTCGTCGATGAGCCCGTCGCTGTCAGTGTCTGTTTCACAGTCGTCAGGAATACCATTGGTATTACAGTCGTTACCCGGACCGGTGGAGATCAGGCACCAGCTGTTGAGGATGCCGTCGTCACCGCCGGTGATATCCGTAGCCGTCATCGTCCAGGGCCCGTCGGTCCCCTCGCCGTTGAAGTCAGCAAGAGTTCCAGGACCGGTCGGCTGCATCGGAGCA
>Ga0302118_10001302_pt1 | contig 12310 bp, 11 predicted proteins | sample AG5_331_MG_FD_203126 | JGI IMG/M metagenome (GOLD analysis project Ga0302118, IMG submission 203126) | Marine microbial communities from Western Arctic Ocean, Canada - AG5_33.1 | ecosystem: Environmental > Aquatic > Marine > Oceanic | place: Canada: Western Arctic Ocean | collected 2017-10-01 | reverse complement strand
GGGATTCTTGTCCTCTACACCTTCGGCATGACGATTAACATGGTGGTGCTATTCGGCCTTATCTTGTCCGTAGGAATGTTGGTCGATGGCGCAATCGTCGTGACGGAATACGCTGATCGGAAGATGGCCGAAGGCTTAGACAGAAAAGAAGCCTATGGACTGGCGGCAAAGCGAATGGCATGGCCGGTCACAGCATCAACAGCAACAACCCTAGCAGCGTTTGCACCTCTTCTGTTCTGGACCGGATTGTTCGGCGAGTTTATGAAGTACCTGCCAATTACTTTGATAGCGACATTAACTGCCTCACTCCTTATGGCGCTGATTTTCGTACCAACATTGGGGTCGCGGGTTGGTCGGCCAAGCATCGGCAATCCAGACCTCATGCGGGCTATGGCTGCAGGCCAAAATACCGATTTAACGACCTTACCCGGTTTGACCGGCAGATATGCGCGGCTATTAGGTTATGCCTTACGCAATTCTGGTGCTGTACTCATTGGCGCCGTCGTCATGTTGGTGTCCGCTCAAGTTCTGTATTGGAACTTCGGAAAAGGCATCGAGTTCATGCCTGATTCTGAACCCGAAAGAGGTGCAGTCTACGTCCATGCTAGAGGCAATCTATCGGTTGATGACAAAGATCGATTAACGCGCCAGGTGGAAGAGCGCATTTTCGACTTGCCAGAGTTCAGCACACTCTACGCGCGATCTGCAGCCGGAGCCCGCTATCGTGATGGCGGATCAGCTGACATCGTCGGTGCTGTTCAATTCGAGTACAAGAATTGGGAGAATCGCCGCACCTCCGCTGAAGTTGTCTCCGACATGCGCGCGCGCTTAGCAGACTTAGCTGGCGTAAAGATTGAAGTGTGGGAAGAAAAAATGGGTCCGCCGACCGGTCGCCAATTCCACCTCAATCTTATGGGACAGGATTTCGATGTGCTCGCCGAGCATGTCACCATGGTTCGCGCTGAATTGGCTAGAATAGGCGGGTTTATTGACATTGAGGACACCCTACCGTTACCCGGTATTGAATGGGAACTGGAAGTCGATCGGGCACAAGCGGCGAAATTTGGTGTCGACATCGGCAGCATCGGCGACATGGTCCAGTTGGTGACGGAAGGCTTGAAGCTTTCAGACTACCGGCCAGATGACGCAGACGACGAGATTGATATTGTCGTGCGCTTTCCAAAAGAATACCGAACTCTCGACGAACTCGACGAAATCAGAGTGACAACGCCGGCGGGTCAAATCCCTATATCCAGCTTCGTACGCCGCGTCGCCAAACAAGATTCAGGTGAGATTAATCGTATAGATAGCCGACGGGTTATTTCTATAATCGCTAGCGTCGAAGATGGAATTTTGCCTGATCAGAAAGTCCGGTCAATTGAGGGGTGGCTCAAAGAGAACAAAAATTGGGATCCAGAAATACTTTGGGCTTTCAAGGGCGAGGATGAAGAACAGAAGGAGTCTGCTGCATTCCTTCAACGTGCATTCATAGTTGCGCTGTTTCTAATGGGTGTAATTCTCGTCACGCAGTTCAATAGTTTTTATTCTGCATTTTTAATTCTGAGCGCCGTACTCATGTCGACCATTGGTGTGTTCTTGGGTCTGCTCATTTTCCAGCAGCCCTTTGGCGTGGTTATGTCTGGCGTCGGCGTTATTTCCTTGGCTGGCATTGTTGTGAATAACAATATCGTCCTCATCGATACCTATGACCGGCTGAAGAAGGATTTTGACGACCCAGTCCATGCCATAATTCAAACTGGTGTGCAGCGGTTAAGGCCCGTTCTACTGACCACCGTCACCACAGTACTCGGATTGATGCCGATGATGTTTCAAATCAATATCGATTTTGTTCAGCGGGCTGTTCACATCGGGGCACCTTCACTGCAATGGTGGCAACAGCTTTCGATCGCCATCGTTTGCGGACTGACGTTTGCGACAGTTCTCACACTAGTCGTCACCCCTTGCGCGTTAAAGTTTCGCAAAGATGTCCAGGGTAAGATTGCACATCTGCGGTCATTCAAATCTGGCCTCGTTAATCAGCACGCAGAGTAGATGAAATTAGTCTTCCGCTTCGACTTCAGCAAGCTCTTCTTCAGTCAGGCCACCACGCTTAGACAGGCGGGCGAACGTGACAATACTGAAGGGAATACTGCCCAGGTAGATTACGCCCATGAGACCGAGCGTTATCCAGGTTTCCGTGACCATAAAACCGGCAAATAACGCGATTAGTAACATCATGGGAAGTGCGAATTGACGGGGCACACGCAACTTTTTAATCGAAAAGGTCGGCACCTTACTGACCATTAGAAAAGAAACGGTGCCAAGGAAAATACCCACGACCCAGTGGTTACTAAAAACGCCCGCATTGAAGTAGAACGATAAGATCATCGGTAGAATAACCAGCCCAGCCGCCGCCGGAGATGGGACACCGGTAAAATAGTTATGAGCCCAACTCGGTAGCCCAGGGTCACCGACCATCGTATTAAACCGCGCAAGACGAAGGACACAACAAACAGCGTAGAGAAGACATAAGGCCCAACCCAAGGTGCCCGCCCCTTGCATAGCCCATAAATAAAGTAAAATTGACGGCACCATTCCAAAACTAATGGCATCAGACAGAGAATCGAGTTCGGCACCAAACTTCGTAGTGCCACGCAACAAGCGAGCCACGAGGCCATCAATACCATCAAGAAAACATGCAATAACAAGTGCTATCACAGACCTTTCCCAGTCTTCGCTGATTGCAAAGCGGATCGACGTCAAACCACTGCATAGCGCTAACACAGTCAACATGTTCGGAAACAGCTTATTGAAAGACATTGTGCGCGGCTGAGACCGTTCTTTCTCCTGATTGTTGGCCAAATTACCCGTCATTTAACGAACCTCACCGTCGCGTTGTGCTTCACGAGATTTAGCGTCTGCAAGAACGGTTTCACCAGCGACCATCTTTTGACCAAGACACACCAGCGGATTCACACCCTTCGGCAAGTAGACATCGACACGGCTGCCAAAGCGAATAAGCCCTATGCGCTCGCCAGTCTCGAGATGCTGACCAGTCTGCACTTCGCACCGAATTCGTCGCGCCACCAAGCCAGCAATTTGGACAACAGCAAATTCTTTTCCAATGCTTGACATGACCTGCAAACATTGGCGCTCATTATTAGCGCTTGCCTTGTCTAGTGTGGCATTCAAAAAGAGCCCTGGAACGTAGACCTCCTTCGTGATTTCACCGGCTATAGGTATACGATTAACATGACAATCGAACACGCTCATAAAGACGCTAACCCGCGTGAACGTCTTTTGCTCCAGATCGAGTTCACGAGGACCATTCATCTCGATGATAGATTGCACCACACCGTCTGCTGGACTGATCACTAGCCCTTCACGGTCGGGCGTGACGCGATCCGGATCGCGGAAGAAATAGAAACACCAGATAGTTAGTAGCCCTCCGACCAGGCCAAGCGGAGACCAAATCAGCCAGAGTATGAACGTCGAAAACGCAAAGACCGCCAAGAATCCTGGTCCCTCAGGATGCAAAGGCGGAAAAAGATAATCTTTCCAAGTAATTTCACGGCTGTTCACTGGCTACTCCCGGCAATATATTTTTATGTTGGTTTACCGATACTGAGTTTAGCGGTTTTTAGCCGCAACCCAAAGCATGCGCTATTTACGAGCTACAGTCGGTCTCGAACCGGCAACGTGAAGACCTGTCCCGGATATATCAAATCTGGGTCTTTGATCTGGTCCTGGTTGGCTTCATAAATCAGCGTAAACATGACGCCTTCGCCATAAACCCGCCGCGCAATCCGCCATAGGCTATTTCCCTTTACGACCGTCATTGCTCCGGTTTGCGCGCCTGGCTGTGGAGCTTGCCTATTAAACGGCACCTCAACCCGCGCCACAACCATACCCTCAGCATCTAATCCGTCCGCTCTAACTGTATGTTGGCCGCGCATAGCAAGCTCACTGGATTCGATACTCCAGTAACCTGTGCTATCGACCTCAGCACGGCCTGCAAACGTATTGTCGAGATAGACCTGTATGCTATTTCCTGCCAATGCATGACCACTAAGAAAAACCCGGCCTTGATCGTCATAGTCAACGGTTTCGACGCTAAGATCGATTGGGCTCTGCTGAGGCGGTGCTTGGAGGATCCTGCTTGCTCCGCCGTCGCGGGCAGTTTCTATAATTAATATGCCAGCACCTTGCTCAGGGATAGACATCACTACAATACTGTCTGAAACCAAGGCCTCTGAGTTATCCTGATCTACGCGCAACGATAATTCATGTGTGCCTGCGCCCAGCACTTCAGACGGAATAAAAACCCACTCCCCCCGACCGTCTGTCGCGATGCGACCAATTTCTATTTCTCCATCGAAGATCAAAACGGTCGATAGAGGGCCTGCGCGCCCCGCCATGACCGTATTCCCTTGAGGGTCTATACGAACGACATCGAAGCTGGGTAATACGGGACCATCTAGTTCTAGAGAGCCATTCGTATTGGACACGCCATCAGTCGTGCTGCCAGAGTCAACTGCAGCAGGCTCCGGTGCAGGAGCGCCGGGGTCTTCCAAAGTAAAATTCAATACTATGGCCGCGATCACGACTAATACGCCAACAATCGCAACCAGAAGCGGACGGTTCACAGCGCCTCCCAGCTTGGCCCATGCAATTTCTTTTATTAAGCGATTGCGGCGCTCGAAGCAACGGGCGTGGTCACCTGGTCGCCAACCTGTGATGATAGTTTGTTAGCGACCGGCGAATAAATACGCCATGATTGCCGCCAGGGATATAGGTAGCAGAGCTACCGCTATCAACGCTAGCGGGTAAAATGTTCGTCGAAATGCCGCCGGACCAAGAGGCAATCGTTTGGCGGTTCCATCCGCGAATGGCACGAGAATAAGGCACAACAACGCGACTGCAGGCGCTTGGGATACGGGTTCCATGAGCGCCACAGCAACCCCTAAAACAGCTCCACCGCTGCCCAGAACCACTGCATTTCCAATAGAGAGGGCTAAAATCCATGAAAGAGCTAGGTATCCGGCCAAGGCTGCCATTAGGCAGTATGCGACAGCCGCAATCGAGTCTTCTCCTGACATCTGGCTGACCAAGCCAAGCCCTAACGACAACATGACGCAAACAACTAGAACAGACGGCCCCTCTAAACGCTGCACATTGAGCCGCCGGATCAATCCAAGCCAAAGCAATAGGTAAAGGACCAACCTAAGCCACTCCCCAGCTTCTGTAGGAGCGGCACCTAGCAAACTGCCAGAAACCGTGATCCAAACGCTACCTGCGGCGTAAATGACGGAAAGAACAATGTTCCATGATCGTTTTGGCTGAATAAGATCCACCGCAAATCCAATTAGAAACCCTCCAATCGCGATATGAATCACTCGACTTAGAGCATCAATAGGAACCCATGGTGTCAGTAGTAGCCAGTTCCAAGCCGCGGAAAATCCGAAAAGAATGCATAGCCCTGCAACGCGTGCGCCACGTTCTGGACCTGCAGCTAGGCGCAGGGCTCCCCCCGTGGCCAACGCCACGCCAAAAGGAATGAAATACGGTAAAAATCCAGCCAATATATTTTTCGGGCGAACGGGTGAATCACATGATTGCTCCCGCTAAGGCCCGTCCTTTATGATGTCCTTATGCGAATAGCAGCCTACCTTAAAGGCGGTCAAGCATAGCTATGATAGGTTTCTTTATGACAAACACTCCCAATTCCGAACCAAAAACCAAACTAACAATCAAAGTTTGGGATATCTGGGTGCGGTTTTTTCACTGGTTCCTAGTCTTTTTCATTGCGCTGAGCTACGTCACTGGAGAAATCGGAGGCTTAGATTTCACTCTACCGGGTACTAATCAATTTATTTCAAACATGAATGTACATGCCTTAAGCGGCGTAACAATTCTTGGCCTCATTCTTTTTAGGGTCATCTGGGGAATAACAGGGTCGACAACAGCTCGGTTCACAAACTTTGTAACAGGCCCCATCAAAACACTCGCATACGTCAAAACCGTTTTCAAAGGACCGTCGACCTTCTTTGCCGGACACAATCCAGCCGGTGGAGCCGTCGTCATGGTTATTCTACTGGCCCTCCTGGCGCAGACCGGGACAGGGCTGTTTTCGCAAGACGACTCATTTTTCGCAACGAAAGGCCCCCTGGCCTTCCTCGTAGAAGATGAAACGAGCAAAGAAGTTACGGGCATCCACAAGAAAATCTGGTCGTACTGCTTGGTCACCCTGATCTTACTCCACATAGCCGCGAACCTATTTTACTGGCTAGTTAAAAAACAGGGTCTCATCATGGCGATGATCACGGGGCGCCGCAGATTGCCAGACGGAAGAAAACAACCAAAACTATTCTTTGCAAGCGCAAGGCTTGGAGCCGCAATAACTCTAGGGGTCTCTGTCCTCATGTGGCTTTTGTTCAACGCCGAGAGGCTCTAAACCCGTTCAGACATAGAAAACCGCCAGTCCTGTGAAGAACTGGCGGCCAAAACTCTATGGTATTAGAACGTGCTACTCAGTCTTATATAAATCGTGGCAAGATTTACATGTAAATAAGCCGCCTATTTTTGGGCCCGCTTCTGCCATTCCGCCACTCCGGGCAGCAGCAGCAACTTCTCTCGCCGAGCTCGCTAACGCCTTAAACCGTCCGCTAAAGTCTTCCCAATTTTCCCAAATATTTGCTCCGGCTTTTCCTCCGGGAAGATTCTGGTCAAATGCTAGCTGAGCAGCATCTGCAGCGGCTGCAATCGCATCGGCATGGTGTGCGAGATTATCACCATAGGGAACCTTGTTTTGGGCAATCGCCCCAAGTCCAGCCGCATGCGCGCCTAGAGATTTCATCAAATTTTGTCGGTAATCAACAACATCCTTGTCTGCAGCATGCGCTGTTGAAAGTCCGAATGTGAATACTGCGGCAGCAAGAGCTGCACCTAGATACTTAAACATCATATTTTCCTCCGGCAGAACCCTGGTTAACTCTTCAGCACTTCATCTCAGTCGATATAAGTGTAGGTTCAGTGCGTGCCTAAGCAGTACATAGTTCGTTTATCACTGGCAACCCGGACTTAATCCCACCCCATGCAACAATACCAAGAACAGAATAAGGGCTTTAGCCTTTGCGTCTTTTGTGGCTCACGGTCTGGCGCAGACCCTGACTTTGAAAAATTTGCGGCCGAACTTGGAGAGATTATGGCTCGTTCAAATGTTAAACTGGTCTACGGGGGCGGCTCAGCTGGGCTCATGGGCGCGATATCGGACGCAATCCTAAATCATGGCGGGCAGGCGCTTGGGGTCATCCCAAAGTTTCTCAAAGACCGCGAAATCGGCCACCAATCAGCAGAAATTATCGTTGTGCCCGACATGCATAGCCGAAAACGCATGATGTTTGAGCATTCGGATGCATTCTGCATTCTGCCGGGTGGCATCGGAACACTGGAAGAATTTCTCGAGATTATCACTTGGCGGCAGCTATCGGTGCACAACAAACCCGTCATTTTGGCCAGCTGGAAGGGATACTGGAACAATCTGGTAGCGCTCGCCGACGCTGTGAACGCCGGCGGTTTCGGCTACGGCCCAACCGAAGACCTCTTCACCACCGTCCATTCCGTGACCGATATTCTACCCAATATTCGAGAAAAACTGGTCGGTTTTCAGCCGGACCCCGGCATAAAGCACCCGGATTTGCCCGAAACCTGAACTCTCGCGCCACTAGCGCTTGCACCCAAACGCCCCATTGCCCTACTTTCCGGGCACTCAAACACGGGGCCAATGCCCCACAAAACTAAGCGGGAGAAGCCCGCAGCAGAAGGGAGCCATACGTGAGTAAGATTAAAGTTAAAAACCCCATCGCCGAGTTGGACGGCGATGAGATGACACGAATTATTTGGGAGTTCATAAAGAGTAAACTGATTCTCCCATACCTGGACGTCGATTTGAAATACTTCGACCTTGGTGTCGAAGCGCGCGACGAGACGGATGACCAGGTCACCATCGACGCAGCCAATGCCATTAAAGAATTCGGCGTCGGCGTAAAGTGCGCCACCATCACACCTGATGAAGACAGGGTCGAAGAGTTCAGCCTTAAGAAGATGTGGCGGTCCCCCAACGGAACAATCCGGAATATTTTAGGCGGGACCGTTTTCCGCGAGCCGATCATTTGCTCAAATGTCCCACGCTATGTTCCCGGTTGGACCCAGCCGATAGTTATCGGACGTCATGCGTTTGGTGACCAATACCGTGCAACGGACTTTTTAGTGCCTGGTGCAGGAACCCTTACGATGAAATTTCAGCCCGAAGACGGCAGTGATCCAATCGACTTGGAAGTGTACAAATTCCAAGAACCAGGCATTGCCATGGGCATGTACAACCTCGATGAATCGATCCGTGGTTTTGCGCGGGCATGTATGAATTACGGACTGCAACGCAATTACCCTGTCTATCTGTCTACCAAGAACACAATTCTAAAAGCCTATGACGGCCGCTTCAAAGATCTCTTCCAAGAGGTATTTGACAGTGAATTCAAAGATGAATTCGACGCCAAGGGCCTTACCTATGAGCATCGCCTAATCGACGACATGGTCGCGTGCGCGATGAAGTGGTCTGGCGGTTACGTTTGGGCCTGTAAAAATTACGACGGCGATGTGCAGTCAGACACTGTGGCCCAGGGCTTCGGTTCACTCGGTTTGATGACATCTGTACTGATGACGCCAGACGGCAAAACTGTGGAAGCAGAAGCGGCCCACGGAACAGTGACCCGCCACTACCGCTTGCACCAAGAAGGCAAGGAAACATCCACCAACCCGATCGCGTCTATTTTTGCGTGGACCCGTGGCCTCAAATACCGTGGCGAGTTTGATGGCACACCTGATGTTGTTGGCTTCGCTGAAACTCTGGAGAAGGTCTGCGTTGATGCCGTTGAAAGTGGCTTTATGACGAAAGATTTAGCCATCCTGATCGGGCCTGAGCAAGCCTGGATGACAACCAGTCAATTCCTAGAGAAGCTCGATGAAATGCTTCAGACAGAGATGGCCTAAGCCGCCAGATTTTGATCCAAAAGAAACGGCGCCCTCCATCGGAGCGGTGCCGTTTTTCTTATTTAGAACGCCTTAGATCTCTTGCGTTGTAGCTTTTAGCTTTTCTTCATCCAGGTCGTAGAAGAACAACATGCCGACCGCCATCATTAAGCAAATGGGTGGCGCCACAGCGATGGCCAAGTAAATCGCCGTAATCGCACTTTCAGGCTGCTCAATCCCCCCCCCCCCCGTACCAGAGATATAGCCCATTGCACCCAGTAAAATCCCGGTAATTGCTGGCCCAAGCGCATAGGCGAACTTTTCAGCCGTAGTGTAAATACCTGCAAAAATTCCGGCGCGTTCCATACCGGTCCTGCGGCGATCGTACTCAATGGTATCAGGCAGCATGGATTGGCCGATCAATAGTATTCCAGCCGCAGCTATACCCGTACCCATAGGCCGCATCAGGATCAGAAGTAGTGGTTCATTGGAGCCTGCCAACAACCAAGACAACGATGCGAGCGACAAGATTGAGCAGGCTATCATCAGCGTACGCGCTTTTCCGACCCGCTTAGACACCTTCAACCAGATGGGTATAGCCAACAAGCTTGCAGCGGTAGAGGTCATAAACATGTAAGAGAGGGTTGTGTCTTGCTGCTGCAACACCCGCTGAACAAAATAGGCGTACGCCCCAAAGGAAAACGAGTTTGCGAGCAGCATGAAGAACTTAATCACGATCAGCTTTAAGAATGGCTTATTGCCAGCTACGGTCCGTACCTGATCCTTAAAGCTAGGAGATGGACCAGACGGAACGTCATGATAGGGCGCCTTAGCCGTCATCGTAAAACTGATGATACCAGCAAGTATCACGACCCCCGCCATGACCCAGCCAACAACGGCGTACCCCTCACGCCCACCGCCGGCTGAAACTAAGATCACAGGCGCGAGAATGAGCCCACCAACTTGCGCCACATTGATAGCTGTGACCCGCCAGGACATAAGGAATGAACGCTCATGATAGTTCTCGGTCATCTCAGCGGGCATTGCCAGATAAGGAACGTTGAAGATTGTGTAACCAGTGGAATAGAGCACCAGCGCGCCAAGCATGTACCAAGCGGCGTTCGATTCCACGACCCAGCCCGGTGGCGCGAAAATAGCAACGAGGGAGGCACCGCAAACCACAGCGCCTAATAACAGATACGGCCGATGCCGCCCCCAGGGCGAACGGGTTCTATCGCTAATCGTACCCATCACAGGGTCAGTTACTGCATCATATATTTTCGAAGCCGCGAACACTGCACCCGCCGTCGCTGCTGCGATTCCTAAGAGATCCGTCATAAACCGCATCAGGAAGACGTTGGTAATGTTGAACATAATCGACGGCACTACGGTGCCAATACCCCAACCAATCGCCACCGAAAGTGGTAGCTTTATATCAGCGCTTTTTGAACTGTTCATGTCCCCTCCAAGAAACTTTATTACGTAAAATTTATTATGCTTGTTTTCTCCGACGCTACTAGATTTCCTTTCGATCCAAAACCACCCACCGGTCGTAAACAAGTAGATATGCTAGAAAAGGAGGCCGATAATGCATCGGCGCGGATTTATGGCTGGATCGTCTGCCTCACTCACGCTTGGCTCGGCATCAGCAGAAAATGCGAGCCGGCTCATAATTGACGATTTCGCGTCAGGGACAGGCATTGCCTTATCTGGAAACCGATGGGTGGGTTTTACGGATCAAGTGATGGGCGGGCGCAGCACTGGCGGCGCCAACCTAGACGAGATAGATGGACGCCCCTGCATACGTCTGACAGGCACTGTGGATACAAGAGACGGCGGGTTCATACAGTTAGCGATTGACCTTGGCAAAAACCAAAGACCCTTTGATGGGCGAAGTTACACCGGTGTCGAACTTGATGTATATGGAAACGGTGAATCATATAATTGCCACCTGAGAACAACAGATGTTCGGCGGTATGACCAGTCCTATCGCGCCACCTTTAAGGCACCTCAATCCTGGACGACTGTTAAACTGCCATGGTCAAAATTCGAACCGAGCGCGATAGAAACGCCCCTCAATTTGGAAGCACTGCTCCGGCTTGGAATCCTAGCCTGGATGAGAGATTTTGAAGCGGACATCGCGTTAGGGCGCCTGGCTCTCTATTGATCGCGTTCCGCAAACGCTTTCTTTGCAGTCATAATCTCATCATAGAGTGCAGCAGCATCTCCACCGATCTTCATAATAAGTTCGGAATGAATATCGAGGCCGATAGATTGCCAAGACGCGTGCTGCTCCCCTGACAGACGCAACACTTTCAAACCCACGTCTCCCGCCCTTTCCAAATATTGAGCGTTCCGGTCTTGAACCACTCTACGATACCAACCGGCGCCGGGAACAGAGCGGCGATAGACTGACTGATCTTGCTCAGACAAACCGTCCCACCAATCTTTGTTTGCAACGACACCGGCTGTTGAATAGGAATGGTGAGTAAGCGCAAAGTTCCGCGCAACTGAATCAAGGCCTGCCAATGCAAATATTTGTATGCTTTGTTCACCGCCCTCGACCAATCCAGTTTGCATCCCTGGGATAACATCACTCAATGGAATTTGAATGACGTCGGCTCCCAGGGCCGCCATAAATAATAAGGCAGAATCATCAGCCGACACCCGCATCTTTCGTCCACGCACGTCCGTGGTAAGACCAATCCTAAACGTCGCGTACAAATCCATCCAGCCATCCATCATCCATGATAGGAGAACGAGATTCTTTTCTGCGAATCTTTGCGAGAGAGAATCCAAAAGGTATTCATCGAGCACATAGGAAGCTTCTTCGATGGACTCGAACAAATAGGGAGCACGCAGCACGGCCAACTCTGGAAGTGCCAGGCCTAACGTACCGGTAGAGATGCCGCCCATCTGCAATCTGTTTCTCCGAAGCCCGGCGAATTGGGTTTCTTCGGGCCCGGCTTCTCCGAGCACCATCAGAGTTGCGTCTAGGCGCCCCTCACCGAGCTCAACAACAGAATCGTAGAACTTCTGCCAATAGACTTCCCCAGCCGTTCCAGGCGCTGCAAAGCCGGCAACTTTCGGTGGTTCTGCGCTCGCTACGCTGACTAAACTAGAATGGATGGCCACCGTAAGGGCTATGAAGGCGGTACAAAAATTCATGGGTTTCCTCATAGAGACAACAAACCACACGAAAACGTGAAGCGGTAGGGGCTGTGACCTTGGATTGCTCCAAAAGAAATATGTTATGAACTAATACGGTTTTTCAGGCGGCCAA
>Ga0302118_10001300_pt1 | contig 12313 bp, 7 predicted proteins | sample AG5_331_MG_FD_203126 | JGI IMG/M metagenome (GOLD analysis project Ga0302118, IMG submission 203126) | Marine microbial communities from Western Arctic Ocean, Canada - AG5_33.1 | ecosystem: Environmental > Aquatic > Marine > Oceanic | place: Canada: Western Arctic Ocean | collected 2017-10-01 | reverse complement strand
GACAACTCGGTCTACGCGATCGATCAAGCCACCGGCAGCAAGCGCTGGTCGTATCCGACGCAGGACATGGTCGAAGCGCCGGCACTGGTGCTCGACGGCCGCGTCTACATCGGTTCGTCGGACGGTTTCCTCTACGCGCTCGACGCCAAGACTGGCGAACTCGCGTGGAAGTTTGAAACTCAGGACAAGATCCTCGGCGGCGCCAACTGGTTCACATCCAAGACTGGCGAGAAGCGCATCGTCGTCGGCAGTTACGACGCGCGCGTCTACTGCCTCGACGACACCGGCAAGAAACTGTGGGAATACGAAACCGACAACTACGTGAATGGCACGCCCGCTATTTACAACGGCGAGATGGTGTTCGGCGGTTGCGATGCAGGCCTACACCTCGTCAACGTCGAGACTGGGAAGCGTGTCACCAAGATCGATCTTGGCCAGGGATGCCAGGTCGCCGGGTCGGTCGCGTTGTTTGCTGACAAGGCCTACTTCGGTCACTACGGCAACGAGTTCCTGCGCGTCGACCTCGACAGCGGCAACATCGATTGGCGCTATAGCAGTAAGCGCGATGGCTTCGTCTCGTCGCCCGCAATCAACGATAAGTACGTCGTGTTTGGCGGTCGTGACAAGAACCTTCACTGCGTGACCCGCAAAGACGGCACACCCCAGTGGAAGTTCAAGACAAGACGCAAGGTCGATGCATCCCCGGTAATCACTGGCGACAAGGTTGTGTTCGGATCCGGCGATGGCCGCCTCTACCTGCTGTCGCTGAAGGACGGTAAGGAGTTGTGGAACTACGACGTCGGCAAGGCGATCTATTCGTCGCCCGCAGTTGTCGACGACATGATCATCGTCGGCACCGGCGACCACCGTGTCTACGCGTTCCACGCACCCGTGAGCGGCAAGTAGGCCAGCCATGCGCGTAATGTTGCTGACTCCTGGCACCGGCCACTTCTATTGTGGCAGTTGCCTGCGCGATGACACACTCGGCAAGGCGCTGCAGGAACTGGGTCACGAGGTCACGTCGGTGCCGCTGTATCTGCCGATGCAACTCGAGCGCAAGCAGCAGGAACAACCGGTGCTGATGGGCGGCATCAACGTCTACCTGCAACAAAAGACCCGGCTCGCTCGCTACCTACCGCGCTTCCTCAGCGATTGGCTCGACCGACCGTCGCTACTGCGCTGGGCCTCGCGCCGCGGCAACATGACGGATGCCAAGGCCCTCGGCCCGATGACCGTCTCAATCCTGCGCGGGGAATGCGGCCGGCAAGCGCTCGAAGTCGACAAGTTGATGCGGTGGATCGCGACGCAACCGCAGCCAGATGTCGTCATCGTATCGAACGCGATGCTGGCCGGAATCGTGCGCCGACTACGTGAATCCCTCAGAGTGCCGGTGCTCATCACGCTGCAAGGTGAGACACCGTTTTTAGATGAACTCAGCCAAGTGGATGCCGATGCAGCATGGCAGGCCTTGCGCGAACGTGCCGCCGAGGCTGACGCATTGATCGCGGTCAGTGAGACCTATGGCAAAGAGATGCGCGAGCGGTTGGCCATCGCGGCTGACAAACTGCACATCGTGCACAACGGCATCGACGCCGAGAGCTTCGCGCCAACTGGCACGTCGAAGCAATTGCCAAAAACCATCGGATACCTGGCCCGCATGTGCCGCGACAAGGGACTCGACACCCTCGTCGATGCGTTCCTGATCCTCAAGCAACGCGGCAGCGTCGAAGGCTTACGCCTACGCGTCGCCGGCGTGCAACTGGCCGAAGATCGGACCTACGTTCGCCAGTTGCAGCAGCGCATCGCCGCGAGTGGCTTTGCCAGCGATACCGAGTTCCTGCCGAACATCGACCTCGCAACAAAGGTCGCGTTCTTGCACACGCTGAGCACGCTGTCGGTGCCGGCTCGCTACCAGGAATCCTTCGGCCTCTATCTGCTCGAAGCGATGGCCGCCGGAGTCCCTGTCGTGCAACCACGACATGCGGCGTTCCCCGAAATCGTCGAAGCGACCCAAGGCGGGGTGCTGTGCGAGCCGGATAGTCCCGAGGCCTTGGCCAATGCACTCGAGTCAGTCCTGAACAACGAAGACTTGGCGCGCACTCTCGGCACGCAAGGTCGGGAAGCCGTCGCGAAGAAGTTCTCCGCTAGCCGCATGGCCAAGAACGTCGCACACATCTGCGAACGCTTGGTCGCAGACGCCGCCAGCACAACGACCCGCTCGTAGCCAGTCAGCTGGATGGAACCGCAACTGGCCATTCTGCCCCCACGCATCACGGGCTTACGCTCAGATTGCTAAACCAAGGAATCCCCTCTGGGACCGCACCAAGGCTCAATCACAGGGTCAACGATTGCAATGACCCTCAACGCCACCGGAGAACGGGTCCGACCGCTGTCACGACGGTGATCGCATCCGCTGCGGTGCCGAGGACTACGGGACCACCGGTTGCACCTCCGTGAGAATTACCGCTGCCGTCGCTTCACAAGGGAAGAGCCCCATCGGGGACAACTCGATGCACAAATCTGAATCGTTTGTGACTACGAGTGCCAGCGGTGACGCAGCGCGCTTGCGGCAGAAGGTCACGACGCCGACACTCTCGCTATGCAAACTTGGATCCTGTTCGCCCTACTCACCGTCGCCTCGTGGGGCCTGTACGGCGTGCTCCTGCACGCGGGCCAAGTCAGCATGGGCGATGCAGTCAACGGTCGCTACAAGGCGTTCTTCTGGGTCGGCATCGCCTACGTCCTGATCGCGGTGTTAGCACCGGCAGGTATGTTGCTCGCAGCGAAGGCGTCGTGGGCGATGCCCGGCAAGGCGATCGGCTTGTCACTAGTTGCCGGTGCGGTTGGCGCGATCGGCGCGTTTGGCGTGCTACTCGCATTCGGCGCGAAGGGACATCCAGCCGCGGTCATGTCGATTATCTTCGCGGGGGCACCAATCGTGAACGCGATCGTTGCGATGTCGTTGCACCCACCGGCAGGTGGCTGGGCGAAACTTGACTGGCGGTTCTTGCTAGGCATCGTGCTCGCAGCCACCGGCGGCTTACTGGTCAGCCTCTACAAACCTGCTCCGGCCGGCGTAGGCAAGCCCGCACCCAGCAACCAAACGACGCCGCGCTAATGGCAGCACTGGTCGAACTGCTACGCGTTAACAAATACTTCGGCACTGCGACCGAAGTGCTTCGCAACATCGACCTGTGCGTGCAACCGCACGACACCGTCGCCGTGTTAGGGCCATCAGGCTCTGGCAAGAGCACGCTGCTCAACATCATCGGCGGTCTGTTACCTCCCAGTAGCGGCGACGTGTTGTTCGATGGCGAACCACTGGCCAACCGCAACGCGAAGCAACTCGCCGCTCTGCGCAACCGTGAGATCGGGTTCATCTTCCAAGCGCACCACTTACTGCCGCAGTTGACGGCACTCGAGAACGTGCTAGTGCCAACGCTCGTGCACCCCAAGGACGAACAACGACGCACGGCTTACGATCGTGCCAGCGAATTACTGAACGAAGTCGGCCTCAGCGAACGGTTACACCATCGCCCGGCACAACTGTCAGGCGGCGAACAACAACGCGTCGCCGTCATTCGCGCCCTGATCAACCAACCGCGAATTGTACTCGCCGACGAACCCACCGGATCACTCGACGAGCGCGGCACCGATTCCCTTGGCGACCTGCTGTGCCAACTAAATGAACGCCACTCCGTCGCACTGGTAACGGTCACCCACTCGCGCCGCCTCGCCGCACGCATGCAACGCACTCTCGAGTTGCGCGAAGGATCCATCGCGATGGCGGACCAAAACGCATGAACGCGTGGTTGCTGGCACTGCGCGGCATGCGTCACTATTGGCGCACCCACATCGGGGTATTGCTCGGCGTCATCTGCGCCACAACCGTTTTGGTTGGCGCGTTGTCAGTCGGAGATTCGGTTCGACTGAGCCTGCGTGACCAAGCGCTACATCGTGTCGGGTCGTTCTCGTCGGTGCTCGCGGCCGGCGACCGCTTTGTGCAAGCGGACCTAGCTAGCCGAATCACCACGGCGCTAGGTATCGCATCGTGCGTTCCCGTCATGCAGTTGCCGGGTGTCGCGTCGAGCAACGGCGGCGCAATGCGAACCGGCATCGTCGATGTCTTCGGTATCGACGATGGCTTCTTTGCCATGAGCACGTCCGGGCAACAACGCAACGCACCGGACGCCGGGCATGCCCTGCTAAACCAACGCTTGGCAACGCAACTCGGTGTTGCTGCTGGCGACGAAGTCGTTCTGCGTGTCGAGAAGCCGAGCCTGATGCCGGTCGAAGCGACGATGGCGACTGTCGACGACATCTCGTTCGGATTGCGCGTCACGATTGACGGCGTTGTCGACGAACAGCAGTTCGGGCGCTTCGGCCTGCGCACCAGCCAAGTTCCGCCGTTCAACGTGTTCGTCTCGCTCGCGTGGCTGCAGGAAGAGTTGCAACTGCCCGGTCGCGCCAACATGTTGCTAACCGACGGACAAGTCGACGCAGCAGACAAGGCGCTACGCGCGCAATGGCGTATCGCAGATGCGGAACTGCAATTAGCGACGAACGAGATAACTGGCGTCACCGAGCTGACGAGCTCTCGCGTCTTCCTCGACAAAACGATCGTCGACGCCGTCGCGCGCATCACGCCAGACGCGGTGGGTATCGTCACCTACTTCGTCAACTCCCTGAAGGCACACGACAAGCAAACGCCCTACTCGATGGTCAGCGCCATCGGCCCACTGCCAGGGACAACCACGAGTGCATCGACGTTGCGCAACCTGCGCGCGCTCGTGCCCACTGGGACCGGCAACGACCAGATCGTCTGCAACCAATGGCTCGCCGAAGACCTCGGCGTCAAACCTGGCGACTCGATCGAGGTGACCTACACGGTCATGAACAGCGCGCTGCAGTTCCAAGAACGCAGCCACAAGCTGCAGGTGCATTCGATCGTGCCTCTAGCGGGCGCGGCAGCTGACCAAACATTGATGCCCGCGTTCCCCGGACTCGCCGAAGCGAAGAGCTGTCGAGATTGGGAGCCGGGCATTCCGGTCGATCTGCAGCAACTGGATGATCACGACCAAAAGTACTGGGAACAGCACAAGGGCACTCCCAAAGCGTTCGTGACGCTGGCAACCGGGCAACAGCTTTGGAGCAATCGCTTCGGCACGCTAACGGCAATCCGAACCAGTCCCCAACATCGGCAAGCACTCGAACAACAACTGCCTCGCCTGATCGATCCGAAGGCACTCAACCTGCAGTTCCAAGATCTGCGCGGCCCAGCACTCGCGGCCGGCACCCCGGCAACGGACTTCGGCAGCTTGTATCTCGGACTCAGCTTCTTCCTGATTCTCGCGGCACTAATGCTCACGGCGATGATGTTCGCGTTCGGCATCGAGCAGCGACAAAGCGAGATCGGCACACTGCTCGCGGTCGGCTACGAACCACGCACCGTGCGCTGGCTATTCATCCGGGAAGCCATCGTGCTTGCGGCATTGGGCAGCCTCATCGGAGCCGCGTGTGGCGCCGGCTACACGCACGCAGTCTTGCACGCACTCGGCACGCTGTGGCGCGACACAATCGGCCAGACGACGTTGGTTGCGCACATTGTCCCCAGTTCGGTGGCAATCGGCGCCGGCTGTGCCGTGCTGGCCGCGTTGGCTGCGATTGCGGTGGCGATGCGTCGCGCTTTTCGACGACCGGCAGTCGAATTGCTGCAAGCTAAGGCCGGTGAAACGGGCGACGCGGATCTATTCGAACCCCGACGTGGCCGCGATCGCGTGCAGATGTTGCTCGGTGTTGCAGCAGTGGCCGGCGCGGCCTACTTGATCGCTAATGCCCAACCCCATCGCGCAACCAGCGCCTTCTTCGGGGGCGGCGCACTGCTACTGGTCGCGACCCTGCTCGGCTGCCGGTTGCTGCTGGCTCGACTAGCCATCCCGAAGTCTTCGAACCTCGATACAATCGCGGCACTGGCACTGCGCAACACCGGCCGCCGGCCGCGCCGCAGCGTGGCCACCATCTCGCTGCTCGCCAGCGGCACATTCTTAGTCGTTGCGATCCAAGCCAATCGACTCACCCCTCCCCTCGATGCGGCAGTGAGGAGTTCGGGCACGGGTGGCTTCGCGTTGTTTGGCCGATCGACGCTGCCAGTTCTGCGGGACCTCGCGAGTGAAGCTGGCCGTGATGCCTACGCATTGGATGACGAACAACTTGCCGACGTTGCGATCGTGCCATTGCGCGTGCGCGGCGGGGATGATGCGAGCTGCCTCAACTTGAGCACGGCGCAGAGCCCGCAACTCGTCTCTGTGCAACCGAGCCTGTTCGCGCAGCGAGAGTGCTTCCGATTCACCCGCACCGAAGCCAAGGCAGGTGCAACGGACAATCCCTGGCTGCTGCTCGACGAGGACTACGGCGCCGGCGTCGTGCCGGCCATCGGCGATGGCGGCAGTGTCGCGTGGGCGCTGCACAAAAAGCTCGGCGACTCGCTGCGATACCGCGATGAATCTGGGCGCGACTTTGAAGTCCGTATCGTCGCCACCGTGGCGGACTCGATCCTGCAAGGCAACTTGATCATCTCCGACCGCCACATGCTGGAACGATTTCCATCCGCGTCGGGCTACCGGATGTTCTTGATCGATGCGCCGAGCGAACGCGCCGAGCAAGTCGCTGCGGACTTGGGCCGCGCCCTCGAAGACATCGGCTTGGAGCTGACGCCCACCGCAGAACGCCTGGCAATGTTCCAGTCGGTACAGAATACATACCTGTGGATCTTTCAGCTGCTCGGCGGGCTCGGACTATTGCTCGGCACGGTGGGACTCGGCGTCGTCGTCTTGCGCAATGCACTGGAACGTCGCGCCGAGTTGGCGATCGCGCGAGCGGTGGGATTCCCAAGCGCCACCGTTCGCAACCTCGTGTTTTGCGAGCACTCGGTCTTGCTCGGCCTTGGCCTGATCTGCGGCGTGCTCGCGGCCAGTGTTGCGCTGCTGCCCGCCCTGCAAGGAGAGCGCGGTTTGCCGTTACTGCCCATCGCCGGGTTCGTCGCTGTAATCGGACTTAGTGGCGTCTTCTGGGTGTGGCTCGCCAGCGCCTTGGCAACCCGCGGCAAACTGCTTGACGGCCTGCGCGGCGAATAGGTCACTGTTCACGGACCGCGAGCGGACACAGCGGGCTCGACTGTCCCGTGTACGTATGTGAGGCGCGCAATATGACCGAGAGGCGGCGACACGAGCCCGCGCCCATATATTCATCGGCCTGAGGTCCATGACAATGAACGCCACCCACCTGCTATTCATACTGTTACTCCCCGCATGCCTAGTGGCCCAAGCCGACCCGGAGGAGGCCGAGCGCATCGCACTCGAATCCGCATTCGAAGAGCTGATGAGCGGCTGCAAGATGACCGGACAATTCACGGAGATCGACTCCAACAAGGCACCACAGCAAGACAGCTACAAGATCGCGAAAATCAAGAAGTTGCGCGACGAGAAGTGGCAGTTCGACGCCACGATTAAATACCACGGCAAGTCGGTGACACTACCGCTCGCCGTCGATGTCTACTGGGCTGGAGACACACCGACGATCCAAGTAACGGACCTCAACGTGCCGACGCTCGGTCGCTTCAACGCGCGCATCGTCATCTACGACAATCAGTATGCGGGCATGTGGTCTGGCAAAGATCACGGCGGCCACATGTTCGGAAAGATCGAACCCGAGGCGGTGCCCGACAAGGTAGCGCTGCCCGACAAGGTAGCGCTGCAGGACAAGGTCAACAGCAACTGGGCGACGTGGCGCGGCCCGAACGGCACAGGCGAAGCCATCGGCAACCCACCAACCGAGTGGAGCGAAGAGAAGAACATCAAGTGGAAGACGGCACTGCCCGGGCTCGGCAACTCGACGCCGATCGCCTGGCAAGATCGCATGTATCTGACGACTGCGATCCAAACCGAGGAAGTAGGCGAGTCCGTGAAGGCGCCAGAAGAGGCCGCGCGTGAAGGCGCTGGCGGCCAGCGCCAGGGGCGCCAAGGCAGGCGCGGTGGCCGACGTGGCGGCTTCGGTAACAGGGCGGCACCGACCAAGGAGTTCGACTTCCGTGTCATCTGCCTCAACCGAAATGATGGCACCGAAATCTGGAACAAGAGCGTCAAGCGTGCCGTACCCCACGAGGGCGGCCACGCAACCGGATCGCAGGCTTCGAGTTCACCGATCACCGATGGCGAACGCATCTACGCGCACTTCGGTTCGCGGGGCATCCACTGCCTAAGCATGTCAGGCGATCTCCTGTGGTCGAAAGACTTCGGAACGATGCGCACCCGCAACCAGTTTGGTGAAGGCAGTTCGCCGGCGCTGGCCGGTAATTCACTGATCATTAACTGGGATCACGAAGGAGACTCCTTCATCTGCGCCTTGGACACCAAGACCGGCAAAGAATTGTGGCGTAAGCCCCGCAAGGAAGTCACCAGTTGGTCGACACCGGTAATCACAACAGCGGACGGCAAGACGCTGGCCATCGTCTCAGCGACTGGCAAGTCACGCGCCTACGACGTCAAGAACGGCGACGTTGTCTGGAGCACCACCGGCATGACCACCAACGCGATCCCGACGCCGATCGTGCGCGACGGCATCGCCTACCTGATGAGTGGCTTCCGCGGCGCCGCACTCCAAGCGATCAAACTCACCGGCGCCAACGGCGACATCACTGACAGTGACCACATGCTGTGGCAGCACAACCGCCAGACTTCCTACGTGCCGTCCGCACTGCTCTACGGCAAGCACATCTACTTCTTGCGTAGCAACAGCGCTGTATTGAGCTGCGTCGACATCGAGACTGGCGAAGCCGCATTCGAAGGCCAACGACTGGCGGGCCTCCGCACGATCTACTCGTCGCCAGTCGGCGCCGGCGACAAGGTGTATCTGCCATCGCGAGAAGGCATGACTAAGGTGTTCACGGCTGGTGCCACCTATAAGGACCTAGCGACCAACGAACTCGATGACATATTCGATGCCAGCCCCGTCGTAATCGGCGACGAACTCTACCTGCGCGGCCACAAGTCGCTCTACTGCATCAGCGCGAAGTAAATCGCCCGCCCAAGTACTCGCTGCGCTTCGCAGCCGAGCTACTTGGCTGCGTTCTGCAGCCGAATCAGTTCGCCCGCGGTGCGCACGAACATCGCACCGAGCGCCAACGCCGGAGTCGCGTTGATCGGCGATCCGAGGTCGAAGCTGCCGAGCACTTCGAACTTCGTCTTTGAGAACGTCCACAACTTGCCGTCGCGATCGCCAATGTAGATCGCGTCGCCGTTGCTAACCGGCGAGCTAAAGAACTTGCCGTCGATGCGTTCACGCCACAGCGTCTTGCCAGTCTCGGCATCGAGGCAGCTCGCAAAACCACTGTCAGCGAACAGAAAGAATCGTCTATCGAGGGCGACCCCGCTCGGCACATAGGGCAAACCACGCCGCGGCCGGTAGAGGATCGGCGGCTCGACCGAAACATCGTTGAGGTCGAAGATCACGCACTCTTTGCCTGAGTCTCCGCTACCGGTGTTGACCAGCAATTTGTCGCCAGCGAGTGTCGGCGCCGCGATAAAGCGACTCTTAAAGCCTGGATTGGCACGCCAACGCACCTCGCCAGTATTGGGCTCGAACGCGGTCAGCCCATGCGCAGCACTGGCAATCAACATGACCGGCTTACCAGCCTTTGGCGCGTATAGAAATGGTGGCGAGTAGCACGCCCAGCGCGGGCTCTTCTGCAGTTCTTCGCGCCACACCGGCTTGCCGGTCTTGCGATCGAGAGCCGTCAGGAAGCAGTCGTCGCCTTCGTTCTCATTGGCAACAACAACCAACTCGTCGTGCATGACTGGCGAGTTGGCACTGCCGTGCTGCGCGTAGTAGTCGCCCAACTCGCGTTGCCAGAGCAACTCGCCTTGGTGATTCAGAGCGATGGCGACAAGCTTGTCGCCAGAGGTCCAAGTCACGTAGACGCCAAGCTCATCGGCTGCAGGTGTAGACGACGCAAAGTTATTGAGTCGATGTTGTTTATGCGACTCGAAGTCGCAGGTGTACGACCACGCCTGCTTACCGGTGTCCGCGTCATAGCAGACGATCTCGCGCTTGCCCTTGTCGCCACTGACTCGCGTCAAGAACAGGCGATCACCCCACAAGACCGGCGAAGAGTGGCCCGTGCCATCAATATCGGTGCGCCATTGGATGTGCTGCTTGCCAAACACGGTCGGCAAGTCCGCCTTGCCCAGTCCCTGCCCCTGCACACCTCGAAACCGAGACCACTCCTGCGCTTGACAGCCAGCCGTCACGCCCAGCGCCAACAGCATCCCCACGAGCGCGCGCATCACTTGGTTTCTCCAAAGCAGTAGAGATGGCCGTGTGTGCGCAACCAGATCTTGTTGTCGACGAGTGCCGGCGTCGCGAAGCATGGCTCGCCGAACTCTGCCGAATGGATTGGCTTCAACTCCTTGCCGACCGCCAACACCGTTAGCAAGCCAGCTTCACTAAGCAGGTAGACCTTGCCATCGCCGCAGACCGGCGAGGTGAAGTAGGCGTCACCGGCCTCACCGACGCGCGCCTTCTCGACGAACTCGCCGGTATCGGCGCGCACCGTCGACATCAAACCGCCTTGATCGCCGAGCAAGTAGTAGATGCCGTTGGTGATCAGCGGCGACGGCAACTGCGGGATCGAGCGGTAGTACTGCCACAGTACACTCTTGTCGGTCATGTCCCCCTCGCCACCAACGCGCACGGCCATCGCCGCGTTGACGGAGGCAAACGACGCCCGACACAAGCGCCACTCATCAGCATCCAAGGTGCCGTTGGCATTCAAGTCGAGGAACTGGAAGTAGCGACCGACGCGCCGATCGGTGAGTTCATCCTTGTTGATCAGTTTGTTGCCGTCCTTATCCATCTGCTCAAGCGCGGCGGTGAACTCAGGCAACTCAATCTGCCGTCCCTTGTTATTCTGCGGACTGCCAAAGCCGTGGATCCACAACGTGTCGCCAAGCAATACTGGCACCGACTTCATCTCGGACGGCAGACCACGGATCCACCAGACACGCTTACCTGTCTTGGCATCGTAGGAGTCCAACAAGAACGAACCCGGCAGAATGAACTGCGGGCCCTTGCCCTTGGGTTGATAAACGACCGGGGTGCAGTGACCACTCACCGCGTTGGGCCGGTCCACCTTGTAGCGAACGTCACCCGTCATCTTGTCGACACCAATCACATACGATGCCTTGCCGTCGTCACACGGCAGCACCACCGTGTCGCCAACGAGAATCGGGGACGCGCCCATGCCATAGATGTTGAAGAACGGACCGAGCGGCATGCGCCAGCGTTCCTTGCCCGCGTGGTCATAGGCGAGCATGCCGTACTCGTCGAAGAACACGATGACGGTGTCCGCATCGACGGCGGCAGACGCTGCGGCGGGACCGTTCTTGCCGTGAAACTCGGTGCGGCGCGGTCGCGGCCCTTGCTTGCGCCATACGGTTGCGCCATCTGCTCGGTCGATTGCATACGTGTAGATCTTCTCGTCCTCGACCCCGGTCAAGAACATCAACTTGGCGCTGAAGATCGGCGAGCTATGGCCTTCGGGAAACTCGCGCTTCCAGATAACGCCTTGCTCCGGCCCAATCTGAGTTACGTATTGGCCCTCGGCAAGCCCAGTGCCATTCGGGCCACGAAAGCGATTCCATGGCGACGTTGCGCCTTCCTCCTGGGCGACCACGAGGCACGAGGAAAGCCATGCCGAGGCAAGGACGACGCGGACAGCCAAAGCTATGGGTGCAACCATGCAGCCTAGAATAGGAACTCATTGAGTCCGCTGCACGACCGCGCAAGTCGCTAGCACAGTGATTACGAATCTATCGCCGAACGGCCGTGCCAATGATCTCAAAGCGGCAACCCTTGAGCAGCGGCGCCGAGGCGATGAAGGCGCGGGTCGGAAACGTCGTGCGGAAGCACTGGCGGTAGACGTCGTTGAACGCCCCATAGAGCGATAGGTCGGAGCAATACACCTGTACCTGTACCAGATCGTCCATGGTCATATCGGCGCGCGCCATCGTTACCGCGAATGCATCGAGCATGCGCCGTGCCTCGTCGGCAGCATCAACCGGTGGCTTGCCGGTGGCGGCATCGAGGCCGAGGTGACCTGACACGTAGAGCGTGTCGCCGGTAAGTACCGCCTTATTAAATGGCAACGCCGGGTTGTCGGACCCAAAGTCCTGACGCGGCGTCGCGCAACCGAGCAAAAACAGAACGGGCAGCCATGTGAGCAAGCGGGTCGACATCGACACCATGCTACGCCGTGGCG
>Ga0302118_10001298_pt1 | contig 12314 bp, 11 predicted proteins | sample AG5_331_MG_FD_203126 | JGI IMG/M metagenome (GOLD analysis project Ga0302118, IMG submission 203126) | Marine microbial communities from Western Arctic Ocean, Canada - AG5_33.1 | ecosystem: Environmental > Aquatic > Marine > Oceanic | place: Canada: Western Arctic Ocean | collected 2017-10-01 | reverse complement strand
AATGCCAACTCCCGTGCCCTCCGTGTTGCGCTCGATGTGCCGTCCGGCATCAATTCCGACGACAGCCGCCTGCACGGAGTCGCGGTGCGCTGCCATCACACGGTCTGCTTCCAGATCGGCAAACCAGGATGCTTCCAACAGCCCGGAGCCGAGTTTTGCGGGAAAATCACGATTCCGGATATTTCCATCCCACCGCACTGGTCAGAGCAGGGTCCCAGAATATGGCAGCTCACTCGGCAGGCGATCTCAAGTTTGCTCCCCGACGTTCCGGACGATTCGCACAAGGGTTATTTCGGACACCTGCTCACGGTTTGCGGCTCGGCAGGCATGGGCGGGGCTGCAACTCTTGCCGCCACCGCTGCCCTCAAATCCGGGACTGGCCTCGTCTCCGCCTTTGTGCCGGAACGTTTCCGGGATGGTTTGCCCAGCCAGCCGCCCGAAGTGATGACGCTCTCCTCGCCGGGTTCTCCAGATTTTCTCACGCCGGAACACACGGATGCCGCCCTAAGCCATGCCACTTCACGCAATGCGGTTGTGTTGGGTTGTGGTCTTGGCAATCATTCCGAAACCGGGGAGTTCGTCCGGACGTTTGTCATGGAAACCGAGGCGCCACTGTTGGTGGATGCCGACGGTTTGAACCACTTGAGCGGACAGGATTTGGTGGAATGCTCCGGACCAACGGTGATCACTCCGCACCCCAAGGAGTTGTCAAGGTTGTGCGGACAGAGCGTTGCTGAAATTCAGGCGTCCCGGATCGCCACTACCCGCCGCTGGGCGCAAGCGTGGGGAGTTGTGCTGGTGCTGAAGGGATCACGCACCGTGGTCGCCGCTCCGGATGGCGCCGTCTTCCTCAATCCCACAGGCAATGCAGGGCTCGCCACCGCTGGGTCCGGAGATGTCCTCAGCGGCATGATCGGCGGCTTGCTTGCGCAGGGCTGCTCCCCCCTCGCCGCCGCCCTTGTCGGGGTCTATCTCCACGGACTCGCCGCCGATCAGCTTGTTCAAGAGGGGCTACCCCCTACGGCGCTGACGGCCTCCGACCTCTTCCGGGGCATTGGGCTGGCTCAAAACGAATTACTCAGAACTGCCGTCTGAAAAACGAGAGCCGAAGGAAGGACAGTAGAATTCCGCTCATCACCAAGGCTCCACCGGAAAGCTCGAACCACCGCAACACCCGTCCGAACAAGAGGTACTCCAGCAACAGCGTCAGCACCGGAGCGAAGGTGCCGATAGTCATGGCCTTGGCAATGGTGAGGTCGCGCAGGGCGTAAGTGTAGGCGACGCGCCCAAGGAAAGGTCCGAAAAACGCTGCCAGTCCCAGCCAACCCCAGGTGGCCAAGGGTATCGCCTGCACCTGCCCCAGCATTCCCGGAACCACGCTGAGGACTGCCAGTGCGATCATCAGGCGGCAGACGTTGAGCGCCTGCGGGTCGATTTGGCTGATGATAAGCTTTGAGAGCACCTGCATCAGCGCGAAGCTGAAGGCCGTGATCAACGCCCAAAGCACGAAGCCCCCGGAGCCGTCCTCGATGCTGAGGGAGTCGTGACGTATCAGGGTGATGCCCAGCAGCATGATGCCGACCGCCACCCACACCTTGGGGGCCACGACCTCGCGCAGCAATCCCCAGCCCAACAGCAAAGCCAGCACGATCTCGATGCGGCTGACAATGATCACCAGCGTGGGCGAACCGCCTTGTAGGGCGGTGCAGACCGCGAAGTTTCCCAACACTCCGGACAAGGAAATAGCGATGAGCAACAGCGCCACCTTTGGTGAAAATCGCGTGTTGCGCCGCAACGCCCATGCGCCGGGCGCGGAAAACAGCAAGGCCCAGATAAACACGCCATACACCGCCGTGAGCGGCTCGAGCGTGTTGAGGGCGTGTTGATAGGGCAGGGCAAAGCATCCACCTCCGATCAGGGCCAGTCCCATGAAGGCCAGCCCTCTCGTGGACTTGGAGGACCGTAATGTCGTTCGCGGATTCAACTCGTAAGTGCAACAGGTGGTTTGATTCCTGAGAATAGCTGATTTGGAGTCTTGAAGCCAAGACAACTCCTGAACTCCTCAGATTCTCACCGGACATTCCCAAGCCAAGTGACCATCAGGTGCCCAAGGAGCTTGGTCATTCCAGCAGCATTCTGCCACCGCCGCATTGAAATTGTTGGCTGTGGCTGGAATAATCTCAGTTTTTCAACGAATCCTTTGGCTGCTTGCCCGCATGAGCCTACCCATCCACCGCTTTGAACCACAAGCCCGGACTGTTCTGCTGGAATCCCGGCGACTGGCGGAGCGCCGCAAGGATGCCTGGATCACGCCGCATCACCTGCTCTGGGTGCTGCTCAGTCACTCGGCCTCGCCTCCTGCCAACCTCACCCCCGGTCTCACCGCCCAGTCCTTGGAGTCGGAGTTGGATCACACCCCTGCTCCGGAACGGCAACTGAAGTTTGCCTGCGTTGATCCGTCGCTGAAACAGTTGCTCCTAAATCTCATCAAGGCCACACAAGCGCAAGCGACTCCTCCCGGAGTTTCAGAACTTTGGGATGCCTTGGGCGAGGCCGGAATTCTTGAAGACTACCAAGTCGCTGCTCCGGCCCCTGTTCCGGAGTCCAGCGAGAACACAACCGCAGCCCCGGTGCTTTCACCGAGTGCAGGGGTTCCCGAGGTTCAAACCAGTGTCCCGCTGTTGGCAGAATTCAAAGGGTCGACCTCTCCAAACGGTTTTTCCCTGCGTGGACGTGACGAAGCGTTGCTGCGCTGTTTGCGTCTGTTGAGCAGTCGCACCATCACCTGTGTTTTGCTGGTTGGGGTTCCGGGCTGCGGAAAGACGGCCCTGCTCCAGGAACTTGCCCGTCGCTTTGTGCAGGAGTTGGTGCCCAGTCCGTTACGGGGGTATCGGCTGGTCACGAGTCGGCCCTCTCTCTCCACGAAGGGGGAGGCTCCGGACTTTCCCCAGCAACTGTTCGATGAGCTCCAGGCGCGGCCCACCCCGACGATTTTGGTGCTCGATGCTCCAGCTTCCCACACGAGTCAGCACAACCCCCGGTCTCTGTTTGTCCAACAACTTTTGGAACTGATCCAGCCACACGATTCGCTCAAACTGCTTGTCAGCCTGACGCCAGAGCAGCTTGCTCACTATCCGGATCCCCACTCGGCGAACACTCAAACCGCTCTGCTGCCGTTGCTGCCGCTCGGAGTTGAAGCCACGACTGAGGTGCTGTGGGACCACAAGTGTGTTGTTGAGGAAAGCCACAACGTTTACCTTGCTCCAGAAACCCTGCCGCTGGTGGCACACCTTGCGCTTTCAACATCTCCGGAGCAGGCTCGGCCCAGTTCGGCGCTGGGTTTGCTGGAAAAAGCGGCCTTTGAATATGGCGTGAAACTTGACCAGTTTGCCTTGGAACATCCGGACAGCCCGCAACCCAAGCTCTTGCTGCGCCTTGCTCAACTCCAACGCAAGCAGGAAGAAGTCCGGCGCGCCGAGCAGAACGCCCTGAACCAAGGGGACTTGGACCGTGCGTCCGAGCTGCATTTTGAAACGCAGTCTGCTCTCAGCACAGAGATTGAGAACGCAAATCATGAACTTGCTCGGCTGGACGGAAAACGTTTGCTTCCGGAGTGCATCACGCCAATGTGGGTTGCTGAAATCGCCGGGCAGTTTCTTGGACAAACTCCGGAACTGCTACTGGACACGCTACCGGAACGACTGCTGCGCTTGAAGGAGCAACTCACTAGGGCAGTGGTCGGGTCCGAGTCGGTTTTTGACTCGCTGCTCCAATCGTTGATGCGCATCAAAACTCCGGATGGCCACCTACGCGGGGTTCTACTTTGGGTCGGCCCACAAGGTTCGGGAAAAACCACGCTGCTCCGCGTCTTGCAAAACACTTGGTGCGGAAGCAACGCGCAGTCACTCGTCATCGCGGACGAGAGTGGAGCGGAGACTTCAACCTCTGCATCTCGAACCAAAGCAGAACTGCCCGCACGGGGATTGGTGCATCTGGACCACCTCACGAAAATGAGTGAATCCGAAGTGCGGCGGCTGAAAGCATGGGTTTCTGGGGCGGATTCGCCCTTTTCTGGAACCGTGGGGGATCGCTTGCTGGTTTTGGAAGCAACACTGGATTCCGCCTCAAGCTCTCCTAGCCAAACCTCGGATTGGCTACGCTTTGTTGGGCGGCACATTCCTGTGCTTTGGCTGGAACACTTGGATGCAATCCTCACCTTTGCGCAGCCCAGCACAAGCGAGCGTCGCCGCATCGCTGAGGACATGCTGGCAAAGCTTCAGGCAAAAGCACTCCAGTCCGGAATCCGGATCACTTGGGAAAGCACCCTGCCTGTCGAGGCGGTCGGCTTGTGTCCGGAAGCCCAAGCTCGCTGGGGATTGCGCTGGAGGATTGAGGAACGGCTGGAGCAGGAATTGGCAGGGCAACTCCTGCAAGTTCGGGCATCCGGAAACCTAAACCTGAAGGTGGTGGTTCAAGACGGGAGCTTGAAACTGGTGCGGAGTGAAATTCCGGATCAGGCGTAAACTGGTCGCAATTGCTTGAGTGCGGCGATCATCAGATTCCGTTCCTGGTTGAGCTTCACGAGGTCACGAGACCAGCGCAGGGCGTTTTTCGCCGTTTCCGGAGGGAAGCCCAACTTGCCACAGATCGTGGTCAGGTAAGTGACCTCGGAGTTCTTCACCTTGCCATCCGCCGCAATCAGTTCGACAAGGTAGTAGAAGAAGGCCCCCGCCGCTTCCCGATCCACCTCAAGGTTGCCAAGGTCTGGAACCTGGCGGGTTTTCGCAGCTTCCAGCAAAACCTGCTTTTCCTCGGCGTTCTCTGCAACAATGCCCAGTGCCTCTTTCATGTAGGGCATCTCGCTGGCATCGAGCGTTTTATCGACAACCAAGGCCCCCACCATTGCACGGGCCAACCATTTTTTCCCATCTGGACTCAGCTTCTCAAGAAACTCGGGCTGAATCTTCAACTCGTACATTGGTCATTCCCTTTAAGGTGTACAACGCGCAACGGCACCGCATGATCCGGCTTGCAGCTTCTACAAGAGACAGTAATAATGTCTTTTTGTAAAGACAAGATTCTAATTTTTCACGGAGCAAAACTTGAGCGAAGAAAAACTTGAAATCAAAGGCACTGTCCTTGAATCCTCCAAAGGCATTTTCCGGGTGAAACTGGAGAACGATCATGTGGTCACCGGCTATCTTTCCGGCAAGATGAAGATGTACAAAATCCGGGTGCTGCCCGGAGATTCTGTGACGGTGGAAATCTCCCCCTACGACTTGTCCAAGGGTCGTATCACTCGCCGGGAACGTATCACGCCCTGACCCGCATTCCTCGTCCTTTCTGACCGTGTGATCCCACTGGGGTCACTTCTTGCTGCCTGAATCATGAAAAATGTGTTTGAGCGGGGTCTCGCCTCGGCCCTCACAGGACTGTTGAGTTCCTGCGATTCCGCTCCGGAGTGGTCCGTCGCCGAGGTGCTTGCCCTGTTGGAGCAACCTCCGGATGCGTCCTTGGGAGACTACGCCTTTCCGTGCTTCCAACTCGCCCGGTTTTTCCGCAAAGCCCCACCCGACATTGCCGCAGAACTTGCCGAGCAGTGGACGCACTCCGGAGTGAGTGCACACGGAGTGGAGCAGGTGCAGGCCACGGGGCCCTACCTCAACTTCACGATCAGCCCCGGAGCGCTGGCAGACGCCATCCTCCCTGCCCTTGCCAGTGGAGAGTCCTTCAGTGCAGCCCAAACGGAAACCCGTGAACGGGTGATGATCGAGTTTTCTCAGCCGAACACCCACAAGGGTTTTCATGTGGGACATTTGCGCAACGTCGCGCTGGGCGATGCCCTCTGCCGGATTTTTCGCTACAACGGCTACGAGGTCATCGGTGCCAATTACATCGGCGATGTTGGCACCCACATTGCGAAATGCCTCTGGTACTACGAGTCTTTCAATCAGGAATCCCCTCCGGAGCAGCAACGCGGCGCATGGCTAGGGGAGCTGTACACCAAGGCCACACTGCTGCTTGAAGACGCACCTGCGGAGCTGCGAGAGACTTATCAGCAGGAGGTCCGGGAAATCCTGCAAAAACTGGAGGGAGACGACCCGAAACTCATCGCCATTTGGGAGGAAACCCGCCAGTGGTCCCTCGACGATTTTGCTGAAATCTACGAATGGCTCGGTGTTCACTTCGACCACATTTTCTTTGAATCGGAAGTGGACGACGAGGGCAGGAAGATGGTTTTGCAAGGCGAGCAGGACGGCGTTTTCCAATTTTCAGATGGGGCCATCGGAATGGACTTGGAGGAAGAGCAGTTGGGGTTCTTTCTGCTGCTCAAGTCGGACGGCACCACACTCTACTCCACCAAGGACCTCGCGCTTGCCAAGCGCAAGTTTGAGCAGTTCGGGATTGACCGTTCGATCTATGTCGTGGGCGCGGAGCAGACCTTGCACTTCAAGCAGGTCTTTGCGACCCTGCGCAGCATGGGCTATGCGCAGGCGGAGTTGTGTCACCATTTGCCCTACGCGCTGGTGATGCTTCCGGAGGGCAAGATGAGTTCGCGGGTGGGCAACGTCATCCTCTTTTCGCAGCTACGACAGAAAATCTTGGACTCGCTGCGGACACAGCATTTTCAGGCCCGCAAGGGGGAGTGGCCGGATGAGGAAATCGAGGAGACTTCCCGGAAGGTGGCCGTTGCTGCTCTCAAGTACGGGATGCTCGCGCAGGATCCGGCCAAGCAGATCGTTTTCTCAATGGAGGATTGGCTCAAGACCGAGGGTGACACTGGAACCTACTTGGTTTATGCCTACGTCCGGATTTGCAGCATTGTGCGGCAATTGGGCATCAAACCGTCCGCCGCTGCCGATTGTTCGCTGCTTTGCCACCCCAACGAGAAGGCGTTGAGCCGACGGCTGCTCGACTTCAACCGGGTGGTCTGGTCCGCCGGAGAGCAGTTCAAACCCTCCCTGCTGGCTCACGCACTCTATGGTTTGGCTCGCGACTTCAGCCGCGCCTACACCACCTGTTCGGTCAAGCATGCCGAAACGGAGAGCCTGCAACACGCTCGGCTCCTGCTCTTCCACGGAGTTGCTGAAACGCTCAAGCAGGGACTCCACCTGCTGGGAATCATTCCTCCAGAGCGACTCTAGTCAGCGCTTGCGCACGAGGCGTTGGGCGTAAAAGCCGTCCTCCCCGTGCAAATCCGGACGCCGCAGCAGCGGGTCGGCATCCAACTCAAATTCGGGATGCTTGGCAAGAAAGGCGCTGAGGCGTTCCTGATTCTCCGCTTGCAACAGGCTGCACGTCGCGTACACCATCCGGCCTCCGGGTTTGACGAGTGGGGCGTAGGTTTCAAGGATCTCCGCCTGCAAGCGTCCCAAACGTTCGATTCCGGACTCGCTGAGCGACCACTTCTTGTCCGGGTTGCGGCGGATCGTGCCTGTGCCGCTGCACGGGGTGTCGAGCAGCACGGCATCGAAGCTACGATGCAGACGCTTGAAATCCTTGGTTGATTGCACCAGCTTGGCCTGATAATTTCCAACTCCGGCCCGCTTCGCCCGTCTGCGTAGTTCCTTCAGCTTCCAATGGACCACGTCCAGTGCCAGCAGCGTCCCCCGGTTTTCCATCAGCATCGCCAAGTGCAGGGTCTTGCCACCCGCGCCCGCGCAAGCATCTGCAACGCGCTCGCCCGGACGAGGGTCGAGCAGCAGCCCGACGCGCTGTGAGGCGAGGTCTTGCACCTCCAGCCAGCCCTTCTGGAACGCCTCGGTGCGAAACACATTCGCTCGCTCCCACAGCACAAGTGCATGGGGCAGGTCCGGGACTGTTTGCGTTTCAATCCCGTCTTGTTGTAAGGCGTGTCGCACCTGCTCGCGGTTCGTTTTCAGCGTGTTGACCCGCAGGCAAACCGCAGCGGAATCGTTGAGGGAGGCCAGCACCGCTTGCGTCTCGTCGCCGTACTCCTCCGTAAATTTCAGGTGTAGCCACTCCGGAAACGCCACCTCCTCCCACGGCATCAGTTCGAGCCGTTTCCATTGGGAGCGCCAAGCGTCCGGTGAAGGAATCTCAACACCGTTTTCCGCAAAAAACTGCTGCAAGAAATCCGTGGGATCGGCTCCGTGTCGCCAAATTTCGTAGGCCGCCCAGCGTCTGAGCAGGGTTGCAGGATTGCGCAGGTTGCCATCGTCTCCGGACATGCGCTCCACGCGGTTCCACCAGCGCACAAGGTCGTAGCTGCGTTCGGCGACAAAGGCCCGGTCGCGTTTGCCCCAGCGTTTGTTGCTCCGAAAAATCGATTCGATGGCCTTGTCGGCGGGCTTGTGATGGCCGAAAACGGAGGAGAGCACCTGCGTCACTCCTTGCACCAGCGAGGGGCGGTAAACAGGTTGAGTGGCGTAGCGTTCAGACATCCAGTGCGTTTTGTCGTTCCCATTCAGAGAAATGCTGCATGTACTGATTCCACTCATCCAGCTTGAGCTTGACGAAGGAGTCCGCAAACTCGGCACCGAGGATGCCGCGCAGAGTCTTGTTTTTTTGGAAAGCCCGCAGTGCGTCAAGCAGGTTGAACGGCAGTTTGGGAGCGTTCCTGACCTTGTGCCCCTCGGCGTACATGTCGAGGTCAATGCGCTTGCCGGGGTCGGTCTGATTTTCTACGCCCCACAAGCCCGCGCCAATCAAAACCGCTTGCAGCAGGTAGGGATTCGCCGCGCCGTCGGCAAGCCGCACCTCGATGCGATCCGAGTCCGGAATGCGGATCATGTGGGTGCGGTTGTTGCCGGAGTAAGTGACGGTGTTGGGTGACCAAGTGGCTCCAGAGGTGGTGCGTGGCGCGTTGATGCGCTTGTAGCTGTTCACCACCGGATTGGTGATCGCGGCCAGACTTTCTGCGTGCTTGAGCAGTCCGCCGATGAAGTGGTAGGCGAGTGCGGAGAGTCCGAGTTCCCCCTGCGCGTCTTCCATCAGGTTTGTCTTGCCGTCCTTGCTCCAGACTGAAACATGCGCGTGGCAGCCGTTGCCGGTCAGCGCGGGCAGTGGTTTGGGCATGAAGGTGGCCCGGAAGCCTTGGCGTTCGGCAATGGTCTTTGTCATGTACTTGAAGAAACTGTGGCGGTCGGCGGTTGTGAGTGCATCAGAGTAGTCCCAGTTCATTTCAAACTGCCCGTTCGCGTCTTCATGATCGTTCTGATACGGCCCCCAGCCAAGCGTTTGCATGTGGTCGCAGATTTCGGCAATCAGGTCGAATCGTCGCATCAACGCTTGCTGATCGTAGCACGGTTTGGGCTGGAGATCGGCAGTGTCCGCAACGGCGGTGCCTTCCGGCGTGAGGATGAAGTATTCACACTCGACCCCAGTGTTGACCAGGTAGCCCTGTGCGTTTGCAGTGGCCAGCACACGCTTGAGCACCGCACGTGGACTGTGCTCAACAAGCTTGCCACCCAAGTGGATGTCGCTCGGTAGCCACCCCACCTCCGGTTTCCACGGCAACTGAATCAGCCGCTCCGCATCCGGAAGCCCAAACATGTCGGAATCCGCCGGGGTCATGTCGAGGTGCGCGGCGAAACCCGCGAAACCTGCGCCGTCCTGCTGCATACCCGCGATGGCGGAGGCGGGCACCAGCTTCGAACGGACCACGCCAAACAAGTCTGTGAAGCTGATCAAAAAATAGCGGATGCCCTTTTTCTGGGCGACCTCTGCGAGATTGACACTCATTTTCTGCCTCTTTTGGTTTGATGCAGTTCACAGCCTGACGTTCGCCAGAACGGCAAGGTTGCTGTGTTGGAGCAGGGGCTCAACTCGGAAAGTCCAGAGCATCCCACTCCAAAACCTTGTAGAAGTTTCGGAGTCAGATTTCAAGTGGGAACCAACGTCTTGATGGTTGGCATCGATTTCTGATTCGAGTCGTTCCTGCATTGTTGTGATCATAAGAGGGGTTTTCTGGGACTGTAAGTCTCAGATTTCAGGTATTTTCTCTACAGTCAAATTTTTAAAAAAAAGATGTTGACATTGCCTTGGGTTTACGCAGACACTAAAAATTAAGGAGGGTAGTAGCAAGCCGCAATCCCGCTTTGGAATTGTGCAGCTGTTGCCTCAAGTCTTCTGTGACTCGCACCGGAGAGGATATGTTCAAGCGTATCTTCCTCAGATGGAACGGCTCCAGAAACTCCCCCCCATGCCGCTTCGTCTGGTTCCTAGCAGCGTTGCAAGACTCCGCTTGGAGTTGCGTTCCGCATTCTGCCTTTGCTCTCTGCCCGCTGGCGGGTGCTCCCCCTGCTGTTTCTAGTGATTTCCTCAAAACTCGACCCTTCTGTTTAGGGCGGGCACCACCCGGGACTGCGGATCGTTTGGTGCGCTGATTCGAAAAGTGATTTAGCGCTGTTTGCTCCAATCTTTTTGCAGGAGGTCTTATGCCGCAAGTTGCAACCCCACAAGCTGCTTTGCAGACCAATCCCCAGTCGTCCGCTCCTGGGCAGGGCACCCTCGTTGATTTGCTCAACCGCAAAAAAGGCGGTGAGGTGGTGACGGTGGCGCCGGAGTGTTCCGTGGCCGTTGCTGTCCGCACGATGTGCCAGCAGAAGGTCGGTTCCGTGATTATCGTGGAACACGAACATCCGGTTGGCGTTTTCACGGAGCGTGACGTGATGCACCGCCTTGTTGCTCCCGGGCGGGATCCAGAGACGACGAAGGTGAGTGAGGTGATGACCTCGCCCTTTGCGTCCGGTCCTCCCGAGATGAGCATCCGCGAGGCCGCAGAGTTGATGAGCCAGAACCGCATCCGGCACTTGCCGATTTGTGTGCAAGGCCAACTGCTCGGTCTCATCTCATCGGGAGATGTGCTGGCATGGAAGCTTGAGGAACAAGAACTCTCGCTCCGGCATCTGGAAAACTACTGTTTTCGACATTAGAGCAGGACGATGTGGTCTCTCTGGTTTGACTGGCATCCTCTAGACGAAGTCACGGAATGCTCCCGCCACTGTGGAGACCCGGACGTGGAACGTGTACGGTTGCCCCGCTGCCAACGCCCGCTGGTGTGGGTGCGGAGGCAACCGCTGCCGGAGTTGCCGCCGAAAGCAGATGAACACGATGCCTCGCTCCTACTCCTGCGAGAGCAGGACTCCCCGTTTCGCTATCCTCCCGTGTACGCCCATCCACCGCCTGAGCGTGTGGTTCTCCAGCGACTGTAGTTTCTTGAAACCGAAACCTCCTTTTTCAGAAAAACTTCATGGAGACTTATTACGATTTTGAGCGGTCGGCAACGACCAGTGATCCAAGGGCGCACCTGCCCGCCATGCTGCTCCAGCCCCTTGACGATGAACACAAGGAGTACGAGCTGCGGGGAGACACGGGCCGGGTGGCGCTCATCCACATGGACGATCAGCGGTTGAACGACCGCTTTGAGGTCAAGGTGGACACTGGATCGGAGCATTATCATCAGCACGCGGACTCCGACGGTTCGGGCAAGATTCACCTGGACGCCGAGAAAAACGAGGTCTTTAGCGCGGAAGAGCAGGGTGTGTTGCGACCCACCTTGTGCATTGATCACCGCGACCACCACTATCGGTTGCAGTGTGGGTTGATGTCGCGCAAGTTCGTGCTGATGGAAGAGTCGAACCAGAAGCTGGGAACGATTGCTCCAGAATCCTTCTTTTCCAGCAGCTACCTGGTCCAACTTCCGGAGAGCCTGCCGCTGCTGCTCAGGGTGTTCATGACCACCCTGGTGCTTGGCGAGACGGAGGAACTCCGGGCCCCCTTGGAGACGATGCCGTACTATTTCCACGGCTGAGTCGGGCGGAAGCACGGGTGCGCACCAGACGCGCTGGATGAACCTCTGGCAAAGAGGTGTGTATGCAGTGGAAAAAAGCAGTTCCGGAAGGTTCGGAGCTGGTGATGCGTTAACCCAAAGAATCACTGGCGAAGGCTATGACCAAACCACACTAACGGGGTTCCCGGAGAACGTTTCGACGGGAACCCCTGACTTCAGGAGGGGCCATGAGACGCTACCAGTTTTCCATTCCGTACACTGAGTACCTCGACACCACGGTCGGGCCGTTCAGCCGTTGCCGCCGTGGGCACTCGACCTCCAGCGGCTCATCTCGTTTTGCCGGGCACTAGTCCTCGCCTGCACCCGTGCGGCGCGTCACCGGCTTCGACACCATCATCCCGTACCCTCGTGCTGAACACCTCTTTCTTCCGGGTGTCGAGGACATCTTGGAGGTGGCACGGGAGACGGTTTTGTTCGCCTGAACGGCTCTCAGGCGTTTGTTTACTCCAACCCAAGGAGGACTATGGAAAAGCCGAGACTGACCATTCACCCAGCACGC
>Ga0302118_10001297_pt1 | contig 12318 bp, 10 predicted proteins | sample AG5_331_MG_FD_203126 | JGI IMG/M metagenome (GOLD analysis project Ga0302118, IMG submission 203126) | Marine microbial communities from Western Arctic Ocean, Canada - AG5_33.1 | ecosystem: Environmental > Aquatic > Marine > Oceanic | place: Canada: Western Arctic Ocean | collected 2017-10-01 | reverse complement strand
GGCATTCCCATGAGAAGATCAAGGTCAGCAGGTTTGGAACTCAGACGCTGAACCATCGGTCGGATGACCAACATGATAAGTGCCAGGATTGACAAACCAAGCGCGACATAACGCACAACATCCAAAATGAATTTGTTCCGGACTTGTGTAGCTAAAATTTCGGCACTTTTATCTTCTTCAAGTGCGGCTTCAAAAGGCATGTTGCCCACAAATACTCTGTCACCTCGGGACTCATTATAGCCCATTGCAGCTTTTACCAAACCAACGATAGTTTCTTTTTCACCTTCAGTCCAGGGAGTGTTTGTCCGTCCTAAAGAGTTTCCGCTATCATCAATAATTTGTGATCGTTTGTTATCAAGAAGTACCGATATGCTGAGGTTTACCACTTCTCCAACTGCGGACTCGAGAATTATTTCCCTGCGACTACTTTCGAAATTACGAGTAGAATTTTTCTTGCTGAATTCTGAAACTGTTGCCGCTTCCCTGCCAGTTGCTTCCGGCAGATTGGTTGTGACTCCGGCTGGCCCCACAGGAATCGAGCGAGTTCCAGTTGAAGATTCATCGACCACCTGCTCACTTACAACACTGGTTTGATCAGGATCAACTAGTTCTTCCTTGATTGTCCTCCGATCAAAACGCAGGTTAGCAGAAGCATTGACCCTCACGCGGTCTTTGCCAACGACCTCCTCAATCTGTCTAACAACTTTTGCTTCAAGTTCCTTTTCAAAACGGCTTTTATATGAATAATTATCATTCATTTTACCGCCCGCAGAATCATCAGAAAATCCTCGACTTAGCAAGGTTCCGCTTTGATCCGTGATTTTCACATTTCGCGGAGAAAGACCTTCAACCGCACTTGCAACCAGGTGAACTATAGTCTCAATCTGTTTACGTCCGGCTCCGCTGCTAGTAAGATTAAGCGCAATTGCCGCCGTTGCTTCCACCTGATTATCTGAAAAAAGTGTTTTTTGCGGAATTGCTAAAGAAACTTTTGCTGACTTAACAACATTAATAGTGGAAATCAGCCTTGCTAGCTCCCCTTCCTGCGCAACACGGAATTTAACACCCTGCTGAAATTCTGTTTCGCCCAGACTTGGAGTAGAAAACAGATCAAGAAAACCAACTCCGCTGCCCGGCAATACCTTTTCTTTTGCTAATGTTAAACGGGCCCGGTCTATTAAGTGCGGTTCAACCATGATGGTTCTACCGCCCGGAGCAAGCATATAAGGAATCTGATTTTCCTGTAACTTTTCAACTATGGCTGCAGCATCCCCAGGTTCTACATTAGAATACAATGGTGCCCAGGAAGGTCTGTTTGCCAAAAATATCATACTCACCATACCGATGAGGATTATTCCAAGGGCCACCAAGATCGTGATTCTCTTCGTGAGACTCAAGGCACCAAAAAAATCCTGAAACTGAAATCGTACATCTGAAAGAACACCGGCTTGTTCTGCCATAGTTTTCCTATTAAAGTTTGTTTATGAAAATTGAGAAAAGAGCGCCTTATTTTCAAGTACCTGATTCAGGTCTGGAAAATATAAGCTGGAATTTAGCACCAATCTCACCTGCAATTACGATTCCAAACAATGTGGAAGAATTATTTTGTTTTTTTGATATTTAAAAAAAGGAATTTATTAATCAGGGATCATTTATAAAACCTGATCGTCAATCGATTTTTCAGGCACAGGATATCTTAACAGACGTCTGGTAAGAGTCCGGAAACGCCAACTATGCAGCACCGCAGCAATGCTCAAGCCAACAATTAGACCAACCCACATTCCCACAGGACCAAAGTTAAAATACACTCCAACCAAATATGCTGTGGGCAAGCCGACTCCCCAGTATGCCACTACGTTTGTGACAAAAGGGACACGAGTGTCTTTAAGTCCGCGTAATGCTCCTAGAGCACCTACCTGCATTCCGTCAGACAACTGAAAAACCGCGGCCATATAGAGTAATTGAACAGCCAGTGAACGGACATCCGGATCATCTGAATACAAGGCTACAATCATTTCCGGAAAGTTTACAAACACAGTTGCGGTTACTGCCATAATTAAAACACTAAGTATGATGCCGGCATATCCTATATAACGTGTACCTACATAATCACCCCTGCCTTTTGCCTGGCCAACCCGAATGGAAATGGCAATTGAAAGACCCATCGGTAGCATGAAAGTTACAGAAGCAATATTGATTGCAACCTGATGTCCTGCAATTGCCGTCACCCCAAATGTTCCCATCAACAATGATACAACCGCAAAGAGACCTACTTCAGCTGCTATTCCAAAACCATTGGGTATCCCAATGCTCAAAATTTCACGCAGATACAACCAGGAAGGTCTACTGAAAGCAATAAATTTACGGTAGCTTTCAAACATCGATGCTTTCAGACAAAAAGCCAGCATCGCAAAAAACATGACCCAGTGAACCATACTCGTAGTCCAACCCGCACCAACCGCACCCAGAGCAGGAAAGCCAAAGTGCCCGAACATCAACGCATAGTTTGAAATAATATTTGCACCGAGGCCAATCAGTGAAATATACATGGTTGGACGAGTGATGGACATACCTTCACTAAACATCCGCAAGACAAGAAACGCGTAAACCGGCGGCATACCCCAGCACAACGCCTTCAAATAACCCGAAGTAACCCTGATCACCTCCTGTTCATAACCCATCCAGTACAACACTGGTTCAAGATTAGCTAAAATCAAGATGCTGATAAATGCTAAAGCCTGGCTGAGCCACAGTCCCTGTATCACATTTGTGACTATTTCCTGTTGCTTTTCTGCCCCAAAAAGTTGTGCGATAATCGAACCGAGTGAAATCAATATCCCCAGCATCAGCAAAAAAACCGGATGGTAAAGCGCTGTCGCAATTGCCAGTCCAGCCAAATCATGTGAACTGACATGTCCGGCCATTATTGTGTCCACAAACTGCATCATAGTTTGTAACAAATGCGCAATAATTACCGGAAGACCTAATTTTAAGGTTAATGAAGATTCATGTGAAAACCTTTTTAAACGTGAATATAGCTTATATTGCTTCATCAAATGTGGTTACTGTTGAAAAAAAGTGTCTAAAAAATTACTTAACTGTACAAGCAGATGTATGCTATCATGTACAATCTAACATGGTTATTGATAAATTTAATTTTTAATTTTTTGAAGTAGAGCTCACTTCGCGGCAACAGAATCCGGCTGACTTCAATCTTTATTTTTAAGACTATTTTTAGTATGAAAAGAGAAAACATCCTTATTATCCTCAGTATGCTGGTACTGGCATTTTTTTTAGCAAAAATGTTCGACGGTGGAAATCTGTCAAGCGATTCTCCGCGCACACAGGAGCTGATTTACAGTGACTTCAAAGCTCTCGTTGCAACAGGCGACGTTGTCAATGCTCAAATTATCGGAGATTCCTTGATTGAGGGCTTCACACAGGATGGACTGGGCTACCGCACCTATATTCCCGCAGAAGATCCCAGCGTGATTGACTACCTTCGACTGTATCAAATTCCGATCAATTATGTGCCTGAAAAAAGTCTTCCGTGGTATTTAAGCATTTTGATAAATTGGGGGCCCTTCCTCTTAATTTTTGGAATATGGATGATACTGATGCGGAAAATGCAGGGCGGAGGTGCCGGAGGAGGAGGATTATTTTCCATCGGAAAAAGCCGTGCCAAAAAGATGGAACCGAATGAAATGAAAGTGACCTTTGCTGATGTCGCAGGAGTTGAAGAAGCAAAAGACGATTTGAAAGAAACGGTTGAGTTTCTAAGTGATCCGGCAAAATTCCGTAAACTTGGAGGCAGAATCCCTAAAGGCATGTTAATGTCCGGATCACCCGGTACAGGGAAAACTTTGCTCGCAAAGGCTGTTGCCGGAGAGGCTGAGGTTCCTTTTTTCAGTATGAGCGGTTCTGATTTTGTGGAAATGTTTGTTGGTGTTGGTGCCAGCAGAGTACGTGATATGTTTGAACAAGGCAGGCAAAACGCACCGTGCATCATCTTCATCGATGAAATAGATGCAGTCGGAGGCAGCCGCGGTACAGGAATGGGCGGTGGAAATGATGAACGTGAGCAAACACTCAACCAGCTTTTGGTGGAAATGGACGGCTTTGATGGAATGGAAGGGATCATCGTGATCGCCGCTACAAACCGACCGGATGTTCTCGATCCCGCGCTTCTGCGTCCCGGACGTTTTGACCGTCATGTGAGTATTCCTCTGCCTGATGTTAAAGGCAGAGAGGAAATTTTACAGATCCACGCCAAAAAAGTGGAGATGGCTGAGGGTGTTGACATGAACATTATCGCACGCGGAACTCCTGGATTTTCAGGTGCAGATTTGAAAAACCTGATCAACGAAGCTGCTCTCGGTGGTGCACGTAACAACAAAACAGAACTTAAATTAGCCGATTTTGAATGGGCACGTGATAAAGTGATGATGGGCACAGAGCGCCGGTCGATGGTCATGTCGGAAAAAGAAAAACGTAACACTGCATACCACGAAGCAGGACATGCACTGGTTTCCGCGCTTCTCCCTAAAACTGATCCAATTCACAAAGTAACAATCGTACCGCGCGGACGAGCTCTTGGTCTAACAGCCTTTTTGCCAAAACAAGATAATCATTCTTACGATATTGATTTCCTGAGTAACCGTATCACTATCGCCATGGGTGGACGAGCAGCTGAGGAGATAATTTTTGATGAGGTTACTACCGGAGCAAGCAACGACATTCAACAGGCAACCGACACAATCAGAAACATGATTTGCAACTGGGGTATGAGTAAAACGTTTGGACCAATCGTTTTAGGGAGCGATAATCAGCAGAACGTTTTGGGACGTAATATCGGTAAAGGCCGTGAATTTAGTGAAAATACTGCTGCAGAAATTGATAATGAAATGCGTAAAACAATTAAATATCATGATGCGAAAGCCAAGAAACTTCTTCGTGATAATATCGATATTTTACACAAAATCGTTGAAGTTTTGATGAAAGAAGAAACAATCGAAGGTTCATATATTATGGAGTTACTGGGACAGAACAAATCAAAAGTAGAACCAGTCGGAGGTTGATGTCACTCCCGGGATTTGGACGTCCACCGGCATATTATTTTATGTGGATTTTGCCCCGCAATCTTTTTAGCAGACTTTGCGGGTTTGTGGCTGACATACGAATGCCGCGTCTTTTGCTGACTCCGTTAATAAGAATATTTTCAAGGATCTACTGTGTTGACTTGACAGAAGCAACTCAGCAGGTTTCAGAGTTCAGGACATTCAACGAATTCTTCACGAGGCAGTTGCTTCCTGACGCACGACCGCTGGATCCGGATCTGGATGCAGTACTAAGTCCTGTAGATGGATTTATCGGTGAATATGGACGAATCAATGACGGACTCTTGATTCAGGCAAAAGGGCTGGATTATCGCTTAGCAGACTTGCTGCTGGATTCGAAACGTGACCGTTTATATGACGGCGGGGAATTCATTACCATTTATTTGGCTCCACAGAACTACCACCGTATTCACAGTATGGTAGAAGGGGATGTTCGTGAGTTCTCATACATTCCGGGAGATTTATGGACGGTCAGCCCTCTTGGCGTACATCATGTGCCGAAGCTCTTTGCCCGGAATGAACGTTTGACCACTTATATACAAACTGAAAAAGGTGAATGTGCGCTCATAAAAGTTGGAGCAACCGTGGTTGGACGCATTCGGGTCAGTTACCATGATCAAATTTCAAACAGGCATGGCGCAATGGCTAAACAGCTTGTCTTGAAAACTCCTTTTAAGTTAGAGCGCGGTGAAGAAGTAGGTCTGTTTGAACTGGGTTCCACAGTCATCTGCCTTTTCCCTCCTGGACAAGTTGAACTGAATGAGTTGGAATTAGGGCAAAAAATCTGCCTAGGTCAAGCTATTGGGCGATTTAAACCGAACTCAAAGGAGTGAGGAATAAGTTTACATCAAAAAACATTTTGGTTTTTTAAATCATTAGCAAAATAATTATTACAACTAGGAAAAGAAAAATGGGTAGTTTAACTGGTAAAAGAGGTGTTATTCTTGGAGTTGGCAATCAACGCAGCATTGCTTGGGCTGTTGCGGAACATTTTCATGAACAAGGTGCAGATCTCGCGTTGACTTATCTCACCGATCCTAAGGGTCGTTTTGAGGCAAATGTCAGAAAGCTTGGTGATAAAGTAAATGCATCCCTGATACAGGAATGTGATGTTTCAAATGATGACTCGATTCAGTCTTTAATCGGAGCATTAAACGATCATTGGGGAGAGTTGGATTTTTTAATTCATAGTTTAGCTTTTGCAGACCAGAAGGATTTACAGGTAGACTTCTCAAGCACAAGCCGCAGCGGTTATTCAAAAGCACATGAAATTAGCGCATTTTCCTTGTTACCGCTGGCAGAAGGTGTTATCCCCATGATGAAAAAACGCGGTGGCGGCAGTATTCTCAGCATGAGTTTCATCGGCTCTATGCTAGCAGTTCCGCATTATCATGTGATGGGCCCAGCAAAAGCATCTCTGGAAGCTTCTTCACGCTATCTAGCGAAAGAAGTCGGTCCGGACAATATTCGGGTGAATGTAATTTCTCCGGGGGCAATCAGAACTTTATCTTCTGCAGGCATTAAGGATTTTGCTGAGTTGATGCGAGTTGCCGGTGAGCATTCAGCAATGAAACGTACTGCTACTCAGAGTGAGGTAGCACAAACTGCTGTATTTTTAGCAAGCGAAGCTTCCTCAGGAATTACCGGACAAGTGATCTACGTCGACTGTGGATATTCAATTATGGCAAACTAAAGTGATCCTTAATATACAATTTATTTGATTTTCAAACCCTAATTAGAGGGACAAATAATATGAGCAAAGCGCTAAATGATTTTCGCTTGAAACTCGGTGGGAAGGAATTTGTACCTATTCTCGTCGGAGGGATGGGAGTAGATATCTCCACAGCAGAACTTGCTCTGGAAACTGCACGTTTAGGGGGTATCGGACATATTTCTGATGCAATGGTGCCCACAGTTTCTGACCGGAGATTCAAAACAAAGTTTGTACAGGAAAAACAACGCAAATACAAATACAACGTCAACAGCGCAGATAAAGCTGTGGTGCAGTTTGACCTGGAAAGACTAGCGGAGGCTCAGCGTCTCCATGTGGGACGTACCATGGACGCTAAAAAGGGTGACGGCGCGGTCTTTGTCAATTGCATGGAGAAACTTACCATGAACAATCCACGCGATACTCTGCAAACACGTCTGCAGGCATCTATGGATGCCGGAGCTGAAGGGATAACATTGAGCGCTGGACTGCATTTAGGTTCGATGGAACTGATGAAGGATCATTCAAGATTCAGGGATGTTCTGCTTGGCATCATCGTCTCTTCCGCACGCGCTTTACGACCTTTTCTCAAAAGGGCGGCAAAGTACAAAAGACTTCCTGATTATATCATTGTAGAAGGTCCTCTCGCCGGAGGACACTTAGGTTTCGGTACTGACGACTGGATGGAATATGATCTGAAAACAATTGTTCAGGATGTGTTAATTTTTTTAAAAGAAAACGATCTGGATATTCCTGTGATTCCAGCAGGTGGTGTTTTTACCGGAACTGATGCAGTAGATTTTTTTGAATCCGGCGCTTCCGCGGTGCAGGTCGCAACACGCTTTACAGTGACTAAAGAATGTGGCCTGCCTGATCGTACAAAACATCACTACTTTGAAGCAGTAGAAGAGGATATTGTTGTCAACAATATCTCACCAACCGGATATCCAATGCGGATGTTACGACAGTCTCCGGGAATAGGTTCCGGAATTCGGCCTAATTGTGAAGCCTTCGGTTATATCCTAGACAATAAGGGACATTGTGCATACGTTGAAGCCTATAACAAGGAACTGGAAAATAAACCGGATAAAATTTCTATTCAGGACAAAACCTGCCTCTGCACGCATTTCCGTAAATTTAATATCTGGACCTGTGGTCATTATGTTTACCGTCTCAAAGACACTACTCATAAACTTGAAAATGGGAAATATCAACTTTTAAATGCGGAAGAAGTTTTTCAGGATTATCAGTTCAGTAAGGATTATGCGATTAAACTTCCAGAAAAGACAGAATTTGCCTCCTCAGATGTAACTTTGGCTGTTGCATAGTTTGTTAATATCAGGAAATTGTAGCCATTTTTACTTTAAACAGCATTGCATAAAGAGAAAAATACTCATCTCTTTATGTTTTATATTGACAAATCCTCCATAACATTTCATAATTATTCGTTTAACTCATGCTGGCATAGCTCAACTGGTAGAGCAGCTGATTTGTAATCAGCAGGTTGTAGGTTCAAGTCCTATTGCCAGCTCCAGCATGGGGAGATACCCAAGCGGTCAACGGGATCAGACTGTAAATCTGACGGCTTCGCCTTCGAAGGTTCGAATCCTTCTCTCCCCACCACAGCTTGAAGAGCTTTTTACGGTGTGAGTTTTAAGCCTGGGTAGCTCAGTGGTAGAGCGTTTCCTTGGTAAGGAAGAGGTCGGCAGTTCAATCCTGCTCTCAGGCTCCAAATAAATTATCTTAGTTTTTAAGTATAGAAATCATGAGAGACACGATTCACCTAGAATGCACTGAGTGCAAGCGCCGAAATTATACTGCTTCCCGAAACAAGAAATTGAAAACAGAGCGTATGGAATTACGCAAATACTGTAGGTGGGAACGAAAACATACTTTGCATAAAGAAACGAAGTAAAACGTTTCTTTATAAATTTTGCGTCCTGATAGGGCAGTAGCTCAGTTGGTAGAGCATCGGTCTCCAAAACCGAAGGTCGCAGGTTCGACCCCTGTCTGCCCTGCCAGAAATAATAAGTGCTGAGTTTAGAACTTGAACAGCAGTACTTTATAACAGTAGTAGAAAATATTTTATCAGGATGTTTAATGTACATCCAAAAATTTGATTATGTTCAAACGAATCCAACAGTTTTTAAAAGATGTCATTGCGGAATTTAAACGTGTGCAGTGGCCGACACGTGAGGCAACAATAAAATCTACCTCAATAGTTGTAGGTGTTTCTTTAGCTGTAGCACTTTACCTGGGAATCGCTGATTTAGGACTTTCGGACATCATGCAAATAGTCATTACTGGATAAAATAGTGGAAGAACAAACTGGAACTGAAATGGTATTGGAAGAACAAAAAGAGATAGCAGAAACTGAGGACAGTACTTTGGAAGAGCAACATAGTGATGCTCCTGAAGTAAGCACTGACGATACAGAAGCACAGAGCGTTGCTCCAGATGTAAGCACTGTTGACGCGGCAGTACAGAGTGATGTTCCAGAGACCGAGGCTGACCCAACTTCAGACAACACGGCGGAAACAGCAGAACAGGCTGAAGGTATTGAAGCACAAATCCCTGAAAAGCCGATAAATCCAAATGCAAAATGGTACATCCTCCAGGCATATTCCGGTTATGAAGGTCGCGTAGAACAGACGATTAATGAAAAATTAAAGATTGAAGGTCTTGAACATCTGGTAGACGAAATATTTATTCCTTCAGAAGATGTGATCCGCACCAAGGAAGGCAAAAAACGGAAAGTAAACCAGAAATATTTCCCTGGATACGTGCTGATCAACATGGAGCTCACCCCTGCATTGTGGCACCTTTTAATGGATGTCAACAGGGTTTCAGGGTTTATTGGCGGGACACAAAAAAATCCGCTGCCTCTGGATGAGCGTGAACTTGAAACAATCCGTTCCCAAGTCAACGAACGATTCCAGCAGAAAGCGACAGAAGATGAATTTTCACTTGGACAAAAGGTGACAATCACCGAAGGTTCTTTTGGAAATTTCAGTGGTACAATCGATGAAATAAATCTCGAACGCAGAAAGTTAAAAGTACTTGTTAGTATTTTTGGCCGCCCCACACCTGTTGAGGTGGAGTTCGAAAAAGTAAAACACGTAGTAGAATAAGACAAAAAAACCATGGCAAAGGAAATCTCTTCATTCATCAAACTTCAAGTTCCGGCAGGAAAGGCAAATCCATCTCCACCAATTGGCCCCGCATTAGGTCAACATGGTGTGAACATCATGGAGTTCTGCAAAGCTTTTAACGCACAAACTCAGGGGCAAGATACAATCATTCCGGTGGTGATCACTGTTTACAAGGATCGCTCATTTACCTTTATTACCAAAACACCTCCTGTACCGGTTCTGATCAAAAAAGCCCTGAAACTGAATAAAGGTTCAGCGACTCCAAATAAGGATAAAGTTGGTACTTTGAATAAAAGTCAACTTGAGGAAATAGCCAAACAGAAGATGCCTGATTTGAATTGTTATAACCTGGAATCTGCCATGAAGTCTGTGGCAGGAACTGCCCGGAGCATGGGCGTACTGACTGAGGGATTATGAAAAAACTAAGTAAGAGAACAAAAGTTTTTCAAGATAAAGTGGATGCAGAAAAACTGTATCCTTTGGCTGAAGCAATTAATTTGCTTAAAGAAGTGAAAGCGACCAAATTTGATGAGACAGTTGATGTTGCCTTAAGACTTGGAGTTGACACACGTAAAGCTGAGCAAATGGTGCGTGGCACCTGTTCTATGCCAAATGGTCTGGGTAAAGAAATTCGTGTGCTCGTTTTTGCAAAAGCAGATAAAGCCATTGCAGCTGTGGAAGCCGGTGCGGATTATGTGGGTGGTGAAGATTATGCTAAAAAAATTCAAGAAGGGTGGCTAGAGTTTGACCGTGTTGTAGCAACACCGGATATGATGGCAGTTGTAGGACGGATAGGGAAAATATTGGGTCCAAGAGGACTGATGCCAAATCCAAAAGTCGGTACAGTAACTTTTGAAGTTGAAACAGCCATCAAAAATATTAAAGCAGGGCAGGTAGAATTCCGTGCTGATAAGCAAGGTAACCTGCATGCTGCTATTGGGAAAGTTTCATTTGATGCAGACAAGCTTTGTGAAAATGTAACTGCCCTAGTTGACACTGTCAAAAGGATGAAACCTTCAGCCTCAAAAGGTATTTTTCTGCGTAATTTTAGTGTGAGTTCTACAATGGGACCTGGTCTTAAGGTGGACCCGCAAACAGTTAACACCTGAAAAACATTTTTAGTTTTCTTGTCTAAGACAGTAGGGGCCTAACGGCTTAATTTATGCCCTGCCGAGACACAGCTTCCGCAAGTGACACAGCAACATTCTGCTGTGTTCCTTCCTCTGTCTTATTCAATTTTTTTCTAAATCTTCGGTTTTAAGAGAAACTGCTTGCAGGCTTTTTCTCAACAGTGCGTGTTTTAAAACGTTTATTTGAAAAACCGAAGGAATGAATATTTCACATAATCATATCGAAAAGGTTCCATGGAACGAAGCCAAAAAGAAGCTCAAGTCAATGAACTTCGGTCAATCTTTAATAGTATGTCCGCAGGAGTACTGGTTGATTATCGTGGTATAGAAGCAAATCAGGTTGTAGAACTTCGAAAGAAGCTGAATGATGCCTCATCCACCATGAAAGTAATCAAAAACTCGCTGGCACGTATTGCCGCGGAAAACACTCCGATTGCAGAACTGGCCGATCAGTTCACGCAGACCCGTGCGCTTGTCTACAGCGACGGTGACGCGGTTCAGCAGGCTAAAGTATTGTCTGAAGCCGCCAAAAGTTTAGATAATTTGAAAATCCTTGCTGGAATCCTTGTTGGTGACAGCAAAACCAGTATCCTCAATTCGGGTGAAGTCGAAGCACTTTCCAAATTGCCTTCAAGAGATGAACTCATCATGAAGTTATTGTTCTTGATGCAAGCACCTGCAACTCAATTTGTTCGTACTCTAAACGCAGTTCCCGCGAAATTTGTTCGCACCTTGGCTGCAATCCGGGATAGCAAATAACAATCCGGTTTATTAACATTCTTCCCATGCTAGTGCGGAAGATGACCTTAACCTTTGTCTGAGAAATAAAATGGCAAGTATCACAAAAGACCAAGTAATTGATTTTATCGCCAACATGTCCGTATTGGAAATGTCTGAGTTGGTAAAAGAAATGGAAGAAAAATTCGGTGTTAGTGCAGCGTCTGCTGCTGTAGCTGCTCCTGCCGCTGCTGGTGGAGCCGCTGAAGCCCCTGAGGAAGAAAAAACCGAATTTGACGTAATTCTGACCAGCTTTGGTGAGAAGAAAATTAACGTCATTAAAGAAGTCAGGAGTATCACAGGATTGGGACTCAAAGAAGCTAAGGAAGCGGTTGAAGCTGCTCCAAAAGCAATTAGAGAAGGTGTCTCCAAGGAAGAAGCAGAAGAAGTCAAAAAGAAACTTGAAGAAGCCGGCGCAAGCGCGGAAATCA
>Ga0302118_10001283_pt1 | contig 12404 bp, 7 predicted proteins | sample AG5_331_MG_FD_203126 | JGI IMG/M metagenome (GOLD analysis project Ga0302118, IMG submission 203126) | Marine microbial communities from Western Arctic Ocean, Canada - AG5_33.1 | ecosystem: Environmental > Aquatic > Marine > Oceanic | place: Canada: Western Arctic Ocean | collected 2017-10-01 | reverse complement strand
TGATGATCTTGCTCGCTGTCATCGAGTAAGTGCTCAATCCACAGGCGGAAGTCCTGGCGCAATTTGACCGGTGAGATGCCGAGGATCCTGGCTGCTGGCCGTAACTTCCACCGAGTCTGCCGTAGGGTTTCGGTGATCAGGGTTCCGCCAAACTCTCTTTGCAGTAGTGCCCATGGGCGCTTCTCCTTGGGGGCATCTTCTGGAGTCGAACCGATCAGTTGGGTGAGTACCGCCTGGTCGATCTGAAGCAGTGAGCCGGGGGTCACTTGAAGTTCCGGGAGAATTTGAATCTCGGAGGAGGGGTCACCGCGTACCTCGAACACTCTCCCGAGGACGGTAGCGTCGATCACGGGTCCCGGGGCCAGGTCGACACAGAGGCGGATCACGTTGCGAAGCTCACGGATGTTGTTCCCCGTCCAATCTCGTCGGGTGAGGATCGCTAGAGCCTCCGGAGTGACCTCACTGATCGGCGGATTCTTGTTTTCTCCAAAGAGTGATACGAAGTACTGCGTCAGCAGTGGGATATCTTCCTTACGCTCTCGTAGCGGAGGGAGCCGCAATGGAAACTCGTGCATCCGATGGAACAGATCGAGCAAGAAATTGCCCTTCTCCACTTCTGCTGAGAGATCTCGATTGGTCGCGCACAGCACCCGAACATCGACTTTTCGCCACTGTCGATCTCCGACGCGTCGAATCTCACCCTCTTGTAACACCCTGCGCAGCAGTTGCTGCATCGGACCGGTGGCATCACTGATCTCGTCGAGAAAGACAGTGCCACCCTCTGCAGCCTCGAAGGCGCCGATCTTGTCTTCGTTGGCGCCGGTGAAGGAACCCTTCATGTGTCCAAACAATTCACTTTCCAGCAAGGTCTCTGAAAGGCCGGAGCAATCGACCACTGAAAATGGCTTCTTCGACCGTTTCGATTGATCGTGAATCGCTCTGGCCAGCAGTTCCTTCCCCACTCCTGATTCACCGGTGATCAAAACTGTTCGATCGAGTTTTGCTGCGGTACGAGCAAGGTCCAGTGTACGGGTGATGGCAGTAGATTGTCCGATGATGCGACCCATCCTTGAGGTCGATTCGTTTTTCGAACGAAGGTTACGCAATTCGCGGACATGGTTCTGATGGATCAGAGCAGTACGCACCGAAGGAGCAATTGTTTCAGCGAGAGCCTCGACGAATAATTGATCCCTTTCGTTGAAGAGATGCCTTGCGTCTCTTCTCTCGATGTAGAGCGCTCCGATCACCTCTTCTCCAGCGCGTAGTGGTACCGAGAGAAGAGTCAGAACCTGTAGACCACGTAGGCTATCGGACGACCGAAATCGTGGATCGTCGAGTGCGTCTTCGCACAGTACTGAATTTTCGCCCTGCATCGTTTGATCGACGATGGTTCGGCTGAAGGTGAGGTCCTCCTCCTGTGCGCTCCATCCGGCTCCCGCTTCGAGGCGGTCACCGTGGAGATCCTGGGTGATCAGCAGGGCACGGTCGACCGGGGCCCCGTCCCCGAACTCCAGTTCGCCGACAGCCAGTGCAAGAATTTCTTCCAGCACCTTTCGCACATCGTAATCCCAATCCACCTCGAGGCGGAGACTGAATCGGTCGAGAGTGCTGCGAACTCGTGCCAGAACTGCTCGCACCCTGTAATCGAGTTTTTCCATCTTCGTTTCCTTCTATCGAACGATGCCGTCGAGAATCGTCTCGGTCATCTGTTTCTCTTCGGGGCATTTCAATTCGGTAAACGTGGTCAGCGCAATTTTTAGTTGATCGGTAGCCAGTTGAGATTCTTCGACCTCTAGCAAAAAGTTAGCGAATTCTCGCCGAGTCACTGCCAATGCATGCAGTGCTCCCAGTTCCTCGAATAATTCGAGTGCTTTCTCGAAGGCGATTCCGGCACGGTCGGCCCACTCGAAGCCACGATCTCGTTGAACCTTTCCAAGGGTTCTCCAGCAACTTGCTTCGGCGTAGGGGAGTCTCTGGTTGCTGCAAGCTTCGAGGGATTGCTCGATCCGCTCGAGCGCCTCATCGAGTTGATGCAGTGCTCTGTGGGCTTCCGCTTGTATCCGCAGTGACTCGATCAACAGTGGCACTCCCTTGGAAGTTCGCGCGGCTTGCTCAGTGGATCGAGCCAGTTCCAGGGCGGCAGTTGGATCTCCGATTCTTCCGGCTGCTCGTGCCTGTTGGACCTGCGCATTGAGGTGGCCCTGTCGATCGCCTGCGGCGAGAAAACCCGCCGCTCCCAGTTCCAGGTATTGAATCGCCTGCTCGGGGCGGTGCCGTTCCAGTTCCAGCATGGCGAGGCTGACCCGGGCATCCGCCTCCGGTCGTTTGAGCCCATGATGAGTTGCCAGATCGAGGTACTGATCCAACAGTCTTCGAGCCGAGATGTGATCTCCGCGTTGATAGCGCAGACTCCCGAGGTTGCCAAGAGTCAGCACCCTGCCCTGTAGATCGCCCGTTTCTCGGAACAACTCCAGTGCCCTCTGCAACTGTTCCTCACCACGGTCGCCGGAACCGCTACTGACCAGGATTCGTCCCAGATTCATCAAGGTGATGGCAAGTCCCCGTCGATCACCACACTCTTCGCGCAGGGACCGAGATTTCTCATATGCTGCGATGGCTTGCTCAATACGACCAAGGTTTTGAAGCAGGGTGCCACGCTGTCCGTAGATCCCCGCCAGTTGCAATGGATTGGAGATCCGTTGGGCCAGCGGAAGAGCATCTTGGCAAAGTTTTAAAGCCTGTTCGAGTTGCCCTTGTCTACGAGCGATGGAGGAGAGGCCGATCAGAGCAACGGTGTGGGGATGATCCAGCTCTGGCTTCTTCTGGCAGAGTGCGCTGGCCGCTTCGTAGGATGACCGGGCGGCGACTAGATCGTCCTCAAAGGCGTGCACCGCACCTTGACGGCAGAGAGCGAGGGCAATGCGATCCGGTAGGCCTGCAGTCTCTGCGAGTGATTGCGCCTTGCGAAAATTGGCGAGGGCGGGTTCGTATTCCCCGGCGTGCATCTGCGCTTCACCGATACGGTGAATCAACTGGATGTACGGTTGCAGTTCCTCTGCAACCACATCCTCCGATTCGGCGAGCAAGCGTCCCTCGATCGCTGTCCACAGTCCCATCGCCTGGGTGAAAGCGGCGCGTCCCCCTTCAGGATCTCCGGTTTGCAAGCGCAACTCGCCGATACGATTGAGCAGGACACGCTGCACCGAAGATTCGAGCGACAGGTGGAGAGCTCGTTCGCACAGTTCGAGGGCGCGGTCATGAGCCCATGCGGTTTCGGCACGATCTGCCGCTCTGAGCAGCCAGTCACGCGCTTTTTTCTCGTCCCCTCCGAGGGAGAAGTGCTCGGCGATCGCCTGCACCGGAGCATCCTCCTCGGTGAATCGTTGCTCCAACAAGTTGCCGATACGAAGGTTCAGGCGACGCAGCATCGGTTGGGTCAGTTCGGCTCGAACGATCTCCTGTTCCCAGCCATGTCCCCAGCGGAATCCGCCAGGATCTTCCTGCAGGACTCCACTTCTGACCAGCACCCTGGCGTGGCCATCGAGATCGAACTCATCGATTCCGCAGGCATCCACCAGCAAGTCAAAATCGATGGGCCCGGTGATCACTGAGGCCACATCCAGCACCCTGCGCTGCGGTCCGGACAATTCATCGAGAAGTTGAAGAAAGTGGCTTCGCGCGGCATCGGGAATCGGCAAGTCTTCGAGTACGTCTTCCCGGGATGTCCATTCGCCGTCTTCGATGACCAGTGCATTGCGGCTCCATAGCGAGCCGAGCAACTGGACCAGGATCAGCGGAACTCCATCGCTGTGGGTTTGCAGAGCATCGGCGAGATTCTTCGACAGGGGGAAATTGGGGTTCAACATCGATCGCAACAGGTCGGAACTATCCGTCACATCGAAGGGAAGTGCATCGATCCGCTGGAACCGATCCTCCAGTTCGATCTCGGAGCGAAGACGCTCCAGTGACTTTATATTCCGCGTGGCGATTGGGCGTGCAGTGGTGATGACCAGTAACGGTAGATCCAGTGATGCCAGGGTCAATCGACGCAGCAATTCGATGTCAAAATCGTCGCAGTAATGGAGGTCTTCCAGCACCAGAGTTCTTGGTTCCACCTCTGCATCGGTGGTGAGTACCCTCACCACCGACTCGAGCACTCGCTCCTGGATGATTTCAGGAGGAGGTGATTCCTCCACCGGTGGACATCCCTCGATCCAGCCATGCCCTGAAAGTCTCGGGAAGGCACCAGCGAGGTGCCTTCCCCAGCGTCCCAGTGCATCGACCGCCCGTTCTGTCCCGCCCTTTCGCTCGATGTGCCCGAGCACCTGTTCGAGTAGCCAGCGAAATCCTCCATGGGGTTCGCGACCGTCGAAGGTTCCGCTGTAGTGCTGCAACTGGTGCTCGACCAGTGCACGAGATCGGAAATCGCTACGACTGACGAGCCAGGTCTTGCCATGTCCACGTTCTCCCTCGATGTGAATCCACCGACCTTGACCTCGTCCGACCTTGTCAGCCGCCTCCATCATCTGTCGGCGTGCTTCCAGACGACCAGTAAAGGAAGGGATGGAGCGGCGGGAGATCTCGATTATTGGTGTTTCCCCGGGAGTATCGGCGACGCAATTTCGCAGCATCGCTGCGGCGTGAGAGGCATCGGGTGGGCGTTGATGCGGTTCGAATTCCATCAGGGAAGCGATCGCCATCCCGATGGCTGCGGGTATCTGTTGCAGCGGCTCTGCAGTTCTACGAGAGAGGGCATCGCTGAGGCGATGGTAGGGGAGACGGCCGGCGATTCCTCGATAGAGGAGGATGCCCACCGACCACAGATCGCTTCGTTCGTCGACGGCGGATGGACTCTCGATCTGTTCCGGCGCCATGTATTGCGGGGTTCCCAGCGCACTCTGGGTCAGGGCAGAATCGGCATCGGTGCGGGCGACCAGACCCAGGTCCGCCAGCAGCGCCCGGGAAGCGTCGAGTGGATCCCAGTCACTGCCCGTGGTAATTCCAGCGCTTCCTGGTCGCAACAAGATGTTGCTCGGCTTGACATCGCGATGCACCAGGCGTTGCTGGTGGAGGTGCGACAACGCATCGAGGACCTCTGCTGCTCGGTCGAACAGCCAGTGCCATCGTGTTCTGGGTAGGCCTTCTGGATGTGCGAGAAAGACATCCTCGAGCGAGATGGGCCCGACATATTCCATCACGTAGAAGAGGCTGCCCCCTTCCCAACCGATGTCGAGCAGCGGCACTACCGAGGGATGAGAGATTCCCTGCAGCACCCGAACTTCTCGTTCGAAGCGGCGCCGATCGACTTCATCGAGGCCCTCAGGCATCAGCTTGATCGCCACCAGGGCGCCGTCTCGCGCCTCATCGTGGGCACGCCATACATCTCCCATGCCACCACGTCCAATCCGGACATCGAGGCGGTATCGGTGATTGAGCAGCTGTTGGGGTGCGGCTCCAGGCACATATCCTCTTTCCGGGAGACAAAGTGGCCAGGATCTATCCACATGGTACCGTTCCGCGGTGCCGATGGCCAGAGATGGTCAAACTCTATCCGGTCAGGAAATAGTCAGATATAGACGGCCAGCGCCTCTCCAGGCAAGATCAGGGCATGAAGATGCTGATGCTCCACGTGCGAGATTTCTGGTACCAGACCCACTGTCGTAACCTCGAGACGGAAGAGGAGCGGCAGGAGGAGGCGACCGTTGCCGATGGTGCGGTGCTGGCGTGGATTCATGTCGAACCGCACGACCTCGACGATCGAGTCACGGCGGTGAGAAAGACCATCAAGAATCTCAAGTGGCACGCGCGCAAGGTCGAGGTCGAGCAGGTGGTGTTGCACTCCTTTGCCCATCTGGCAGAGCAGACCGCAGAGCCGGAAGCGTCGCGCAGCATCATCGAGGAGGTGGGGGAGCGACTGGTGTCGGTCGGCTTCCAGGTTCATCACACACCGTGGGGCCACTTCAACCAGTTCAAGATGCACGTCGAGGGTCCCGGCATCGCCAAGGTGTTCAAGAGTTTCTGATCATCCACTCCACAATGAAAGCAATCCCGCCTCGACCAGTCCGACGATGAAACCGAGCACCCCGCCGAGCAGTTCGATATGACGCAGTTCCTTTTTCGCCACGCGCAGCACCAATCGTTCCATCTGATCGAGTTCGAAGGCGAGGATTCGATCGCGGACCTTTTGCTTCAGATCGAGCTGTTGACCGAGGGTGCCGTGCAGATCGGTTCCCAGTTCCTCGACAAAGGAGAACACCTCCTGCTCGACGCGGCTGCGGATCTTATCGACCAGATCGTTGGGTAAGAACGCTGCGACCATCGGCCCGAAACTTTGCAGTTGTTCCTCGATCAGCACATCGATACGTCCCTTGAGTCGATCCCGAATCTGATCACTGGTGGCGAGCTTCTGGACCAACTGGGCGATGTCTTCGGCGGAGATCAGTTCTTCTTGCACGGTTTCGGCGATGCTCTCTGCGAGTGCTTGATGGCGACGGGGTACCACCCCCTGGAATCTCAAGGGGCCGATTCCGATCGGCTGGTGGGGGCGAAACAGCATCTTGACTGCCAGCCAGTTGGTGGCCCAGCCGATCAGAGCACCGACCAGCGGGAAGACGATCCAGGGGAGCCATGGCTGCAACAGAGTTCTCCTATCGAATGACGGACCAGCGAGTAGGGCGTTTTCCTCGGGCAGATTTGGGAGTCATCAGGATCACCAGGCCGAGGCCGGCGAAGAAGCCGCCAATATGAGCCCACACCGCCACGTTGCCACCGGTATCGTTGAGTCCCTTGAAGATATCGAGACCGACATAGATGCCCAGCACCCAGCTGGCTCGCATCTGAAAGGTGCCGAACAGGATGTAGAACCAGTAGAAGATCGTCACCAACGAGTGGGGAAAACAGAGCCAGTAGGCACCCAGTACTCCGTATATCGCTCCACTGGCACCGATGGTCGGGATCAGCGATTCAGGATTCATCAGGGCATGAAACGCCGAGGCGGCGACTCCACAGATGATGTAGAAGAGCAGATAACGCAGGTGCCCCAGCCGCCCCTCGACATTGTCGCCAAAGATCCACAGGAACAACATGTTGCCGAAGAGGTGAAGAATCCCGCCATGGAGAAACATCGACGTGAACAGAGGAAGCAGCGCAATGGAGAAGGAGATGTCGTACTCGCGGCGGGTGCGTTGCTCGTATCCGAACTGATCGTAGGCACCCACCGGATCGGTCACCGTTTCCTCCCCTTCGATCCAACCGGCGAGGATGGCGGGACGAAGGCCGAATCCATCGACGAGAGCATCTTCGCTGGCCAGTTGAATCAGGAAGCAGAGGATGTTCAGCACCATCAGCGCGATCGTCACGTAGGGGGTGATGCCACTGGGTTCGCTGTCACGAATTGGAATCATCGGGTGACATCCTCATCTATCGATTCTCCGGATTGCAGTTCTTCGAGCAGTTCCCGATGGACTCTGATGTTACCCTCGACCATCGCTTCGGCACTGAATTGACTGGTGGCTCGTTGCTTGCCCGCTTCGGCGAGGCGCGCTGCGGTGGTGGGATCATCCAGCATCTGATCGATCGCCTCGGCGAGGAGTGCTGGATTCGCCGCCGCAACCAATCGGCCGGTGACTCCATCTTCGATCACTTCCGGGATGCCACCCACATCGCTAGCGATGACGGTGCGGCCGGCGCCCAGAGCATCGAGAATGCTGGTGCCGAGTCCTTCCTCGAGACTGGGATGAATGTAGAGATCGAGCGCGGACAGCCAAGATGCGACATCTTCCTGGAAACCGACCCGGTGCACCCGCTCCTCGATGCCCAGCTTTTGCGCACTGTCCCGCAGAGACTCGTCCAGTTTTCCGTCACCGATCAGTACCAGATGGGCTCGAGGCTGGCGATCCCGAAGTTGAGCCATCGCCTGCACCAGATGGACATGTCCCTTGTGTTCCTGCAGGGCACCCACTGAACCCAGCAGCGGGGTCGAAGCATCGAGTTGTAATTGATCTCTCACCTGAGCGGCCGACCGGAGTGGATCCGCAAGAGGCGAGACCCCCGAGTGCACCACGCGGATGAGATCTTGTTTGATGCCATCTTGCTCCAGTACCGCTGCGATCTTGCGCGAGATGGCGACGTAGCGCTGGACGCCATGCTGATACTTGAGATCGGTCAGTACCGGAGTCCCACTGCGATGGATGGAAAAATCGACGCGTCGCTGGACGATGACACCTGGATGAAGACCGAGTCCCAGCCTCGCCAGTAACCCGATGGTGTGAGAGTGGGCGGTGTGGAGCTGGAGGATCTGTGGGTGGAATCGCTGGATCAATTGACGCAGTTGGATCGCTGAGGAGAGATCCAGTTCACCACGGAGAGGGATCTGGTGCACAGGGATCGAGGCCTCGAGAGCGCGCCGGGCCAGTGGGCTCTCTGGTGGACAGACGATCGCTGCATCGTGACCGATTCGGCGTAGACCTTCGACCAGCAGTAGCGTCTGACGTTCACCTCCACGCCAACTGCGTGCGGTATTGAGGTGGAGGGAGCGAATCGGTTCCATCTGTGCCCGTGACCCTCCATGCAGCCCCCTCGCTGCGCAGATCAGGGTAACCGAGAAGCGAGATTCGAGGAAGGGTACCACTTCCCTTGCCGATGGAGCCGATGGCTTGGACAATGGCTGAGGAAGGGGGAACTGATGACCTGTCCTGCACAGTTGATCCGTGATCGAGGAGGGCGCATCGGCCTGTTCGTACTCGACGGACTGGGTGGATTGCCACACCCCGATCACCACCGCACCGAACTGGAGGCGGCCACAACCCCTCACCTGGATGCGTTGGCCAGTCGATCCTCGCTGGGTCGAATCCAGTTGCTCCCTCCAGGAATCACACCCGGTTCCGGACCAGGGCACCTCTCCTTGTTTGGTCACGACCCGATGCAACTGGAGTTCGGGCGAGGATTGCTCGAAGCGCTGGGCAGTGATTATCCCCTGGCTGCAGGGGAGATTGCAGCACGCGGAAATTTTTGCACCCTCGATGATGCTGGGTTGGTGACCGATCGCCGAGCAGGGAGACCGTCCGACGACGAGTGCCGGAGAATCTGCCAGATGCTGTCGCAACAGATCTCGCTCGATGGGGTCAAGGTCCAGTTACTCCCCGGCAAGGAGCACCGATTCACCTGGGTCCTCACGGGAGAAGCTCTCGGGGCAACGGTCACCGACAATGATCCCCAGGTGACAGGACTCCAGCCGTTACCGTTTGTGGCGGTCGACGAGAACTCTGAGCGAACTGCTGCGCTGGCCAGCGAGTGGATCGGCAAGGCGCGGCAACTACTGGCGCAAGAACCTGCAGCAAACGGAGTGTTGCTTCGGGGTTTTTCTACCCGTCCCGAGGTCGCTGGCTTCGAAGAGCAGTATCGACTGAGAAGCGCTTCTCTTGCCATTTATCCGATGTACAGAGGTGTTGCGAAACTGGTCGGCATGGAAGCCCTCGATGCGGGATCCACCCTCTCCGATCAGGCAGCGGCGCTGCGCTCTGCGGTCGAGGAGGGTTACGATTTCGTCTTCGTCCATCACAAGGATACCGATACCGCCGGGCACTCTGGTGATTTTGATGCCAAGGTAGCGGCCATCGAGGCTTTTGATTCGGTGTTGCCACAATTCCTCGATGCCGGTCTCGATGTGATCGCCATCACCGGGGATCATTCGACCCCGACCACGATGAAGGAGCACTCCTGGCACCCGGTACCGTTGCTGGTGCACTCCGCAAGAGCTCTTCCTGTAGCAGGATTACGTTTCACCGAACGAGGTTGTCTCGATGGCGACATCGGCACCATTCGAGGACCGGAATTGATGCCATTATTGCTGGCTCACGCCGATCGTCTCGACAAGTACGGAGCATGATTCTCCACCGCAAAAGAAAGGCATCCTGGCCGAGTTCAGTCTGTACACAGTGGGCAAGGATGGGGTTCCGGGTAGAACCGATGAAGATCAGGACTGGGACTGGTGCCGTGGAGCCGTGGCGAGGGCCGCATCACCCACGCATCTCGCTGATCACCCGCAGCTGAGCGAACTGGCGGTGGCCGTCGCGGCCGGAGTGGTAGCCGTAGCCCGATTGCTTGGCGCCGACCCAGGGGGTTCCTGAGGCACCACCGCAGCCCTTGTTGATGCCGACCATGCCGGCGGTCAACTGTCGCGCGATCTGGTGGGCGCGTTCGGAACTGCCGAAGATCGCAGCTCCCAGTCCATAGGGGGTGTTGTTGGCGCGGGTCACCGCCTCGGCGTCATCGGTGACTTGCATCAGGCAGGCGATCGGTCCAAAGGTCTCCTCGCGGATGATATCCATCTCTTCCTGACAGCCATCGAGCACCGTCAGTGGATGGAAGTTGCCGCCGAGGTCATCGCTCTGATAGGCGATCTGGGCACCGTCCGTGACCGCAGCGGCCAGCTGTTTCTCGACGTGGGCTTTCTGGCCACCGTCGATCATCGGACCGACCTCGGTGCCGTCATCACAGCCATCGCCGACTTGCATCTGGCTCGCGGCCTCGCACAGCATCTTCTGGAACTGATCGAGTACCGGTTCCTGCACGTAGATGCGTTCGGTGCTGACACAGACCTGTCCGGCATTGCGGAAGGAGTTGGCGGCGGCGAATTTCACCGCAGCATCGAGATCGGCATCGTCGAGCACGATTAGCGGATCCTTGCCGCCCAGTTCGAGGATCACTCTCTTGAGACCGCCGCCGGCCCGTTCCAGGATGTGAGCTCCGGTGGCGCGCGAGCCGGTGAAGGCGATCAGATCGACATCGGCAGCGACCAGCGCCTGACCCTGGGTGCCATCGCCGTGAATCACCTGCAGCACCCCTTCGGGAAGATGTTTCATCAGCAGGTCGGCGTAGGCCTGGGCGACCAGTGGCGTCTTCTCCGATGGTTTCAAGATCACCGAGTTGCCCGCCATCAGTGCCGGGATGACGGTCCAGTGCGGCATCGACAGGGGAAAGTTCCATGGAGTGATCCCGGCACAGACTCCCAGTGGGTCGAAGACCAGCGTCGAGCAAACATTTTCATCGTCGATCGGTTCCGGAGTCAGCGCCTCGATCATTTCATCGAGGGTCTTGTCGAGCGAGGATCCACAATGCTTCGCCTCGCCGATCCCCTCGGCCAGCGGTTTTCCCATCTCGCGGGTGAGCAAGGTTCCCAGCTCGTCTGCGGCTTGTACCAGTGCCTTGCCGAAGGGGCGCAGCTGATCGGCGCGTTGCTCCAGCGACAGTTGCGCCCAGCCCGGTTGTGCCGACCGAGCGGTCGCGACCACTTGGGGGACCTTCTCGGCTGCAGTGATGGGGAGTCGACCCACTTCCTCACCGGTGGCTGGATTGAGTGAGATGAGGGTGTCGTTCTCGATGCGGTTCATCGGGTCGCTCCTACGGCTGGGGGGGATCGTTGAATCTTCGCCTTGGGCGGCGGGCTTGTGTACTGGGTCGAATGTTCAGTGGTCTGATCATCGATTTTCTTCTGTGGCTTTGGCTTTGGCTTGGAGTTGGCTGGAGCAGCAGTGTTGGCTGGAGGAGTAGTGTCGTGACCGGCGGCCCACCAGATGGCTCCGTGAAGATGCCGGAGGAACAGAGCTTCCGAGAAGGACTGATCGGTGTGGCCACCGACGGTGTAGAGGGCGCGCCCCTGATCGATTTCGTGACACCAGATCGCCGGGTGCTTGCCCTTCATGGTGGAGCCCTGGTAACTGTCGGTATCGAGGTAGGCGAGCACCTCGACATGCTCGGGAAACTCCTTGAAGTTGTACCACTCGTCGGTGCGGGTCCACTTCTTCGGCAGGTGTGCGGTGGCCGGATGCTGCTGGTTCTTGACCTCGATCAGCGCCGGCTGGACCCGTGGGTGGCCGGAGAAGTAAGCCCCGACCAGCTGGCCGTAGAAGGACCACTGATATTCGGTATCGGCCGCGGCATGGATGCCGACATAGCCACCGCCGCTGCGGATCCATTGCTCGAACAGTTGCTCCTGCGGCGCGGCGAGCACGTCCTGGGTGGTGTTGAGAAACACCACCACCTGATGCTTCTGCAGTTCCGTTGCAGTGAACCGTGCCGGATCTTCCGTCACCTCGACGTGAAAACCAAACTTCTTGCCGAGGACTCCGAGCGCTTTTTGCCCCGGTTTGATGCTGCCGTGGCGAAAACCTGCGGTGCGGCTGAAGACGAGGATCGACTGGAGACGGGTGTCGCTGTTGGCCTCATCGCTCGAACTTTGCTGTGCCGATGCCGCGGCGGCGGCGACGGCAGAATCGACAGCCAGCGGGCCGGTGGGGCCCTCGAAACTGGTGGCGAAACCGGTCGAGAGGATGATGGTGAACAGTACTTCGATCATCGAGACTCCTTCCAGCGGATCCCGATCCGCTCGGATGCGGATCGTAAGG
>Ga0302118_10001282_pt1 | contig 12410 bp, 7 predicted proteins | sample AG5_331_MG_FD_203126 | JGI IMG/M metagenome (GOLD analysis project Ga0302118, IMG submission 203126) | Marine microbial communities from Western Arctic Ocean, Canada - AG5_33.1 | ecosystem: Environmental > Aquatic > Marine > Oceanic | place: Canada: Western Arctic Ocean | collected 2017-10-01 | reverse complement strand
TATGCAGCATAGAGCCTCATGTAGGCGGTCAATTGAGCACAAGACAAGTCATAGCACGTCTATGGGTGCTCGATTATTGTTAAAACGTTAAGAATTTGCTGTAGCTGAAGCCTAATCGATCTGATTCTGCTTCTTCGTTGCCTTAACCCACTACTCCTCATTGAGTCGTGCGCGCCCAACTCGATGATTCCTTCCTAAATTTCTTATCTGGTTCAACAACAAGTGAACCTATTATGAAAAGAATGCTTATTAACGCGACGCAGGAAGAAGAACTCCGTGTTGCTCTGGTCGATGGTCAGAAACTTTACGACCTAGACATCGAAAACCGCACCCGCATCCAAAAGAAGGCAAATATCTATAGAGGCAAAGTGACTCGTGTAGAGCCCAGCCTTGAAGCTGCCTTCGTTGATTTCGGCGCTGACCGGCACGGCTTCCTGCCATTAAAGGAAATATCCCGTCAATACTACGCCACTGATGTTAAGAGCAAGAACCTCAAGGAGCTGATCCCGGAGGGTACGCAGGTTATCGTTCAGGTTGAGAAGGAAGAACGCGGCAACAAAGGCGCGGCCCTTACTACTTACATCAGCTTAGCCGGGCGTTATCTTGTATTGATGCCCAACAACCCTAAGGCTGGCGGCATTTCTCGTCGTATCGAAGGAGATGAGCGCTCCGAACTACGCGAGGCCCTGCGCGGCCTAGAAATTCCAGACGGCATGGGCATGATCGTGCGCACTGCAGGCGTTGGTAAGGCACAGGAAGAATTACAGTGGGACTTAGACTATCTATTAGCACTGTGGCAGGCAATTCAAGAAGCCAGCACGACCAAGCCAGCTCCCTTCCTGATCTATCAGGAGAGCAACGTCATCATCCGCATGATCCGCGATTATCTGCGCAAGGATATCGGCGAGGTACTTTTTGATACTAAAGATTCCTTCGAAGAGGCGATTACATTCATCAGGCAGGTGATGCCACAATATGAAAACAGAATTAAGCTGTACGAAGACAAGCTCCCTCTCTTCAATCGCTATCAGATCGAAGGTCAGATAGAGAGTGCCTTCGAGCGCGAAGTTAAACTTCCCGCAGGTGGTTCGGTAGTAATCGATCCAACTGAGGCGCTGATTTCAATAGACATCAACTCCTCACGAGCGACTCGCGGTGCCGACATCGAAGAGACTGCTCTGAACACAAACCTCGAGGCAGCTGATGAGATCGCACGCCAACTGCGCCTAAGAGACATGGGTGGCCTGGTTGTAATCGATTTCATCGACATGAACTCCAGCCGTAACCAGCGCGAAGTCGAAAATAGAATGCGCGATGCGCTTGAGCCGGATCGCGCACGAGTGCAAGTCGGTCGCATCTCCCGCTTCGGACTTCTCGAAATGTCACGACAGCGACTACGGCCTTCACTAGGGGAAACTAGTGGGATCGTTTGTCCGCGCTGCAGTGGCCAGGGGTCGATTCGCGACGTCGAATCGCTATGCCTTTCAATTATGCGAATTTTGCAGGAAGAAGCGAACAAGCAGAAATGCCAAGAAGTGCGAGCTACTGTTCCACTAGCGCTTTCTTCTTATCTGTTAAACGAGAAGCGTGCGGGACTTGCCGAGATTGAAGAGCAAAGCGGAACTAAAGTTTCGATAGTTCCTAAGCCCGAGTTGCAAACGCCTCATTACGAAATTACTGGCGTGAATCAGCAGGGCGAAGTGTATGAGGTAGATGTTACCGCTATCGCAGAGCCTGCTCCGAATGCGAAGTCCAAGGGTACTGATGCACCAGTGGCACAGAAGCCAGCGGTAAGTAACGTATCTTCAGATCGGGCACCTCCTCCACAGGTAGCGCCGAAGAAACAGGGTTTCTTCTCAAAACTTTTTGCATCGCTATTTGGGTCCGCCGCCAAGAAAAAGAAAGAACCTAAGAAGAGACCCCAAGGCGGCAACCGCAATCGTTCGAGAGGGAATTCACGCAATCAGAATCAGCGCGGCCAACAGTCACGAAGCGGCAATCAGCCGCGCAGAGAGCGCGGCGGTAAGCCTTCTAATCAGAATCAACGGCGCAACCAGCAGAACAAAAGCGAAAGCGGTAGGTCGAAACCTGACAACGAGAACCATAACAGGCAAGATAAGGTAGCGCCATCTGAAAAGCTGGGACAAAATTCCGGGCAGAATTCTGGACAAAAATCTGAGCAAAATCCTGAGCAGAAAACGCAGCGGCGACCAGCTAACAAGCGTCCACGCAATTCAAACCAGCGCAAGCGTGGCCCTAGACCAGAGGAGGCTAAAGCAACTACAGATGAGGCAGCCTCTAGTCAGCAGACAACTCCAGCCGCAGAAGTAAATGGCAACAAGGCAGTACCAGAATTACAGAACAATGGTAACCAGCAACCACAACAGCAGTCGAACCAGTCTGGCAACAGATCTAGTAACGGCAGTCGTGGTAATGGGTCCAATGCAAATGCGAATGCTAACGAGAGCCCTGCAGCAAATACTCAAGCCAGCAGCTCCGAGACAGTTATTCCTCAGAGCGTAAAGCCAGCCGCTAATAACGAGACGACTAGCCAGCCTTCTGCGAATGTTCAAGCAAGCCCTAGAGTAGAGCCTACAAGCCCAGCTCCAGCAGCAAAGGAAAAACCTGTGAATGCAGCACCTGCCCCCGCACAAGCAGCCCCGCAGGCACCGCGTGAAAACAACGCTGCACCGAAGCCTAAGCCTACAGAAAAGCCAGCTCAGCAGCCTCAGGCAGATAGCGCACCGGCACCGGCAGCAGCTAAAACAGAACCTAAGGCTTCCAGCCCTAGTCCGGCACCTGCTCCGGCACCTGTACACCAGAGCAAGCCTGCACCGAGCAGCATACCGGTTGCACCGGCATCTACTGGTGGTCGCGCAGCTAACGACCCACGCGAAATTAAACGTCGCGCGATGGCAGCTCAAAAGGAACACGATGAGGGAGAATAGTTGACCTAAATAGCTACTCGTTGAGTCAAACGAGTTGCATAAAAAAGCCCGGTTACCCGGGCTTTTTTATGTGTGCCTCAAATGTAAAGTTGCAAAGCCGGCGTCCAACTAAAGAGCAGCCTCTAATTCAGGAAGCACCTTAAACAAATCGCCTACCAAACCATAGTCCGCGACCTGAAAAATCGGCGCCTCCTCATCTTTGTTTATCGCAACAATTACCTTACTGTCTTTCATGCCGGCAAGATGCTGAATCGCACCAGAAATACCTACCGCAATATACAAATCAGGAGCAACGATCTTGCCTGTCTGACCTACCTGCATATCGTTTGGCACAAAGCCCGCATCAACCGCAGCTCGAGAAGCACCGATTGCGGCCCCTAACTTGTCTGCGACCTTCTCCAGAAGGACGAAATTTTCGCCGTTCTGCATGCCACGACCGCCAGAGATTACTATAGATGCCGCAGTCAGTTCAGGACGTTCAGAGACCGAAAGCTGTTCGCTAACAAAAGTAGCCACTTCCTGCTTGCTGACGAAGTCATAGTTCTCGATACTGGCAGTGCCACCCTTCGCAGCTTCAGCGTAGGCTGTAGTTCGAACAGTAATCATCTTGACCGAATCAGATGACTGTACCGTAGCCATCGCGTTACCCGCGTAAATAGGGCGCACGAAGGTATCTTCGCTCTTCACTTCTACAATGTCAGATATTTGTGCCACGTCTAGAAGCCCTGCCGCGCGAGGCATGAGATTCTTGCCAGTAGTGGTCGCCGCGGACAAGATGTGCGAGTAATTCTTCGCAAGTTCAACCAGAAGAGGCGCTACGTTTTCAGGTAACTGATGCGCATAGGCTTCGCTGTCTGCACTAATCACCTTCGTAACCCCAGCGATTTCTGCCGCTGCCGTCACTGCACCTTGGCAGAGCGAACCGGCAATTAGTACATGAACATCATCGCCGATGGCCTGGGCCGCTGTGACTGTATTCAGAGTGGCTGTCTTGATCGAATCGTTATCGTGTTCTGCTACTACTAAAATTGACATGCTCACCACCTATATGACTTTAGCTTCAGTTTTCAATTTGTTAACGAGTTCTTCGACAGACTCGACAATAATGCCCGCAATTCGCTCTGCTGGCGCGGCAATGCTGAGAGTCTGAAGCTTCGATGTGATATCGACACCTAGCTCTGCAGGCGTGGTGGTATCTATTGGCTTCTTCTTAGCCTTCATTATGTTTGGCAATGAGGCATAGCGCGGCTCGTTTAGACGCAGATCAGTAGTCAGGATTGCTGGCAGACTAAGTAGCACCGTCTGTTCGCCACCGTCGATCTCGCGTGTCACTTCGATCTTGCCGTCTTTGATTTCGGCCTTGCTGGCAAATGTGCCCTGCGGGTAATTACACAGCGCCGCGAGCATTTGCCCTACCTGATTGTTATCAGTATCGATAGACTGTTTTCCTAGAATGACGAGATCGATACCCTCTTTGTCGATTATCGTCTTGAGGATCTTGGCAACCGCCAGTGGTTCTGCCTGCTCATCAGTCACAACGAGTATTCCCCGATCGGCACCCAATGCCAGCGCAGTGCGAATTTGCTCTTGGCTAACTTGAGGCCCTACCGATACAGCGATGACTTCATCTGCCGCGCCCGACTCTTTGATTCGGATCGCCTCTTCAATAGCAATCTCACAGAATGGATTAATCGCCATCTTGGCATTGGTAAGATCGACGCCAGTGCCGTCGCTCTTAACCCTAACTTTAACGTTCGCATCAACGACGCGCTTTATCGCAACAAGAATCTTCATGGATTCTCCATAGTGGTGTCTAACAAGAATGGTTTAGCTTTTTATCACTAGTGATGAACTAAGCCAGGCCCCAGAAAAATCCTTTTTCACGGCCCGAAAAAGGTGGCAATAATGCCGTTTTTAGCGGTTTAGGTCAACTGAGAGAGCTGTTTCTGTAGCCAATTTTAAGACTTGGGCTACATAGAACCCCGCTAGTCCAGAGTAAAGAATTGCCCGCCGCTCCAGATACCCATATCCGAGCGCCCTGTTTCGGCGTCACTTGGCACCGCAAGATCAACTAAGCGATAGAAAACAGCTCGATTTATTAATGCATTTAGCCCGCTTCTAACGTGAAGAATAGGATGGGGTTCACCTGTCTCTGGATGAATTTGAATATCAATCTGATGGTCTTTTCCTGCTATGACCTTCTCACCAGTATTCGAGGTGAAAATAAGATTCTGCTGGCTACGTTTTCCCTCAACATCCATATCCAGAGCAACGAAGGGGCAGTCTTCGACTTGTATCCTAACTTTCTCTGCAGGCGTTACCAGATAGTATTTGCCATCTTCTGCGATTTTTAGAACCGAGGCGAAAAGCTCAACGAGGGCAGCCCGACGAATCGGTTTTCCTTCGTGGATCCAAGTGCCATCTCTAGCGATAACCATATCCATGTCACCACAGAATGGCGGGTCCCATAGGTGCACCGGTGCTGGCCCGCGACCCTTGATCTTGCGTACCATATCAAAGGGGTCGATAGTCTCGCCCTCTTTATCACTACTACCGTTTGAGATCGCTCTACTCCCGCACTAATTAGTCCCTGCTGCTACTATCAGCCACTACCGCCCTGTCGATGATACGGCGTGCCGAGTGCTTGCGCAAAGCCCTCTTGGTATTAGTATTGCCTATTGATACCTTAGGGCTTAATAGGCGTAAGTGTTACACTTCATCTTCACGAAACAACTCAATTACTGATTTCATTAAATACGTGCCTGCACCTAGATGCCTCTACTACTTCGCGAACCAGAGTTCAAAAATCTCTTCATTCAAGATCTGCCGTTGATAGACGTTCGCGCACCGCTCGAATTCGAACACGGCGCATTTTCTAATGCCATTAACCTGCCGCTACTTTTAGATACTGAACGGCACGAGATTGGCAAGAAATATAAAAATGCAGGCAAAGATGCCGCGATTAATCTGGGGAATGAACTAGTCAGCGGCGAGCTCAAAGAACAGCGGCTCAGCAATTGGCAGAATTTCCTGAATGCGAATCCTTCTGCGGCAGTGTATTGCTTCCGCGGCGGATTACGCTCTCAAACAGCCCAGCAATGGCTGGCGGATCTGAATACCGAAGTGCCGCTGGTAGAGGGAGGTTATAAAGCACTGCGGCGCTTCCTGATCGATACCATAGAAACGGTTAGGTTAAGCTCTACGTTCATGATCATTGGCGGCAAAACAGGAAGCGCCAAGACGCATCTACTCAATTCGCTGAATTTCAGCATCGATCTCGAAGGCCTAGCCAACCATCGCGGATCTGCTTTCGGCAAGCGTATTCAGGGTCAGCCTAGCCAAATTGATTTCGAGAACCAACTTGCTATAGCCCTACTAAAACTACCCTTCGAGAATGCACAGCAACTCTTTCTTGAGGACGAAAGCAGATCTATCGGCTCGATGTCTATTCCGAAAGAATTCCATGACAAAATGACAGCCTCTCCTATCGCCATGCTTGAAGAAGATATGGAGACCCGAGTAGAAACGATCTACAAAGACTACATCTACTCAAATTTCCAGGATTTCCAGAACGACGACGCCGACACCGCTCAGGAGAATTTTTCTGCATTTCTACTAGGGAGTCTAGAGCGAATACAGCGTCGGCTCGGCTTTGAGGCGCATGCTGAACTGAATGCCACGATGGAGCAGGCACTGACCCACTATGATCCTGCCGAATCCGAAGCGCTACACAGGCAATGGATAGAACGGCTGTTATCCGAATACTACGACCCCATGTACGACTACCAGATGAACAAGAAACTCGATCGTGTCATCTACCGTGGCAACAGAGAAGAGTTCTTGGCCTGGGCGTCACACCTCAACAGGCTACGGTGACCCATCGCTATCCGCCGTTTTAACATCGATGCGCTACTACCACTGCTCAGCAATGGCTTCACGCTACTAACGCCTAACAACGCAGGCGTAGACGGAATCCTGCGCGAATACGCGAGTGGCTTTCAAAGTAGCAGCGAGAAAGCAAAGACCTGGGAGCGACCCGCTGTCTTTGCAATCGATATCTACATTCAACAGCTATGGCAACTCGCCGCATCTCAAGCAATAGCTCCCTTCAATGAGACGCAGCTACTAGGCCGCTTCGACGAACAGGAGACCTGGCTACAAATAGTACGATCCAGCTATGAGAAATACCCGCTTCTGAATATCGAAGAAACTGCAAACTCAGCTGCACGCAGTTATCGATTCTTTCAACAATGGGACGTTGCGGCGAGCAGCGAGACGGAACGCTATAAGGGCGCAGCCGACTTTCAAACGTTTCTAGATTGGAGCGAGCAATTCGAGGCGCGCTGCAAAAAAATCAATGCCGTAAGCCTTAGTGACGCAAGCAGGGTAATTGCAAAGCATATCGAAGAGCTTAAACCGATACTGCCGCACAAGATCGCACTTATTAATTTCAACAAGCCTCCTCCTTCGTACGTAGAACTGTTCGACGCCCTCGCTCGCGTTTGCGAGCTTGAGTGGCCGCGCGATACCACCAAAGACACACAGTTAGGCCACGTCTTCGCCAGTAGAAATAATACTTATCGCAGTTATCAGAGCGACGGCGCAGAGATTGATGCCTGCATAGACTGGTGCCAGGGCAAGGCCAGAGAGTTTACAGACGCGCACATCGGCATTGTGGTTGACCATAGCCGTTCCCTAGAACCTATGATCGAAGAGACGCTATTTAGAAACAGTAACGCCAGCAATAGCAAGAAATTCGACATAGCCGATCATCTTAATCGCTATCACAGCACTGACACGCTCGACGAATTGCAGGACTTTAGTGTCGCTTTGTCATTACTCGCGCTCAACTTTGAACTAATAGATAGCGAACGTTTCTGTAAATTATTGCAGTTACCAAATCTAATTGGAGCTGAGGGCGAACTGCAAGCACGTATTGCCCTGGAGATAAAGCTTCGCGGAAACACCGAAGCAGAGGTTCGCCTCACTCAATTACGTTCATTCATGTTGCAGAACGAGCGCAGCCATCACTGCCCTATCCTAGCCCAGTCCTTACTCGCCTTTAGCGAACTCGTTAGACACGAACCTAATCATCAGCCATTACGACAATGGCTGCAGCTGTTTAGCAAGCAATTACAACTCCTAGGCTGGCCCGGCAACTCCTCAGCCGAACACAATCGACGGCAAAGCTTACTTTGGCAGCACTGCAGCCAACGCTTTGCGGCCTCATCAAAAATGCTGGGCACTATTTCCTTAGCAAGCGCTCTTGGAAAGTTGCAGACTTTTCTGAAGCAATCCAATGTGAATATAAACTTTGATGATCGTCGGCAGATTTCCCTCGTGGATATCGACGAGTCACAGGACCTGTTGTTCGATTTCGTGTGGATATTGTCCGTAGATGACAGAAATTGGCCGGAGGCAATAAAGCCAGTGGCGTTTCTGCCCTATGGCCTGCAACAGAAACTGGACATGCCAGGAAGCTCCAACCAACAGCAATTAGATACCGCGCTGACACAATTGATCTCACTTCGGAAAAATACCAAAGCAGAGATGGTGGTTAGTCATCACACGCTAGAAGAAGAGCTCTCCATCAGGCCTAGCGCCCTGCTTAAAGAGATAGCATTCGAGCCTGTGAATGCTAATCAGATTATTGTCGAAGAAAATTCAAGCAATCGAATTGCTAACACTCTAGAGAGGCATGAAGAAACACTTCACATTCCACTGCTAGCCGACGAAAAAGTGTCCGGCGGAACTGGCTTGCTAAGCAACCAATCCAACTGTCCGTTTAAGGCCTTCGCTAGGAATCGTTTGAAGGCAAAGGGACTGGATGAATTTAGCTATGGCTTGAATTCATTAGTTAGAGGAAATGCCCTCCATAAGGCTTTAGAAGAAATTGGCCTACAACTAGGCGATTCAAAAAAACTGCACAGCCTGTCCCCGTCCCAGGCAGGAGAATTAACTACGAAAGGCGCAGAGATCGCTATCGACTATCTTAGAAAATTTCGCCCCGAAACAATGACACCTGCCTTCTCACAGCTTGAACAAGGTCGGTTAACGAATTTGTTAGAGGGCTTTCTGCTACTAGAGAAGCAGCGCAGCGAGTTCACCATATTGCATAGCGAGAAGAGTATGACTTGGCAACATTCGCAACTCTCATTGAACCTGCGTATAGATCGCATAGATCAATTGATCGATGGCTCTGTGGCCCTTATCGATTATAAGACAGGCAAATTTACTAACTACAAATGGTTTGATGATAGACCGGATGACTTGCAGCTTCCGCTGTATCAGATTGCAGTCAGCAAAGACACAGATCAGCATGTCAGCGCCACACTCATCTTCCAACTCAACGCCGAGAACATCGGCCTGATCAGCCCCATGGAATTAGCTGATTTTGGCGCTGAGGTTAAAGTCAACAATCAGGCTAAGAACTTTGAAGGCGGCTGGTCCGCGCTGCAAGACTATTGGAATAGGAGCATCCACGCGCTAGCGGAAGAATTCGAATCAGGGCTTATAGCCGTGGCTCCAACCCACAGCACTACTTGCCAATATTGCGAGCTAGGCCCGCTATGCCGAATAGCCGAAGCAGATCAGAGCCAGATACTCTTGAGTGAAGACGAGATATGACAAGCACGGGGAAAAAAATCATCGACTTCGATGCGCGCCAAAACGCGCTGGATATTACGTGCTCCATCGCCGTGCAGGCCCCAGCCGGTTCAGGTAAGACCGAATTACTCTGCCTGCGCTTTCTCAAGCTACTCGCTGCCTGCCAATACCCAGAAGAAGTATTAGCTATAACTTTCACCAAGAAAGCAGCCAATGAGATGGCGCAGCGGATTCTCAATACGCTCGAATGGGCGCAACAGATCGACCCCAACAGCATAGACACGCAGTTAGACCGTGACAGATATAAGATCGCCAGCAGCGTGCTGGAGCAGGACAAAAAAGAGTCTTGGCAGCTGCAACAATCACCAAACCGGCTGCGCATTCAGACGATAGATAGTTTCTGCAATTTTCTAGCAAGCAAGCTCCCCATACTCTCCAATTTTGGCGGCCCACTGCAAATAAGTGAACAGGTCGATGACTGCTACCACCTTGCGATTCGAAACAGTTTAAAACTGCTCGATGAAGACCTGCCCATCTCTAACGCTATTGGCGAGTTGATGCTGCACTTCGACAACGATAGCGAAAAGTTAGAAACCCTCCTTACAAACCTGTTGAAGCAGCGCGAGCAATGGATTGGCGATATCGTAGGTGTGGCAAGCTCTCCTGAACTCGCTATGGATTATCTAATTTCAAACTTATTGGAACTGATTGAAGAATCCATCGAGAACGCACAATCGCTTTTAGAGCCTTACGTTGCTGAATTAATGCCACTGCTTCGGTATGCAACAAATAATCTTAGCGAACAGCGGATCGAATCGGATCTGCTGCTTTGTAGTGATCTAAACGATCTACCTGAATGCAGCCATACAAATCTGAACACATGGATCGGTTTGACCAGCCTGTTTCTTGTTAAGACTGGCACAGCTTTTCGTAAAGATGTTAGAAAAAGCGAAGGCTTTCCGCCGCAGTCAGGCGACAAAGAACAGAAGGCACTACAAAAAGAAAAGAAGGAGGCCATGAAGGCGCTGCTGAAGTCGATGGCTGAGCCGTCCGAACTCTTGCAGGCATTGGACTATCTTCGCAGGATACCCCTACCGAATGACGACGAGCTCTCTTGGGACTTTCTCAACACTTTGACCCTAGTGCTTCCAACTCTAATGGCTCAGCTGGAACTCGCGTTTACGCAGAAGAACAAAATAGACTATCCACAGGTAAGCCTAGCTGCCCTGCGCGCACTGGGCACTGAGGATAATCCTACAGACCTAGCGCTTAACCTCGACTATCAGATAAAGCACATACTCGTAGATGAGTTCCAAGACACTTCGTCCTCGCAGATGGAATTACTACGTAAGCTAACCTCGGGCTGGGAAGAACGAGACGGGCGTACATTCTTCGTTGTAGGCGATGCGATGCAGTCCTGCTACGGATTTCGAAATGCCAATGTGGGCCTATTCATTAAACTACGCGAAAGTGGCCTAGGGCCCATCCCAGTGACCCCGATAGACCTGTTAGCGAATTTCAGATCGGACACGGGCGTCGTAGACTGGGTAAACACGGTATTCTCTGGCGCCTTCCCCGAGCAGAACGACATCTCTCGCGGCGCGGTGAGCTACTCGCACTCCCATGCGGTACATCCAAAGGACATCGAGACCGCCGTGTCGACTCGCATCTATCAGTACGATGAAGACGGTAAGAATGACGCCTACATCGAGGAGGCCGCGTATATTGCTGATGAGATATCGCGTCTTCGCAAGCAGCACTCTCAGCGCAAGATAGCGATACTGATACGTAGCCGGGGTCACTTGAAATTCATACTGCCGGCGCTTCGCGAGGCCGAGATCCCCTGGTTGGCCAATGAAATTGATAGGCTGGATACACTCCCGCTCATCACTGATCTGACCAGTCTAACAAGTGCTGTATGCAATCAGGCTGACAGACTTTCTTGGCTAGCCATCCTGAGAGCACCGTGGTGTGGAATATCCCTAGAGGATCTACATGTCGTAGCGAACTTTGAAAACACTATCAGCGTCTTTGAAAGCATGACGCAGCTATGCGCCGACAAACAGAACGAGCAGATCAGTAGCGACGGTCTAACGCGCATAATAAAGCTAACCTCAGTATTGCGCGGAGCTCTCTTGGCGAAGCAACAGACCAGAATAAGCCGCGTGATCCGCACTACATTTGACGAACTCGGCGGCGAACAGATTCTTCGATCCGATTCTGAGCGCGATAGCCTAGAAAGGTTCTATGAAATCCTAAAGGATTCAGAGGCCGCAGGTGGCTTAGAGAACTTAGTCGAATTCGAAGCGAAGATTCAGAGGAGCTTTGTCTCTAGTGCGCCAATAGCTCCTGATGCCAACCCTGTGCAAATCATGACCATTCACAAATCCAAGGGACTGGAGTTCGATCATGTATTCCTGCCCGGGCTCGCGCGACCCAGCCGCGCGGACGATAAGTCACTACTGCTGTGGCATCAGCGATTGAATCAGCAAGGCGAGAACAAGCTCTTCTTAGCCACGCTTTCGGCGACGGGAAGAGAAGACAATAACCTCTATAACCTGCTGCGCTTCGAGAAGGCAGAAAAATCACGATTAGAAAGCACTCGGCTGCTGTATATTGGCGTTACTCGCGCTATGAAGTCGGTGTACCTGTCTGCCACATTAGCAGACAAAGACGGCGAGGCGGCCACGCCAGGCTCCGACACACTGCTCGCTAGAATATGGGAAAATCTCACTGAAGCATCGGTCGACTACCTACTCATACACTCCATGAGCATGCCTTTTAAGCAGCAAGATCCATTGCAGACACGCCCTTCACTTCTGCGACTACCGATAAACGCATTCACCGTCAGCGATT
>Ga0302118_10001281_pt1 | contig 12414 bp, 10 predicted proteins | sample AG5_331_MG_FD_203126 | JGI IMG/M metagenome (GOLD analysis project Ga0302118, IMG submission 203126) | Marine microbial communities from Western Arctic Ocean, Canada - AG5_33.1 | ecosystem: Environmental > Aquatic > Marine > Oceanic | place: Canada: Western Arctic Ocean | collected 2017-10-01 | reverse complement strand
GGAAACTGGAACGGATCCAGTCTGTTCCACGTAATCTAAAAACATTCCGGACCAAGACCCCAATTGAACAAAGCCAAGAGGCAAGCGAGCCGCCGTGAGCGCGGCAAGTAATGAAAGAAGAATGCAAGTTTTGCGTAGCATACCGTTAGCTCAGTAAAATCAGAGGAAAACAAACCTTGCGGTTAATTCAATGAGAAAGAGTGGCGCAGATGGAAAAATTCCCGCAGAGTCATCAACGGAATATCACCCAACAATCTGCGGGGATATCTTCTGCTTGGATGTTGCAAAAAGGAAGCCTAGCGCGCGTGAGCGATAAATTAAGCCACCCTTGGGTCCGAAAAACCAAGCTACAACAAATAATGCACCGGCCGTTACCACCATAGCCCCTGCGATTGAGCAGTCCAACCACCTGGCGAGGTGGAAACCACCGAGGGAATATGCCAAGGAAAGAGGCGCCACACCAAACAGCAATGCCGGTAAACGCTCGAAAAAGAAACCGACCGTGACTGCGGGGAAAATAAGCATGGCAACGACTAGGACAACTCCCACTGCCTCGAAGGCCGCCACAATGGTAAGCGCCAAGGCAATCATAAGCCCATAATGTGTGGTGTTCACGGGCATTCCCAGCGATCGGGCAAGCCCTGCATCAAAAGACGTAACAAGGAGCACCCTGTAAAAAACAATAACTAGAAGTATGTCCAACAGGGCTACTGCGCCCATAATAGCGATTGGCAGCGGACCAAGATTCGCTCCGCTCAAGATGAAGCTTTCCCGTAATGGAACTAGGCCGATCTCACCATAAAGCACGCAATCTGCATCGAGGTGGACATTGTCCAGCCAAATGCTGATTACCACCACACCCACCGCAAAGAGGGTAGTGAAGACGATCCCAATGGCTGCGTCGGGCTTCACCCTTGACTTGCGGTGAATCAGCTCGATCAGGACCGTGGTAAGAACACCCGCGACGGCAGCTCCAATCAACATTGCAGGCAACGAACGTGAGGAAGTGAAGACAAAGGCAATAGCAATACCAGGCAGCAGGCTGTGGCTGATGGCGTCGCCCACCAAGGCAAGACGACGGGCAACCACGAAATTGCCTATGACACCGCAAGCCAAGCATACAAAAAAACCCATTAGGACCACCTGAAAGGTGCTCTCGAAACCGGACAACCAAGGGTCCACAAAAACGGAAACGGAGTCAAAGGTCGGAAAAAACTCTTCGCGCATCGTTTTTAATTTTGCTGGAAGTACCCTGTCGCGGATGCAGGATTGGTCGATAAGCCAGAGCCACGTTCTATGTCCTCGAGACTGGGGATGACTTTACCATGAGGATCGCGTCGAGGGTCCTTTAGGATGCGCTCGAGATGACGCACGACTGTTTCACCCAAAACATGCTCGATTTTTTCGGCATCCTCATGAACGTGATCGGCGGCATAGCGCACCTCGTTGGTCAAGTAGAGCTCCCAAAGGCGGTGGTTACGAACAATTTGGCAGGCTCGTTCCCAACCGGCGGGAGTAAGGAAGAGCCTCGCGTCTTGGGAATAACGAGGGCCAGCGTCATCGGAACCGAGCATGCTCGCAAAACCGGCGTTCACGAGATCATCCGCCTCTCGTCGAGCCTCGGTCACGCTTGTCCGTCTCCGAGCGGCCAGAGCTCCAACGGTTACGGACTCTTTAGCAAAATCGCCCGCCTCGAGCACTTGATAGGCAGCCTTCATTGTATTCTCCAAACTCACTTGACGAACTCGGTTTCGACGCCTTAGCCACTTGGAGGCCAACCCATGCTTGGGACCGCAAAAAAAGGCAATGGCAAAGAAAGAAGTACAGGCAAGAACCACGAAAGGACCCGTTGGCAGATTATTGCCGAGAAAAGAGCCATACGAACCGAGCAATCCGCCCGCAACCCCAAACAGGGCCGAAAGCAACAGCAAGGTTCCCATCCGATCGGTCAGCAAGTAGGCGGTGGCTGCCGGGGTAATGAGAAGGGCGGAAACAAGAACCACGCCCACCGCCTGCAGCGAGGTGACCACCGCAAAAGTGAGACCGACGAGGAGTACGTAACGAATAAACTCCACGGGTACGCCCACGGAGCGAGCAAAGCCTTCGTCGAAACTCGTTACGAGAAGCTCCTTGTTAAAAAGAGTGACCATCATCAGCGCCCCTATGGCAACTACTCCCATCAGACTCACGTCCTCGGACGAAAGGGCGGCAGCTTGCCCGAAAAGAAATTTGTCGATGCCGGACTGGTTGCCGAACTCCATCTGCTGAATAACCGTCAGAATACAAATACCCACCGCATAGAATCCGGAAAGGACGAGACCCAAGGCACTGTCCTCTTTCACCCTTGTGGTTTTGCGTATCCAAGCAACCACAACCGTTCCCAACAACCCAGCCAGCGTAGCTCCGATAAAAATGGCCACGGGATCTTTCGAGCGACTCCAAAGGAAGCCGAGAGCCACTCCCGGGAGCACCGCGTGCGACAAGGTATCGCCAAACAATGCCAAACGTCGGGCCACCACATATCCACCGAAAAGACCACAACTGACACCCATGAAGACGGAACCAAGGACTGCATTGCGGACGGCGGCGTCACGCAAGCTGAGGAAGCGAAAGGTTTGCTCACCCCAATCCGTATCGGTCACGTCCCCGATACGGGCGGCATGAACTAACGCAGGAAAGGCAAAAAAGACCAGCAATACAAAAACCGGGATCGTTCGTAGAACTTTCATTTATAGCTTGGGAGTGCCTTCTTGCTCGAACTCCGAGCGACCAGCCGCTTGGCCGGCGACATCCGACAGGATGGTGAGACGACCTCCGTAGGTTTTTTGTAAAAGATCGGGAGTAAAGGTTTCCTCCATTTCCCCATAAGCAACAAGTCGCATGTTGAGCAGCATAAGCTTATCAAAATATTCACGGGCAGAGGAAAGGTCGTGATGGACTACGATGAGGGTTTTGCCCCGTTCCTTCAGATCACGCAACAACTCCACAATCGCTGTCTCAGTAGCGGCGTCGACCCCGGCAAAAGGTTCGTCCATAAGATAAAGGTCGCTCTCTTGAGCAAGGGCTCGGGCAAGAAAGACACGCTGCTGCTGCCCGCCCGATAGATTGCCGATCTGGCGATCTGAAAAAGGCTGCATATTTACTTTTTCCAAACATTCGGAAGCAATTCGGCGATCTCGCTTACTGACTCGCCGCATGAGCCCAGCATGACCATATCGCCCCATAAGAACAACATCCATAACGCTCACGGGAAAGTCCCAATCTACCGATTCGCGCTGAGGAACGTAACCGACACGCGTGACTGCTTTTTTGTATGGTTGGCCAAAGATCTTCACCCATCCGCCATTAGGCTGCACGATGCCCATGATGGTCTTGATCAGGGTAGACTTACCAGCCCCGTTTGGTCCTACCACGCCGACCAACGAACCAGCCTCCACAACGGCATCCACCCCATAAAGGACTGGCTTGCGATCGTAGGAAACCGTGAGGTCGTGAATCTCCAGTGGAGGGGGAAGTTGAGCCATACAATTACTTCAACCCTTCCACGATGACGTTCACGTTATGCTTCATCATGCCAACCCAAGTGCCTATATCGTATTGCTCGCCATCAGGTCCCTTTTCCAAACGACCCGGTTGGCCCATGGCGTCGGAAAACAATTCTCCGCCGATCATTACGCCGGCTTCCTTGGCGATGCCCTCAATTATCGCAGGATTAACACTACTCTCCACAAAGATGGCCTTCACGCCATGCTTCTTAACGAAGTCGACCATGGCCACTCGATCGGCAAGGCCTGCTTCGGTAGCTGTAGAAATGCCTTGGACGGCGAGGACTTCGAGACCAAAAGCACGCCCGAAGTAATTGAAGGCATCGTGACTGGTAACAAGATAACGAGATCCTTCGGGCAAACCGCTTAAGCGCGCCTGTGCCCAGTGGGTCACGGCGAGATACTCGGCCTTCAGTGCCTCTGCTCTTTCGGTATAGCCTGCCTTGCCCTCAGGATCATTTTCAGTGAGGGCATCACTGACGACATCAACGCACTTGGACCAGATCGCGGGATCGAACCATACGTGAGGATCCCAGTGTCCCTCAAACTCTTCAGGTTCGAGAAGTGATTTTTCGGACACGTTCTCGGTTACCGCATAAGCTTTGGTTCCCCGGCGAGAGACTTTTGCAAAAACGTCGGCCATACGACCTTCCAGCATCAAGCCACTGAAGAAAATCAAATCAGCTTTGGCCAAGGTAGCCGCATCTCCCGCAGATGGCTTGTATAAATGGGGATCTACGCCCGGCCCCATGAGCGCGATCACATCCAAACGGTCACCAGCTACAAACTTCACCATGTCCGTAACATGAGTGGTCGTTGTTACAACAACCAGCTTCCCATCCGAATCGCCTGCATCGCATCCTGCAAAAAACAAGATCGTAAAGATTGATCCAAGTCCAAGAAGTTGCATCAGTTGACTCCGGACAAAATAAAACAGGGTTCCATTTTCTGTAGTGAAAGATTTGATTTTGATTAGTCAAAGTCTCGTCATCGAATAATCTTGTGTCAACCCTTTTGGTACACTTTGATCAAGTCTTCGCATGCCTAGCGCAACGGTAGAAAATTACGTTAAAAAGATTCTCGTCCTGTCTCTAGAAACGAGCGAGGGACAAGTGGGTATGGGAGAAATCGCCAAGGGGCTTGAGGTAGCAGCGGGAACCGCCACCTCAATGATTAAAACTTTGGAACGAGAAAAGTTGGTGCGCTACAAATCGAGACAAGGAGTAACGCTCACCGCAAAAGGCCGAAAGTTGGGCATGGACATGCTGAGGCGACATCGACTCGTGGAAACCTTCTTGGTGGAAACCTTAGGGTTGGACTGGACGGAAGTTCACCAAGAAGCCGAGGAATTGGAGCACGCCATATCGGACAAAGTCCTCGATCGACTGGATAAATTCCTCGGGCGACCTGAATTCGATCCTCACGGCGACCCCATCCCGACAAAGGACGGAAAATTTGCAGAACGGCGAATCCGCAACTTGCTGGAGTGCCAAAGTAAGCAACCGTGCACAATCAAACTTTTGACTGACCAGAGCACCGATTTTCTGAACTTCGCCAGAAGAAAGGGTTTAGTGCCCGGAACCGCGGTGGAAGTTACCAACCGCGATTTAATTTCTGATGCGGTAGAATTGAGAGTGGGTAAGGGTAAGCCTTTCACTCTAGGTTCGAAAGCAGCCAAAAAGATTTTAGTCTCAAGCTAGTTTTGGATAATTGGCATAGTCCCCGCCGGTCGCCACAATGCAGTTCTTGAAACATGTGGAATTAAGCAAAAGAGAAAAAAAGTCTTTGCAGGCCATTTGTTTTCCCTCAAGATGATTCTCCCTTTTTTTCGACCTCAAACAACATCTCCAAACAACCCGAATTATGGCGAGACCAGTCACCTTATTCACCGGCCAGTGGGCCGACCTTTCACTTCCCGACTTAGCCGCAAAGGCAGCTGAAATGGGTTACGACGGCTTAGAGCTTGCCTGCTGGGGCGACCACTTCGACGTGGACAAGGCAGCAGTCTCCAAGAAGTACTGCAATGAGCGGTGGGAAATTCTGAGCGACCACGGGCTGACCAGTTTCGCCATTTCCAGTCACCTTGTCGGCCAAGCCATTTGCGACCTCATCGACGATCGTCACAAAGCTATTTTGCCGGAAGACGTATGGGGCGAAGGTGATCCCGAGAAGGTTCGTCGTCGCGCAGCAAAGAAGATGGCCAAAACCGCCAAGGCCTGCCGAAATTTCATCAATTGCAAACCCGGGCGCGGCAAAAAGGATGATTTCCCCGCGGTGGTGAACGGCTTTACGGGATCGAGCATCTGGCACTCAATCTATGCGTTTCCGCCCACCGACCAAGCTTATTGGGAAAAAGGCTTTGAAGATTTTGCTAAACGCTTCGGTCCCATCATGGAGGAGTTCGAAAAGCATAACGTCAACTTTGGCTTGGAAGTCCACCCGACTGAAATAGCTTTTGACATCGCCAGCGCCGAACGAGCGTTAAAGGCCCTTAAGAACCATAAGCGTTTCGGCTTTAACTACGATCCTTCCCACCTAGGGTATCAAGGAGTAGACTACGTGAAGTTCATCCGAGACTTCGCGGACCGAATCTATCATGTCCATATGAAGGATGCTTGGTGGGGTCATGGAGATGGTTCCGTTGGGATATTCGGCGGCCACACCACATTCGCCGACCCGCGACGCTTTTGGGATTTTCGGTCGGTTGGTCGAGGCGACATCGACTTCGAAGAGATTATCGTAGCCCTCAACGACATCGGCTATAAGGGCCCGCTTTCAGTCGAGTGGGAAGACAGCAGAATGGATCGCTTTCATGGGGGCGAGGAATCGTGCGATTTTGTTAGGGATCTTGATTTCAAACCCAATGAAATGGCATTCGACTCAGCATTCGACAAAGACAACCAGTGACGATGTCGGATCAAGCCATATAATTTGTCTACCGGAAAAATAATGATATGAAACGTAAACTACGCATGGGAATGGTAGGTGGAGGTCGCGGAGCCTTCATTGGAGGTGTTCACAGAGCAGCCTCAAACCTGGACGGACAATTCGAACTTGTTGCAGGAGCGTTCTCCTCGGACCCCAAAAAATCAAAACTCTCCGGCAAAGACTTCTACGTCGACCCAAAGCGAACTTACGCAAGCTATCAAGAGATGGCCGAAAAGGAATCCGCGCTACCCGAAAACGAGCGTATCGACTTCGTGACCATAGTGGTGCAGAACTACTTGCACTTCGAAGTAGCCAAAACCTTCCTCGAGGCTGGCTTCAACGTGATCTGCGACAAGCCGGTCACCTACGACCTCGAGCAAGCGCGTGAGCTTCGCAAGATCATCAAAAAGTCGAAAAAGGTCTTCGCTCTTACTCACAACTATACCGGCTACCCAATGGTTAAGTTGGCCCGTGACATGGTAAAAAAGGGGGAACTTGGCGAAATCATAAAAATTGTCTGCGAATATCCACAAGGATATGCAATTACTGCGCTGACGGGTGAGGACAAGGCAATCGCCAACTGGAGAGCCGATCCAAAAATTTCGGGCATTTCCAATTGCATGGGAGATATCGGCACGCATGCCGAAAACCTTGTCCACTACATAACGGGACTGGAAATCGACAAGCTCTGTGCCGATCTGTCCGTGAACATTCCGGGACGGACCCTCGACGACGATGGCAATGTCCTCGTTCGCTTTAAAGGTGGCGCGAAGGGTATAATTTACGCATCACAGGTCTCCAACGGCGACGAGAACGACCTTAACATTAGAGTGTACGGCACCAAAAAGTCTCTCGAATGGCATCAGGAAGATCCAAACGAACTTTTAGTCAAAGACGCCAGAGCCCCACGCATGATTTATAGAAGAGGCAACGGATACATTACGGGAGCCGCAGCCGCAAACACGCGCATTCCATTCGGACACCCCGAAGGATTCATAGAGGCTTTCGCCAATGTATACAACGCCGCCGGCGTCGCCATTCGGGATGAGATAGCGGGCAAGTTCCCCCGCAAAAGCGGTTACGACTTTCCCGACATCAAGGACGGCATAATTGGAATGGCCTTTATCGAGACTGTCGTAAAAAGCTCAAAGGCAAACGAAAAGTGGGTCAAATTTCCCCGCATCTAAAAACTATGGCTACCAAAGTAGGAATCATCGGTGCGGGCGGTATGCTCCAATACCATGCGGCTGGCTTTAGAAAAGCCGATGCCGACATAATCGCAATTTGCGATACAAACGAGGCCGCCGCCGCAAAAGCAGCGAAAGAATTCGATGTTGCCAATGTGTTCAGCGACGTCGCGGAAATGCTTGAGCAGCAACCCGACCTGGAAGCCGTAAGCGTGATCACCCCCAATCGCTTTCACAAACCACTGAGCGTTCAACTCTTAGAAGCGGGCAAGCATGTCTTCTGTGAAAAACCTCCCGCACTGAATGCCGTGGAAGTAGCCCAAATGAAGGATGCCGCGGAGGCTGCGGGCAAAACCTTGATGTTCAATTTCAACAACCGGGCAAGACCTGAGTCCTACGCCTTGCGGGATTACATCAAGGGAGGCGAAGTAGGTCGCATAAATTCCGCGCAAGCCAAATGGATTCGGCGTACGGGCATACCTGGATTTGGCGGTTGGTTTACCAATAAGGAACTATCCGGAGGGGGCCCTCTCATCGACCTTTTACATATGGTAGACCTCGCCATGTACTACATGGACTACCCTGAACCACAATATGTTCTCGCTCAAACCTTTGATGAATTCATCACCGATAAATCATTCAAGGGACCTTGGGGAATACCAGACGTTGTCGATGGCGCGACGGATGTCGAGAGCGCGGCCCACGGTTTCGTACGCTTCGCAACCGGGCAAGTTCTTTCCTTTCAGGTCTCTTGGGCCGAAATGAACAAACGGGAGGAAGTCTCCGTCACCTTTCAGGGCACAAAGGCAGGTGGGATGATCCGCAGACTTTTTGGTTCGGATGGTCTCGATGAGACGGCAATCGATGATTGCGAGCTCTACGTACAGGAGAATGGTCGCTCCGTGAATCGCTCCATTATCACCGAGGCAAACGAGGATATGGGACGTATCCGCGCCGCCCAGAACTTCATTCTTTCCATAGAAGGCGCCGAAGCACCACTGAACACTCCGGACCAAGCTTTGTCGCTAATGAAAACCATTGACGCAACCTACGAATCAGCCCGTACCGGGCAACCTGTCTCGATTGGATAAATAGCAGGCAAAAAAATTCCGGAAAAGCCTATCCCGTAAGGCTTAAGAATCTCCACCACATCCCGAAAAGCCAGCGTCACTCGACGCTCGTTTTTCTATTTTAAGAGTCGATTGGAACTCGACAGACGCAATGGTGATTTAATTAATCATCTCCCAGACCCAACATATCAGTACTATGAAAACTTTTACGTCTTTGATTTTCTTGCTTTGCCTAGGCATCGCCCAAGCCGCAAAGCGCAATGTCGTCTTGTTCGTAACCGACGACCAGAGTCCCGATTTCGGCGCATACGGGAACCCGGCGCTAAAAACTCCGAATCTCGATGCTCTCGCCGCCGATGGCACTCTCTTCAAGAACGCCTTCTGCACGACCGCTAGCTGCTCGGCCAGCCGGTCCGTTATCCTTTCGGGTCTCCACAACCATGCCAACGGTCACTACGGCCATCAGCATAGTTACCACAAGTTCAACAGCTACGGAAACCTTATCAGCCTTCCCGTATATCTTTCTCATGGCGGCTATCGAACCGCTCGTTGCGGCAAATACCATGTGGCTCCCGAAAGTATCTACAAGTTCGGCCAAGCCATTCCCGGGAACTCCCGTAGCCCTGTAGAAATGGCGGAAAACTCAAAAGCCTTTCTCGCCGAAGATTCGGAAAAACCGTTCTTTCTCTACATCTGCACCTCCGATCCGCATCGGGGAGGCGGTTTCGCCAATGAACTTCCCTACAAACCCGACCGCTTCGGCAACCCAAAACCAGGATCCAAGGGCTATCCCGGAATCAAGGAAGTGATCTACGATCCCGCCAAGGTAAACATTCCCGGCTTTCTGCCGGACACACAGACCTGCCGAGCAGAGATTGCTCAATACTACCAGTCTGTTTCACGCGTGGACCAAGGGATCGGTCGACTCATCGAAATTCTCAAGGAAACGAATAAATGGGAAGACACCCTTTTTCTCTTTATTGCGGACCACGGCATAGCTATGCCGGGAGCCAAGACCACGCTTTATGAAGGCGGCATGCACTCACCCTGTCTAGTGAGGAACCCCTACTTGAACAAAAGGGGCATCGCGACCGATGCCATGGTCAGTTGGGTGGATCTTGCCCCAACAATTCTTCAATTTGCCAATGTGCTCGACGATAAGGGAAAGCTCAACCCGTCCACCGCACAAAGCCTCGGTATCGCCAAGGTCAAAGGGGAGCAAAACGGTCGGGGATTAACCCCGGGCAAGTTCCATGGTCGCTCATTCCTTTCGGTTTTGGAAAAAGAAAAAACCACTGGTTGGGATCAAGTAAACGCCTCCCATACCTTTCATGAAATCACGATGTATTACCCCATGCGCGTAGTTCGGGAAAGGCGATACAAGTTGATTTGGAACATCGCCCATGGCCTACCCTACCCTTTCGCATCAGACCTTTGGAGAGCTCCCACATGGCAGGCGCAATGGAAACAGGGAATGAGCGCTCCCTACGGGGCAAAGACCGTACGAAGCTACATCCACCGACCCGCATTCGAGCTATACGACTTACAAGAAGACCCTCACGAAGGAAACAACCTCGCCAAATCCTCAAAACATGAAGAGCTTCTTGACCGACTAAAGAAAAAGCTGAAAGCCTTTCAAGAACTGACCAACGATCCGTGGGTCATGAAGTGGCGCTACGAGTAGGTGTCTCGAGCAAACCTAGACAATTGTATTCGGAGGTATTTCGATTTGAGGCAAGGGTGCCTCGGTTTCCACTTTTGGGGATGTCTCCTCTTCCGTAAGGGGTTCTGTGGATTGAACTTCAGGCTCGGGCGAGGAAACGTCTTCCGGCTTCGCCTCCTCAAGTAAAGCATCAGTCGCCTCTTTATTGTCATCCACGGTGGAAGCCGATTTAGAATCTACAGTTGTGTCCTCGGATTCCGCATCCTTAGTAAGATGTTCGAAAAAACGAGTCTGCCCATGTGACTCCTTATCGAAACGTGATTCGTCTTCGCGGCTCTTCTTAACGTTCTTTACGAACTGGGTATGGTTGAATTGCTCGATCGACTCTTTCTCCATTTCGCATTCCTTGAGTCGCGTCTTCAAAGCTGACATTCTCTGTTGAATCTCGGCTTTCTTGGATTCGTCGTCCGTCTTAAAGGTCTTGAGTTCGTTGATTTCTTCTTTAAATCCGGAGATCTTGTCGCGCAACTCGATCCTGTGTGCCCGGCGATCCTTAAACAACGGAGGCTTTCCGGGCTTCGGAGGCCTACCGGTCGGTTTTGGGGGTTCGTCCTGCTTCAAGGGGTCTTCGCTCATTGATTTTAAAGGGAAACCTTATATTTTAGATTGTCAACTACCACAGTGAATTTATGGATTCCTAATAATTTCAACTTTAAATCAACTATTACTGGAATTTCCATCCAGAAACCAATGGGAACTAAATCTAAGGATATTTTCGAATAAAATGTACGCAATAACAATTGCAATCAGAATGGGTCTTGCTTTCGCTTACCGTATCTACTTACGAACTTTTCTACTAATTGGTGTCTCCATATACAGTCTATTCGTTGCCAAGTTCTCGATAGCTGAAAAAAATGAAACTGAAGCGTTAGTGCCAATGGTAGTAACTGCCCGGGGTGGGTTTGCTGAACCCATGGCTAGCTCGCCATGGTCAACGGAAAGGATGGAGGTAAGCGATATTCGACTTAAGGCAAGATCGATGCCCGAGGCACTGTCGGGCTTGCCCTCCGTCATGGTGCAAAAAACGGCGTTGGGCCAGTCTTCTCCTTACTTGAGAGGCCTCACGGGTTACCATAACCTACTCCTGTTGGACGGCATTCGCCTCAATCATTCCGCCATGCGCTCTGGGCCTAACCAATACTGGAGCACAGTGGAAATGCTAGGTGCCGACCGCTTTGAATTAGTACGTGGGCCAAATGGAATCAAACACGGTGCAGATGCAATAGGAGGAGTAGTCAACGCAATATCCGACAACGCGTATTTCGCCACTGAAGGAGTCCAATCTCAAGGAAAAGCATTCGCTCGCCTCTCCTCAGCCGAATCTTCGTGGACGGGACGTCTCGAAGGAGAAGTTTCAACAAAAAATTGGTTTGTCGAGCTATCCCACGCCGAACGAAGTTTTGGCGACCTAGAAGGAGGACGAGACATCGGGAAGCAATTGAACACGGGCTACGATACGCACGGAACCAATTTTAGGCTGGCGCGAAAGCTTGGAGAGGACTCAAGCTTAACTTTCGGCTTCCAGCGTGTCTTCATGGACGATGTGCCCCGCACCCACAAAACAAAATACGGACTCGATTGGGAAGGTCTCTCCAAAGGTACGGAGATATGGCGACGCCTCGATCAAGAACGGAACCTTTATTATGGTAAGCTCGCGTGGGAGGGCGCCGGCGGTTTGGCAGATGCCGGCTTGCTGACTTTCAGCTTCCACCAACATGGCCAAGATCGGGATCGTAGAAGGGAAAAGGCAGGCATACATCTTATTGACGACAAGCAGGGTTTTAATCTTGATGATTTGGGATTTTCTTCGCGTTTTGAAACCGAAGACCCATGGGGTGGCAGATTCGCGTATGGCTTTGAATATCATTTAGAGGACCTATCTTCCTTTGGATCGGACTTGAACAATTCTTCTGGAATAGCACGAGACTATGCTCAAGGTCCCTTGGCCGCAGAAGCTCAGC
>Ga0302118_10001277_pt1 | contig 12418 bp, 6 predicted proteins | sample AG5_331_MG_FD_203126 | JGI IMG/M metagenome (GOLD analysis project Ga0302118, IMG submission 203126) | Marine microbial communities from Western Arctic Ocean, Canada - AG5_33.1 | ecosystem: Environmental > Aquatic > Marine > Oceanic | place: Canada: Western Arctic Ocean | collected 2017-10-01 | reverse complement strand
TCCGATGTATCTCAGCACCATCGAATCACTTGGCTTGCGGGCGATGCTGGCCCAGCTTTCGTCCTCGCGAAATATGCAGATTGTCGTCGACGGATTGCCACTTACCGATCGTTCCGTTTCGGCGGCCACCGAGCGAGTGGAAGTGGCGCTTGAAGAGCTGGATGACCTTGTCGTGAGTATTGGCCAGGAGTCGCACACAAGGGAGCATTACTGGGCGACCGACGCTCAGTCGATTGCGGGTGGGCCCTATGCAGATGTCGCGTTGTTGGGGAGGTTCGACGGGGTTCTCGGCGAGGTTGAAATAACGGATGGTCGGGCACCACTTTCGTCACTCGAGCGATTAGATACCTACGTGGTGGCCGAGGGGTTGGTTCCTACGAAACGTGCCGACGAGTTGGGGATTGGTGTCGGCGACGAGATCTGGTTGACGACCAATCCAGGTGATTTGCCTTACCTGATGGTTCGGGTGGTGGGTTTGTTTGAACCCGAAGACGTGAGCGCCGATTTCTGGCTGGGTCTTGCTCCAGAGGTGCTGGAACCTGGACGACCTGGGCCGGACGCGCGTTTTATATTGCCGCTGTTTCTGACCCGTGAGGCGTTGTTTGGTGCATTAACCGGTGGACCGGCTGCGATTGGGACGAACCGGTGGCTGGTGCAGCTCGATTCTGATTTGCTTGAGCGACAGAGCCCGACTTTTACGGCCGAGCAGGTCGATTCAGTTGGTCATGAACTCCGTCGCGGGCTGCCTGACTCGCGGGCTATTTCTGCGCTGGAAGATCCTCTTATTTCACTTGGCCAGAAGATTAGCTTTGCCCAAATTCCGACATTGATGATGGGTGGGGTTTTGTTGTTGGCGGCCGGTTACTACTCGATCATGGCTGCGGATGCGTTGATGGCGCGCCGGCGATTGGATACGGCGCGGATGTGGGTGCGTGGGTCGGGGAAGCGGCAGGTGGCTGTGCTGTTTTTGATCGAGTCGGCGTTGCTGGTAATTTTGCCTGCGGTTGTTGCGCCGTTCGTGGCGTACGGAGCGATCGTTGCTATTGGCTGGTTGCCAGAGTACGAGTCGATTACGTTCGGCCTGGGCCTGCCGGTTCATATTAGTTGGCATGCCTTTGCCTGGTCGATTACCGGTGCGGCAGTGGTTGTTGGGTACATGCAGTGGAGTGTGTTGAAAGACGACAGTCGGGCGATTGGAGCGGAGCAGCTATCTAACCACCGTGTGGAAGGGAAGCCGTTTTTCCAGCGCCAGTATCTCGACCTGCTTTTCTTCCTGTTTGGCGGGGTGATTCTGTGGGACCTATCTACGGAAACCTCGGTTGCGAGTGAGAGTGGCGATCAGGTGATCACCGTCAACCCACTGTTGGTTTTCGCTCCGGCGATATTTCTGGCTGTAACGGTGATGCTTTCGCTGCGGGTGCTGCCGCCGCTCGCCCGATTGATTTCTGCTGGACTCAGCAGGGGCGGCCCGGTGTGGGCTCACCTGATATCGACGTTGTTCGCCAGGGTGCCGCTAACGTACGCTTGGCCCGCTGCGATTCTGGGAATGGCCGCGGGCACCGCGATGCTTTCGGCCACGGTTGCGGCGACATTGCAGAAGAGTTCGGTCGATCAGGCGAGTTATGAAGTCGGGGCTGATTTGCGTGTATACCCGGTCGATCTGGATAGCGGAACGCGGAGCGAGCTATTGGAGCGGTTGAGGGATATAGATGGGGTAGAAGGCGTTTCGGCGGGGTTCCGTGGTACCGGCGAAATCAGGCTCGGCGGACGGGGTGCGCCGTTCGAGTTTCTGGCGATCGAGCCGAGTGAGTACGGTCGCATTGGTGTGTTCCGGGACGATTATGCGGCGTCGGATGTGGCCGCACTGATTGCGAAAATGGAGCCCGATTCCGAAATCAAACCATTGCTGGTTCCCGAATCGGCTGATCGCGTCGGTCTAAGGATGCGGTCGAACTTGATCGAACGCAACATAAAGGCCAATATCCGCTTGCTCGATGCCAACGGTCATTCCCACTCTGTCGTGCTGGGGCCGGTGAACAGTCGGGACTGGCAGGTGCGGATGGGCTTTATTCCGGGGATAGCGATTAGGCCAGTTGAGATAATCGGGCTTACTTTTTTTGACACTAGTACCGAAGAACTGGGGACTCCGATAAGTATCCAGGTTGACGATTTGATGTATGAGTTGCCCCTATTTTCGTCGGGTGAATCTCGGCCCTCCTCGGCGGCGACACTAACTTGGGACCTGGTGGTGCTCGATTTGTTTGATGGCGGTGTCGAAGGTAGCGTCGGGATGTGGAAACCTCTGGCGTCGTCTCGGGGTTCGGGTACGCAGACGCTGGGGTTCGAATATGCCCGCAGTACTGATGGTGAATCCGGGTTGGACAACGGGCTTCAGATTGACCTGGGTATCGGCACCGATGCCGGTGTTCGCGGTGTAGTTCGATCGCTTGAAGAAACGGTGCCGATAGTGTTCAGCCAGTCGGCACTGGATTCGAATAATGTCGCGGTTGGCGACCTTTTGGTCGTTCATGTGTTCGGTCGTTCATTACCGGTCCGAATTATCGGTGTCACAGACTACTTCCCAACGCTGGATCCCGAAGACGGTGGTTTCGCGGTTGTGGCTGTTGCCCAGCTGTGGCGTCACCTGGCATTGAGCAATGCCAACTCGGCTCGTTTTGCGGCTGAGGTGTTCATTGGATTAGATGACACCGAAGACAATGCGGTTATCGATGCGGTATCTTCGGAAATCGGTGGACTTTTGAGCGTTGTCGACCGTGATGAGATTCAGCGAATTTCGTTGGTGACCCCGCTGGCAGTCGCCGGTTGGCGAGGGGCATCGATTATCACTGGCGGCCTGGCGATTGGGCTCGCGATTCTGGGATTGCTTACGTTTGTTCCCATGAGACCAGCAGGGGATAAGTTCAACCTGGCGGTGTTGCGTGCGCTGGGGGTACGAAAACGCGGCCTGGTGTTTATTAGTGTGATCGAGCAGTTGGTTGTGCTGGGGGCGGGGGTTGCTGCCGGGGTTGGTGCTGGATCGGTGATGGCGCGTATTGCGGTCGATACCGTATCGCAGACTGATTCGAAGGTGAGTTTACTGCCGCCGATCGTGTTTTCGACTGACTGGATTTATATCAGCGGGCTTGTTGTTGCTCTTCTGGCTATTGGATTAGTTGTTTCGGTATTCGACGTGATTTCGGTAAGACGAATTAGCGTTGCGGCCATCGTGCGGACATCCGGGAGTAAGGGCTGATATGGGACCACGCGATTTCATGAGGTTTGTTGGTCGCCGCAGCCGCTCGCACTGGCCGATGTTGACGGTGGTTTCTGTTGGAGTGGTGGCCGCGGTGGTGACGATTGCCGCCAGCGTTATTTACTTCGATTCACTTGGCGACATCGCCCTGACGCGTGAGATAGACAACGACAAAGCGGGTAGCCACGACATATTCATATCGGGTTCAGAAACGGATATTGACGCTGCGAGTAACCGCAGGATACTGGAACTGGTTGAGACTTCGGTTGACGAATTCGCTTCCTCAATCATTACCGACCTGACTCTCGCCTACGGTTCGACGACCCTAATGGTTGAGCAAGCAAAGTCACCCGATACCGAGCTAGACGATTCATTGCGCGCTGTTCTGATTAACGCTCCAGAGTTGCAGGGTAATTCGATTTTGACCGCTGGTTCGTGGCCGTCTGCGATTGTCGGCGAGAATGATCCGGGGCAGTTGCTGATTGAAGTGGCTCTAGAAGAGAGTGCGGCCGGACTGCTTGAGCTGGTGGTTGGCGACACGGTGGTCGTTGCACCGATCTGGGATGATCTGAACGATTCGATTGCAGTAAGGATTTCTGGCACCTTTGCACGCAGTGAGACTGATCCCAATTTCTGGTCGGAGGTCGCGGAAAAATTCTTTCTGGACGATCCTGATCTCAATTTCTTACCGTTGATACCTGACCCCGGCGTGTTTGAATCGGTGGTCGGGCCGTATTTGCCGAGGATGGCAGTTCGGTACTTATGGCGGTTCCACGTGGATTCTTCACGTGTGAGTGCTTCAGGTGCGAACAAACTGCTTCTGGGATTCGACGAACTCAAGGCCGAGCTTAAGCCAAAGATCAGCAGCTATTCGCAGAAAATCCCGCTGCAGTCATTGCTAGAGCGGAACCAGCAGCGGACGTTTTTCAGCCGCCTGCCGATGACAGTGGTGTTTTCAGTGATTGCTGCTGTGGTGCTGTATTTCGTTGGCACGATGTCGATACTGATGGTAGAGACGCAGCGCGACGATATCGCTCGACTGAGAACCCGGGCTACCACGGTGCGGCAGGTGGTCGGCGCGTTCGTGATCGAGGGTGCTGTGGTTGCGCTTCTGGCGATATTGCTTGCTCCACCGATCGCCGCACTGGTTGTGAAGTGGCTTGGTGTCATTCCATTGTTCAGTGGGCTAAACGGTGGTGATCCGCTTCCGGTTAGCCTCGGGCAGGCGGCGTACGTTGTGTCGATTTTGACGGGAGTTGCGGGTTTCTTCGCGATGGTGATTCCGGCATCGATGGCGGCCAAGCGGACGGTCGTGAGTAACATGCGCGAATCGACACGACCATCTCCACAGAGTGCGATGCAGAAGTACTACCTCGATATCGTTTTGTTCGGTTTATTGCTGTTGTTCGCATCGCAGCTTACGAGCGAAGGTTCGTTCGTGGACGTTCCGGGTGTCGGGGCAGCACAGGTCGACAAAATAAACGTGGCTATGCCGGCGTTGGTGCTGGCGTTTGGCGGATTTGTTGCGCTTCGGGCATTCCCGGCGTTGGTGGAGGTTGTTGCGAGGTTGACGTCGCTTCCACGGATTTCCGGGCTTGTTTCGCCGGCGGTGTCGTTGGTTTTATGGCAGATGGCACGAAACCCGAGACACTATTCCCGGCTTTCGCTATTGATGATCCTTACAGCGGGACTGGGAGTGTTTGCTTCGAGCTTTGCGGGAACTCTCGACGTGAGTGCTTCGGACAGGGCACGGTATCAGTCGGGTTCCGATCTACGTGTGAACGGTATTTCGTACACGAACAGGGTGCAGGCTGGTGCAACGTTCAGAAGGATCACCGGCGCTCCGGGTGTTGAGTTGGCTGCTCCTGCGTTCCGGACGGTGGGGGGCGATCTGACGGTGACGGCCGATATTGGCAGCACGTTCACTTATCTTGGTGTTGATCCAGGGCCTATGGTTGATATCGCATGGGTACGGGAAGATTTTGCGTCGATTTCACTGGCTGATCAGATGGAACTGCTTAAGGGGTCGCGGACCGGGATACCGATTCCCAGCGACGCTCGCTGGATCACGGCCAAGGTGCGCCCGACGGCGAGGCGCGCCGATTCTCGAATTGCTGCGAGGTTGAGCGATTCAACGGGTCGACTATTCACATTAAACCTTGGTTCGCTATTGCCGAGACCCGGAGCCGGGCCACCGTTCAAGTGTGATGTTGCCGAGGTTCATCTGCGACCGAACTGGTGCACGATTGCGGGGTCGTTGGATTCGATTGATTTCACCGGTGTGAACCCGATTCCGCCGCTTCGACTGGAGTTTATTGGGGTTGGACTGCCGAATGTCGGGCGGGGCAGGTTTAGCCGTGCCGATCTGCCGTTTCTCCATTCCGGATCAGTCGAGATCGACGAACTGGGAATCGTTCTTGAAAGCGGTGAAGTACGGGTGATTGAGGAGTTCAATGAGGATTCGTCGTGGATGACGGTTGAGCCGGGGCTGAACCAGTACGGGGCGAGGCTCGATCCGTTATTGATGATAGAGGAGGACGGTTCTGAGGGGGAAGACCAGGGCATCGCTGTGATGTTCTGGAATCCGGTGGCGGTTACGCGGTTGCGTGGTGTGACGGTGGGATCGGTGAACGCCCCGATTCCGGTGATCGCAAGCACCGGTTTTATGGATCGTGGCGGGTACGAGGTCGGCGAACGGGTGATCGTCGATATCCAGGGCATTCGTGTGCCGGTGCGGTTGGCCGGGGTGGCAAATTATTTCCCGACGCTGGATCCCGAGGTCTCGTCATTTGTCGTTGGTGATATTCGATCGACCTGGATGGCGTTGAATGCCGACAGGATGCGCAATGCTGAGCAGGTGAACGAGTTGTGGATCGACACAGGCGAGGCTGCGCCTTCGGAAGTGGGTATCGAGTTACGGCGTCGGAGCCAGTTTCCACCGTCGTTTATTGCGCAGGACCAGTTGCTGCGCGATGCGGCGGTTGATCCGTTGATATCGGCGGGCTGGCGTGCACTACTGGCGATAGCATTCGCTACGGTCCTCGCTGCCAGTGCAGTTGGGTTTCTCGTCTATTCGCAAGTAACGTTTACGTCGCGAATGACGGAGTACGCGGTGGTTCGCACGTTGGGTTTGACCACGCGGCAGTTACTCGGGTTGGTAACACTGGAGTTGTTGATGGTGCTCGTTCCTGCGGTGCTTGTTGGCGGGGTTCTTGGCATGCGCATGGGAGCGACGATTATCCCGTTCCTCGTTACATCGGGTGAAGGGGTGCGGGTTGTGCCGCCCGTGGTGCTTAATGTCGACTGGCAATCGATTGGAGTGCTGGTGAGTGTGCTTGGCGTTATTTTCCTTGCAATTTCGATTGGCTTGATCTCGTCTGTTCGCAATATAACTCCCCCGAGTGTAATGCGGATGGGCCAAAACTGACTGATTCTGTGGAGGGTAGGCGAGCGGTTCGACTCCAAAACAGGTCTAAGATGCGTTTCCTTTCAGAGAGGGATCGTCGCTTGCGGGCACCATTGGTTCTGTCAGAACTCGGTCCCCCACCCTGTTTTACTCTGTCAAAATAGCGTTTGGTACTGGCACAACGAGTACGAAATCGCCTGAAATTACGTCAGGGTTCGTTATTAATCTGAGCTCGTACGCTGAGTCCTGACAGATCCTTTTGATGTGGGTGAGAAGAGCTTTAGTGAATTGGTCTAGAAGCCGACGCAGTCGCTAGATTTTGTAAATCGTCTCCGCTGTCTTCGAGAAGAGAGCAGTTCGTTCGTCATCAGTGAAGTCGGCAGTTATCTCGTGGTAGGCGTCTACCAAGTAGTCGTAGGTACTGAAGAGCCAGTCGACGGGCCAGTTAGAGCCAAAGAAACTGCGTTCAACACCGAAGGTTTCTATGCAGTGAAGGACGTAGGGCCGAATGCTCTCGGTTGACCAGTTGGACTCGCTCATGCCGAGGCCGGAGATTTTACAACGGACGTTATCCGCTTGAGCGACGGTTTCCATGCCCTTTTTCCACTTTTCCAAGTATTCCAGGTTCCGCTCTATAGGTGACCCAGTGTGGTCGACGACAATCGTGATATTCGGGAATTTTCTTGCGAGGTCCAGCAACTTATCCATATCTTGCCACTGAACATTCATGCTGGCTCGTAGGTCAAATTTCTCGAGTAAGGCGAAGCCCCGTTGAAAGTCAGAACGCACCAGATAGTCACCATGTGAGAAGTCGCGTACGCCACGCATGTTTGGGAACTGGCAGTGGCGTTCAAGTTCTGCCTCCACAGCGAGGTTGCTCAGATCTGAATAGGCGACGATCCCGTGCGGGAAGCCCGTGCGATCGGCCGCTCTCTGAAGCCACTCGGTTTCCTTTACCGGGTCCTTGCTGCCGATCGCCGCCTGGACGTGAACCGCCTTGGTGACGTTGGCGTTGCGCGTTTCGGCAACATAATCCTCGGCGAGATAGTTTCGTTCGGCGAGTCTCTGGAGTTTGTCGCGCCAGTGATCATAGGTCAGCTCGGAGTGCTGCATATCGTAAAAGTGAACGTGGGTGTCGACGAAGTCAAATCTGGTCATATGGTGGAATCCTTACCTGGCAGTATTTTGGATTTGTTTTTCCATGAGTGTCCTGTAACCGGCACCCCGCAATATCATAAATAACTTTGCGGTTTCCTCAAGCCCCTCGACTGCATCGACACTGAGGTTCTGACAGAACTGGTAGTCTCATTTGCTGAGCCAGCTAGTTGAGAGTCAGGACTACTATTGCGGTTCTGCTGAGTTCGGTGAGGAAACCGTCTAGTGATCAGCCATCTGCGATATGGCTTCGCTGTACGAAGTCGCTTGAGCGAATTTTGTTAGCTTTGCAGTGCTTACCTGTGAGCGTTGAAGATTTAGTTCTTCATTAATTTCTAGTCCAACGATGCACTTTGAGGTGAAGGCGGCGATCACTGTATTCAGGAGGCTAACCGAAGTGAGCAGGTTGTAGTTGTACACACCTTCCCAGACGTTGAGGTCGAGTTCTGATTGATCGGTCGCCATTCTCACAGCGCTGACAGAAGCGATCGTTTGAATCGAGCAATGGATCACGAACTCGGGCATCACCGGATTAACTTTTCCGGGCATCGCCGAGGATCCCGCCTGAAGAGCCGGCAGAAATACTTCGCCAATTCCACCCTCCGGACCCGAACTCAAGAATCGTAAATCCCGAGCCTGCTTTATGAGGTTATGGGCCAGAATTTCTAGCTCACTGGCGAAACGCAAAATGCCGTCGGCATTTTGGGCAGCGTCAGCTTTGTTCGGATTCAATCTAATACTTGTGTCATCAAAAACAGAGCGCAGATGGGGCAGCAGTGCCGCACGGTATTCAGCGGGAGTTGCATCGATCTGGCCAACTATTCCTCCGCCTAGACTCAATTCCAGTAGTTCAGAACTAGCATGCTCAAGGTGTCGAACATTGCGTGACAACCCGAGTTCGTACGCTCCGAATAGTTCGTCGAATGTCGTGCCGACCGCATCCTGGAGGCAGGTTCGAGCAAGCCGAGGTGCTTCTCCAAACTTCTCTCGTAAGTCGTGATAGGCATTCGCCAGCGCATCAACGGAATCAATCAGCTGTTTCGTGACGATAGAAATTGCCATGTTCGACGCCGATGGATAGACATCGTTCGTCGACTGATTCAGGTTCACATGGTCGATTGAGTCGATTTGTAAGTCAGGTTGACCGGCTTCGCTAGCGAGTGAGTTCGCCAGATTCGCAATCACCTCGTTGGCGTTCATGTTGGAGGATGTGCCACCACCACCCTGCAGAATGTGTACCGGGAAGGCCTTTCGATAATCCTTCCAACCGAGGATTTCAGTACAGGCCCGTGAGATATACAGGTACTCTGGTTCCGAAAGAAACTCGGCGTCTCGGTTCGCATTAGCGCATGCGAGCTTGATCGAGATCAAGGATCGAACCAGCTGCTCGAAATCCCCTAATATGTGACCGGGCATTTCAACTGGAAAATTTTGAACTCCCCGCCAAGTATGGGCACCGAAAGGGCTTTCGATTGGAACGATCACTTCACCAAGGTGATCTACTTCTCGACGGGTGTTTTTCATTGTTGGGCTTTCACTTTGGTGATGTAATTTTGATAATTGTGATTCGCATTATCCCGCATGGGATTGGTGTACGCCGCCAAGAATCACTGAACGAGGCGATGATGGGCCAAGGTTTGTCAGGCGATTTAGCAGATGAAGTTTGTCGACATTATCATCGGCAAATAAAAGAAGTCGGTTCTCGATGGCATCTGCGGAACTGGTTTTACACACTCATTTGGTTTATCTGGCAGGTTAAGTAGGCATATGTCTGGGTTATGAAGTACATTGCAGATTCTAATATTTATATCCCTGAAGGCATAAACAATGAAAGTTCTTTTAGTAGGCGGTTCTGGAATGGTGGGGACCTTCATAACCCCCTACCTGATGAAACACCATGAAATTCGGGTGCTTGACCTGAGAGAACCAACCCAAGACGTTGACTTCGTCAAAGGATCAATGACGAACCCCGATGACTTAAGGCGTGCTCTCGAAGGCATGGACACCTTCATCAATGTCGCCATGCTCAGCCCTCAGGGAGGATCCGTTACCGATCAGAATGAAAAAGTCATCATTGACAATTATCAAATCAACTGTCAGGGACTCCATCTCCTCCTGTTCATCGCCCAAGAGATGGGTATCAAGAACGGCGTCTACACCAGTTCGATGAGCGTTCACTACAGAAACCGAGACAGCTACCCGAACGAAGACGAATTACCCCTGGACACCCCCAGTGCGTACGGTTTATCGAAGGGTTTTGGGGAACTCATATGCCGATACTTCGCCCGCTGGTTCGACATGAACCTGATTGCGTTGCGAATCACCGGACCCCGACCACGTGATCGCTGGCTAGAAGAACGACGTAATACGCCAGACTACGGTGCTGGTGGCAAGCTCTACATCACCGACGAGGAAGATCTTGCAAACGCCTATATGGCGGCGATCGAGCGTGTGCAAAAGGGTCACGGATTGTTCGATGCCTACTTCATCTCTGGAGATGAAAACGGAGAAGAAATGAACATGTCCAAGGCCGAGCGCGATCTCGGGTGGAAGCCACTCACTCAAACACGAGTTCAAATCTGAGCCAGCTGTACATCCCCCGTTCGCTGAGCAGGGGATGGCGGCGCCAAACTTAGCAGATTAGAATCTGCGCTCGATCTCATATTCAGGTCAGATCGGCGCTGAACGTTCAAGCGTTTAATTGAAGTCGATAGATATAAGGATGTAAATTGGGTATTGAATACGTGAATTTCGGTACGGCTGGCGTCAAAGTGTCGCGAATGGCTCTTGGGCTCGGATTTCGTGGGCAGTTCGATCAGGACGAAGCTGAGCGGGTAATTTTGACCGCTTTAGATAGGGGAATAAACCTTATCGACTGCGCAAATGTGTATGGCTTCATGGATGACCAGCGAAACAATAGAGGAAGCTCGGAGCAGGTCCTGGGGAAGGCACTGAAGGGCCGACGTGACGATGTGGTGATCACTTCGAAGGTGTTCAGCCCTATCGGAGATGGTCCGAACGATCGAGGTGCTTCTCGTTTTCACATCATGCGAGAAGTGGAACGTTCGCTAGCCCGGCTTGATACCGATCACATCGATGTTTACCTCTTCCATGGCGTATCCGACATGTCGCTATTCGAAGAGCAGTTCCGCACTATGGAAACACTTATTCAGCACGGCAAGATTCGCTACGTTGGCGTGAGTAATTTTCAGGCGTGGCAGGTGATGCAGTCACTTCAGGTGCAGAAGCAGATTAACGCTCAACCGCTGATTGCAGTGCAAAATCCTTACTCGCTTATGAACCGTACTCAGGAAGACGAACTGTTTCCGATGGCTCGTGAAACTGGCGTTGGGATCATGGCTTACAGCCCGCTTGGCGTTGGGTTGCTGAGCGGGACGTATCGGCCTGACGAAGTTCCAGACGACAGCACCTTGTGGGGATCGAGACGTAAGGGCCAGATCGCTACTTACATGCGAGGGCGTGCGGCGAAGGTGATTGCTGCCGTTGACGAAGTTGCTACCGATTTAGGCGTGACGATGTCCCAAGTTGCTATGGCTTGGGTGATGTCGCATCGTGAGATAACGATTGCTTTGTCGGGGGCGGATACCGTCGCTCAGATTACCGACGTAGCGGGTGCGATGGAGCTGGTGTTGCCGGCTGAAGCGATTGCAAAGTTAGACGCTGCTTCTTATGGCATGCGAGCGATTCTGTAACGGGGCGTCTGACGATATTGAGGATGAGTTTGAAGTGTAGCGGGTGCTCGCTGCGAATGGAATCGAACAATCGAGTGGGCAGTTGCATTTTCCCTCAACACTTCAACACGCTCAGCACATGCCTAGCCTTCTCCCGCTGGCGTACGTCCAAAATGTCGTTGAACTGCGTATTGGGGGGTTACTAGCCTGAGTTCTATTAGATTCCAGGCCATCGTACGGTTCCTTCAGTTTTACCAAAATACGATCTGTTGTTTGATCGTTGGGATTCGACCTCGGGACGAGAGCTCCGTTGTACCAGACTATATCCGTTGGATCGAGTTTGGGAGCGGCGTAGTAACGTTCAATGACGATTGCACCAGATAAGTCGTATGGCGTTTTTCTGCCTGATTGATCGAACAACGACCCCATTGAACCTGCCGAAGAGTAGACATAGTCGACGGCCTGAGCAGCATCTGGATTCCCCGCATCACGCTGCAGGTACATTGGTGATTGGTTAGGCAAATGAGACGTTAGTTCATTCACGATATTACGCAACAGCCTCGGTGGAGTTTTGTGGTTAATTGTCAGTGAGGTGTAGAGATCCTCTACTGAATCCTCCAAAGCTGCTGCAATTTCGAACATATCTAAGGCGCTGATGTTGAGCTGACCTGATTCAACGGTCGACACCCAAGCCTGAGTTCGTTTTTTGGAAGTAGTTTGGCTAGGTCAGCCTGCGAAAACTTCCGACGTTTCCTGAGTGCGGTGATCCGCGAACCTATATTTGCATAAAGAGTGTCCGAAGTTATTGTCATTTATTATGAATCCATCTTTTTCCTTGCAATCACCCCCTATTTCAACCCTTTCTTTATTATTGTTCATAGACGGTGCAACCGGTGTCGACAGTATTTAATG